>Ga0070711_100000013_pt1 | contig 161148 bp, 160 predicted proteins | sample LARL53metaG_FD_65452 | JGI IMG/M metagenome (GOLD analysis project Ga0070711, IMG submission 65452) | Corn, switchgrass and miscanthus rhizosphere microbial communities from Kellogg Biological Station, Michigan, USA - LAR L5-3 metaG | ecosystem: Host-associated > Plants > Roots > Rhizosphere... | reverse complement strand
CGGGATTCCCACTTTCCCACAGCCACTGCTACTACTGACAAAAAACCAAACCGGACAGATCGTGTGCTAGCAAAGCGGACATTTTAATTTGCTAGTGACAGAAATCGAGCTTGATCACCTTCACAAGCTCCGATCGTGTGGGCTTGCGAAGTCGTCCGCCAACGGTTTTGCGCGACGGCGCTTAAAGGTTTGTGATACTTTTTGAAATCAGTTCGCGCTCCAATTCCGGAGCGGCAATCTTTCACAACGGAGGATAAGATAAGAATGAAGTCATCAATGAAGTGGACTCTGGCTGCCGTGATCGCGCTAATGATCGGATTAACCGCTCAGGCGCAAATGAAGAAGACTACCTCGAAAACGGCTCTGGAAGCCGAATTCAAGACAATGATCGATCAATACTATGCCGCCTGGAGTACGCTCGATCCTGATAAGGCTGCGAAGTACTACGCCAAGGACGCCGACCTCGTCTTTTATGATATCGCTCCGCTGAAGTACAACAATTGGGGCGAGTACAGAGCGGGCGTGTTGAAAGCGTTCACCGAAACGATGTCCAGCGGAAAACTTACTCCCAACGATGACCTTAAGATAAACCAGCGCGGAAACATCGTATGGACGACGCTGACTTTTCATCTATCGGCGAAGCCTAAGGCAGGTGGTGCGATGGAGCTCGAGTGCCGTCACACTGCAATCTGGGAGAAGCGCGGCGGAAAATGGCTCATCGTTCACGAACACGTATCTGCGCCGCTGCCGGGGTAAACTCGTTTTGCGTCTCTGGGTATCGGCTCGCGACTGTAACATTGGTCGCGAGCCAAAAATTTCGTGCGAAGCTAAATCGATGGATAGTGACTGCTGCTTGGATACTTAGTTCGCAAAGCTAGTTTCCACGAACGCTACGCTCACACAGTTTGCGGTCCCCTCATGCATGGTAGCAAATACATCATAATTCTCTAGAACGGGCGGTTTACAAATTCAAGCCCCATGCTGAAAATACGAGCCTGCCAGATGGCACGTAGCATGCTATAGCTGCGTGCTGAGCATTACCAATCGCGGTAAGGGCCTAAAGTTCGTAACTGAAACTTCAAATATAGTCTTCTCGTCTTCGATAAATTTCGATATACGAGGCGAGTGTCCGGTTCAAAGGACGGCACGATAGAACTAGTGGCCTGTAACAGCAACATTGCTAGTGGTGATCCGCTTTGAGGGATCGCAATATTCGGAAAAGACTTACTGTCTGCGCGTCGCTCCAGCTTAGGTCTTGCAAGGAGAATGATGATGGTTATCGCAAATACCTCTCTGTCTCGCAGATGTCGATACCTGCTTACGTGCGTGCCGTTAGTTGTTGTGGTTGGCTTCTCCCCAGCATCAGCCCAGGCCGCGTGTAACGCTCAAGCGAAGAAACACTGTGACACCGGGCTTGAGAATAAAACGTTTACTATATTGAATAATACGACGGTACATACAGGCAATATGATCGAGTGGCGTGTAGCCTACGATATAATGCCAACCTGTACGAACGAAACAAAACAACTTGTCCTTCTGAACACTTCCGGTACGCGATTTCCATTAGGCAGTGTAGGCGACACTGCCGGAAGCGGTTCATTACCGGATGGTACCTATCACTTCGACCTTACACATATGGCCAATGGCTGCTATAACGTCGCTTACGGCATAGACGCCACGTTCAGGGTTGACCCTGCTGACTCCACAATGTTTTCGGCAGACTTTAAAAGCCCTCCTGCCCCACCAAATACTGTTAGACGAACATTCCACATCCTTTGGCCGTTCCCATGCCCTCTAACCATTGATACGGTAACGTCTGACGAGAAGACGCACTTTAGCATTCCTACTTTCCAGAGAACGATCTCGGGCAACGATGATCCGGGTGGAGGGATAGGCACCTTTGACGTATTATTCACGGCCAAACTCCCTGCGGGAGACTTCCCCGCAACGATTACAATAATAGGACACAATACGGTCGGCGGCTGTATGAGTGAGAGGGATGTAAGTATCAGCACCTCAGTAACTGTAAATGGCAGTATCCCACACGTGCCGAGCACAGATGGCCCACCCTCGCCGCTAGAGTTCGTCAAGCCGGTTGTCGTGGGGGGGCCTTCCTCGAGTATGAGCTTTTCAATTGCGTCAACTGGCACTGAAACGATCCACATTAACGCGAGTGTAAGGGACACAACCCATTTCACGGTTAGCCCTACCATAGCTGACATATCGCCAGGTACAACAAAAGGCTTTGATGTGACCTTTAAGCCAGGAACCACTCCGATCGATCCTATTGAGAGTACTCTGGACATCACGCGGAATATGGGTCTTTCGTCCTTTATGGTTATGTTGAAGGGCCATGTTCTCGCAGAAACTACTATCAGTATCTCGCCGGCAAACGCCGTGCTTGTTCTCGATCGGTCAAAGGTTTGTTTCGATCCGTCCAATCCGGATCTAACGGAGATAAGAGTTTCATTCACCATATCGGCAACCGGCCCGGAACCAATAAAGATTGACGCATTAACACAAGACGATCTACCTGGTCCTGACCCTGCCTTAACTATAGTGGGCAAGCCGCTGATGGGAGAAACCGTGCCACTTTCATTTGTGCTCAGGTATGAGCCTGTAGTCACTGGGAGACCCGGAACGCTCAATTGCGTAACTCCTCCCGCGAGTTTTACTGTCACCGGGACACGGCAAGAAACAATGACTCGAACGTCTGCGACAGCAACCATCAATATCACACAGATCGATCTGGCCACTACCGTCCCAACACTATCTGAATGGGGACGTATCATTATGTTCCTGCTCCTATCGGCATCGGGACTGTCTTTCGTGCTGTTAAGACATCCTCGGCCTGCCTTCAGTTCCAGCTTCGGCCTTAGTGGTCTTGTAGGGATCCATCTTGGCCGAGCATTTGATTTGAGAACATTCAGTAAAGTGCTCGCACTCACTTGGGGGGTGATTTTGATCGGAGCGGGGGCAACCTGGATATTCGGCAGTATTACCGCTCTGGATTTAGCCGGCTCATTAATATGTGGCGCAATTCTTGCCTTCATCGCGCACCTATTTATTCTGGGCGGCAAGCAAAAGAGATTTCGCAGATAGCCGCCGCAACTTTCGCGCATAGATGAGCAAAGCGCCTGCGGCCTAGCTAAGTGACCCTCTTCAAAGCTCATCTGTGCTGAAGAGTTGGAATGAAGGCTTAGGACAGAATTCAGAGGCATGCAAGTACAGGAACAAGTAATTGCCTTCTTGAGCGCGAACAGCAAGGCGCTGAGGTTTCTTTTCCTGTTCGGTTTGATATTTGGTGTCTGCTACTTTCTTATCGGCTTGGCGCCGGGCGTTCGGCTCGGAATTGTCCAGCCATTGACCGCGTTTCTGGCTAGCGCAGTCACCGCTATCATCAATTTATTTGGCGCGCGAGCCTGGACCGAGGGAACAATAGTGCGGTCCTCGAGTTATTCAATCAACATAGCAATGGGTTGCGACGGCATTGAAGCGTCGAGCCTTTTTCTGGCCTGTGTGTTGGCGTTCCCAACATCGTGGCGAGCAAAGCTGACAGGCTTAGGCATTGGCATTCCGCTCATTCAGGTAATCAACCTTGCTAGGCTGGTCGCGCTTTACTACGCAGGCGTATACCTGCCGTCGGTTGTTGAAGGACTTCATGTCTACGTTGCCCAAACAATTGTTATCCTCCTCTCAACAGGGCTTTTCATCTTCTGGCTCGAACGATTTGCCACTGAGTATAGGCGGGCATAGATGGGTTCGGCTGCTACTGCTGGCGCCTGTTCTATACCTCGTCCTATTGCCAGTTTGGTTCTTCGCGCTCGACGGACTGGCTCTGTTTGCGGCAACGTGCGCCCATTTCATTTATCATTTTTTTGATCCGCAGACTGTGATCAGTCCCGACGGCACAAACGTGAGGGTAATTGTTACAGCAACCCAGCTAAGCGGATTTGGAGGTCAAACGCACTCATCCGGAGTTCGGATCGACACCATCACCTATGGCCTTCCGATGCTTGCGGCGTTAGTCATTGCGACCCGCGCCGATTCCGTCCGCGCAAAAGCTCGAGCGTTAATTACAGGCTTACTGGCGATGACGATAATGATTGTCCCTGCGATCATGATGTGGGCAAAGCTGACAAGCCTGGAACTCGACGACTTGATCGAACAGGCAACCGTGAGAGGATGGGGAAACCGATCGGCGTCTTTGTATTACGTCTTCCACGGCTATGCATTTTCTCAGCCAATCGTGGTTGTCGGAGTCTGGTTTTCCCTGATGATGTTTGGCCTGTTTAGAGAGAATTCAAAGCGGGGACTGCAGGCAAAGTCAACTCCCCGGAACGCTCCGTGTCCATGTGCCAGCGGCCGAAAATACAAGCGCTGTTGCGGTCGAGCCGAATGAGCGCTCAAAAATAATCACTCCTCAAGCGCGCTGTATTAGCTCCCGGACTCCACTGCTTCGCTTGGGGTGATCGAGGGCGGAGCGAGGAACTCCGCCAGCTCTCCATTTGCTGCAGCGCAGCAGAATTCTTGAAACGTCTCGCGCTTGACTCGATCTTCTTTGTAGCGCATGAACAGCCGCGCCATTGACTCGGCCAACTCCTCGAAGTAAACCGCACGCCGATTCTTCTGCCCAAGTCTCGTGGGAACCGGCACAGCCCGGCTTCGCCTGTCAATGCAGATTCAAATCGGTTATCAACACGGCGTCGTGCTGCCACTCGCCTCGTGTGACGGCAATAAATCTTCCATCGAAGGAATAGCCGAAATCGAAGAGCTCATCTTCACCAAATGCGGTAACTTTTTCCGTAACTCCGTCGAGCGATTCTTTGACTATGGTTGTCACGCCATTACGATCAACCGCATAAACCAGCTTCAGTTCACATCGCCTTTTCTGACGCACGAGTTTGGAAAGGGCTTCAGTGGAGAGCCGAACATGATTAAACCGAATATCCATTGGTTGTTGAGCTTGCTGATTGTGATGGCTTGCTCCTCTTTTGTGCTGGCGCAGAGCGATGCTCCAGGGATCGTTAAAGGGAAAGCTCTAACCATCACTGCAGCCTCTGCGATGCAGCACGTTCGCTATACCGCACCGCCTTCAGTTGTCCAGATTCGTCTCGAGGTATACGACACGGCCGGAAGAAAAGTCTTCGATAACGAAGTGCGGGGAGGGAATGTGCTTGATTGGCACTTGCAAGACGGGCAAGCCGAGCCTCTCGCAGACGACACCTATCTGTGCGTGGTCACAGTCAAGAGTCTCTCGGGAAGAATCACTCAAAGGATCGGGTCGGTGATAATGGAGAAGGCGACGGCTAAGGTGCAGCCAGTCGACGCTTCGCGGATGACCGCGCAGCAGTCGCAGGCAATCGGTCCGATAGACGAGGACGCATCGTTGACCGTGCTTGAAGAGAACAACAATCAAACGATCACAGTCATAGCTCATAACGGCGAGGACGGACAGATCACCCGCGGCAAAGGGGCGCTGTCGTTTCGGATAGGAGATTTCTTCAGCGGGAAAGACACGGAGCAGATGAGATTGACTGAGGAAGGAAATCTCGGAATAGGGATCACACATCCGCTGGTCAGGCTCGATGTAGACCGGCTGATGCGAGCAAGTCAGGGGATAGTCTTCCCGGACGGCTCAATTCAGTACTCGGCGGCGACCAAAACTTTCGGCCTTAAGAGCAGTCTTCCCGACCCGACGTTTCAAAGTCTCCAATCTAAATCGGGAAAGAATCATTCAGGCCAAGAGCATATAGACGTTGCGGGGACCGGCACGGTGAACTTCGTATCCAAGTGGGCGGAGACGGGCGGCTCGGGAACACTGAGCAACTCGTCAATATTCGATGATGGGGTCAATCTGGGAGTAGGCACTTCATCACCCGGAGGAGTGTTCGATCTGCAGAGGTCGAGCTCATCGGACATATTGCAGAGGTTCTGGAACACCGGATCAGGAGGCGCGAAGCTGAGGTATGTAGCATCAGCAGGAGCGACCTCACAAATCCAGTTTACTGACTTGAATGAGTTTCTGATGTCGCTAACCGTGACACGACAACGGTGACTGCCTGTGCCGCGTCTGAGCGCGAGCGCTTCAATGCTCCCTCATCGGTCGTTCAGTTTCACTTGCAGGTTTATACAGAAGCCGGGCAGGTGATGTTTGATGCCTCGTCAAAAGGCAATGTACTCGACTGGTGAATGCAGGAACCGCTAACGGAAGGCACGGCTGTGTGCGGTAGGGTGACCCGCTCCGTCGTTTTGATTTGTAACATCGTCGCGCGGCCGCCGGCTTGGAGAGATAGCAGCGCCGAGTCTAACTGTGCTGCACCGGCGGCCACGCGACGAAAACGATATCGGAAAATTGAGTTAGCTATGCTATCGTAAAATCTTTCCTCGCCGATCAAGAAGACCTTGCCAATCTTGTTGTTCACTTCGAGCATTCACGCCACCGAAAAAACGAAAAACCCACCACCGGCTGAGCCGATAGTGGGTTTTTTTGAAAGTCCAGTTGAGCTTAAAGCTCGTGCCAGAGCTTATGTCTCAAGTTCGATCACGTGCGACCTCCACTAAAGGCTCGAGGAATGCGCGCCCCTGGCGCGCAACAACAGATGCAACAACAAGTGGAGATCACAGATCGCATAATCTTCATCGCTTCAGTGCTCGTAGCCTACTCGCCCGTCGCGCGCCCGTCAAGAACATTTTCGAACAAGCCCTGATCGTGTGGTATAAAGCCGTTGCCGTTTGCTGACAACAAGACGCACATAAGTTCGATCAATAGGGTACAACACCGATTTGAATTGAAATGATAGTAATGAAATTCGGCGGCACGTCCGTTCAAGACGCGACAGCCATCAATCAAGCAGCAACAATTGTAGCGAGCCGCAGCGAGCGAACGCCGATAGTTGTCGTGTCGGCGATGTCTCGAGTGACCGACACTTTGATTCGAATGGCCCTCGCCGCGAGGGATTGCAAACTTGGCGAGGCCATTTCAGATCTCGAAGCGCTTCGTTTGCGACATATCTTAACCGCTCGAGAACTGTTGGAAGAATCACGCGTCACCCTCGACGGACGTCGTTTGCTGGACTCAGTCGAGCTTGAAATCGAGGACCGGCATCGCGAACTCGAAAACCTCATTCGCTCGGTTTCGACTTTGGGCGAGCTCACCGCGCGCACTCAAGACGCCGTCGTTTCTTTTGGCGAACGGCTTTCATCAGTCATCGTAGCCGCGGCGTTTCAACAACGCGGCTTGCCGGCTCAACTCGTCGACTCGCGCAGCTTCATCATCACAGACGATCACTTCACCGGCGCAACACCGGACGTTTCCGAAATCGGGCGACGAGCTCGCGAGGTGATCCTGCCTCTTGTCCAGTCCTGCAGAGTGCCGGTAGCTCAGGGCTTCATCGGCTCGACCGCGGAAGGCGTCACTACGACGATCGGACGCGGAGGATCAGACTACACCGCTGCATTGATTGGAGCGGCGCTCGACGCGGAGTCCATCGAGATTTGGACCGATGTGGACGGCTTGATGACTACCGACCCGCGAGTCGCGCCGGGCGCGAAGAGGATTCGCGTAATCTCGTTCGCCGAAGCATCGGAGCTGTCATACTTCGGCGCGCGAGTCTTGCATCCAAGCACCGTCTTGCCGGCAGTCGAGAAGGGCATTCCCGTTCACATCTACAACACGCACAATCCATCCTGCGAAGGGACGCTTATCGTAGCCCAGCCGCGAGCTTCGTCGGCTCTGATAAAGTCGATCGCGTTCAAGCGCGGTGTGACGATAGTCAACGTTACTTCGACGCGAATGCTGCTGGCTTATGGGTTTCTCCGCACCATCTTCGAAGTCTTCGATCGACATGAGACTTCAGTCGACGTGGTAACTACTTCGGAAGTGTCTGTTTCAATGACGCTCGACAACACCGAGAGGCTCGAAGGCATCAAGCGTGATCTGAGCGGCATCGGTGAAGTGGCAATAGAACGCGATAAGGCAATCGTGTGTGTGGTGGGCGATAACTTGAAGTTCACGCCGGGCGTGGCCGCCCGTTTATTCAAGGCCGTCGACCAGACGAACGTCAACATGATCAGCCAGGGGGCTTCTGAGATCAACCTTACCTTTGTGATTGATGAAGCCGAGGTCGATCGAGTCGTTGCATTGCTTCACGAAGAATTTTTCCGTGACGTGGATCCGGACATTTTCGATTGAGGGTCGCCAAATAACGCGGGGCATGACACAATCAAGTTGCATCGTGGATTCAGAAGCTGATCCACTGGAGCTGCCAACCGTCCTCCCCACTGCGCGAAGGAATTATTCATCAGCCAGAAGTATGTGGAGAATCGCGTGACGAGATCACAGCCCTTGCCCGATAGGCATCTTCGAAACAGTGAAGTGTTGCTTCTGTTTAAAACTCATGCTTCCTGCTGACAGCATTCTCCAAAATCGTTATCGGATCATAGAACTGCTCGGTCAGGGCGGCATGGGAGCCGTCTACCAGGCGATAGATCAGCGGCTCGACACGACAGTCGCGTTGAAGGAGTGCTTCTTCAGTGAGGAGGCGCTGCGAAGGCAATTCGAACGAGAAGCACGGTTGCTTGCCCGGCTCCGTCATCCTGCGATGACCAGAGTTATCGACCACTTCACCGAAGGAGACGGACAGTTCCTGGTGATGGAATTTATTCCCGGCAGCGATTTGTTCGAGATGCTCAAGCTCAAGGGAGCGCCATTTACGACGGATGAAGTATTGAAATGGGGCGACCAGTTGCTTGATGCTCTCGACTATCTGCACAATCAGGAACCACAGATCATCCATCGCGATATCAAACCGCAAAATCTTAAACTGATTAAGAGCGGGCAAATAATTCTACTCGATTTCGGATTAGCGAAGAGCCTCTCGAGTCAGGCCTCAAGCGCAGTCACTTCCGCGAGCATACTCGGCTACACGCCGAGTTATGCTCCGTTGGAGCAAATCCAAAGTGGCGGCACCGACCGTCGCAGCGATTTGTATTCGCTTGCAGCGACGCTATATCACCTTATGACGGGTGCAATGCCGCCCGGCGCGTTGACCCGGGCCACGGCAGTTCTGAACAATGAGCCTGACCCTTTGCGTCCGCCTCAAGAGATAAATCCGCGCGTGACACCCGAGGTCTCCTCAGTATTGATGCAAGCGATGGCTCTCGAACGAGAGCGGCGTCCTTCAAGCGCCGAACAAATGAGAAGGGCGCTAAGCGAGGCGGCGCAGTCTCGAACCACGTCGAGCAACAGTGCTGATCCAAATGCACTGACGAACATAGTCGATCACGGCGCTACCATTCCGCAGCAGCAGCGCAAAACGATTGCGATGAGTTCGCCTTCTCTTGAACGAACACAACAAGCAGCGGCCGACACTGTTTCCGACCGAGCGCCAACCGAGCCGACCGTGATCAGGCATTCAGCCGGATCACCCTCTCGCAAATCGAAGACGATAATCTTGATTGCGGCCGCCGTCATTGTCTTGATTGTAATCGCCGCGGTCGCGCTGATCGTAAACCGCAATTCGACTCGCAGCAGGGCTCGCAAAAAATCAACGACGGCCGATCGCCCGCCTGCACCGCAGAAAGCGACGTCGAACGTGGCGCCGGTCAAGCAAACCCTTACCGGTCACACCGGTGAAGTGAAGTCAGTGGCGTTCTCGCCCGATGGCGAACTCATAGCTAGCGGTAGCGCGGATGGAATCGTCAACCTTTGGGACTCTCGAACCGGAGCGATCAACAGGACCTTTAGAGAGCCCGACAGCGAAGTAGTCGCCGTCAGTTTTTCAACAGGCGGAAAAGTTTTGGCATTCGCAGTAGTTGGAAACCAGGGTAAGGGCTCGGTGTCGTTCGTGGATAGTAATTCCGGTCGACCGATTCGGAAGATCGAGGAAGACAATATCAACGCAATAGCCTTGTCACCGGATGGGCAGACTCTTGCAATAGGAAACATCAGCGGCTCCCTGAGACTTTGGGATGTCAATACGGGCGAAACAAAGCTGACCCTTGAGGGGCAAGACATACAGACTCGCTCGGTTGCATTTTCGCCTGACGGTAAACTAATCGCCGCAGGCGGCTACGGCAATACGGTGAAGCTGTGGGATGCGAAGACCGGCGTTTCGAAACACCCGCTTGAAGGACACGACAACGAGATAGGCTCTGTCGCTTTTTCGCCAGACGGCAAGACAATAGCAAGCGGAAGTGAGGACGACACGGTCAAGTTATGGGACGTCGACACCGGGACGCTTAAACGGACCCTTACGGGATTTGACTTATCGGCGCCCGTGGTTGCGTTTTCACCAGACGGCAAATTGCTCGCGGCAACTGCAAATCATTCTGTGATGCTTTTTGAAACGCAAACCGGAACATTGAAGCTGACTCTTGACGGTGGATCGGTAAATTCGATTGCCTTCTCACCCGACGGCAAGACTCTTGCGGGCGCGAGCGATAAGGTGGTTAAGCTATGGGATGTGAGCGATGTGAAGTAACGTCAAGCCCAGACTTTTTTCGTCAACCAGCACGCTTAAGATCGCGTGTGTTTCAGCCAGTATTCTCGAAATGCCCTCAGCCGTGGGAGTGACTCTCTATCACGTTGGCGGTTCGCGGAGACCTTGCTGGCGATGATGTCGTCAAGATGACAAACGGGGAAGCCTTCAACATCGATGTGGCGCCGCCACGCGTCCTCGAACCGCTCGATTCCATCGGGAGCGAAAATCAGATCGAGATCAAAAGGTCCGTTCTTTAGCTGAATGAAATCCTTCCCGCGCTCGATCTCCGCGGCTTGCTCTCCGGTCAATTCAAAGCCTAACTCTCCGAGAGCAGTTACCATCGCTCGGCCATTCTCAGGTGAGCGTTCCGGGAAGACATCCGCATCCTGAGTGGTGTCTGAGAATCCCAAAAGGATAGCTCCGGACTTTCCAATGAACAGGTAGCGCACGCCGTGGCGAAGAAAAGCGTCTCGTATTTCTTGTGCCTGCCGATAATCAAACGCGGCCATAGCCCAACCAGGAAGGGAGGTTTTCTTCACACCAACGACGGTATTCTTCCATGCTGTCGAAGGAGCGGTAGCTTGCGTCATCCATTACGGGTTTGTAGGTGTGGATGAAACTGTAGCGCATTCTAACTTCGAGAGGGCGGCGAGAAGCCGCTTCGAACTCCGCGAGCCAATCCGAAGGGATCTCGGCCTCATCCTTGACTACTGGCGAATACGGATTCGGTGGCTCCTGATCGTTGGTAGTTTCCTTGCTCATCGCGGATTCGTCTCGGTCGCATGCTCACAAAATGAAGGCGTGTGGTCAAGGTATGCGAGCTAGTGAAACTGCAAGCTTGCATTTCCGACACTTGATGACGTAAGAGAATAGGAAGGCGAGAGCCTCCGATGACCAAAGAGACTGCGAAAGCAATATCGTGGGGTTTGCTCTTCACGTTGATACTTGCCGGTCTGATCGTTGCGGGTTCGCGTAACCTCTCACACTTCGACGCTGCGCTGGTAGGCTACACCTTCGCAGTGCTGTTCGCGACTTTTGCAATCGTGTACCGATACGTGATGTGGCTGCAGCGTCCGCCGACGGCGCTCTATTGGAAGCGCGGCTGGCAAGTCTTCTTTCGACCTTCTTATTTAGCTGTCAACATAGCCGGCTGGTTCAAACGGATTGTCGGTGAATTCGCGCTGAACGTGTTCATTTTCAGACGGGGCAAACAGCGAGGCGGCGCGCACTGGCTGATCATGTGGGGATGCGTGCTCGCGTGCGCGATTACGTTTCCGCTGGTGTTCGGTTGGATCCACTTCGAGGCCCGGCAGGATGATCCAAATTGGTATCGCACGTTCCTGTTTGGCTTTCCAACGATCGCGTTTCCGATACATTCGATCACTGGCTTTGTGATATTTCACGGCTTGGTGTGGGCATCGTTTTTCGTAATCGCGGGCGTAATGCTTGCTATGAGACGGCGAATGCGAGATCACGGAAGCGCGGTGCTCCAACAATTCGGTGAGGACTTTCTGCCGCTGATTCTATTGTTCGCTGTGAGCGTTACCGGTTTGATGCTGACCGCGAGCTATACCTGGATGAAAGGCTACGGGTATGAGTTTCTTGCAATACTCCACGCGCTGACGGTTATCTTCACGCTGCTATGGCTGCCGTTCGGTAAGTTCTTTCACATTTTCCAGCGTCCCGCTCAACTCGGAGTGAGTTTCTACAAGGATGCTGGAACGCGCGAAGAGGCCGCGCAGTGCCGACGTTGCGGACAGCCGTTCACATCGCGATTGCACGCCGAAGATTTGATCAGGGTCGAGAAGGCTCTCGGTTATCGGTACGAGATCAACGACGGTCCGGCCGGACACTATCAATGGATCTGCCCGCGGTGCCGGCGCGCAATGCTTGTGTTGGCGCAGGGGCGGCTCTGGAAAGACGAGCTTGGCGCTGAACCGATTTACTTTGATTCACCTCCCTCGATGCCACGGTCCAGCTTCGGCAATCCGCAAACAGATTCTGGCCCGTTGGGCGAGGAGGACGCGAGAAATTTTCATGCGTGAGCATTGTTTAACCGTAGAAGGCGTCGAGGACAAGAGGCAGCGCAGAAATCCTGCCGCGCAAGCCGCGTCCTCGGCGCTCTCTGCGTTTATCGATTCGTTAAGAGGGCCAATGTAATGTCCCTTGCACCCGACTCCGGGCTAATTCAACAATTCGGGCCGCATGCGGCCTACTCGACGGGCGCGCGACTTCAAACCGGTGTCGAACCTGACAAGCTCGTCGATACGCACTGCTGTTTTTGCGGACAGCAATGCGGCATTCGGCTTAAGATCAAGGACAACGAAGTAATCGGCTTCGAACCTCGAGAAGACTTTCCATTCAATCAAGGGATGCTCTGCCCCAAGGGAGTAAAGCGCTACCTGCAGGGCTCACATCCCGACCGGCTTCTGAGCGCCTATCAACGCGACCCTCGAGAAGGCTTCCGGCCCATCGCTTATGACGAAGCGATCAGCCGAGTAGCTTCTGAAATCACGCGCATTCAATCCGCTTTCGGCAACGATGCATTCGCGGTCTTGACCGGCGCGAGCCTGACCAACGAAAAGGCGTACCTTATGGGTAAGTTCGCGCGCGTGTGTCTCAAGACTGCGAACATCGATTATAACGGGCGCCTCTGCATGGTGAGCGCGGCCGCCGGCAACAAAAAGGCTTTCGGTATAGACCGCGCGGCGAATCCGTGGTCGGACATCCTCAAGGCTGAAGTCGTTTGGATCAGCGGCGCTAATATCGCGGAGTGTGCTCCGATCACTACGAACTATGTTTGGCAAGCTCGCGAGCAAGGAGCAAAGATCATCGTCGTAGATCCGCGGATCACCCCAATCGCCCGCACTTGCGATCTGTTTCTTCCGATCAAACCCGGACGCGACGTTGCGTTGTTCAACGGCATCCTTCACCTGATGATCGAAAACGATTGGCTCGACCACCGGTTCATAGACGAACAAACGATCGGCTTTGAAGGCGTGGCCGACCACGTGAAAGAGTGGACACCTCGGCGTACTGCCGAGGTAACAGGAATTACGGAGCGTGCGATTCGCCAGGCCGCCGAGTGGTGGGGGATCGCCAAATCGAGCTTCCTGCTTCACGCACGCGGTATCGAGCATCACAGTCACGGAGTTCAAAACGTGCTTGGGGCGATCAACATCGTGCTTGCCTCAGGGCGCATCGGACGCGAGAACTGCGGTTATGCGACCATCACCGGTCAGGGCAACGGGCAAGGCGGCCGCGAACACGGCCAGAAGTGCGATCAGCTTCCTGGCGCTCGCGACGTGAGCAATCCGGAACATCGCGCTTATGTAGCGAAGGTCTGGGGCATTGATCCGGATGAAATTCCCAAAGCCGGCGTAGATGCCTATGAGATCTTTCGCAAGATTTATCGCGGCGAGATACGCGGGTTGCTATCGATCTGCTTTAACCAAAAAGTCTCGCTCCCCGACAACAACTTCGTCACACGAGCGCTCGAGAAGCTCGAGTTCTTTGTAGCAATCGATTTCTTCCTCAGCGAGACTGCACATCACGCCGATATTGTCTTGCCCGGCTCGCTTCAGGAAGAAGACGAAGGGACGACTACACAAATCGAAGGCCGAGTGATCAAGATCAACAAGGCCGTCGACTCGCCCGGTGACGCTCGCGAAGACTGGCGCGTCATTCAGGATATTGCCGGACGTTTGGGCCGTGAGCATGGCTTCGAGTTCACCAGTTCGCGCGAAATTTTCGATGAGCTTCGCGTAGCTTCGCGCGGCGGCATCGCCGATTACTCGGGGATCACCTACGAGAAGATCGACAGCCAATACGGCGTGTGCTGGCCGTGCCGCAGCGAAGACGATCCGGGCACGCCGCGCCTGTTCGAACCGGGCTCGTGGAACCCGATCGCAGCCGGCGCCGGACCGTTTTACTTTCCGGATGGCAAGGCGCGCTTCAATGTAGCGTCGTACTCGCCGCCCACCGAAGACGTCGATGAAGAGTATCCGATCATCCTCACCACCGGCCGGGTGGTGAGCCAGTATCTTTCGGGCACGCAGACTCGCCGCATCGGACCGCTGGTCGATCAATATCCCGAGCCTCGCGTCGAGATGCACCCGCGTCTTGCAGAGAAGCTTGGAATCATTGACGGCGATTTGACGACGGTTTCGTCTCGCAGAGGAAGCCTGACATTGCGCGCGATGGTCGTCACGACGATTCGCCCGGACACTATCTTCATCCCGTATCACTGGGCGGGCCGACAGAGCGCCAATCAGTTGACTATATCGGCGCAGGATCCGATTTCGAAGATTCCGGAGTACAAAGTGTGCGCAGTGAGAGTGAGAAAAGAAACGATGAATGATGAATGATGAGCGATGAACCCTATGTTCATCATTCATTATTTATCGTTCATCATTCCTAGCGCTTATGCCGATCACCGCAAACATGGAATTCTTCATCGACGCGACTCGATGCATCGGGTGTCAGGCGTGCGCCCAGGCGTGCAGCGAATGCGACACGCATAAGGGTCACTCGATGATTCACCTGGAGTATCTTGATCGAGCACACTCGGTTCAGAGTGCGCCGGTGGTGTGCATGCATTGCGACTCGCCGACATGTGCTGAAGTCTGTCCTGCCGACGCGATCAAACGCACCGATGATGGCGTGGTGCAGACGGCGCGCAAACCCCGTTGCATTGCCTGCAACAACTGCGTACTAGCTTGTCCTTTCGGCGTTCCAAAGATGAAGACCGAATTCAAGCTGATGATGAAGTGCGACATGTGTTATGACCGCACATCAGCCGGCAAACGCCCGATGTGCGCGACCGTATGTCCTAGCCAGGCGTTGTTCTATGGGACTCGCGAACAGATCGAAGAGATGAGACCGCGCTCGGCTGGTATCAATCAGTTCAAATTCGGCGAGCAGATCATAACGACGAAGGTGAATATGATGAAGCCAAGGACCGGCGAAGCCAAATACGTCGATGTGACTGCCGCGATGAAGGAGCAGGCGAGCGGCAAGAACATCACACTCAACATTCTCGATAGCGTATTTGAGTAGCGCAAGCTGCCAGCTTGCGCGCGGAAATCGCAAGCCGGCGGCTTGAACTACAAAAGAGACGATGCTTCAACAAGACCGCGAGCAAATCACGGTAGCGCCTGACGGCCGGCCCGATTCCGAGCAGCCGCAATGGCGACAGGATTTCCCCGTAGACTCTCCGCAAGACAATTATGTCGCGCGCCGAGACTTCACCAAGTTTCTGGTGCTGACCAGCCTTGCATTCGCAATCGGACAATTCTGGATCGCGGTTCAGAACTTCTTTCGCGAGCGGCGGGGTGAGTGGCCTATTCAGCGAATCGCCGGCGTCGACGAAATTCCAATTGGCGGCGCTCTCACGTTTTTATATCCGACCGAACACGATCAGTGTGTGATGGTGCGCCCCTCACAGCAGGGCTTTGTTGCTTTTAGCCGGCAGTGTACGCACCTGTCTTGCAGCGTCGTGCCGGAGCCTGACAAAGGACGTTTCTATTGTCCGTGCCACGAAGGCGCATTCGATTTCGCAACCGGCAGTCCGATTGCGGGGCCACCGCGGCGGCCCCTTTCTCGCATAAAACTCGATTTCAAACAAGGTGTAATTTATGCCACAGGTGTTGAGTTGAGAACTCTATGAGAAGACGATACACCCGCGAACAGAAGACGACGATCGTCTACGGAATACTCTGCATGGTGTTGATCCTGGTCATTCTTCAGTTGTGGCTTCTTACTGCGACGATGAACGCATACCTGGGCGGCGATGACGCGATCGTGTGGCCTGCGGCGGCCGTCAGCTTTGTGTGCTTTGCGTTGAATGCAGGCCTGCTCTGGTACCTATACGCAATGGAGAGGTCGAGGTCGTGAGTTCGCATTCACAGCGTTCGACCGGAAATGCGCGCCAATTGTTGCTAGGCGCCGGAGCGTTCGCGCTTTGCTTCGCGGTATTCGGATCAGTGTCGGCGATGATGCCGCTCATTCGAAAGCAGCTCACGCTGAGCCCGATTCAAGTAAGCGTGGCGATCGCTATTCCGGTGCTTCTTGGCAGCCTGGGCCGATTGCCACTCGGCATTCTTACCGATCGGTTGGGCGGGCGACTGATCTTCACGATCGTGATGGCTTGCGCAGTAGTGCCGGCGATGCTGATGGGATTTGTTACGGCTTACTGGCAATTGGTCCTGTGCGGCCTGTTTATCGGAATCGCGCTCGCGAGCTTTTCGGTTGGCGTTGGATTTGTCAGCGGCTGGTACCCGCCGGAGAAGCAGGGCACGGCCCTCGGGGCCTACGGCGCCGGCAACATCGGCCAGTCGCTTGCGGCTTTTGGCTTGCCCCTGCTTGCAGGTTCTCTGGGTTTCCGCTGGGGCTTCTGGGCGTTCGGGTTGGTGCTGCTGGTTTGGCTGATCGTTTTTTGGAGTGCCGCCCGGAATGCGCCGCGTAGAGATCCGGTCAAATCGCTTGGGGACGCGGTGCGCCCGTTGCGCGAGTCAATGAGTTGGGTGCTGAGCCTTTATTACTTCCTGACATTCGGTGGATTTGTAGCGATGTCAATTTACCTTCCAACGTTCCTGACTGACATGTTCGGGCTCACGCCGCAGGACGCGGGCTTTCGCACAGCGGGGTTTGTGGTGTTGGCGACCGCAATGCGGCCCGTTGGAGGCTGGCTCGCGGATCGCATCGGCGGTCGAGTGATATTGCTTTGGGTTTTTCCAGCGACAGCAGTGATGGCGATCTTCATGGGTTGCCCGCTGATGTCCACATTTACGATAGGCGCGCTGGGTATGGCCGCGGCTATCGGGTTGGGCAATGGAGCGGTCTTCAAGCTGGTGCCCGAATACTTTCCCAATTCGGTGGGCAGCGTCACAGGATTAGTCGGAGCAGCGGGAGGCCTTGGAGGGTTCTTTCCGCCACTGATCGTCGGAAGCGTACGGCAGGCAACCGGAGCGTTCACGTGGGGCTTCGTGCTTTTGTCGGTGTTCTCAGTTATCTGCTTGATGGTTGTCTGGAAGAATGCGGCTTCGAGAATCAGCCAACCCGCCCACGCCCCGTGATGACTATGCAGAGAGGGCGTATGCAATTGCGCAGTGGGTCTATTGAAGCCTGAAAAGATTGACTAAAGCCGCTGCCCATTGTATTCTAGCGCTCGTTGACGATTTGATCGTGGCGATTTAAGCAAATTGCTCCACGTAAAAAACTGCTAAACAGTCCGGATTCGACCCCGCGCAGTTTAGCGCGGGGTCTTTGCTTTTTCGGGAGGCGTTCAGAGTACCGGCTTTAGCCGGGTTAGTAATGATTTCCCTGAAGACGGTACGTTGAGCTACCAGCCTATGAAAGACTTTCGAAATGCAGTCATCGACGATCGCGTCTACGTCTTCGACGGAGCGATGGGAACAGTGCTTTATCAGCGAGGCGTCTACATCAACCGCTGTTATGATGAACTCAATCTGACCGGGCGCGACCTGGTGCTTGGCATACAACGGGATTACGTCAAGGCCGGCGCCGATATCATCGAGACAAACACCTACGGCGCGAATCGAATCAAGCTGTCGGGCTACGGTCTGGAAGACAAGTCTTATGAAATCAATCATGCGGGAGCCCGCGTCGCTCGCGAAGCCGCGGGCGAGAGAGCATTCGTCGCCGGCGCGATTGGTCCTCTCGGCATTCGCATAGAGCCATACGGACCGACATCCGTCAGCGAAGCACAGGAAATCTTTCGCGAGCAGGCGGAAGCTTTGCTCGAGGGCGGAGTCGACCTGTTCGTACTCGAAACTTTTTCCGACGTTGCGGAAATTCAACAAGCCCTTGCCGCCGTGCGATCCGTGAGCGATTTGCCAGTCGTAGCTCAGATTACAATTCAAACGGACGGCAATACCAGCTACGGCACTGCGCCTGAAACATTCACCAAGCAGCTCGACGAATGGGGCGCGGACGTGATCGGACTGAACTGTTCAGTCGGTCCCGCGACCATGCTCGAAGCGATTGAGAAGATGAGGGTGGTCACACGGCGAAAATTGTCGGCTCAACCAAACGGCGGCTTGCCCCGACAAGTCGACGGCCGAATGTTTTATATGGCTTCGCCCGAGTACATGGCGAAGTATGCCAAGAGGCTGATTCAAGCCGGAGCGAAATTTGTCGGCGGATGCTGCGGCACCACTCCTGAACACATCAAGCAAATCGCAAACGCGGTCGCGGCGCTTTCACCCGGGCGCTCGATCGTTCGCGTGATGGCGCCGGAGGAGAAACCACCTGACGTTCGGGTCGTTCCGAAAGAAGACCGGTCGCGCTTTGCGAAGAAGATCTGCGCCGGCGAGTTCGTGACTTCAGTCGAAATCGTTCCGCCAAAAGGATGCGACCCGTCAAAGATGCTGGAAGGTGTCCGCTTGTTGAAGGATGCCGGAGTCGATGCGGTGAACGTACCGGACGGACCGCGCGCGCAGTCCCGAATGGGAGTACTTGCAGTCTCGACGTTGATCGAGCAGCGCGTCGGAATCGAAACCGTGATTCACTACTGCTGCCGCGACAGGAATCTTCTCGGTATGACCAGTGACTTGCTGGGAGCTGCTGGGTTGGGTTTGACAAATCTTTTGATCATCACCGGCGATCCGCCGAAGATGGGACCTTATCCTGAAGCGACTGCGGTGTTCGACATCGATTCGATCGGCTTGGTCAACATGGTGAACCGGCTGAATCACGGCTTAGACATCGGCGGGAATCCGATCGGCGACCCGACTGCGTTTCATATCGGAGTCGGCGTGAATCCATGCGCGGTCGATCTTGATTACGAGTTGCGACGCTTCGAGTGGAAGGTTGAAGCGGGCGCAGAATACGCGATCACTCAGCCGACGTTCGATGTCGATCAGCTCAAGACTTTTTTGAAGCGAATCGAGCGCTTCCGCATTCCGGTCATCGCCGGAATATGGCCGCTCGTTTCTTATCGCAACGCGGAGTTCCTGGCTAACGAAGTACCTGGAGTCGTGGTGCCCAAATCGGTGCTCAAGCGAATGGAGAAGATCACCGACAAGGACGCAGCTCGCGAAGAAGGTTTGGCAATCGCTCGCGAGACGTTGCTTGAAGTGAGAGATCTTGTGCAGGGTGTGCAAGTTTCGGCGCCGTTCGGCAGAGTGCAGTACGCGCTGGATGTTTTTAGCGTGTTGTGAACAACTTGTATGGGCGTCCTCCTTGGGCGCCCTGCTCGCGATGAAAGAACCGCAACAGAAGAGAGGGGCGCCCAGGAGGGACGCCCGTACAGGTGGTGCTTGAAAGCGGTCGAGCGCGATGATACGTTGGAGGGCTTGTGTAGATAACGGCGACGCTCGCTGTAGCGGTCGCGGGCTTTGATAAGTTGAATCGACGATGAGAAAGCGAATCGCAATTTCGTTAATGATCGGTGCAGCGTTTGTGCTTGAAGCACACGCGCAGCAGCAGGCGGTCACAACTCAAACGCTTCGAAGTTATCTGGAAAAGATGGGGCTGCGCTACGTGCCTCATCCGAAGAACGCGGACGCGCTGGTCGTGCCCCGCAGCGACAACAAACACGCGGAACGGCTCGATCTTTATGTCGAAACGCGCAAGGATCGGTCGCTTGTATTGACGGCGTATCCGAAGTTTCGCGGCCGATACTTCAATCTCGATCATGCGAATGACCGCGAGAAGTTGCTCCAGCGGCTACTGGAAGTGAACCATCGTTCGTTTGCGACTTTCTTTGTAGACGGACAGGGAGACATCGGCGCGCGCTTTACTTTCACGACTGAGAGCGGCGTAAGCTACGATTCGTTTCGCGTTGCGGTGACCGAGTTGCTGCGGATCGTCGATGAATTCACGCCCACTCTCGATGAGTACATGCGCAAAGACTCGCCGAGCACTCCTCATAGCGGGTGAATGTATGAAAGCAGCGATTGCACCTGTACTTATAGCTTTCTTGTTGATTGCTGCGCCGGCATTCGCGCAGCAACCGGAGCCAACCCAGACCCAGCCGCCAAAGCCGAAGCCTGCTCCGAAGCTCACGTTCGCTGAGCGGATGAAGCAATATCTGGCGCGGACCGGCGCGACGGTAGATGAGACCAAGAGCTCGGCAGAAATGATCGTATCCAACTCCGATGCGAGGGGCGGTAAGGTGACGATTGTGCTCGTCAACGATCGCCGGAAGAATTTGCTCGGCTTCTACATCTACAACTTTGGCAGCTTGAAGAACGCGAGCAACAAGGAAGAGGTCTACAAGTATCTGCTCGGAGCGAACGACTCGATTACGATCGGGAGTTTCTTTGTGGATAGCGATGAGGACATCGGCTACAAGTATCTGGTGAGCGGCGGACAGACGATGAGCCAGACGGCTTTCGAGACGGCTTACATCACGATGTCGGCGGTGGCTCGCGAGCGCAAGCCTGAAATCAAGAAACTGCTCGGATCTCCGAGCGAAGAGAAACCCGATGTGAAGAAGGCAGCCGAAGAGAAGCCTCCCAGTTAACAAGGATCGACAGGATGAAAGCGACGGACCTGTTCCGTATCCTGTGCATCCTGTCGATCGCTGTTTGATTCCATGAAACGCACGAAGCTACTAAACGAACTCCTGAACCAGCGCATCCTCGTGCTCGATGGCGCGATGGGTACTGCCATTCAAGCGCAACACCTGACCGCTGACGATTTCGGTGGCGCGCAGCTCGAAGGCTGCAACGAGAACCTCGTGCTCACTCGGCCCGATGTGATCCTCGACATTCATCGAGGCTACCTCGAAGCCGGCGCCGACATCATCGAAACAAATACCTTTGGCGGAACTTCGATCGTGCTTGCCGAGTACGCGCTCCAGGATCAAGTTCACTCAATCAACGAAACCGCCGCGAAGCTCGCCAGGCAAGCCGCACGAGAATTCTCGACTACGAACAAACCGAGATTCGTAGCCGGTTCGATGGGGCCGACCACTAAAGCCATCTCGGTCACCGGCGGCGTGACATTCGATCAGATCATCGAAGCGTTTCACGATCAGGCCGCGGGACTGGTTGCGGGCGGCGCGGACATCCTCATCGTCGAAACGCAGCAAGATACTCGCAACGTCAAAGCCGCGCTCATCGGAATCTGGCGACTGTTCGAAGAGACCGGCTTCAAAGTTCCGGTGATGGTTTCGGGCACGATCGAAGCGATGGGAACGATGCTCGCGGGTCAGACGGTCGAAGCGTTTGCGACTTCGATGATGCACGCCGATTTGTTGTCGCTCGGATTGAACTGCGCGACCGGGCCTGAGTTCATGACCGATCGTATTCGAAGTCTCGCCGAGCTGGCTGAGACTCGCGTGTCGTGCATTCCGAACGCGGGATTGCCGAATGAAGACGGAGTGTACCTCGAAACTCCAGAAAGCATGGCGACGACGCTCGAGCGCTTTGTCGATCATGGGTGGATCAATCTGATTGGTGGCTGTTGTGGGACGACTCCGCCGCACATCCGAGCTCTTGCGCAGATGGTCGAAGGCAAGCGGCCTCGCGTTTCGTCGAAGCATCATCGAACGTTGTTTTCGGGGATCGACTTTGTCGAAGCCAGCGACGATCAGCGCCCGTTGATTGTCGGCGAACGAACTAATGAAGTGGGCTCGCGCAAGTTCAAACGGCTGATCACCGAAGAAAAGTACGAAGAGGCTGCCGAGATCGCGAGGCAACAGGTGAAAGGCGGCGCTCAAATCTGCGATGTGAACCTGCAGAACGCCGACCGCGATGAGCTTTACGACGTCGATCGTTTTTACGAAAAGATGATTCGAGTGGTGAAGGCGCCGACGATGATCGACACGACCGATCCGGTGGCAATTGAACGAGCGCTCACATATTGCCAGGGCAAGTCGATCATCAACTCGATAAACCTCGAAGATGGGATCGATAAGTTTGAACGAGTTACGCCGCTCGCGCGCAAGTACGGCGCCGCGTTGATCGTGGGTTGCATCGATGAAGACAGAGAGCAGGCACAAGCGATCACTCGCGAGCGAAAACTCGAGATCGCGGAGCGTTCGGTGAAGCTCCTCAACCAAGACTACGGCATTCGCACTGAAGACATCATCATCGACCCGCTGGTTTTTCCGTGCGCGACCGGCGACTCGAACTACGTTGGCAGCGCGGTCGAAACGATCGAAGGCGTGCGCTTGATCAAGCAGGAGATTCCTCACGTCAAGACGATTCTCGGGATCAGCAACGTGTCGTTTGGCTTGCCCGACGCGGGAAGGGAAGTGCTGAATTCGGTTTTCCTGTATCACTGCACGAAGGCCGGACTCGATCTCGCGATAGTAAATTCTGAAAAGCTCGAACGCTATGCTTCGATACCGGAAGCGGAACGTCAACTTGCCGAAGACCTGTTGTGGAACCGCAGCGACGATCCGATCGCGGCATTCGCTGCGCACTTTCGCGGCGCGGCATCGCGTCAGAAGAGGACGGCGAGCGATCTTCCGCTTGATGAACGGCTGGGAAACTACATCATCGAAGGCACGAAAGAAGGCTTGATCTCGGATCTCGAGCTAAAGCTCAAAGAAGCCGCGCCGCTTGACATAATCAACGGCCCGTTGATGGCCGGTATGAGCGAGGTCGGACGACTGTTCAACAACAACGAGCTGATTGTAGCCGAGGTGCTTCAAAGCGCCGAAGCCATGAAAGCCGCAGTCTCGTATCTCGAGCAGTTCATGGAGAAAAGCGAGGACAGCAGCCGCGGAAAGATTATTCTCGCTACCGTAAAAGGTGATGTTCATGACATTGGAAAGAACCTTGTGGACATTATCTTATCGAACAACGGCTATCAAGTTATCAACCTGGGCATCAAAGTCGCGCCCGAGGTTTTGATTCAAGCCGTGCGCCAGCATAAGCCCGACGCGATCGGATTATCAGGATTGCTGGTGAAGTCGGCGCAGCAGATGGTGCTGACCGCTGAGGACTTGAAAGATGCGGCAATCGAGCTGCCGCTGCTGGTTGGCGGAGCGGCGCTGTCGGATCGCTTCACGCGAGGCAAGATCGCTCCGGCTTACAGCGGGACCGTTGTTTACGCGAACGATGCAATGAACGGGCTCGATATTCTCAATCGCCTGATGAATGCCGAATCGCGCGCTCAGCTTGAGGGCGAGCTGCTTAACAAAGATCTGGGAACGAAGGCGCCGGCGGCGGTTGTCTACGATGAAACAGAACAACGCAGCTCGAAGATATCGCTCGATGTGCCGATTCCGCCGGTGCCTGATCTCGATCGACACGTAATCGAGGTCGATGATCTCGATGAGGTCTGGAGCTACATTAATCCGCAGATGCTTTATGGCAGGCACATGGGCTTGCGCGGCCGGTTTAGCGATTTGATCGCATCGGGAGATCGCCGAGCCATCGAGCTTGAAGAGAAGATCGATAGAGTGAAAGCAGAGTGTCGCAACGGCGCTATGCGGGTGAAAGCGCTTTGGCAGTTCTTCGAGGCGGAGCCGGAGGGCAATCGCATTCACATTTTCGAAGGACGAGATGCGGACGCTCCCGTCGTTACGTTTAAGTTTCCGCGTCAACGGAAGCCCGATGGAGTCGCGCTGAGCGATCTGGTGCTTCCTCCTGAGCGGAGCGGCAAGGAGAGACGCGATCATATTTCGATTTTTGTGACGACGGCCGGCGAAGGAATCCGGGCGCTCGCGGAAGAAGCGAAGGAAGCGGGAGAGTACCTGCGATCATACGCGTTGCAGGCGCTCGCTCTGGAAACGGCGGAGGCTGCAGCCGAATGGCTGCACGCTCGATTGCGTGCGCTGTGGGGATTCCCTGATCCGCCGGAGCTTTCGCGAGGATCTCTGTTTCAGGCGCGCTACCGAGGCAAGCGCTACTCGTTCGGCTATCCCGCTTGCCCCGATCTCGAGTCGCAGGCCGAGCTATTCCGACTGCTGCGTCCTGAAGAAATTGGCGTGCAGTTGACGGAAGGTTTCATGATGGAGCCCGAAGCGAGCGTTTCGGCTTTAGTCTTTCATCACCCTGATGCTTTTTATTTTTCAGTAGCCACAGCCGAGCTAGCTGAAGCGATGGCCGACTAACCTGCCTGTGCAGGATAAGCAAAAAGGGCAGCACGCGGTGAACCGCGTTGCTGCCCTTTTGTTTTCGTCCGCGAACTGAGGGACTATAGCCCGGTTGTTCCTTGCGGAGTTCCAACACCCGTCACGAAGTCCCAGCCGACCGCGCAACTAAAGCTGCCGGCCGTACCGCTTGTGATGTCTCGGAAACTCGAGGTCCCAAGAAAGCTGTAGATGTGAGTCAACTCTGTCGTGCTATCGAGGGAGAAATGGCCCGCCAGGTTGGTCATGCCCGCAAGACAAGGCGAAGCAACACTGGTCCCGCCGAAAACCAGCCAACCGCTGGCTCCCTGGCAACGCGTGGTGTCGTATACCGAGACGCCGGTATTCGGATCAGCGTCGGAAGATACGTCGGGGATGCCGCGCGCGGCTCCGACGATCAGGGCGATGCTGCTCTGGTACGCGGGTCGCGGCTCAAATTGACTTGGACCACCGCCGCTGCCGCTCCAGCCCGTCTCGCTAACAAAGGCGCCTGACGCATTCGTATTGACGTGAGTTCCTCCCGCGGCCACAACGAACGGGGACGCGCTCGGATAGATGGTGGTGCCGCCAGTGTCGCCGCTTGAAGCAAAGTAAACTATTCCATTACCGGACGGGAAATGAGAATCGTTCGCAGCTTCACCGGAGAATTCGCTGCCGCCCCAGCTCATTGAGACTTCCCTGGCACCCGGGATTCCGCTGGCAACATCCACCGCTGTAAACAGGTTGGCGAAACTATTCGTAGCCGCCTCGACTAAGACGATCTTGGCGCTCGGCGCCATAGCATGGGCCCATTCAATGTCGAGTGCCGCCTCCTGAGCCCAGCCGCAGTTGCTGCGGGGTTTACTGCCATTCGCATAGACAACCTGGAAAACTGTGTTCGTGGAAGCCAACACGTTCGTGGAGGTCTCCTTAGGCAAACCGAACTGAGTAGAGAAGACATTGAAATCGTTGAGGGCGGTTGGATAATCGAACGCATCAACAATAACAATAGTGTTTGCTCCGCCGGTGGCCAGCATTCCATAGAAAGAGCGAATCTGTGCGGGCGTCATGCCACCACCTGGCCCGAGCCCTCCCTGCGGTTGGACCGTTTTTATCAAATGGTTGGTGTGTGCTCGCAGACCTCGGTCGGAGGGACGCTCAACGCTCGAATCGGGGATCAGGATATCGCCGTTGTTTGCCTGTTGGGCATTCACATCCTGGTTGAGTGCATTTCGAGAATTGACATCCTGTTGGGAATTCACATGGGGTACGCTTAGCAACAGCAACCCCGCTACGATTAACGCGCTTGTGATCAATTTCTTCATAACCAATCTCTCCTTCAATCTGGTTGTGGCCGGCTCGATTGAGCCGCGGGAGTTTGGGACGCTGCACCGATGAGGAGCGCGTGCAGATAAGCACTATATGCCGAAGCTGTACTGTCTGCTGCGGCAACTGGAAGTTGAAGAGTCCTGAAGCCTGCACGAATCACAAATTCAGATATCTTCCGATGTAATCTAGCTTGCTTCTGTTTGAGGCAGAAGCATTGTATTAGCGCGCGAGAATTGCGTCAAGGGTTTGTTGAACTCTGTCCTCTTCGTGGATAAGAGGACAGTCGATAATGAATTGCTTCGACATAAAAGAGAGCAGAAGAAGCTCATCCTTTCTTGAGAGAAGCGGTTACTTTTGCGGTCGTCCCGGCCTTAACCGTGACCTCTTTCTGAAAAAACTTATATCCCGGCTTTTCAAGATCGACCGTGTATTTCCCCGGAGATAGTCCTGAAATTGTTGTAGGAGTCAGCCCCTTCGTTTGAGGCTCACCGGCTCCCGATTCATCAGTCGAGACGAGCAGTATTTTTGCGCCCGGAGGGGTCGAATTGACTTCAATGGATCCGGTTGTGGCAGACTGCTCCGATGGTTTGTTCCGTGAAGCATTGCTCTGCGCGGAATTGGCTTGCGCGTTCGAATTCGCGACGCGCGTATTCGCATTGTTGCTGGCCGGTTGAGTGCTGCAAGCCAATGTTGTCATGCTCGCGGCGAAAAGAGCAGCCGGCAAAAAGTGTTTCAGTTTCATTCGCTGACCTCTTAAATTTGAGCCATCCAACCAGTATGTTGTTGAGCTCATCTTATTGCCTTAGAGATTTCCCGATGGTTGATACTTCAGTCGTGATTCGCTCTCGTGTCATAGCGCGAAAGTTCAGCCTACAACACGTGCGCTCATCGTGACAAAGCCTCGCCGCTTGTGACTGGCTCCGGCAACGTACATACTGAGCTGCGAGGTTCAAACGAAGGCAGTTCTTTTTTGGAAAGTCAGCTATTTCGATGGCCGAAGGCAAACAGATCGATCTGGTTTTGCGCGACATGCTGTTCGTCACTTGGGCGGTTGAACCTGAGCGTGCGCGCAAGCTTGTGCCCGAGCGCCTCGAGCTCGACATGAGGGCAGATAAAACCGGGCGCGCGATGGCCTTCGTCTCGGCAGTATGCTTTCGAGTCGCTGACCTGCGTTCAAGCACGCTTTTGCTGCCGGCTCTGAATTTCGAGCAGTTGAACTATCGAGCTTATGTTAAGGATGGTGATCGCCCCGCCGTCTGCTTTCTTGACATGAAGGTCAACTCTCGGATGATTACATCTCTCACCAGCTTCTTGAGTGTGCCGATTCAGTATGAAGAGATCGACATAAGAGTCTCGAAGCCGAAAATCAACGGCGACGGTTCTGAAACGCAAAGCTATTCGGTCAAGTCTGCAGGCTTTCAAGTCGAAGCGAACATCGAAGCCGCTCGCCCATCGGAAGGCGGCGACGTAGGGGCGGAATTCGTGACCGATCGATTGATTGGCTATGTTTCGGCGGGCGACAGAGTGTTCAAAATAATAGTCGAGCAGCCAGGCTTGAAGTGCCTTTCGGCTCGCGTCGAGAGCCTTAAAGCGAACAGGCTGGAGGAGCTTGGGCTGTTGAATTTTGGTGGAGTGACGCCTCGCTCCGTGCTGTATGTCCGTGAAGCTCCATTCGGCACCGGGATGCCCCAGCGCGCGTGGTAACGTGAGGTTGATTTGCGAGCGCCGCTCTCGAGAGAAGACTGTTGAAGCTAGAGCCGGCTCTGTTATAGGATTAACGACGAAATTTTTTCGGAAGGTTATGATGAGGTCCTACAGATTCACACTCGTTTGGATTTTTCTTTTGTTCGTATCGGTAATGGCGGTAGCAGGGTTGAAGTCCGGGCGCGGTGGACATCGCGTTCAAAGCGGGCCGGCGACTGCTTCGACTGGCGAAGCCGCGCTGACGCCGGCTGTCGCGAAACCGGCTCCCGGAGCCGATTTGAAGGATTCAGTGCCGGCAAGATTCGGTGCCGCAGCGAATCGCAACGCCGAACTCAGGAACAATCTTGCCTGGAGCTTCGGCGGAAAGCAGCAACAGGGTTGGAGTCTCTACGCTCCATTGATCGCCAACCTGACAGGCGCCGACGCGAATGCTCCAGAAGACGAATTCGCTATGCGAGTGTCGTCATGGCAACGGCTGAACGAAATCGAATCAAATGGAGTGTTGGACGGTGATACCTGGTCGCGAATGGTAGCGGCCCTTCAGTCTCAGAGAATGAAGAATCACACTGCTGCGAATCCCAGCGAACTCGTGACTATCCCGGCATCGGACTGTTACGATCCCGCGCGTCCTGAAGAGCTGCGGAAGGCGGAGTCCGAGACATACGCAGCTTACAAACGAATGATAACTGCGGCTGCGTCGGACCCATCGCTCGGTCTTCAAGTAGCCGGCAAAGATCAGCTCGCGGCTGGAGAGAAGTTTCTAAAGGTGGTATCGGCGTTTCGGTCTCAGCAGTATCAGGATCAACTGCGGAAGCAGTCCCCGAACAGCGGACGGGCGGGGCTCGCGGTCAACAGTCCGCATTCAACTGGACGCGCACTCGATCTATATGTCGGGGGAGACCCGGTCAGCACAAAAGACGACAACCGCGCGCTACAAACTCGGACTCCCGTGTATCGCTGGCTGGTGAAAAACGCCGGGCGCTTTGGATTCAGGCCGTACTTTTATGAACCCTGGCATTGGGAATATGTCGGCGCCGCGAGCGACTCATCAGCGCACTGACGAATCGATAAATTCCAAAGTGAAGCAGCCCCGCCGCCTTTGTTGTTTTCTTCTACCAGTTTCTTTTCCCCGCTCCTCAGAGTAATTTCTAAGCTGTGGTTGAGTCCGCGTTCTTAAAAGTAAGTCGCTTCATTGCGCAGCACGCGATGTTCGAAGCATCGCGAGGCGTGGTCGTCGCAGTCTCCGGTGGACCTGATTCAATGGCTCTGCTCGACATTCTGCTGCGGATCACGCGCGAGACTGTGAGCGTGCGGCTTCGCGTCGCGCATCTCGATCACTTGCTCCGCGGTTGCGAATCTGCTGAAGACGCGGATTTTGTACGCGCGCTCGCCGAGAAACACGAGCTCCCGGCGACGATTGGTTCAGCCAATGTTGCAGAAGCTGCAGAATCATCCGGACGAAGCATCGAAGACGCCGCTCGTGAGATTCGCTATAAATTTCTTATGGAGGTTGCGGTCGAAAATGATTGCGATCGCATCGCGGTTGGCCACACGATGACCGATCAGGCGGAGACTCTTGTAATGCGTCTTGTGCGCGGAGCCGGCACGCGCGGTCTCGCCGCGATGCGCCCAGTCACCGATGCTCACAAGTTTTCATCCGACTTAGCCAGGCGGCGGAGGGGCAGAGGAGCAGAGGAGAGAGAGAGCCCGTCCGCTCCTCTGCCCCTAGGCGCCTCTGCTCCTCTTCTCGTTCGTCCTCTGCTTTGTATCACGCGCGAGGAGGTCGAAGAGTACGTTCGCGACCGCCGGCTCGATTACCGGACAGATCGAACGAACGAAACTTCGCACTACATACGTAATCGCGTCCGCAATGAAATCTTTCCAGCATTGAAGTCCATTAATCCGCGCGTCGTCGAAGCGATAGCGCGCGCGGCTGATAACCTGGCCGGCGATCAAGACGCGTTGCAACATCATGCTGCGTCGGTTCTTGACGAGGCTCGAATCGACTCACGCGCAGACCAGGTTAGCGCGGCTTACTCGACTGCTGTGTTGATCGAACAATCGGCTGGAATGCGTCGCCGCGTTATTATTGAAGCACTCAAACGCTTGCGGTCCTCGATTGTTGAGACCGGGAAAATAGCCGACGAGACTTCGTCAATTCACATCGCCGACATTGAGCAGTTGTTGGAGGGTGACGCAAGCGGAAAGCGTGTGACTTTGCCTAACGCGATCGAAGTATGGCGCGAGTTCGACGCATTGAACTTCAAGTTTTCAAAAGAGACTTCTGATCTGCGATACCGCGTTGAAATCAATTCAGAGAGCCCGCGAGTCGAAGCTGGAGGATTTGTTTTCGCGCTCGAGCGCGCAGTCCCAGGCGAATTGCTCAATGAAATAGCTGAAGCGACGCAGCGTGAGGCGCGTCTCGGCGGACTCGATTGGATGACGGTTGCCGTCAACGAGATTGCGCTGCCTGATCGTTTATTCATCACGCCACGATTGCCCGGTGAGCGCGCCTTGGTGGCCGGCCAGACTCGAATAAAAAAGTTGAAAAACTTAATGATTGACCATAGAATTCCAGCCAGCCGTCGAGCCACCTGGCCAATTGTGACGACTCCGAGCGGCTCTTATGTGTGGTCGCCGGGTTTGCCCCCAGCCTTGCAGTTCACTGCGCGCGATGATGTGAACACTCTTGCAGTCATTCGCGCTACAGCCGTCTGACTTCCCAGGCCGCGAAGAGGAGCCACAATGGAAAAGACCCTCCGAGTAGTGCGATCGAAAGAAGAAATACAAGAACGAATTATAGAACTCGCAGAAGAAATTCGCGCTTCAGCACCCAATGGCGAGCTGACCGTAGTTGGAATTCTCGATGACACGTTCGTGTTCCTTGCGGACCTCGTGCGCGCCCTCGAAATACCCATCAACTGCTGTTTCATGAAAATCACGCGTCACCGGCACGGTGGCCAGAGCGAGGTAATCTTCACCAGCGAGTTCGATCCCCGTGGGCGAGATATACTTCTGGTCGGGAGCGTCGTCGCGACGGGAGTCACGCTTGACTACATCTCCGAACACCTGGCGCAACGCGGCGTAAAGTCGCTGCGCACATGTGTTCTTGTTGATAAGCCGAATGAGCGGCGCATGGACGTCAAGCCGGACTTCGCAGCTTTTCAATTCGACAATGAATTTGTGTTCGGATACGGACTCGGAATACAGAACCAATTTCGCCAGCTTCCGTATCTAGCTGTGATGGATGAGAAGTAGTCTAAGAGTCTGCCCGAGTGCGAGTCGTCAAAGTAATAGGCTGACTTGGTAGACTCATTGGCTGGTGTACGTTAGAATTTGTGTTAGACGCGATCAGCGTTTGTTATTAGCGGAGGTTTCAAGTGAACTCAACGGTCCGGCAAATCGTCTTTTGGGTACTCATCATCGGCGGAGCATTTCTTCTTTATCAGGTCTTCGCAGGCCGCGGCACTGCGAGAGACACCAAGCTGAGCTACTCAGAGCTCATGGAGAAGGTTCAAGCCAAGCCAACCCAGGTCAAGTCGGCGGAGATAAGCACCGATAGCATCAAGGGCGAATTGACAACCAACGAAACCTTTACAACCGAGCTTCCCAACGAGTTCGTGCAACGTGACGTTGCGGCCGCGATGAAGGACAGCGGCGTGCAGAAGGTTTCTTTTAAGAGCAGTTCATCGAGTCAGTGGCTCTTCGGATTGATAAGCTATGCTCCATTGCTCGTGTTCATCGGGTTGTGGATTTTCATGATGCGGCAAATGCAGTCCGGCGGGAACAAAGCACTTTCGTTCGGCAAGTCTCGAGCGAAGCTTCTGAGCAATCAACAAAAGCGAGTGACCTTCAAGGACGTGGCCGGCGTCGAGGAAGCCAAGGAAGAGCTGCAAGAGATCATCGAGTTCCTTAAGGAGCCTCAGAAGTTTCAAAAACTTGGCGGCCGAATCCCAAAAGGCGTGTTGATGATGGGCCCTCCGGGAACAGGCAAAACGCTACTTGCGCGCGCGATTGCGGGCGAAGCTAACGTGCCGTTCTTTTCGATCTCCGGTTCTGACTTCGTCGAGATGTTTGTCGGCGTCGGCGCGAGCCGCGTTCGAGACCTGTTTGAGCAAGGCAAGAAAAATGCTCCGTGCATCATCTTCATCGATGAGATTGACGCCGTCGGCCGCCATCGCGGCGCGGGACTCGGCGGAGGTCACGATGAACGCGAACAGACGCTCAATCAATTACTCGTTGAGATGGATGGCTTCGAATCAAACGACGGCGTGATCCTCATAGCTTCAACGAACAGACCTGATGTGCTCGATCCCGCATTGCTCAGACCCGGACGTTTTGATCGTCGAGTCGTAGTGCAGCGTCCTGACGTCAAAGGTCGCGAAGGGATTCTCGCCGTTCATACTCGAAAGATCCCGCTCGGCGACGATGTAGACATCAACGTCGTAGCTCGCAGCACGCCGGGTTTCACTGGCGCTGATCTCGCGAACCTGGTCAACGAAGCCGCTTTGAGCGCAGCTCGCTACAATAAGAAAGCTGTGTCCATGCAGGACTTCGAGTGGGCGAAGGACAAGGTGCTCATGGGTTCCGAGCGCCGCTCGATCGTGATGTCCAATGAAGAGAAGCGAAACACGGCTTATCACGAAGGCGGACACACGCTTGTCGGCATAAAGATTCCGAACGCAGATCCGATTCATAAAGTCTCGATCATCCCGCGAGGCATGGCGCTGGGCGTGACGATGCAGTTGCCCGAAGCCGATCGCTACTCTCACACCCGAGACTATCTCGAAGGTCAGATAGCGATCATGATGGGCGGTCGAATCGCCGAAGAGATTTTCCTGAATCACATGACGACCGGCGCGGCGAACGACATCGAAAAGGCAACCGAGCTCGCGCGCAAGATGGTATGCGAATTTGGAATGTCGAGCCTGGGCCCGATCACCTACGGCAAGAAGGAAGAGCAGATCTTTTTGGGCCGCGAGATCGCTCAGCATCAGGACTACAGCGAAGACACTGCGATCAAGATCGATCAGGAAGTGAACCGATTGATAACCGAGCAGTACAATCGAGCTCGTCAGATAATCGTGGAGAACAAGGATGCGCTTGTTCGTCTTGCGGAAGCGCTGCTGGAGCGCGAGTCTTTGGACTCAGTTCAAATTCGCAGATTGATCGCAGGCTTACCGCTTGATGATGACTTGCCGACTCCGACTCGAGGGGACAAACCAAAGGTTGAGACTAAGCCTTCCGTGTTGAACCCGATCATCCCACCGGTTCCCGGGGGCGCCCAGGCGTAACAGAAATCAGAAGGCAGTTTGCAGAAGGCAGCAGGCAGTCGGGTGATTGCATGCTGCCTTCTTATTTTGAAGACGCTACGCCTTCGATGGTATGGACGGGATGCTTGTCGCCCTTAACTTCCACGCTTTCATAATCACAAATAAGTATCATCCGATTCAGACCTGGCAATTTCTGTTGCTACTCGCTGCTTGAGCGGCTCACCGAAACATTTTTAGCATCACGTCCGTAGAGATAACTCGGTTGTGCCATTTCGAAAGTAATCCCTTTCAAGGAAGTGATTGAGCAGTTATCGCCGGGCGGGGCACCCACTTCCACTACCTTCGCTGTTTCGCAAGGAGCGCCACAATGAAACGGTTATTCTCGACGGGAGCCGTAGCTCGCGTCAGTTTTGTAGCCCCTGTAGCTTTTGTTGTGATCTGTCTTGTTGCGCCGATTCAAGCGCGGCCGCGCGACTTTACGAACTTGAATCCGCAGGCTTTCACGAAGAATACTGGCGAACCTCTGGCAATCGCTCGCAGTTCTTCAATGAATAATTCAGCAGGTGATTACACGCTCGCTTCTGGTACTCCATTGGTGAGTTCGTTCGTCGATTCGCAATCGTCGCAGACCGTGACGGTTCCACCGGATTCACCTCGCTGGCAACTCGAAGGGCAAGCCAGGCCAACCGAATACAACGGACGCAAGTGTCTTTACCTCGACGGAGGAGCAGCGATCCTGAGAGACCTCGAGATGCGTGATGGAGTTATCGATGTTGATGTAGTAACGCCGGCCAACCGAGGTTTCTTCGGCATCGATTTTCGACTCGCGGACAACGGCGCCAACGGAGAAAGAATTTATCTTCGACAACACAAATCCGGATATCCGGATGCGATGCAGTACACGCCGGTCCTCAACACCGGAGCGAACTGGCAGATCTACAGTGGGCCCGGCTTCACCGGCGCGATAGATATACCGAAAGATGTGTGGTTCCACATGCGACTCGAAGTCGCTGGGGCGCAGGCGAAGTGGTACGTCAAAGACATGGACAAGCCCGCGCTTGTGATGAGCGACCTGAAGAGCGGCGTTCAGAAAGGTCTCATAGCATTGTATGTGCTGACCGGCGCCGCCTATTACTCGAACTTCGAATTTCGCGAAACGCCCGCAACCCCCTGGGAGCGTCACTATCCGCCGATGCCTCCGGATACTCTGATCAAGTGGAGCTTGTCTCCCGCCTACGACGCGCTGGCGCGCAATCTCGAACGCCCGCTGTCACCGGCGGAGCGCGACGCAATAGAGTGGCAGGACGCAGAAGCCGAAGCTCCTGGCTTCGTCGTCATCTACCGTTATCGCGAGGCCCCGCATCTGAGAGTCACATTCCAATCCGATTTCTCGACGCGGCTGCAACCGCAACCAGGAATGAAGATGGTGTACGCCAAAACCACGATCGTCTCCGACCGCGACCAGGTCAAGAAGCTTTACATCGGTTATAGCGACGACGTCAGCGTGTTCGTGAACGGCAAGATTCTCTATCGAGGCCGGAGCGCGCAGAGCTTTCGAGATCCGGGATTTCTGGGAATCATGAATCCCGAGAACGATGCGGTTTACATTCGGTTGCAGAAAGGCAACAACGAGTTGATGCTCGCAGTGAGCGAACTGGGCGGCGGCTGGGGATTCATTTGCCGGTTGGTTGACGCGGAGAGCTAAGACTAATTATGGGAAGTTAAAACCGCCGTAGAGGCGCTCTGAGTCTGTGAAATCGGTCGGCGACAGGTTTACAGCGAGAACATAACGATCAAGATCGATCGGGAAGTGAATCGGCTGATAACCGAGCGGTACAATCGCGCGCGACAGATCATCATCCAGAACAAGGACGCGCTTGTGCATTTAGCTGAAGCACTCCTTGATCCTGAGTCTTTGGACTCGGTTCAGATTCGCAGGTCGATAGCGGGATTACCGCTTGATGACGACTTGCCGACTCCGACTCGCGGTGAGAAGCCACAGGTTGAGACTAAGCCTTTGGTGTTGAACCCGATCATTCACTCCGGTACCGGGCGCGCATTCAAGCGACCGGGGGCTTTTGTTAGTTGCCGCGTCTTATGCAACATGCACGCCTAAAAAGCGGGTTGTGCACCTCATGATCGTTAGCTGCTATCAGCAATGCCAGTTGTCGAATAAAGGGCGTGGAGTATAATCAACTCGCCTGGATTCAATCTCTCATTTCAATCAGGGCATCATGGATTCCTCACCCGGAACTATTACTAGACTGCTGGTCGATTGGCGCGGAGGTGATAAGACCGCACTCGATACACTGGTTCCTCTGGTGTATCGGGAGCTGCGCCGGTTAGCGGGTTATTACATGCGCCGCCAGCGCGCGAACCATACTTTGCAAACTTCGGCATTGATCAACGAAGCTTATCTGAGGCTCATCGATCATAAGAATATGCGATGGGAGAATCGAGCTCACTTCTACGCGGTGGCAGCGCAGGCGATGCGGCGCATCCTCGTAGACCATGCTCGAAGCCGCGGCTATGCAAAGCGAGGAGGAGGCGCACTCAAGGTTTCGTTTGATGAAGCGGTGATCGGCGCCCAGGAGCGCCGCGCGGAACTGATAGATTTATGGCGGGCTTACTGTGAATTAACGTGGCGGGCGTGGCGGGCCATAGTGGCAATTCATAGTGGTCGGTTTTGATGGATCGAGTGCCAGGCGCTCGGCTAGTCAATCCCGTGGGGATGACCTGTCTATTGCGTGGCGTCGGTGAGGGCTGCGTAAGTCCGGAGGAGTAACCTCTCGTGCTGGATGGTGCTTGCACACACGGTGTCCGCTCCACGGAGCCGCAACACTCATTCAGCGAGGAAACTTGAATGGCGCGGGCCGGATCGCGAACCTCATGTCTCGACAAACTGGTTCTGTTGGCTAGCCTTTGTCCTTTAGAATTGCTTGCCCTTTGGTTAGCCATGCAATGCCGAAAGCCACGATGGCTGTAGTTTCGGGCCAAAATATCGAACCGGTTTTTGAAATCGCCTTTATGATCACAATTGCGCCAAAACTCAGGAGCATAGCGATGCCGCTCACGATGTACACCTTGTTTCGAGATTTCTTTTGCTTGGTAATGTGAGGTTGACTGGGCTTTGTAAATCGGAAAATTACAAGGTAGCTCAGGATGATGAAGAACGTTGCGACCACATAAATATGATAGCCAAGCGGACCGTGGTTTTGATAACAGCCCGGATTGTTGAGCGTTGGAAACTTATCCAAAGTGACGTGATGGTAAGCTGGATCCATTGGCAATAATCCAATGCCAACGGCCGATAGTCCGGCAATATTCGTCAACACATTATCTTGTGTATCGGGACCACGATAGCAAAATAAGAACACGCCGATTGCAAAAAGGGTTCCAACAAAAACATCACGCAGGCTCGTGTAGTAATAAGCACTGATTGACTCGTTTGACGGGATACCCTCGAAGAGATACGCGCCCAATTTGACGACGATTGGCATCAAGATGCCTATGTACCCAACCGTCTTGCGGAGCGTTAGAAATGATATGATGCGTTCATCAACGACCGGATTTTGCGTGCTCATCTTTGTCTCCTCCAGTTTGAGAATTGCCCTACATGATTGATGAGAGTTTAGGCGAATATATTTCGCAAGAGCGCCGGGGCCGATGGATGACCTTCAAAGTAAATCGGCCGGGCGCGGTTTTGGCCGTCTAAAACGCTTTCGTGCTGTCGAGCAGAATCGTCACGGGCCCGTCATTCGTCAGCGTTACTTTCATCATCGCCTGGAACACACCCGTCTCGACTTTGAGGCCGAGACGTCTTACACGATCGACGAAGTACTCATAAAGTTTATTTGCCTTCTCGGGCTCGGCGGCATCGCTGTAAGAAGGACGCCGGCCGCGCCGCACGTCGCCGTAAAGCGTGAACTGCGAAACGACAAGCATTGAACCGTTCGTGTCCAATAACGACCGGTTCATTTTGCCTTCGCTGTCATCGAAGATTCGCAGATTGGTTATCTTATCAACGAGGTATTGCGCGTCGGAGTCAGTGTCTTCGTGCGCCACACCAATCAGCACAAGTAAACCCGCGCCGATTTCGCCTGCAAGTTCTCCGGCGACTTCGACGCGGGCCTCAGTCACTCGTTGCACAACTGCGCGCATCGTGGCGAGTGTCGCATCAACGAACTTTCAGAAACAAGCTAGCTCGAACCACGGGGAGCACGGGGACCACAGTGAGAAGACGGTCACAAAGGTTGCCGTATTCATCCCCGTGTCCCCCGTGCTCCCCGTGGTTACATTGCGAAAGTAGCCGGACAGGATTACGACTTGATTTCAGAGAAGCGCTTGGTCATCTCCGGTGAGTTGATCAAGGCGACAAACTTATCGATTTCGAGCGCCTCGAGCGTCTCAGTGACCACGATCCCTCGAGCTGCCGCCGAGAGCAGCGACTTCCCGATGCCCTTTGTATCGGGATACTCGGTGATCCAGAGGAAATCGTAGTGTCCTTGAAGCGCGTACGCGCCAAGGACCTTCCCGCCGTCTCGAGTGATCCATCCGGCGGCCTCTTCAACTGAGGCGCCGAAATTCTTGATGTCCTTCGCGCCCTGTGCGGTGTTTCTTAAAAGCGTTACGTAGATTGGCATATTCGATTCTCCTTTTGTGTTGGTTTACGGTTTGATTGATCAGAACGGATTCACGGTTCAGTAACGATCTCTCGAAAGAGATGCGTTAATCATCTCGCAAGAATAACGCCTTGGCCACTGCTGAAAATTCCCGCCACACAGCCAGTCATCAGAGTCGCAAGCGTCGCCGCCAGCAAAGCTCTCCATCCGAGGCTTGCAAGCTCCTCTTTGCGCGACGGAGCGAGTGCTGCCGTTCCTCCGACGAAGATCGCAATCGATGCAACGTGTGCAAATCCGCATAGAGCATAGCTCAGGATGACGACCGAGCGCGGATCGACAATCTGACCGGTGCTGATGAGATTTGCCAGGTCGCCATAAGAAACTACTTCGGTAAGAATCACGCGCTCTCCGAGCAGCCGCGCCGCTGTCGGGATGTCGCTTGATTGCAGACCGAGGAGAAATGCAAAAGGATAAAAGAACCAGCTCAGAATTCTTACGAGCGTTAGCGGCGCACCGAGCCCGACCCAGGAGCTAACGAGCGCCAGCGCTTTGTCAGCCAAGGCGACGAGTCCGAGCACCGCAATCAACAGCGCCGAGATTCCTGCTGCGAGCTTCAATCCATCCATCGCGCCATCGATCACCGCGCTCATCAGGTTGCGCGGCCGAGCTGTGTGATCTTCGCGAGGCACGCTTTCGCTTGTCACAGGTGTTTCGGTTTCGGGAACGAGCAACTTTGCGGTGATTACCGCCGCGGGAATCGCCAACACCGAAGCCGAAATCAAATGCCCTGCGATCTGCGGGAACACTCCGATCAACACCACGACATAGATTCCAAGCGTGCTCGATGCCACCGTGCCCATCCCGGTAGTCAACACGGTTAACAACTCGGATCGAGTCATCTTGTCGAGATAAGGTCGAATCACCAGCGCGGATTCGACTCCGAGAAAGATGTTAGCCGCGCCGCAAAGCGATTCCGCGCCGCTGATCTTCAGAGTTCGATAAAACACCCACGCGAACGCTCGGACCAAAAGCTGCAGGACTCGGAAGTAGTACAGGACCGATGTGAACGCTGAAAAGAAAATGGCTACGGGCAGGACTTGAAAAAGAAGAATGAACCCGATCGATCCTGGCTCGCCGGGGCTTGCAGCAAGAGGCCCCAATAGGAACTGAGTTCCACTCTTTGTCGCGTCGAGCAGCGCCAGCACCGCGTTGTTGATCCACAGCAGCACACGATGCGAAACCGGCAGGCGAAAGATCATCAGTCCTATAGCTAACTGCAACAGTAAACCGTAACCGATTGTCTTCCACGCTACTTTTCTTCTGTTCTCGCAGAACAGCCAGGCGATCCCAGCAAACACAACGAGCCCCAGCGCCGAAACGAAGTGATAGATCATCCGCTTACCTCTACTTGATTTCGAGCAAGGCCGTAAGATTACGAGATGAATAGGGCGTGCGCAAACTGGACTCGCGCCGTGGTTGATCAAGTCGATCTCAGATGACTGCAACAAGACGCAGATGTGATAATATTCAACTCTGAAATCGAAGCTCAGCCGACTGTCGGGGACGACCTGAGCAATGAATGAAGATGGAGTGAGCTATGTCAGCAATCAGTGATATTGGCGCTTTGATTACTCAGGAACCGGGACTTCACGGCGGCCGGCCGGTCGTCGCCGACACAGGCGTTACCGTTCAGCGGATTGTAGTTTGGTATAAGCTTGGGTTAATGCCCGAGGAAATCGCAGAACGAATCGGACACCTCTCGTTAGCGCAAGTTTACGCCGCGCTCGCCTATTATCACGCTAATCGGGAAGCGGTAGATTCGGAGATCGCGGACGAAGACGCCGAGTATGAAAGACTAGCTCACGAGCATTACCTCACTCAAGAAGGTCAATGAAGATTGCCTTGTACTTTGACGAGGACTCTCAGGACTCAAGTCTTATTCGAGCATTACGATCACGTGGAGTAGACGTTACCTCTGCGTCAGAAGCAGGAATGAACGGACGACTGGACGAGGAACAACTTAGATGGGCGTCTTCTCACAACCGAGTTCTGTATAGTTGCAACGCTCGCGATTTCTATAGACTTCACACGTCGATTCTTACTTCGGGCGAATCGCACGCCGGGATCATCCTTGCGCCGCAGCAACAATACTCAACCGGCGAGCAATTGCGTCGATTACTAAAGTTGATCGCCGGAAAGTCTGCGGAGGATATCAGAAGCCAAGTGGAGTTCTTGAGCAAGTGGTGATAAACAAGCGCCGACCGGGAGTTTGCAGGTTGCCACGAGTATACTCTTTTATCTCAGAGGTACCGTGATGCCAAGATATTGGGGACTACACCAAATTGCAATTCCTGGGTCCGAGGTCAACAGATTCAACGAAGGTATTGAAAGGTGGTTTAGGGAAAACCCGTACGATGCTGGGATCAGTGTTGACGATTTTGCGTTTTTGTTTTGGGGTCCTGAGTATTTCTATGGCTGGGGGCGTATAACGGCGCTAGGAGATCCCTATGTGAATTCTTCTCAGCGGAGCGTAATAGACGCACGCGTCGATCCGAGAGTCCTTGCCCAGTCACCGCTCGCCAGACTGAATGAAATTGAGCAACGGCCCGCGTTCGGCGGCACACCTTGGGAACGGAAGAACGGCGTACTCGCGGCATTCAATGCCGAACAGGTTGAGACGCTCATTACCTTGTTACCGAGAGATCGGCCGCGTCCACCCTCTCCGCCACGTGAGATCCCAAACGAATGGGAGCGTGTGGACGTAGGATCAGTCGGCGGCAATCAAGGAAAGGTGATTCGGATACGCCGGAGGAATGACGGACAAGCCGGCGCTCTGAAAATCCTGCACGAAGAGCACCAAAAAAACACAGAGCGCAGGGCGAGGGCTTATAGGGAGGTTATCGCTCTCAAGGCGTTGGAAGGCAATGGTACACCCGTATTATTGGAGACCAATGCGGATCAATGGGAGGATAAGCGAGTTCCCTTATACGTGATCATGGAGTGGATTGATGGCCCGACGCTTACGCAACAAGTCGGTCGCAATCGACTTAATCTGGATCAAGGCTTAGTCACAACGAAAGCGATCCTCAAGACGCTTGAAAAGTCCCATGAACTCGATATGGTTCATCGCGACTTAAAACCCGACAATATCATTCTTCGCGAAGGTGATATTAACGTTCCGATTGTCGTTGATTTTGGTATGGCCTTCGCCCGCTCGGTAGAGGACAACGTCGCAAATGTAGAAACTGCAGTTGGTCAGGAACTGGGAAATCGCTTTCTAAGGTTGCCAGAGTACAGCCCAAATCAGCACTCTTTCGGGGCAGCTTCAGATCTAACTCATCTTGTCGGACTATTCTTCTTCATGATCACAGGTCGTAGCCCTCGGCAGCTTCAGGACGCTCAGGGGCGAATGCCTCATCAAGCATTTGCTGATTCGATTCCCGACGTAATCCGAAATGACAGTCGCTGGCCCAGACTAGAAGGATTGTTCAACGTTGGCTTTCAACAACGGATAGATTTGCGCTTTCAGTCGGCTAGACAACTTAGCGAGGGTCTAGAGAGATTAAGTCCTCAGAGTGACGAAGCGGCCGACGAGGAAATGGCTCGCGAATTGGCACAGCTAGAGGCGTTGAGAGACTCGGACGATGTACGCCTCCGAAGCTCGCCGAGACAACCATTCAACAAGTCGGCAGGAAGCTGTTCGATGCTCTCCGCTCAAGAGCCCGAGATGCGAGGCTAGAGTTTTCAGGTGATCCTCCGGCGATGATTGAGGAAGGGGGTCAGCCTGGCAGTAATATGCTTTTCGGTATTTATCTCGCGGATCAACCAAAGGTGGGCGCCAATGGAAGCCATACATTAAGATACCGAAACAACGAGTACTTCGCCGCTTTCGGAACCGAGCAAGGAGATTCGGTAGAGTATTACCATGGACCAGTATTGAATCCTGAGGCCCTTGAACACGAGGTAATCACGACAGTCCCCAAGATACTTTCGAGACTCATAGTGCTGTGTCGCGAAAAGCTTCAGCAGAGAGTCTCTCGCGAATGATCAAACGGTACGGTCGTCTGGCGGACCTTTAGCTGCTTGGGTTACCCTAATGGGCAGAGCCTCTGAACTACTTACTCGCCGCTTGAGCGTGATAATCCTGAAGACTCCTGACCTGAAGCTCTTCTTCTCGAAGTGCGCGAATAGCCGCGACTGTTGCGATCGCGCCGGTCAACGTAGTCACGCAAGGAACAGAATACTGAATCGCAAAGCGGTTCGGCAGAGATCTAAAACGACTACTCGCCTTCTCGGGCTGTAGCCGATAGATGAATAATCTCGCTGTCGGCATTCGATCTCTCGTGGTCTCTGGAAACAATTCAGCGTAGAATCGTCAGCGGGAGAGTTAGCATGGAAGAGCTAAAAAAGAATTACATAGTTGACGAGCATAACCGCAGAGTTGCCGTTCAACTTGATATCGAAACCTTCAACAAGATCGAAGAAGTGATCGAAGACTATGCTCTTGCCAGATTGATGGAGGAGCACAGTGGTGAAGAAGCGTTGGAGATTGACGAAGCTATGGCCTACTACGGAACTCTGGAGAAGGCCGAGTGAAGGTACGATACCGGAAGAAGTTCTTGAACGACCTGGCCCGCATTCCCTCTGATCAAAGAAAAGCGATAGAGAAGTTCGTGTTTGAAGAAGCCCCGACGCTGAACTCGCTTAAGGAGAGTGGCAGAATCGAGCGGATGAAAGGCCACAAGTCCTGTTACAAGGTGCGCTTTGGATCTTATCGTGTTGGCCTCAGACTAGAAGATGACACCGTGTGTTTCGAGAGAGTGCTTCATCGAAAAGAGATTTATCGTTTCTTTCCGTAGAAACAATTAGCTGCTTGCTGCTTGAGCGTGGTAGTCCTGAAGGCTCCTCACCTGAAGCTCTTCTTCACGAAGCGCGCGAATCGCTGCTACTGTCGCAATCGCGCCGGTCATCGTAGTTACGCAAGGCACTGAATACTGAATAGCTGCGCGGCGGATTGAACGCTCGTCGTAAAACGACGTTCGGCCGAGGGGCGTGTTGATGATCAGATGAACCTGCCTGCTCTTTACCAGGTCGGCGATGTTAGGGCGGCCTTCATTCACTTTGTAGACAAATTCACAGGGTAAGCCTGCTGACTCGAGACGCTTCTGAGTGCCGCGCGTCGCTACGAGTTTGAACCCTAACTGATGAAGCTCTCCCGCGAGTTCAATCACATTTCGCTTGTCTTGTTCGTTCACGCTGATGAACACTCGCCCTTCGGATGGAAGTTTTGTTCCTGCGCCGAGCTGAGCTTTCAAATAGGCGCTGCCGAAGTCATCCGCGACTCCCATCACTTCGCCGGTCGAGCGCATCTCGGGGCCGAGGATCGGATCGACGCCAGGGAACTTCACGAACGGGAACACCGGCGTCTTGATGTAGAAACGCGGGCCGACCGCTAACTCGTCAGGCAGATTGAACTCGGAAAGTTTCTTGCCGATCATCAGCTTCGCGGCGATCTTCGCGAGTGGTACTCCGGTAGCTTTCGATACAAATGGGACAGTTCGTGAAGCGCGAGGGTTCACCTCGAGCACATAAACCGTATCGCGCCAGATCGCGAATTGAATGTTCATCAACCCGATGACGTTCAATGCGCGAGCAAGCTCACGCGTGTAGCGACGCATCGAATCCAGATGAGCGACGTTGATGCTCCACGGCGGAAGGACGCACGATGAGTCGCCTGAATGAATGCCGGCTTCTTCAATGTGCTGTTGAATACCGGCGATGAGCACTTTCTCACCGTCTGCCAGGGCGTCAACATCGATCTCGACGGCGTCTTCGAGGAATGAATCGATCAATACAGGATGCTCGGGCGAGGCTTCTACAGCGAAGGTCATATAGTTATCGAGCGACGCTTCATCGTAGACGATCTGCATCGCGCGGCCGCCCAACACGTAGCTCGGTCGCACAAGCACTGGATAGCCGATTCGCGAAGCTTCATCGCGAGCTTCCTCGATCGATGTAGCGAAACCGTTTGGCGGTTGAGGTATTCCAAGCTCAACCAGCAACTTGCCGAATCGCTTCCGATCTTCAGCAAGATCGATTGCTTCGGGCGACGTTCCGATGATCGGCACGCCGGCTTTGAAGAGTCTCATCGCGAGATTCAACGGAGTCTGGCCGCCGAACTGAACGATCACGCCGTCGGGACGCTCACGCTCGACGATCTCCATCACGTCTTCGAAGGTGATGGGCTCGAAGTACAATCGATCTGAAGTGTCGTAATCGGTCGAGACCGTTTCAGGATTGCAGTTCACCATTATCGATTCGTAACCGGCTTCCTTAAGCGCGAATGCCGCGTGACAGCAGCAGTAGTCGAACTCGATTCCCTGGCCAATGCGATTCGGACCTGAGCCCAAAATCATCACTTTTTTCTTAGCGGCCGTGTTCGCTTCGTCTTCGTCTTCATAGGTCGAGTAGAGATAGGGCGTGAAGGATTCAAACTCGGCGCCGCACGTATCGACTCGTTTGAAAACGGGACGAATACCCTCTTCGATTCGCTTACGACGTAATGCGTTCTCGGTTGTTCCGAGGATTGTCGCCAGCCGCTGGTCCGAGAAACCCATTCGCTTAGCTTTACGCAATTGATCGTGTGAGATTGTCTCGATGCTCTCGCGTCGAAGCTCGCGTTCGCGTTCGATGATTTCGGAGAGATTGTCCAGAAACCACGGGTCGATCTTCGTCAGATCGTGCAGATCTTCCGTTGAATAGCCAATGGTCAATGCGTGCATAACGAAGTAGACGCGCTCGGCGGAAGGAACAATAAGGCGACGCCGCAATTCGGTATCGTCGAGATCGGAAGGCACTCGGAACGCGCTTCGAACTTCGAGTGAACGAAGGCCTTTTTGAAACGCCTCCTTGAACGTGCGTCCGATGGCCATCGCTTCGCCGACCGATTTCATTTGAGTGCCAAGCGTCGGATCGCTCGAAGGGAATTTCTCAAAAGCCCACTTGGGAATCTTCACTACGCAGTAATCGATCGTTGGCTCAAAGCTTGCCGGCGTCTTGCGAGTGATGTCATTTGGAATCTCGTCCAGCGTGTAGCCGACCGCAAGCTTCGCTGCGATCTTTGCGATCGGGAAACCAGTGGCTTTCGATGCAAGCGCAGACGACCGCGAGACTCGCGGATTCATTTCGATGATCATCAAGCGCCCGTCGTGAGGGTTGAGCGCAAACTGTATATTCGAGCCGCCTGTTTCGACTCCGACTTTACGTATCACGCGAATCGCGGCGTCGCGCATCACCTGGTACTCGCGGTCGGTGAGCGTTTGCGCGGGAGCGACGGTGATCGAATCGCCGGTGTGAATTCCCATCGGGTCGAAGTTTTCAATCGAACAGATGATCACTACGTTGTCGGCCAAATCGCGCATCACTTCGAGCTCGTATTCTTTCCAGCCGATGATCGATTGTTCGATCAAGGTCTCGTGCACCGGCGAAGCGGCAAGCGCGCGGGCAACTATCTCTTCGTAGTCTTCGGCGTTGAAAGCAATACCACCGCCTGTTCCTCCAAGCGTGAACGAAGGACGAATGATTGCGGGGTAGCCGATGGTCTTCGCAAGCTCGCGAGCCTCATCGATTGTTTTGACGTAGCCGGAGAGCGGCATCTCGATGCCGATCTCCTCCATCGCATGTTTGAACAGCAATCGATCTTCCGCGACTTTGATCGCATTTAGTTTTGCGCCGATAAGCTCGACGCCGAGACGTTCGAGCGTGCCGTCTTCGGCGAGAGTTACCGCAATGTTCAAAGCTGTCTGACCCCCCACCGTTGGAAGCAATGCATCGGGACGCTCGCGTTCGATGACCGCGCGCACTGTTTCCGGCGTGAGCGGCTCGACGTAAGTTCGATCGGCGATCTCGGGATCGGTCATGATCGTAGCGGGGTTCGAGTTGATCAGAACGATTTCGAAGCCTTCGCTGCGAAGCGCTTTGCAGGCTTGAGTGCCGGAGTAATCGAACTCACAAGCCTGTCCGATCACTATTGGTCCCGAGCCTACGATCAGTATCTTGTGAATGTCGGTGCGTTTTGGCATCCGTTCTTATTGATTCTGCTTTGATTGATTGTCAAGATGCGTGCGGGACTGTTCAAGCTGTCTGGTAGTCTGCTCGGTTACGCTGCCGCGAAAGGTGCGGGGATCGGGCGAGAGCGCTCCAGTGCGATTGGCGGGGCCTTCGGCGGACAGCAGACCGTGATGAGTGTCTATTGACTTGCGAGGAGAAACGCGTTCAATGGCTTTGATCTCACTTGAGGCATTGTTCCATTTGGCGATGCCCCAGACCAGTGCGATCACACCGAAAAAGAAGAAGATGCCCGCGAGAGTGCCTAAGAAACCTGTTGAAGCCGGAAGCCCCACGAGCGCGAACAGGGTCACTTTGAATAATGCGATGAGGCTCGCGACACCCCCGATGATCACGGCGTTGCGCCCGCGATAATAGTCCTTGAACACATTCACCAGCCGCTCGTCGATTGGAGACTGCGCGGCAGGCTTTCCGCTGAGCGCGTCGGACACAACACCGAGGTTGGTGCCGCAACGCGTGCAGAATCTCAATTCGTCCTGGTTTTCTGAGCCGCAGCTTGGGCAGTACACGCTAGTGATATACCTCTAGTTAATATTATTCATAAGCGAGCGCGGTAACCGGATCCTGATTTGCAGCGCGCAACGCAGGGTACAGCGAGCCGAGCGCTCCTGCAAGTAACCCAAGAGCAAGCGCGTAGAACAGCCATATCGGCTCGAGCTCGACGCTTATCGGCGTTAGGCGAACGATGGCATATTTTCCGGCTACCGACAGCAGCGATCCGGCAATTACGCCGAGCGCGCTGATCAACAGGGCTTCTTTTTCAATCTCGCCGGCGATCCAACCTTTCGACGCGCCCAGGCTCTTCAGCACGCCGATTTGCCGCGTGCGTTCGGTGACCGTCGTATACATCGTGAGCAAAATTACCAATGAGCTGACGATTATCGAAAGAGTGATAACCACCTTCAAAAAAGTTTGCAGCGCGGGAGTGCCACGCGCGATCACGATCGGCAAATCGCGAGTCAGCATCGCGCTGTTGTCCGGGAACATTTCCTTGATGCGCGCGGTCAATTCCTCCTGTTTCGACGGATCGACAAGCTTTACGAGTAGCATCGAGCAAAGCGGGCGGCTCAAATACTGTTGCATCGTTGCGAGCGGCACTTTGATCCGCGCAAGCGATTCCGGCTCATAGATGCCGACTATCTTGAAGGGCCTGCCGAAGATATCGAGGTCCCCGCCAACTTTGAGGCTTCGTTGTCGCTGCTGGACTCGATCGATGATCGCTTCGTCGCCCGAGCGAATCGGACGGCCTTCGACTACTCGGGCATCCGAGACTCGAGTGAAGGATTCGTAGTCGACTCCGTCGATCATGTGGCCGCTCAAATTCTGTCCTACCGGAACGACATCGCTTACCCCATCGATCGAGTGAATCTTACCGGCCATGTCCATCGGCAAGGAAAGAGTCGGATTGAGACTCAAACCAAACACCGTGCCCGGCGGACCTACGATGACTTCTGCCGTAACTGCGGAGTTGCGGCGGCCCTGGTCGTGAAGAAATCCATGAGCGATTCCGACCGTGAGCACAACCAGGACCACGCCCAGTGCCACGCCGGCCATCGTCGTTAGAGTTCGCGTCTTGCGATAGAGAATATTGGACAGGGCGAGGTTATCCATAGAAAGAATTGTGGATTTTAGATTGCCGAATTCCGACTCCAAACTCTCTGGCTATCATTTCCGCAGTTCAATTGTCGCCTTCTCTTCCTTTGCCGATCGTCATCAGTCCGATCACGACCAGGCCATATCCGATCCAGACGAATGCTCGCAGCTTTCGAATTATAGCAAGCGCGACGCCTGCAGCGGCGGTCATTCCCAAAGCTTGAAGGAGCACCGCATTACCGCTTTCGTAAACGCCGGCACGCGTCGGAACGAAAAAGAATACCATGTTGATGACTTTAGTCGCCGCCTCGACGACGAAGCCAACGGATATTTCTGCTGGCAGCTTCAGTAGCGCAAGGATGATGCACACCTCGATAATGTTGATCACGTGCGCGCACATATTCAGTGAGAATATGAGAAAGAAAGCAGCGCGCCTGCGCTCGTAGAACGAATATAGATTATCTTCGACCGCGCGAACTTGCAGGGCGATCATTTCGATTCGACGCTGCGGCGTGGCCTTATGTTCACGCCGCGCCGTCAGCCGCGCCGTTTGCTCCAATGCGCGCCCAACTACAAACCAGCGCCAGCGAATCGCCAGCCACATTAACAGGACCGCTACCGCTATCGTGCTTACGATGAAGTAGCCTGCCAGCTTCAGATTGCCCGGAACTCCGGTGAGCAATGCAACTGCCGGCAGCCCAGCCAACATGAAAACGAAAACCGTTAGATAGTAGATCAGATTCTCAATCAACACCGATGAAAAGCCTTGCAGCAAGGGCACACGACGCCTCACCTTTGCCGCTTTGGCAGGCTCGCTCAACAGGGGGCCGGTGGCTGTCAGGTACTTGATTGCTTCACCGGCGAGCATCACATTGATGAGTTGCCAGAAAGTTATTCGTCGTTGAGCGGGCTCAATCGAGAAGTACCAGGAGCCGGCTCGCGCGCAGTTGCGCGCTGCGGATAGCGCAAGTATCCAGACGAAGCCCCAACCCATCATTGCGAGATATCTGACCACGGTGGACAGCCCGGTTTCTTTGACCAGGTACACGAAGAGTCCGACGCCGACAAGAAAGGATATTATTTGAAGTGTGTTGAAGAGAGACTTCTTCATGAGTTGACGAAGGCGCGGATTCAGACTTGGGTATAATACTAGCGCGTGGTAAACAGCGCGACGAACACGTTGCAGAACCAAATGCGCAGAAACCTCCTGAGTTTTCTCGATGACTTTGAAAAGCATGGCTCGCAGACGGCGCTCGCTCATCGACGTGGTCTGAGAATACGAAGCTGGTCTTATGAGCGATTGCGTTTGACGACGTTCCAGGTCGCGCGCGAGTTGGAACAGCGCGACATTTCCAAGGGTGATCGAGTTCTTTTTTGGGGCGAGAATAGTCCGGAATGGGTCGCCGCCTTCTTCGGCTGTTTGTTGCGCGGGGTAATCGTAGTACCCCTTGATTACGAAAGCTCACCAGAGTTCGCGGCTCGCGTTCAGGCCCAGGTTAAAGCAAAGCTCATTCTTCATAGCGGCGATTTGAAAGCCGCCGTTGACCCTGGCTTGGAGAGGCTGCCTATTGACGAACTATTGACTTTGGTTGCGAGGCAATCGGTGGAACCATATCCGCCTTCGGACATCATCGACAGCGACATTGCTGAAATCATTTTTACCTCGGGAACAACCGCCGAACCGAAAGGTGTCTGCATTACTCATCGAAATCTTCTCGCGAATGTCGAGCCTCTCGAACGCGAGATTCAAAAATACTTGAAGTACGAACGCTTCGTTCATCCGCTGCGCTTTTTGAATCTTTTGCCGTTGAGCCATGTCTTCGGTCAGTTCATGGGAATGCTTGTGCCTCAGATCCTGGGCGGCGAAGTATTCTTCCAGGACTCGTTGAATCCATCGGAGATCATCAAGACGATCAAGTCGAATCGAATCTCCGTCGTATCGACCGTGCCGCGCTTGCTCGACACCTTGCGAAATAAAATCGAGCGGGACTACGAAATGCTCGGCGAAGCAGAATCTCTCGAGCAAAAATTGCGGGCTGCTGAAGATCAACATTTTCTCAGACGATGGTGGACTTTTAGGAGCGTGCACCGTCAATTCGGCTGGAAGTTCTGGGCATTCGTTTCAGGCGGCGCGGCGCTCGCGCCGGATACCGAAGCGTTCTGGCGAAGGCTCGGTTTCGCCGTCGTGCAGGGCTACGGCATGACCGAGACGGCTTCGTTGATTACCGTTAATCATCCTTTCAACCTGAGCCGGCGCTCGATTGGCAAGTCGCTTCCGGGAAGCGAAGTGAGGATTGATGAGAACGGGGAGATCCTGGTTCGCGGCGAAAGTGTTTCGCCGGGTTACTGGGGGGGCGAGCTGCGCCCGATAAAAAACCAGGAAGGCTGGCTTCGAACTGGCGACGTAGCCGAAATGGACGAGCAAGGAAATCTGTTTTTCCGTGGCCGCAAGAAGGACGTGATAGTGACGGCTGCCGGCTTGAACATTTATCCCGATGATCTCGAAGCCGCGTTGAACGCTCAACCTGAGATTCGCGACAGCGCGGTTGTCGGAATCAATACTCAGCAGGGACCTGAGCCGCTCGCAGTCTTATTGCTCAAAGACGAAAGCGCTGACCCGCTGGCTATCGTCAAGCGAGCTAATGAAGCGCTCAACTCATATCAGCAGATTAGGCGATGGAGTATTTGGCCGGAGGAGGACTTTCCCCGCACGACTACACAAAAGATTCGAAAGCCCGCGGTATTGGAAAAGCTGAAGGCAGAGGAGCAGAGGCGCGGCGGCGCGGAGGCAAATGAGATATCGATGTGCGCCTCTGCCCCTCCACACCTCCGCTCCTCTACTTCCTTCGTTCTTCAGCAGATCGCTCGCGTCAGCGGGGAAGCTGCCGCGCAAGTTGATCCGGGTGCGAATCTTGGTACTGATCTCAAACTTGACTCGCTCGGTCGAGTCGAATTGATGGGCGCGCTCGAGGATCACTATCAAGTCGACATTGACGAGGCGGTATTTACAGCAGCGACGACGGTCGGCGATGTCGAGAAGATAATTCGCGCAGGCTCTCACGAAGGCTCGGTTCAACACGAATATCCAAGATGGTCGCAGCGATTTCCTGTTACGTGGATCAGGCTTGCGGTTTTCTATCTCGTGATTCGGCCGCTTACTCGCTGGATGAGCCGGGCTACCGTGCGCGGCAAAGAGCGCTTGCGAGATGTTCGAGGACCGGTGCTGTTCATTTCAAATCATGTGACGATGGTTGATGCTGCGCTGATCTTGTTCGCGCTGCCGGCGAAGTTTCAAACTAAGCTCGCGATTGCGATGGAAGGTGAAGTGCTGCGCGGCTGGCGTCATCCGACTAAAGAAAAAGGATGGTTTGCGAGACTGATAGGGCTTGCCGAGTACTTGCTAGTCGTTTCTTTGTTCAACGTTTTTCCGCTTCCGCAGAAAAGCGGCTTTCGCCGGAGCTTTGCGTATGCGGGCGAGTCAATGGACCGCGGCTACAACTTGCTGGTCTTTCCTGAGGGCGCGCGCACGCCGGACGGAGAGATGAAGCGTTTCATGGAAGGCATAGGCTTGCTGGCAAAAAACCTGAGCGCCCCAATTGTTCCGGTTCGAATCGACGGGCTTTATCAGTTGAAGCAACAACGGAAGCATTTCGCAAGCAGAGGCGAGATAAGAATCACAATCGGCGAGCCGGTAGTCTTTTCCGCAAGCGACCACGCTGAAAGCATAACGCGGGAACTCGAACGTCGAGTCACCAGTCTATAATTAACGCGCGTTGCTGTGGTCATACACTAATAGATTCTCTATTGGGTCGAAACCGACGGCTTCTTCTGAGCCATCTGGTCACGATGTTGCCAGCAGTAGCCGCCGCCCTTGACTTTGCGCCGGCAGGGCTTACCTGATCGCGTTCGCGCTCCGCAAATTCCGTCCACAGCCGCGCTCAACGCAGGCTGTTCGGCTCTCACCGGAGGCACTGTAGCTGCCGGCAAGGTGGAATCGGTCGTCGAGATCCCGATATCCGTCGCGCCGAGTTCGAGGGGCGTTCCAATGTAATAGAAGGGCTCACGCGATGAACTGTAGTGTCCAAGAACAAACCCGATTGCAATGCACATTGCGGCTGCTGCTATCAGCTTCATTCGCGCTGGTGTCGCTCGAGTCGAGCAACGAGTGCACACCGACGGGAACGGCAAAGAGCCGGCGTTTTTCTTCAATCGCTCGCCGCACGATGGACAGAATCGCTTTGCCGTCATAAGCGCACTCGAACTTGAAACGCTCTGTGAAATGTGTTCGGCGCCACGACTATAAGTCGAACGGTTCGACCAAGTCTACCGAAATACTGCGAGGAGCGCTGTTTTGTCAGCCACGCGCTTTGTGATAGCATGCCAACGCTCTCGCAAACGCGGGCGCATATCGCTTGTGATTGATAAAACCTCAGACCGCTTTTCTCATCGCGCGATCTGAAGCGCCTTCTTTATTTCTTGAACAAAAGGAATAGTAATGACCCAAGAGAAACCGGGCGGACGAATCCTGCACGTCTTCGATAACATCATTTCGAATCAGCCCGAACGCGAAGTGCTTCCCAAGGAAGTGCCGTCCCGCCGCTGGATGTACTGGCAAATGACACTTGCGGTGACAAAGAAAGTCGCTCACGCACCGTTCTCAATTCACACCTGGGGAGCGCTTCGACGGACAGTTCTTTCGAATGTTCTTCCCGATAATATTCTGTTTCGATACAAGGCCTATCAACGCGGCGAGTGCAATCGCTGCGGACTCTGCTGCAAGATCCAGTTTCAATGCCCCTTCTTCGTCGACGAAGGTGTGAACAATACTCGCTGCGCGATCTATACGACCCCGCACGCGCCGCAGGCATGCTTGAAGTTTCCGCTCGATCCGATGGATTTGAGATTGCTTCAACGCGAGGTCGGCAACGCGTGTACTTTTTATTACGAGGGCGCTCCGCAGACTCTGTCGATACTCGAGTTCGTGAAACTCTACACGCAGGGAGTTCGCCAGCAGTTCGCCAAACGAAAGTTGAAGGAAGCGCCCGAGAGCGGCGACTAGATAGGCCCATGAAATGTTCAGGGCGCCCGCGAAGGCGCCCTGAGCTTTCTTAGTCTTTCGAACGAGTGACGAGTTGTTGCGCTAATCGCCGCTCGCGCCCTTTTCTTTGCCAGGCTGCGGGGTGATTCGCAGATAAGGCTTCAGCGTCTTCCATCCGCCCGGAAATTTCTTCTTTGCTTCTTCATCCGAGAGCGCAGGTACGATGATCACGTCGTCGCCCTGTTTCCAATTCACCGGCGTCGCAACGCTGTGATTCGCGGTGAGCTGAAGCGAGTCAATGACTCGCAGAATCTCGTCGAAGTTGCGGCCTGTGCTGGCCGGGTACGTGATCGTCAGCTTCACTTTTTTGTCCGGACCGATGACAAACACCGAACGCACGGTGAACGTATCGCTGGCGCTCGGATGAATCATGTCGTAAAGGTCCGACACCTTTCGGTCGCTGTCGGCGATGACCGGAAAGTTAAGCGCCGTGCCCTGAGTCTCGGCGATATCTTCGGCCCATTTTTTATGCGAGTCTGCGGGGTCGACGCTGAGTCCGATGACTTTGACGTTACGTTTCTCGAACTCGGGTTTGATGCGAGCTACTTCTCCGAGTTCAGTCGTGCAAACCGGAGTGAAGTCTTTCGGATGTGAAAACAGAACGGCCCAATGGTCTCCAATCCAGTCGTGGAAGTGGATCGGTCCTTCGGTAGTTTCAGCGGTGAAATCCGGCGCGGTGTCTCCTAATCTAATTGCCATAGTTGTGCTCCTCTCTTTGCTCAAGACTGCATGTTACTCGGCTCTGCTGCTACAAAGATCAATGGGGAAAACTATATTCGTCACCGTAACAAACTTCAACCGCTGCCGCGCTGCGCGTGCAAACATTCGAGCTCGCGCGGATCGTCTAATCGGGCAATGCTTCAACTAGCGCGACGACTTCTTCGCGAGTGTTGTAAAAGTGAGGTGAGATTCTTAGACGATTAATTCGCGGCGCGGTGAAAATATTCTTCGATTTCAATATTCGGTAAAGATCCTTCGGTGTATGTCGTTCGTGCCTGCAGGTGACAATCGCTGATCGATCGCCCGCGCGGCGAGAGCTGACTACGTCGTATCCTTTAGCCACGAGGCTATCGGCAAGATAGTCGCTCAAGCCGAGTAAGTAGTCCTCAATTCGTTCGGCTCCGACCTCGAGGAACAAATCAAGCCCCGCTCCCAGGCCGTACACGCCCGCCGTGTTCAACGTGCCGCATTCGAAGCGCCCCGCGCCCTCGCGGTAGTCGAGTTTATAGTCCAGGTACTGCTCGTAGTTCTTCACTGAGGTCCATCCAACCACGGTCGGCTTGATTCGGTCGATCACGCGATCTGAAATGTACATAATCGCGATTCCTTCCGGACCAAGAAGGTATTTGTGAGCGTCGGCTGCAAACGCGTCGACGAAATCGCGCTCGACGTCGAGCTTCAAACCGCCCAAGCCTTGAATCGCCTCCACTACGAACAGCACATCGCGTTCACGGCAGAACTTCCCGATGCGCGCGAGATCAGAACGAAAGCCGCTCGCGAATTGCACCCAACTGATCGTAACCACTCGCGTGCGATCATCGACCAGCGAAAGCAATTCGTCGGCGTCGATTCGACCGTTACGCTCCTGTGCGAATCTCAACTCGATGCCACGCTCCTCGCTTTGTCGAAGCCACGGGTAGACGTTTGAAGGGAACTCAACGTTGCAAGTGACTACGTTGTCGCCCTCGCGCCAGTCGATTCCATTTGCGATTGCCGATAGCCCATCCGAAGTGTTTCGCATGAATGCGATTTCATTAGAACGCGCATTCACTAAACGAGCCGCTGAGTTGCGCGTGCGTTCATATGTTTCACACCACGCTTCATAGTTTGCCGAACCGTTAAGAGTCACGTCGTCGTTCAGCCGGCTCATTGCGTCGCGAACTCGAGTCGAGAGCGGCGACACGGCGGCGTGATTCATGTAGATGTATTTTTCGGTGACTGGAAAAAGAGAACGAATAGCTTGATTCATAACTTGTATGGGCGGCTCTCTGAGGCCGCCCCTTCCTGGCAGATTAAATATTGCCTTTAACTGAGTGTGGGCCCGGGAGCCAACCCGTACAAGATTATGCGATATCAAACACCGCGGCCACTTCACCGACCTCGAGGCCTCGTCGGTTGTCAATGATCGGTCGATGATAGCTCGCGAGCTTGGCTACTTCTTCGTCGTCTAACACTTCAAGTTGTCGGAGCGTCTCGACGACTGCGGGCCCGAGTCCTCGAAACGAGCCGTCTTCGATCTTGAGAGCGATTCCGAGACCAGCGGGGAACTTTTCAGACGGAAGAACACCGACGCAGTAAACAGCTTCGGCTCCGACTTTGCACACGAGTTTCCCGTGCGACGCGCGCAACAGTTCCGTATCGAATCGGCCTTTGGTTCCTCCAACCATTTCAGGGTGCTTGATCATCGCGGCTACGACTCGATGAGCAGCTCGGTCGATTCCCGACGGATCGCTTACTGGATTGACCAGCTTCGCGAATGCGACGGCAAGCGAGCGCAAGGGAACTGCGAACGTCGGAGCGCTGCAGCCGTCAATAGCCGTCGGAAAACCTGAATCGAGTTCAGCAAATCGAGCGAACGTCTTGATTATTTGCTGCTGAACGGGATGCTCAACCGAAATATAGTCGTCGAGAGCAAAGCCGCAAGCCGCCGCCGTCAGCAGCATGCCGGCATGTTTACCTGAACAGTTATTGTGGAGTTGAGTGAACGGCTCGCCAGCCTCTTCAAGTTTCTTTGCCGCGCTTACACTGTAAGGCGATTGAGCTCCGCATCTGAGCGAGGTCTCATCCAGCCCCGCGCGCGCGAGCATGCCGGCGACGGCTTCGGTGTGTATCGGTTCGCCTTCATGTGAGGCGCATACAACGGCAAGCTCACGTTCATCCACGCTGAAATGATCGGCGGCACCGCTGGTGATGAATGGGATGGCTTGAATCGGCTTGATCGTCGAACGCGTGGAAGTTATCAGCTCGCTGTCGCCGACGGATTTTACGATGCGGCCGTCGGATTCAGTGACTACGATCGCGCCGCGATGTCGCGATTCAACTATCGCGCCTCGCCTGACTTCAACAAGTATTGGAAGCTCGCCTTGCATTCGCTCACATCGCGCTGTGGCGCAGAAGATTTACTCTAGCGCACGACACAAGTCGCGACAATCAAACACGGGATAAGCTCGCGAGTTAATCAACACAAACCGTGCCGGAAATCGCGCGATACTTTTTTTCGCTGAAGCCCTCTATGATTATTATTTCTTCCGGACGTCTAAACCTGCCGTGACGTTCGCGATAATCGAGCACCCTCTTCGCGATCACTTCGCCAATTCCGGGCAGCGCCGCAAGCTCGCCGGCCGTTGCCGTGTTCAGGTTTGTGCAGCTTTGTGGCGTTGTGGTGGAGGATGACGGCTCGGCTCGATCCATCTTGAACGGCGTCCGATGGCCGCACGATAGTGTCGCCATTACAATCAACGATGTGATGATTGATCTCATGACAAAATCAACAGCGGCTCAAGAAAATCCGCGAGCTTAGTGATTCATACCCCGTAGAGCTCGAGTCGAAATTCATCCGCTAGCAGGGTTATCCGAGGCTCGCGGCGGACGAATGCACAATGTGCACGCCTCAACGCCGGAATCCCGCGAGCGCTGCGTTCGATGCCATATTCGGAGCTCGTGAAAATGTGATGTAAACGCGGATTGCGATGTTCGGTCGCTCCGTATTGAATCGACTTGAGCGTCGCGCCGTTGACGCGCCACGGATTGATGAGCTCGATTCGATCGTCAAATATCCAAACTCGCGCGATCGATCCCACTACCGAGTAGTCGCGATGAACAAGCAGATTGGTCAGACCTTCCAGCACGGCCGAGCGTGAATAGTTTGAGCGCGCGGCGATCGGAGTCTCGCCGGCCGCCTGTTGTGAAGCACGCGGCGGACGAGCGTCCCAAAGGTCGACATACCGCTTCAGAAAAAACAGCGAGTTGTCGAACAGCTTCGTCAGATTGCCGAAGAACTCCGCGCGTTCAACAACCGGCGAGTTGGTATCGGCGCCTGAAAACCGGGTGATCACTATCTGACTCTGCGGAACTATTTGCTGAACCGCTGCGGCGCGGCCGAATAGAAGCATTCCGGCAAGCGTCGTCGCGATACTGCCACCGTAGTTGACCGCAAGCCTTAGATCGCGAAGTGGTTCAGCCGTCGGAAAACCGGAAGGCTCGCGAAACGTTTCACCTTCCAAATCGCGAACGTAGCTCCACACCAGTGCTTCGTCCACGTCTTCAACGGCGGCAGTAATCAGTGGCATGTCTTCGAAAGATGCGACGCGCGATCGTGCAAACAGCGCGGCTATCTCGGCGCCGTCGGCTTCACGCTTGGTCGAACCGATTCGGATGAAGTAGCGGTTGTCGGGTGTTTGATGCGGTGCGCGCCGATCATCGACCTGCAGAACTACAATTCGAGTTCCGTTGTCGTAAGCGACCTTGTCGATTCGAGGAAACACCGGCGGTCTGATTTGATTGCGGCAGATGTCGATGAGTTGTTCTTCCACCTGCTCCGGATTGTCCAAACCTTCGAGGCGCCGCTGGTCGTTGACTCCGAATATGATCGCGCCGCCTCCGGCATTTGCCAGAGCTACTATTTCGGCAATGACCTTTTCGGTATTGACCAGCCGAATTTTGAACTCTAGATGAGTGTCTTCTCCGCCGCGAATCAGCGAGAGCAAATCATTTCGATCGAGCGTTCGCGAATAGCGCCCGGTTAATTTCTGCTCGAACAGTGAACGTTCGGTATCAGGGATGCGCCGCGTCGTTCTGAACTTTCTGCCGCGTGCCATGTTGAAGCCTCGTCCTTATTATGTCGATAAGATCTCTGGTCGAAAGAGGAAAGATCACACAATTTGAAAAGCCTTGTTCGAACGGCGATCGCTCTGTCGGATCTGAATGAAATTCCAATGCTCGCACGATGATAACACGACGCAGTGATGTTTCCGAAACCGGCGTCACAATTTGCTCGCTCGATGACCTGAATTGAGACAGGCTATCGCCTCCGTCCTCTCAAGTCAGCGACGTTAACGAGTTTCAAATTGTGGCTTCTTATTTGCTCCGGCAAGCGGCGAATATGAAAAAGGGCACGCCAATCAATACCAAAATGAAAGCAGCTCGTCCTGCCTTTATCTCGGTAGCGATGAGCATCGCGATCCTGGCCGGCATTTCCGTTTCAACGCCGGCCGCTACTCCGGTGAAGCGATCTCCAATTACACGACAGAGCATCATTGAAGCCCAACAGCGCCTGGCGGAGTTGGGTTATTGGATTGGCGAAGCTGACGGCAAGTGGGGCGAAGCTTCTCGAGACGCGTTGATCGCTTTTCAAAAAGTCGAGGGACGGCGCCGCACGGGCAAGCTCACCGCAGCCGAGATACAGGCCCTGAACAATGCGGCTCGGCCATCACCTCTCGAACACGGCGCGGCTCACATCGAGATTGATTTGAAGAGACAGGTGCTTTTCTTTGTCGATGCGGATGGAACAGTTTCGAGGATCCTCCCGGTTTCAACCGGCAGCGGAAAAATGTTCACATTGGAAAACTACACGCAGCCGGCCGTGACGCCCACCGGAAGATTTCACGTCTATCGAAAACTGGAGGGCTGGCGAGAGAGTCCGCTCGGCTTGCTCTATTATCCAAATTATATAGTCGGTGGAATCGCGATTCACGGCAATCCCGCCGTTCCCACAGAGCCCGCGAGCCACGGCTGCATTAGAATTCCAATGTTCGCGGCCGAACAGGTGAGCGAGTTGATGCCGGTTGGAACTGAAGTCGTGGTTCACGACGGCGGCGAGATAACTTTTTCGGCGAGCCGCTCCGCTCGCCCTCAAGCGGAACCGCGACGATAGAGCTTTGCGAGCTCCGTGTAGTTAATCCTGCTTGCCACTCGCCGAGTTGAGTCGCAGCCCCGTCAGGGGCGACCTGTCTATAGTTCAAGATGGTGGGTTTGTTCCAGGGCTCCGTAGGAGCTACCTTCTGTTGTCGAAACTACGCCGTTGGGAAACAGGTCGATCCTACGGAGCTACACAATTATCTTCGCCCCGCGATGCTAAAGACAGGTCGCTCATGGAGCAGCAGCAGTATCGAAAGTAAATCGATCGGCTCGCATGCGAACCTCCTCGCGAACTTTTATAAAACAAAATGTAGCAGAGAAATATGACAGGGTGTGTCAGAAAAATTCGAAGAGGAGCCGCGCGCGACTTTTCGAATCGAGTAAGGTAGCAATCTATTCTGTGTCGCGTACCACCTCAACCGAGCAGTGAGATCGTGCAGCTACCGCGGCAGAAACACTACCTAGTAGAAAACGATCGACGCGGCTGAGACCGCTCGCGCCTACAAAAATGCAGTCGGCCTTCCAGTTCTCCGCTTCTTCGACAAGAACCCGCTTCGGGTTTCCTTGTCTCGCGACAGATGAGGTGGAGAATTTCTTTGTTAGAAGCTTCGCAAGGGCGCTCGCCATCTGTGATGCACGTTCAAATGCTTTTTTATTTTCGTCCACGGTCCACTCAACGACCGCGGGAACGAACGCTCCCAATAGAGTTGGATCAACGGTGTCGTACACCGCTACAAGTCGCACTTCAACATTGACAGGCCACTTGCGCTTTGCCACTTCGCGGACCGCGGCTTCTGCGCACGCCGACCCATCGACGCCAACTATCAGACGCAAAGCGGAAGCACGTCGTCTGGGGTGACCCCTCGCAATCCTTACCGAGCATCGAGCTTCAGTCACTATTTTGTGCGACACGCTTCCCAACACGAAGCGTCCAATCGCCGAACGCCCATGCGAACCGACCACGATCAAATTCGGTTTCCACTCGTCGGCCTTCGCGAGAAGCTCAGATGCTGGGGACCCATAATAAGCCTCGGTCCGCAGCTTCCAATCTGGAAACGCCGAATGAATACGTCGTGCGCCTTTTGTGGCGAGCTCCCGCGCCTGCGAGAGAATTTCCGATTCTCGTTTTGCGGCGAGATTGTGCGACGACAGGTTCTCTTCGACGGCTTCCAAAATCTCATAACCCGATGGCGGTGGAGGCGGCAGCCATGACTCTATGACGGAGATTACCAACGCATCGGCGTTCGCGGGCAAGCCGGCTCGACGCAAATCATCGAGGGCCGCATTGGCGCACTCCGAACCGTCGTAGGCGATTAAGATTTTCGGCCGTCTAATCATTCGTTTAAACATCCCTCGTTGCGGGACCGGCCGACCTGGCCGTCAGGGCACTTCTGTGATGGCCACTTCGTTCAAGTGCGCAACACCTATGCTCGACCAGTCGGCCCGGTCCCGGCAAGCCGTACGCTACGCGGTGGCTGCGGCCTGAAGCGGTTTCACCAGCGGGTGACGGTGTTCACAAAGCGCCTTGAGCGTGCCGACCACGTCCTCGTAATTCAGCCCGGGCGCTTTCGTTCCAATCGGGTGCGCTTCAAGCGCCACGTCGTTGAGCGACAGTATGCCCGCGACGTTTCCATTGTCGTCGAGAACCGGCAGCCTGTGCACCTTCTCTCTGCGCATAAGCTTTAGCGCGGTATGAATGTCGTCGGATGGAACGACACTGTGTAGTGTATGCGACATTACGTCTGCTGCCTGGATCTCCGAGGCTTGTTGGTTTCTTGTTCCCAGCGCGATAGCGATGTCCCTGTCGGTCAGAATGCCGACCGGCTTAGCCTGTTCGTCGACGACCGGTAGCACTCCGCAATCGTTTTCCCACATCATTGAGGCGACTGCCGCCAGATTTGTTTCGGGCGAGCAAGTCTGTACATTGTAAGTCATTAGGTCCTGGGCTTTCATGTCAAGCTCCTTTCTTCGATGAGCAACTCACACTTGAGAGCCCGGCAACGCCGAACTCGGCTGCACGCTGAGCTGATCGGCAAGGCGAGGATTCCCGGACGCTCCTGACGTGAATATATCAAACCTGCGCGCCGGCAAACTACGACTGGCATCACTGCGGAGGGTGACAGGCGTCACGGGGTTTCGTAACCTGGCCGCGATTGATTCATCAAACGTACCACTCTTACGTATAAAAATACTTGTAACCGTGGGGCCTTGAACCGCCTCTTTAGAAGTAAGGCGGCAGTCAGAGCTTGAGCGCGCCAGGGTAAACGGTAAGACAGCAAGCTTTAGCATGGATCAATGCACTAATGTTGCCGGTTTCGCTGCGGTCGCGGCTCTGGATCCGATTGACCGGCAGCCGGCTGATGATGTGCTTGTTGCTGCCGCGCGAGTTGGCGATGAAACCGCCTTCGAGTTGTTGTTTGAACGTCATCGGAGATCTGTGACGCGACTAGCCTATCGTTTTTTTGCACAACGCGAGCAGGTAGAGGACATAGTGCAGGAGAGTTTTGCAGCTGCGTATTTCGCGCTTGAGAGTTATCGCGGCGGCTACGAGAAGTCTTTTATATCGTGGCTCTCCAAAATCACCATCCGAACGTGCTACAGCGCCCTGCGACAATCGAAGCGAAACCAGAGTTCGTTGAGTGACCTCAGCGAAGAAGAACAGAGCTTGCTCGCAGAGAGGCTCCGCCCGGCCGGACTTTCGAATGACGTCGAAAAGGCCGCGATTTCTCGAGACCTGGCCGGCAAGCTTCTTCAGCGGCTCGACCCCGAGGATCAAGTCGTTCTCACGCTGCTTGACGTCGCCGGCTTGTCGGTCGCAGAAGCGGCGGAGCTGACCGGATGGTCGGCGCCCAAAGTGAAGATGCGAGCTCACCGCGCTCGCAAAGCGTTAAGACGAGTGCTGCATAAGTTCGTGTGATTGACACTACCGACATCGAGGCGCACGTCGCAGCTTGACGCAGAGGTGAAGAGTGATGATCGGGAGAAGACTGACAACGCAGGATCAAATGGTTGATCTGGTTGCGGCGGAAATTCTGCTTAGCGCCCGCACCAGTGAACTTGAAATAGCCGAAACGGCAGACTCTTTCGAGTTGTACGCGAAGCTGCGCGCTCGAATTGCAAGCGCAAGTGAAACGCGAATATCGCATGCGCAAATGCGCGCCGGCTTCTTCCACGGTTGGCGGCTCGTGGTGTCTCCGCTTGCGATTGCGGCTTCTGTTCTTCTACTGATAGCTCTGGTACTAATACTTTGTTTGCCGAGGGCTTCCAATGAGCGCGCAGTACTCGCGCCGCAACCTCCGGTTCCTTCTAAACCGGGCTCGATCGAATCCACCAAACCAGATTCGACGCAGGAACCGGCTAGCGTTGTGAAGGCGATGCCGGTGCAAACAAAACGAACTTCTAACAGGCGGCTTAAGTCGAATTACCAGAGCAGCGAAGTCGCGACGGATTTTCTCCCCTTAACCTTCGTAGCTGATTCGGCGGCGCAGGAAAGCGGTCACGTCGTGCGGGTAAGAGTCCCGCGATCGGCGCTTATCGCTTTTGGCGTGCCTATGAATGTCGAGCGCGCAGGCGAGTTCATAATGGCCGACGTCATGATCGGAGATGACGGGCTCGCGCGCGCGATACGGTTCGTACAATAAGGGAGGCATGATGCAAGAAAGGGCGGATCACCATCAGACCGGGAGTGACGAAAGACTTGCTTTGCTTTTCATTTTCTTCTGTATCGCATGTGTCGCGCTTACAGGAGTGTTCCTGATGGCCTATGTCTATTGGGATTTTCAATAGACTGCAATGATAATCGATAAAGGAGGACTCGACGATGTTAGTTAGAAGACAAAGTTTAATGATTATGACCGGCTGTTTGATAACATTGCTGGTCAGCGGTGTAGCGATTGTGGCGCAGGACACTACCCCACCGCAGCCAAGACACCACGACATGTCGGCCGGCGCGCAGGGACCCGGTCACCGGGGCCATTTCCATGACTCGACTTTCAATTTCGTAGGCTCAGAGATGCGCTTCGGCGGCAAGACCGTGACCGGGGCGGCTTACTCTGCAACGGCGGTGACCGAGAGCGTTCAAGTGCTAGGCGATGGAAATCACATAACGCGCTCGAGTTCGTCTAACGTCTACCGCGACAGCCAGGGACGCACCCGCGTCGAACAAACGGTCGGCGCCATCGGCCCGTTTGCAGCTACGAGCGATGCGCCGAAGAGGACTTATATTCACGATCCGGTGTCCGGCTCTCAGTATGTGCTCGACGCGAGCACCCGTACTGCCACCAAGATGAAGACATTCAGCGGTCATCATCCCGACCATCACCCGCCTTCATCGGCTGACGCGAAGACCGAATCGCTCGGCACACAGACAATCGAAGGCGTTCAAGCTGAGGGAACACGTACAACAATTACGATTCCCGCTGGAAAATTTGGCAACGACCAGCCGATGCAAATCGTCCATGAAACTTGGTACTCGCCTGATCTTCAGGTGACTGTGCTGAGCAAGCACAGCGATCCGCGAATGGGCGAGCATACATATCGTCTGACGAATATAAATCGCAGCGAGCCTGCGCAATCACTTTTTACCGTGCCGGCTGACTACAGCGTGTCGGAGCGGTCTTTCAATCGCGGACCTGGCGGCGGACCCGGCAAAGGGCCGAACAAGGTCAACGATAACTAGGCCGCGACAATCGTTCGAAGTATTTTTTCTGTGTGGAGGTAAACAGCACAATGAAGAAGTTTGCAGTTGGGTTCACCCTGGTTCTATTGTTATTGACGGGTGTTTGGGCCGCAAGCGCGGCGTCCGCCAATTTCTCGGGAACCTGGGTGTTGGATAAATCGAAGAGCGAGGGTCTGCCACCACAGTGGCAGAACCTTGAAAGCTACACGATGGTGGTCAGTCAGGACAACAAGCAGCTCACCGTCGAAAACAAAATCGTGGGCGCGGCCCGGCCGATGGGCGATCAAGGCAGTTCCGAGCAGGGGACTGCTCGCGGAAACGGCGACGGCACCGGCTCGGGCCGGGGAAATGGTGGTTTCGGCAGGCAAGGTCGTGGTGGAAGAGGCGGAGGCTTTGGAATGGGCATGCCCGCAGCTACTTACAAGCTTGACGGAACTGAAACGAAGATCGAATCAACCGGACGAGGCGGCGGCGCTACTCTGAAAGCGGAACTCCAAAGCGACGGTAATGTGTTGTTGCTTACCAACACACGCACATTCAATTTCCAGGGTAATGAAGCTACGCGGACGACGCGCGAGCGATGGGAGTTGGGCGACGGTGGGAAGACGCTTACGGTGAAGCGCTCGATGGACACTCCTCAAGGCACACGCGAATCCACGCTTGTGTTCAATAAACAATAACTGCCCGACGAAGAGCGCGAGCCATCCGACGACTCGCGCTCTTCGCCTTTCCCCATCTCCCCGGTGTGAGTCGAAATGAGAAGTTTGTTTGCTCGGATATTGATCTTTTTTGCAGTCCTTGGCCCGATCTGTTCGGTAAGAGCACAGACTGGCGCTTCTTTAAGAGGCCAGGTCTATGATGAGCGCGGGGCTGTGATCTCCGGCGCTCGAGTAACGCTCACTTCGGCTGACGGCAAGAAGCGCACTGCCACCTCTGGTGCAGGCGGCGACTTCACGATCGCAAACGCGCCGGCCGGTACTTATAACCTGACCGTTGAATTCAAAGGCTTCGAAACCCACGTCGAAGAAGGCTTGCAGGTCCCGACCGCGTCTGCATTAAAGATTACGTTAACCGTCGCGCCGCTCAAGGCTGAAACTGAGGTGAATGCCGACAGTTCGGGCATTTCAGTCGAGCCCGATCAGAACATGAGCGCGATAGTGCTCGACGAAAAAATGATTATGGACCTGTTGCCGGACAACGAAGACGACATGCTCGAGTTCCTGCAGTCGCTGGCCGGACCGGGCGCCGGAGGAGCAACCGGCGGACAGGGCGGCCCGCAAATCTACATCGACGGATTTCCCGGCGGGCGCTTGCCGCCTCGCGAATCGATCCTGCAAATCCGGATCAATCAGAATCCGTTGTCGGCGGAATACGCGCATCCGGGAATTGGACGCATCGAGATCATAACCAAGCCTGGCACCGAGCAATGGCACGGAAGCGCGGGCTTCAATTTTAGGAACTCGGCCCTCGACGCTCGCAACGCGTTTGCCCTGACGACGCCGGACCTTTTTTCGAGGCGGTACTCTTTTACTTTGAGCGGTCCGATTATCAAGAAGAAGACGTCGTTCTTTCTCAACGCCGAGCAGCGAACAGTAGACAGCGACGCGATCGTCAACGCCATTACACCAGGCGGACCGTTTGTAGCCAATGAGCCTTCGACGGTTGAGAGCCGCTTTTTTGGTTTGCGCATCGGTTCGATGCTCGGCAAGAGAAACACGCTCAACTTTGGTTATAACTATCACCAATCTGAGCGTGTCAGCAACGGCGGGGGCTTCGAGCTTCCCGAGCGGGGCTCAACTTCCGATAACACGAATCACACCTTCACCCTTTCGGAAACCTTCGTCGTTAACTCGAGCTTGATTCACGAGGCACGTTTGCGGTGGCAGCACGAAGAGAGCACGGCCAATGCGAAAACCTCGGGCGTGTCTGTAAACGTGCTGGACGCGTTTAGCAGCGGTGGATCGTCTTGTTGTCCAAGTGACTTGAAACAAAACCAGCTCGACTTTCAAGACTATCTGAATTACACGTATAAGAAACACACTCTGCGGGGCGGGCTTCAGCTCGAGTACGAGAATCACAGCGATCTCTCGTCGAGCAACTTCAACGGTTCGTACACTTTTTCTTCGCTTGCTCAATACGAGGCCGTTCTTGCAGGGTCGCACAGCGATCCCAACGATCCAACGAGTCCACTCGTGCGTCCAACCCAGTTCACGATCAATCTCGGAAATCCGCTGTTTAGATACGGCCAGTACGAAGCTTCGCTGTTTGTGCAAGACGACATTCGGCTCAATCCGAACCTGACTCTTTCAGCCGGGCTGCGCTATGAATTCCAATCGCACTTGCAGGACAAGCTGAATTTCGCGCCTCGACTTGGAATCGCGTGGTCTCCAACCAAGGATCGCAAGACGACAGTGCGTTCAGGCGCCGGGATTTTTTTCAACCGGCTTACCGGGAGTTTATTCGAGAACACTCTGCGCTTCAACGGGACCGATCTACAGAGCATCATCATCCGTAATCCAATCTTTGACTTGAACAACCCGTTGGCAGCGAATCCGGGAGCGACTGTCAGTCTGGCCCGCTCGATCGTGCGATCGCTCGACACAAACCTGCAAGCGCCCTACACTATCCTGACGCAGAGCAGCGTCGAGCATCAGTTCCCGTGGGGCATGACCGGTTCGCTTACCTATGTGTTCGCTCGAGGCGTTCACTTTTTCCGGTCGCGAAACATCAATGCGCCATTGCCCGGAACGCTGGTCAGGCCCGATCCAACCGAAGGGAACATCTATGAGCTCGAGTCGACGGCGAACTCGCGATACAACGCTTTCATGTTCCGCGCCGATCGACGCTTTGGGCGCAACTTTTCCATCTTTGTGAACTACACGCTCTCGTGGACGCGAAGCGATGCTGACGGTCCTCAATCTCTTCCGGCAAACAGTTACGATCTTCATCCGGAATGGGGTCCGGCGGCGACTGATCGCCGGCACTTCCTGAACATCCTGGGTTCGTGGACGCTTCCACAGGGTTTCCTCTTGACTCCGATCATTCAGGCGGTTTCCGGCGCGCCTTTCAATATCACGACGGGCTCGGATGACAACTTCGATACGGTAATCAACGATCGACCTGCAGGGATCAATCGCAATTCAGATCTGCCGGCGAGTCTTTATCCGTTGATTCCGAACCGTTGTATCTCGGGTTGCGGTCCAGGGCAGACGCCGGTTCTATTGCGAGACTTTCTTGAGCTCAACTATCCGAACGGTGTGCACGCGGTCGGGCCCGGCTCGTTCAATGTCAATTTGAGCGTGAGCAAAACGTTTGGCTTCGGACAAGGCGGAGGCAGAATGGCTCAGAACGCCGGTGGTCAGGGTGACGCCGGACAGAGCGAAGGCAGCGACCAGGGTGTTGGTCCTGCCGGTCCCGGAACAAATCCCGGAGCAGGCCCGGGCGGCGGCGGGCGCGGTGGCGCAGGCGGGTTTGGTGGTCGAGGTGGCGGCGGCTTCGGAGGTCGAGGGGGCGGTGGCTTTGGAGGCCGCGGCGGCCGCAACAACAGCTCGAACGAAGGTTCGCGATATAACATACAACTCTCGGCGCAGATCACGAACCTGTTCAATCACGTCAACCCGGGACAATTCAGCGGCGTGCTGACGTCGCCGTTTTTTGACCACTCGAATAACGCAGGAGCGGCGCGTCACATAGACTTCAGTTTGCGGTTTAGTTTCTAAGCTGGAGTAAGGCCCGTTCATTCGCCGTTGCTGAACGCGAATGCCGGTCGGTTGAATCCATGAAGAAACGAATCGGCACAGCGATAGTGATTCTGTCCGTCGTCGCGGGCCTCGGCTTCATCATCAAGCTCATTGCAGCTCGGAAAGATGCAAAGGCAAATGCTTTTCGCATCACCTATCTCGACTCCAATTTTGAGGGAGGTCCGGAGAAGGCTGATTGGCTCGTTTCTTCTGACGAAGATGACTCGTTTCTGGATGACATTCTGGACCGCGTATTTAACGGATACGGAGGGTTGTCAGACGAGGCAAAGAGCGTTGAGATTTTGAAGTACGTCTCGAGTACGCTCGCGCTCAAAGCAAATGACGGCTCCGCAACCAAGATCATTCGCGATGGATTCGCTCTATGCGGGGGCAAGTCTCATGTATTCGTGACGCTGTGTCGTGAAGCCGGACTGCCCGCTCGATATGTCGGATCGATGAACATGCCTGAGCTTCGAAGCCATGCGATCGGCGAAGTCTTTTACGACGGCAAGTGGCATCTTTACGATCCGACGTTTGGGATCTTCTTTTATTCGAAGCCGGACTTCGATCGCACGGGATACGTGATTTCATTTCACGACCTGGTCGCTGACCCATATGGATGGAGCCCGTTCACGGTTGTGCCAAAGACCGGGACCGGTCGATATGACGAAACCGTTAAAGCATTTCCGGTAACGAAGGTCGATCCTGGCTATTTGGCCGAACAAGGTGAGGAATCGGTCGAGTCATACCGGAAAGACCTGGTCGAAGCGTATCCGATTGCTTACGGGAGCGACGACATGGTCTCCTATCCGATCGACGCGAACCTTCAGGACTCGACCAGCCAGTGGTTCGGTTATCTCGACGATGATGATACAGACCTGGCGAGCTACGAGGTTCGCTTTTCAGGAAGTCATTACGTTGGAAACGGAGTGCCGCCGTCGTTTCACACCTGGGTCGTGAAGGCGCCCGCTTATTCGACGATCAACATTGAGTACTACAGCGTGAAGCACAACCCGCCCAAGCTGCGTCTTGTGCCCTTGAGAGCCGCGAAAGTTGTAGACAGCAAGTACGAAGATGATAAGGTGACGTTTACGGTCTACGTCAATGACAGCGAAGCGGTTCTTTCGGTGTACTGTCCGGGGGCTTCATTCGATGTTGATGCAATGCACATCTGCCGGTGAATTCGCTTCACGCTCTGGATGACCACGCCGCGAAGAAGCGCGGGGCTTGTTGCGGAAGCTCTCGCACCAGCAACTCCTCTACTTCGGCAGACGATTTCAACTTCATTGCTTCCTTCATAAGTGACTTGACGCGATCATACTCGATCGATCGAATTGCATTTTTAACCAGCGGGATCGATCCCGGCACAAGGCTCAGGGTACGAATGCCGAGCCCGATGAGTGCGATCGCCTGCAGCGGATCAGCGGCCATCTCACCGCATAACTCGAGCGGCACTTGCGCAGCTTCGGCGACGCGCACCAGATGCCCGATCGTGCGCAGTATTGCTGGATGAAGGGGTTGATAGAGGTAGGCGACGTTCTCGTTCGCGCGATCGACCGCGAGTATGTATTGGATCAAATCGTTGGTGCCCACACTCAAGAAGTCAGCTTCGCGCGCGAACAGGTCGGCCATCAGGGCCGCCGCCGGCACTTCTATCATGACGCCGATCGGCAAGTGTGCGTTGTGTTCGACCTGAGCATCCGCCAATTCTTGTTTCACTTCGGCTATGATTCGCTTTGCTTCGCGGAGTTCTGTGATGGTGCAGATCAACGGCAGCACAACGCGGAGATTGCCTCGCAAATTCGCGCGGAGAATTGCGCGAAGCTGCGTTCGAAAAATGTGTTCCACTCTCAGCGAAAGCCTTATCGCTCGCAAACCAAGCGCGGGGTTCTGCTCGGCTTCGAATCCGCCAAGCGTCAACTTATCTCCGCCAAGATCAAACACTCTTATGTTCGCGCCGAACTCTCCGGCCGCATCGGCAAGTTTGCGGTAAACCTCGTATTGTTCCTCCTCGCCGGGAAGATCAGGCAGCCTGTTCAGAAACAAAAACTCTGAACGGTAAAGACCTATCCCTTCAGCTCCGAACAAGGCCAGCGAATCGATCTCGGTAGGCAGCTCGACGTTCGCTCGAAGAGTCATCCGTACGCCGTCGATTGTTTCGGCGGCTTGAGAGCCCACAGCGTCGTCGTGTCGATTGCTCCTGTCGTTATCACGCTTCTGGATGTAAGACTTCAGCACTGATTTGGTCGGACGCAAAATGACTTCGCCGGCCGCTCCATCGACGACAATCAGGTTGCCGGTCTTCGCAACGCGAGTCACGTCGTGCAGTCCGACGACCGCGGGAATGTTGAGCGAGCGAGCTATGATCGCCGAATGAGCGGTCAGTCCGCCGGTGTTAGTCGCAAAACCCAGGACGTGCCCGAAGTCCAGCTCCGCTACGGTTGAAGGCCAGATGTTTTTTGCGACGATGATTACATCCTGATCGAGCTTCGATAAATCAAACTTGTCGTGTCCCGATAGAATGGTGAGCAGGCGAGTGGCGACGTCTTCCAAATCCGAAGTGCGCTCGCGAAGATAGGGATCGCTCACCTGTTTGTAGACGGCAATCGCTCGATCCGCTACCGAGCGGACAGCCCATTCAGCATTGACTCGGCGCGTGCGAATCTCGCTCTCGAGTTCCTGAATGAATCGCGAGTCTTCGAGCATCAACAGGTGCGCGTCAAGAATAAAGGAGTGTTTGAATCCGAGCTCATCGGCGAGACGCACCTTGATATCGCGAAGTTGATTGCGAGCTTCTTCGAGCGCCTCGCGCAAGCGGCGAACTTCCATTCGAGCCTGCGCCGCCGACACTCCGATGTAATAGAACTGATGACGCCCGCGCTCGTCGAGTCTCAGTACTCGACCGACTGCGATGCCGGGGGAAGCGGCAACGCCTTGCAGTCTCAGATCGCGTGAGCGAGTCACGCTAGAAGACGCCATCCGGGATTTCCTCTCCGAATTTGTGCTCGACCAATTCGGCCAGCGCGCTTATTGCGCGCTCGTCGTCTTCACCATCAGTCTTGATTATAAGACAAGTTCCGCACGGGGCGGCAAGCAAAAGAACACTGAGTATGGACTTGCCGTCGGCCTCATCGCCCGTGTCTTCGCGAATGAGATGCACACTGCTGGTGAACTGCGATGCCCGCCGCACTAGTTGGGCGGCGGCACGAGCGTGAAGGCCTAGTCGGTTGGAAATTGTAATTTTGCGCTCTTGCATTCAGCACACGCAGCTTCTGATAAAGCATCGCGTCACGCGGCAGCTTTAAACCGCGGTATGCGACACTGGGTAGGCTGCAATTAAGATAGCCTCTTCCCAGAGATTGCGAAGCATGAACGCTCGAAGCTCCGAACAATACTCCAGAACCTCCTTCCGCTCGCCTCGTTTCGCCCAGCTCATCGGAAAGTCAGAGTAAATCAAGCTGACTCGCTCATCGATGGTTTGATTGGATTGAGAGAGGTAATAACCTCCGGCGTTTTCGATCACCGTACATCCACCACGCAACTCGGTAAACTTAATGATCCACGCCAGCGTGTCCTGATAGGAATCTTCGTAACAGACAGGCAAGTACACTTCAACGCGAATTCTTGGAGCGAAGCTCGGCAAGGCGCTCTTTCCTCCACTCAGCCGTTATCTGTTTTAGCCGGCGTCGAAACTCAGCGTCTGAAATCTCCTGCCTCGGCGGCTTCTTCGCAAAGGCGGTGCGAGGTATCAACTGCTCTTTGTTCTTCATGGAAGCCTCCGGCCTTGATTATGCTGTTCATCGAAGTTCATATCAAGCGGATTGAAGTCGGTACTGTTCTCGTGTGGTTAACTTATCAGCTCAACGTTCTCGGATCTGCTGCGTCTCGCAAGCCGTCGCCCAGAAAGTTCCAGGCCATCACCGCAAGGAAAATAAATACGCCGGGAATCAACACCCACGGAAAATCGTTCAGGAAGCGATTGTTCTGCGCCGCGACCAGCATGTTGCCCCAACTGGCTTCAGGCTCTTGTATGCCTACACCCAAGAACGATAGAGCAACCTCGCTCAGGATGAAAAACGGCACCGATAGCGTCGCAGTCACGATGACGAACGAGAATGTGTTAGGCAAGATGTGACGAATTATTATTCGCGAATTGCTGAAGCCCATCGCTCGCGCGGCAATCACGTACTCGTGTTCCTTAAGCGACATCACCATCCCGCGAATCACTCGAGCTTCAGTTGCCCATCCGATGAAAGCGAGAATGATCACTATGATGAAGTAGATCTGAACCGAGCTTGTACCCGCGCCGAAGAGTTGTCGAAGGATCAAAATAAAATACAAGCTGGGCAGCGCCAGCAGAACTTCGACCGTTCTCATAAGAGCGAAGTCAGTGGCGCCGCCAAAATAACCTGCGATGCCGCCAACAATCATTCCGATGATTGTCGAGATCACAATTCCAACTATTCCGATCGAAAGTGATACCTGTGCGCCATAAAGAATTCGCGAGAAGATGTCCTGACCTAGCTGGTCCGAACCGAACAGGAAGAGATGTCCCGGCTCGTCAACTCCGAACAAATGAATATTCGAGCTTATGAGCCAGAGCACCCGATAACTGTCACCGCGAGTGAAGAAGTGAATTGGATATCGAGCCGACTCATCGTCTTTGTAAGTCGCGAGCTGAGGATCGATCGGAATGATTCCATAGACGAACGGCTTCGTCAGCCGTCCCTGATCGAGCAGGTGAATGCGCGTAAGCATCGGCGCGTGAAACGGAAGATCGTGCCGGGTATTGTCAAATCTGTAAGGCGCGATGAAGCCCGCAAATATCGCAGCAACGTACATAACCGCTAAGGTATACAGGCCCAGCATCGCGGTCCGATTTCTGCGAAGCTTGAGCCACAGAATCTGCTTAGGCGTGCGACCGCGACTTCGAGGCAGTCTCGTTTCGTCGTGCGTAAGGTCTGGGTGATCGCTTTGCTTCGACGGGTCGATCATCATAATTATTCAAGCCGGATTCGCGGATCGATTGCGGCGAGCAACAAGTCGGCAATAAGGTTCCCGGCTACGAGCATCAACACAAGCATCACGACTGAAGCCATAACGATGGGTTCATCTTTGCTCGAAAGCGCATCGAAGATCAGGGTGCCCAATCCGGGCCAGCCGAACACATACTCGGTCAGCAATGCTCCCGCCAGTAGCGTCGCCAGCGAGAAACCGAAGATCGTCACAAGTGGATTTATGGCATTCCCGAGCGCGTGACGAGTCAACACTCTCCAGCGGCTCAAACCTTTCGCTCGCGCCGTTCGAATGAAATCCTGCGACAACGTCTCGATCATTTCGCTGCGCATCTGACGAACGTACTGCGCGAGTCCGATTGTTCCGAGGACGATCATCGGCAAAACCAGATGCCATAGGGTGTCGATGAATTTTTCCCAGGGCGTCATAACATCCCACATCACCTGATTGTGAATTCCTCCCGCCGGAAACCAACCGGTCTTCGCCGCGAAAAGAATCATCAGAAGCGAAAAGAAAATACTCGGAATCGAGAGACCGAAAAATGAGATGAATCCGATGAGCTTGTCGAGCCACCGGTTGCGGTAAACCGCGGCGATCATACCGAGCGGAATGGCAAAGACCCATGAGAACACCAAAGCGGAGCCCGTGAGCAGCAATGTATTGAGCACCCTCTCGCTGATGAGCGACCAGACGGAAGCGCTTTTGGTAAACGAATAACCGAAGTCGCCCTGAACCGCGGGCCAGAACCAATACCAGTAGCGCTCGAAAACGTTGTTGCTGTCCAGGTGATAGGTTCGCTCCATTTGAGCGATGTAGTCCCGCGAGATGGAAGGAGTCAGCCTGATGGTGTCGAGATAGTTGCCAGGCGAGGCAACCAACAGCGCTTTGGTAATGAAAGTAACTACGATAATCAGCGGGATCGCTGCAAGAAGGCGTCTTATCAGGAAAGTCCGCATGTTTGGTCCATCGTCCCTAGTCAGTAGTCCGTGGTCAAATCGTTCATTGGCTCCGAGGTGACAACTGACAACTGACTACGGACTACAGACTGCCCGCATCACTTTTTCACATAGATCTCTTCACAGTTCCAGGTGGCGCGAGGCGGCAGAGCAACCGGATGAAGGTTGCCAAACTTGTTCTTGTAAGCAACGGCCTCGCGCGGCGCGACCAGATTTATTTCCGGCAGGTATTCCGACCAGATACGCTGGACTTGCGCGTAAAGACGATGCTGCTCGGCCGTGTCCGGTGAAGACTCGATCTGGTGCATCAATTGATCCACGCGGGTCTCCCACTCAGCGGACGGCTTTTCCTGACTCGGGAAGCATACGTGTTGCAGGCCCGATGATAAGACTACATTCTTGTTCCCCATTGGGCCCGGTGGCGGCTGCGGATCCCAACCCAGAGTCAGCGCATCGAAATCGAAAGTCTCCTGCATTTTGCCGATCAACACGCCGAAGGGCAGCGGCGCGGCGTTGGCCTTGATACCAACGTCCTGAAGACTCTTCGCGACGAAGGTTGCCGTTTCTACCCGCTGGCTGTTACTCGCGTTTGTGACGATCGTAAACTCGACTGTATGCCCTGCGGGATCTTCGAGAAAGCCGTCGCCGTTGGTGTCCTTTAGTCCGATCTCGGCTAGCATTTGCCGAGCCCTGTCCGGATCGTACGGGTATTTCATAATATCGTCGCTGAACCAGGTCTTGTCGCCTGGGCTGACGAAAGAATAAATCGGAACCGCGCGCGCCGAGAAGACAGTGTTGGCGAGGGCTTCGCGGTTGATAGCGTAAGAAAGCGCCTGACGGAACTTGACGTCGCGAAACAGGCGAAGCTTCCAGTCTGCGACGAACGCCTTGTGTGTTTTCGGATCGCTTCCAGTGTTCTGATTCAACGCGACCCAGTTCGTGTTATAGGAAATGCCGATGTCGTCGACTCGAATATCGGCGCCTTCCATTCTCTTGACTATTGCGTAGTCCTGCGGACGAACGCGCGGCATCACATCGATCTCGCCTGATTGAAACTTCGACTGAACAGTATTGAAATCCTTGGCGATGACGAAGACTACTCGGTCAAGATATGGCAGGCGCTGTCCGCGGCTATCAACCTTCCAGAAGTAGGGATTGCGCTCGAGCACAATTCGCTGGCCGGTAACATACTCCTTGACGCGAAATGGGCCCAATCCGACTACTGAGCTCGGATCATCGCTGAGCTTCATCGTGTCAGCAAACCGGCCGGTGCGCCATGGCTGCTCCCATCGATGCTTCGGTATGAGCCACAGATTGTAAACTGCTTCCAGGAAGCTTCCGTTGGGGTGATGCAGTTTGAACCGCACCGTGTAATCGTCGATCTTCTCAATCTCAGGATAGATCGGCGCGCCGTTTTCGTCTTTACCTTCGATGAATACATCTCGCGCAGCGTTATCGACATTCTTGTCGAGTATCACACCGTAGGTGAATACGAGATCGTCTGCGTTGAACGGTTCGCCGTCGGACCAGCGGACACCGCGACGCAAATAGAAAGTCCAGGTTCGCGCATCGGCCGACGTTTCCCACTTTGTGCAGAGACCGGGATCGAAATCCGGAGGATCACCGCCATTCCTATAATCGATTGGGCAGCGGAATACGTTATACCAGAGCACATCAGCCGTGGCTGTATCAGTTCCGCGAATGATATTGAAGGTCTTCGGGTCGTCAGGCGTGGACAGCACAAGTGTGCCGCCGTACACGCCGGTTTCTCCACTATACTTGTAGGCGTCCTCTGGTGGTTCTCCCTCGAAGGGCGGATTGGGAACACCGGTAGCACCGCCGGGCCCGCTGCTCCTGCAACCGGCAGCAAGGATCATCGCAGTCATCACGACGGCGACGGCGATTTTCTTCATCTTAGGCTCCTCATTGAGGGGATGACGTGAAGTGGCCTGCGCAACACAAACTATCCTAGACTCAAAAGCATGTCAAACTCGATGAATGTCAAAAGCACAGGAGTGACCATTAAGAACTGGCTGTCTACACCTTGCGCATTGGTCAATCGTCGTTGAGAATTCTGAAAGGCGACTTCTCGTGACAACAGGACGAGAGACTACAAGTCTGAAAGAAGGTTTCCATGAAAAGATCGTTTGTCATTTTCGGATTACAAGCTGCGTTGCTGTCGATGCTTTCTTCAGTTGCGCCCGCGCAGGACGGCTACGGTCAACCACCACTTGCGAAGAAAGTTCCGCACCTGACTCAAATTCACGGCTACACGCTCAAGGACGATTACTTCTGGCTGCGCGAAAAGAGCAACCCGGAAGTGATCAAGTACCTGGAAGCCGAAAACGCTTACACAGAAGAGGTGATGAAGCCGACTAAAGCGCTCCAGGAGACGCTGTATAAGGAAATGCTCGGGCACATCAAGCAAACTGATTTGAGCGTGCCGGTTCGAATCGGTGATTACTACTACTATTCTCGAACCGAAGAGGGCAAGCAGTATCCATATCAGTGCCGCAGAAAGGGAAGCATGCAGGCGCCTGAAGAAATCCTGCTCGACCTGAACAAGCTTGCCGAAGGGCACACCTTCCTCGGTCTTGGTGCATTCAATGTCAGTGATGACGGCAATCTGCTGGCTTATTCCACGGACACGACCGGTTATCGTCAATACGCCTTGCACATCAAGGATCTGCGCAGCGGCAAGACATTAAGCGAAAATATCGAACGCACCGGTTCAGTTGTGTGGGCAAACGACAACAAGACGCTCTTCTACACGACAGAAGACGCGGTTTCAAAAAGATCGGACAAGTTCTGGAGACATGTTGCAGGCGCGGACAAGAGCGATTTGATTTACGACGAGAAAGACGAGCTGTTTGATCTCGGAGCGGGACGCTCGCTGGACAAGAAGATGATCTTTCTTGCTTCTTACGCGAAGACATCGAGGGAGTTCAGCTACTTGCCGGCCGACAACCCTAACGGTGAATTCAAAGTGATTCTGCCCAGGGAGCCGGGTCACGAATACGAAGTCGACCACTACAACGGTCTGTTCTACATCACGACCAACAAAGACGCGAAGAATTTCCGAGTCGTGACTGCGCCCATCAGCGATCCGTCAGAGAAGAATTGGAAGACTTTCATCGCGCACAATCCGAACATCAAAATCGACGGACTCAGTACTTTTGTCAATCACCTCGTCGTGTCTGAAAAAGAAGGCGGGCTCAATTACCTGCGGGTGATCGACATGAAGACTAAGCAGTCGCATCGAATCACCACCGATGAATCTGACTACGCTCTGTTCATCGGAGCAAATCCCGAGTTCAATACGACGACGCTGCGCTTCAACTATCAATCGATGGTTACGCCGCCTTCGGTTTATGACTACGACATGAACTCGCGTCAGCGAAAACTGCTCAAGCAGCAGGAGGTGTTGGGTGGCTACGATGCGAAGAACTACGAAGCGAAGCGCATTTGGGCGGTGGCGCGAGACGGTGTGAAGGTCCCAATCTCGCTGGTCTACAAGAAGGGCGTGAAGTTTGACGGTTCGGCGCCGATGCTGCTCTACGCGTACGGTTCATATGGCGCTTCGATGGCGCCGACCTTCTCGTCGAACCGACTGGCGCTGCTCGATCGCGGAGCGATTTATGCACTGGCGTATATTCGCGGCGGCGGCGAGCTCGGTGAAGAATGGCGCGAGCAAGGGCGCATGATGAAGAAGTTGAACACATTTTACGACTTCATCGACTGCGCCGATTATCTCGAGAAGAACCATTACACGTCGCGCGACAAAATGGTGATTCAAGGGGGGAGCGCCGGTGGATTACTGATGGGCGCGGTAATCAACATGCGGCCTGACTTGTTCAAAGCTGTCGTCGCTCAAGTGCCGTTCGTCGATGTGATGAACACAATGCTCGATGCTTCGTTGCCGCTGACCACAAGCGAATACATCGAGTGGGGCAATCCCAATGAGAAACCTGCGTTCGATTACATGATCAAGTATTCGCCGTACGACAACATTCGCCCGCAAAACTATCCGGCGGCGCTGGTGCATGTTTCGCTCAATGACAGCCAGGTGCCCTACTGGGAAGGCACGAAGTTCGTCGCTAAATTGCGAGTGACCAAAACAGACAAGAGTCCGCTCTTGCTCAAAGCGAATATGGGCGCGGGGCACGGCGGCTCGTCGGGTCGCTACGACGCGCTGAGGGAGACAGCCTTCACTTACTCGTTCATGCTTTGGCAGATGGGTTTGGCAAAGTAATCGAGGAAACCGGAGGAGTGCCGATGAAAAGATTTCTCAAGTGGACAGGAATCGGCCTGATCGTTGTACTGGTGATAATCCAGGCGATCAGGCCGGCTCGTACCAATCCGCCGGTCGACGAAAGCAAGACTCTTCAAGCCCGCTCAAACATCACGCCGGAGATATCCGCGATATTCGAACGATCGTGCAAAGACTGTCATTCATCAAGGACGGTGTGGCCGTGGTACAGTCAGGTCGCTCCGGTGTCGTGGCTGTTGACCAGCGACGTGAATGGCGCCAGAAGGCAATTCTCACTGTCTGAGTGGGGAAGCTACGACACCAAAAAGCAAGCTCGCAAGCTCCAGGAGATGTGCGAACAAGTGGAGCAGGGCGAGATGCCGCTTGGAATTTACGTCGCCCTTCATCCGGTCGCCAAATTGTCTGACGCCGACAAGCAGGCCTTGTGCGCCTGGACTAAACAGGAAAGCGATCGATTGCTCGCGCAACCACAGTCGGCTGTTTCGCAATAAAGCCTATTCGCCCGGAGGAGTTTTGAACGGAACAGTTTAGGCTTATCGACGCTGGTTCGATTACGAGAAGGACAGCCACGAGAAAGTGCTTGCTTCGTTAACCACAACAAGCGAGCATCTGCGTTCTGTCGAGGGGTTTCAAAAATCAATCGATCTGATGGCGCACATTGCCGCGGCTCGATTGATGTGGCTGCAAAGATTCGGATCATTCGAGAAGAATCAACCAATCGAACTCTTCCCTCGAAAGGTCGAGCTCTCTGAGCTTGCCGGCCGCTTTGAACAAATGCATTCAAAATGGTCTCGATACTTCGACCAGCTAACTGAGACTGAGCTATCGCGAACGTTTATTTACACCAGCTATGAGGGCAAGCGCTTCGCCAATGTTGTGGAAGATATTCTCACCCAACTATTCGGGCACTCGTGGTATCACCGTGGACAGGTCGCGTTGCTGCTTCGTCAAATCGGAGCTGAACCCGCCGTTACTGATTTTGTCTTCTGGACGCGTGAGCCGCTCGATCATGCCGAGTGATTGACTGCGTCGAATCTGTCGAAGACCGGATGCGCAGCGTTCACAGTGTCGCAGCTTGAGCGGCGACTTTCGCGCGTGCTATAGTCAGCGCGGCTCGCGATCCGACGAGAAGGCCGATGAATTTCAAGTTGAAGACACGCGTAATGGACGCTGCCGGAATCAGCCGCGCTCTTTCGCGACTTGCTTCACAGATCGTCGAGCAAAACGTTGGAACTTCGGACTTACTTCTGGTCGGCATCAGACGTCGGGGAGTTCCGCTTGCTGAACGGATTGCCGACAAAATCGAGCAGCTCGAGGGCACGCGCCCGCCAACCGGTCAACTGGACATCACACTCTATCGTGACGATCTCTCGACGGTTGGCCCGCGTCCCGTTGTCAACAAAACCGAGATACCGGTTGATGTCACCGACAGCACTATAGTGTTGGTTGATGACGTCTTGTACACAGGGCGAACGGTGCGCGCCGCTATGGACGAGCTTGTTGATTTCGGCCGCCCTCGGAGAGTCGAGCTTGCAGTGTTGATAGACCGGGGACATCGCGAGCTTCCCATTCAAGCCGATTACGTCGGCAAGAACGTGCAGACAACGGACGCTGAGATCGTCAAGGTCATGTTGAAGGACTACGACGAAGACGAACAAGTCATCGTCGTGGAGAACGAATGAACAGCGGTAGGCGGTGATCGGTGGCCGGTGATCGGTGGTCAGTGGCTTGCGGTGTTTCGAGCAATCTGCTGCCGACCGTCCACTGGTCACCGGCCACCGGCCACCGGCAACCGATCACCCATCACCGACAATTTGGCATTCACAAGGAAAGACCTATTAGGCATTCGCGAACTTTCAGTCGAGGAGATCGAAACCATCCTCGATTCGGCAGGTTCTTTCAAAGAGATTTCCCTCCGCTCCATTAAAAAAGTCCCGACACTTCGCGGTAAGACGATCATCAACTTCTTCTTCGAATCCTCGACTCGCACCCGCACTTCTTTCGAAATAGCTGCGAAGCGACTGTCGGCGGACACGATAAATATTTCGGCATCGAACTCATCTGTCACGAAAGGCGAATCGCTGATCGACACCGCGCGAAATCTACAGGCGATGGCGCCCGACGCGATCGTGATTCGGCATCCGTCACCGGGCGTGCCGCATCAACTCGCGCGGATGGTCGACGCCTCGATCATCAACGGAGGCGATGGCGCGCATGAGCACCCGACTCAAGCGCTGCTCGACGCGTTCACGATTCGCGAACACAAGGGCCGCATCGCCGGGCTTCAAGTTGCTATCATCGGCGATATCATGCATAGCCGAGTCGCGCGCTCGAACACGCATCTTCTGACTAAGCTGGGAGCGCACGTTCGAATAGCCGGGCCTCGAACTCTGATTCCTCCGCATTACCAGAGCATCATTGAAGATTCGGAAGGCTCGCTCACCGTGTGCAATCACATTGAAGAGGCGATCACTGGGTCGGACGTTGTGATGATGCTTCGAATTCAACGCGAACGAATGAGCGCTGCCTTCCTTCCGTCGCTCAGGGAATACGCGGTCGAGTATGGGCTGACGCTTCGCAGGCTGGAGCTTGCTGCAAGCGATTGCATCGTCATGCATCCAGGGCCAATCAATCGCGGCATCGAAATCAGCTCCGAAGTGGTCGACGGCGCGCGTTCGTTGATTCTGGATCAGGTCTCGAATGGTGTCGCCGTGCGGATGGCCGTTTTGTTCCTGCTGGTCGGAATAGAAAGCTAATGAGTTCGAAGCTATTAATCAAAGGCGGACGGATCATCGATCCTTCTCAAGGACTGGACCAGATCGCTGATTTGCTGATCGACGCGGGCCGCATCAAGTCGATCGGAAAAGGACCTGGGAGCGCGGGCGTCCCGCCCGCTCCGGGAGTCGAAATATTTGACGCGGGCGGACTAATCGTCACGCCGGGTTTCATCGATCTGCACGTTCATCTTCGCGAGCCGGGGGAGGAATACAAAGAGACAATCGCGTCGGGAGCTGCGGCTGCCATCGCGGGCGGGTTCACTTCGATTTGTTCGATGCCTAACACCGATCCAGTGAACGACAATGCGTCGGTCACGCGCTTCATCATCGAGAAAGCTCGCGAGGCCGTCCTTGCGCGAGTCTATCCGATCGGCGCAATCACTCGCGGGTCGAACGGCCAAGAGCTTTCGGAGATGGCCGCGATGAAAGAAGCAGGCGCGGTCGCGGTTTCAGACGACGGCCGGCCGGTGATGAATGGTCAGGTGATGCGTCATGCGATGGAGTACGCTCGCGATCACGGACTCGTCGTCGTAGATCATTGTCAGGATCTCGATCTTGCGGCTGATGGCGTGATGAACGAAGGGCGTTATTCAACGCTGCTGGGACTGAAGGGAATGAGCAGAGCTGCGGAAGAGAGCCACGTTGCGCGCGACATCTTGCTGGCTGAGTTGACCGGCGCGCGAGTTCACATAGCTCACGTCTCGACCGCAGGGTCCGTTGACCTGGTTCGTCGCGCAAAACGACAAGGTCTCGCGATAACGTGCGAAGTCACTCCGCACCATCTGGCTTTAACGGACGCGGCGGTCATGGGCTTCGACACGAATACAAAGATGAGCCCTCCGCTTCGCTCGGAAGAAGATCGAGCTGCTCTGATTGAAGCGGTTCGCGACGGAACTATCGACGCGATTGCCACGGACCACGCGCCGCATCACCTGGATGAAAAGATGTTGGAGTACGATCATGCGCCTTCGGGAGTGGTCGGGCTCGAGACAGCTTTAGGTGTCGCTCTGACAGCGCTTCATTATTCGGCATCGGTGCCGATCTCTCGAATAGTTGAGATGTTAACCATCGGTCCGGCTCGAGCGTTCTCACTATCCGCCGGAACGTTAGCCGCAGGGTCGCTAGCAGACCTGACAATCTTTGATCCGCAGCGCGAATGGACGGTCGATCCCCGAAGCTTCAAGTCAAAGAGCCGCAACACACCGTTCGCCGGCTGGAAGCTGCGCGGACAGGTCTCCTCGACGTTTATGGCCGGCCACGAAGTGCGTGGTTGAGGTGGTTAGCGTCCTTCAAGTTCCCGTGTATCCCTCAGTACCGCCTTTTGTGACAAGCATACCGTGCCCGACGGATCGACGTAGATCACCTTCACCCACAACTGCTGACCCTCTCTAAGCTCGTCACGAACGTAGCGCACCGTATAGTCGGCAATCTCCGAAATATCCAGCCAGCCCTCGGTGCCAGGCATTATTTCGATGAAAGCGCCAAAGTCGGCAACGCGCTGTACGGTACCCAAGTACGTCCTATTCACCACAGGCTCGTTAGCGATTGGTTCGACCAGAACGCTGGAAGTGGGCTTGTTGATTTCGTGTGTTTGGTTGGCCTGAAGGAAGGCTTCTCGATCGATAAACCCGGCGAGTTCGGCGCGAGGAGCCCCAAAAAGCTTTAGGAAATTCTCTGTTCCTAGAATGGCTTCACACGCTGCAAACGTGTCATCGAGTAAGGCATTAAATAATTCGACGTATTGTTCGGCTTCCAGCTCATGAGCTTGGAAACGGCGGTAAAGTTCAGCTTGCCGATCATGTAAAGCGGTCTGCAAACTCTCAACAAGCCAGAGTTTCCCTCCGTCGAAATCCTCACCAAGATAAACATTGGCCATTTCTTGAAACTCTGCGTGTCTGATATCCATAGTACCTTCTCCGATATTACTTCCGTCACGAGTTGGATTGTCAAGTCCGTGAATCGAGGCGATACGTTTATCAAAGTCGCGCTCCAAATCCATGCCGACACCTCCAATTCAGGGATGTACATGACTCGTGAGACAGCGCTGAAGTTCTGGCCATGGGAACAATAATGGAGAATAGAATCGCCCGGTCGCTAGGTCCTTTCCATATGTTCCATAGATGAAGACCGAAGCCCTATAACCGCGGGCGCCGGATACAAAGACCGCGGCGGGATGTAGAATCCGATTGGCGATCTGATGACAAACGCCCGTCCCGAGATACTTGATACCGGCGTCGGAATTGGGCTGAGAAAGGCAGTCAGCCTGTGCCGTGTTTCCGGTTCCCTTGCAGATGCTTGTTCCACCCGCGTAGCGTCCGTGACATTTCCATACGTGTCCGTGGCTACTCTCAACATATGTATGGTCGGCAGGGAGACCTTGCATGCTTAGCGCAAATCCCTCTAGCGTCCCAGTGGGCATCCCATCACCCCCGTGCAGTTTGCAGCGAAGCTTACAGTAAATTAGATGAAAAATCAACTTTCCCTAATCATTCCCATAAAGGTCAACACTTCCGAAGCAAACTGTGACAACCAGGCATTCTTGGCGAGGAGGGTTAACAGACTCACGCGCCTCGGTGCAGTGGCTGACCTTATTAGGAGTTTCGATTCGGCTTCATATTTCCGCGCGCTGCGCATAGTTTCGCAAGCAATTTGCTCGTGAGCCGCGATCGATGCGATAAGAGCGCGCCGTTCCACTACTGACCATCCCATTCCCCGCGCAAGAACGCCATCGCGGTTTCGACGAAACGTTCCCTCATCTCGCTGAAGATCGGACCGTGACCAGCATTCGGAACGACCCAGAGATACGAGCGGGGAATCGCGGAGTACATTTCCAGCGCAAGCTTGACGGGATACAACGGATCTCGATCGCCGTGAACGAGCAACGTCCGGGCAGTGATCGTCGATAACAAGGGCGGCGTGAAGTTCATATCATCGTAGCTGTCCTTTAGCGCATTCATCTGACGCCATAGCTGTCGAATCTGTTCGTCTCCATGCTTGTGCCATTGCCTCATTTGTTGCCACTCGGCCTCGCTTCTGGTTTCAGGTGTCAACTGCCGCATTAGCGCGCGCGCCTGTTCGGGAAAATATGGAGTCGCACTGACGAGGACCATCGCCTCGATGCGAGCTGGTTGTTGAGTCGCTGCGTGAAGAAGCGTCTTGGCGCCCATGCTAAGCCCAATCGCTTTGAATCGATCTATGCGCAAGCGATCCATCAACGCGAGCACGTCCTTTGCGGCCTGACGAAAAGAAAACTGCGTCGATGGGTTTGTCGACCTTCCGTGTCCGCGCAAATCGGGTATCACGAGCCGGTAACCCGGGGGCGCGGCGTCGAAGATCAATTCCCAATTGACTCCCGCTCCGCCCCCGCCGTGAAGAAGCACGAGCGGCTCGCCATCTCCGCGAGTCTCGTAGTACATCTCTATGTCGTTGATTCGTTCGACGTTGCCTTTCGACGTTGATGCTTCCATTGAGTCTCCGCGAAAACAAAAGATGAGTCATGCCGGAACGTTTCGAAATACGACTGCTAAAAGTCTATCAAATCGGCAAACTATCAATCGAGCACCGGCGAGATGTGAGAAAGGTCTGAAACGGTCGTAGCCGGACAACGACGACGAGCGGCATTGTCCGGCCAGGTTTCGAGGTTCATCCATCACTTAATTGAGGTGGACCTTAATAATCCGACCGGTGAAGATTTCAGTAACGAAAAGATCTCCGGTAGAAGTGTTCTGCGCCATGCTGGTGGGCGTGATCAAGTTATCGACCAGTACTACGCGAGAACCTCCGACGTTATCAAAGCGGGACAACCTACCGGGTGCGTTCGCCAGCATGTTTGAGCTGAACTCGAGCGTGAAGAACTGATCCTGTCCGCTCGAATCCGTTGCCGGCAGAACGTCGATCGCCGATGAAAGTCCGCCGATGAAAGGTTCATTAGCGCCGTTGACGAGTCTGATCTTTCGCACTTCGGCGGAGCCGCCGGGGAAGGGAAAGCCGGTCAGGAAGGGCACCAGCAGACTCTTGCCGACAATACGAACGCTGTCAGGAACGACATCGATAACCGGCGGCCCAAACGGAAGTGGATTCGGCTTTGGACCAAAGCTCACAAGTGTTCGAGTCGCGCCCGTATCGCTGTCGACTTCCCACACCAGGTTCTGGCTCGCGTCGGGGACGTAGAGGGTTCGTCCACGGAGCGCAATGCCAAAAGGATTCGATGCGCGGACGTTAGTTAATAGATCCGGCGTTGGCTCGGGCGTGAAGTTGCGAAAGTTCGTGACCAACTCGACGATCAATTCATTTCCCGAAGCGTCGGCGAGCTTCATAAAGCCGCGAGTCAGCAGCGAGGTTTGATCGGCAGCCGTAATCGTGAAGCCTTGCGTGGTGTCTTCTGCTAAAGGACTCAACCGAATCGACAACACCGAGCTTACGAAAGGAGACGAAGGATTGGGATTTGGCACCTCAGTGCCGGGTATCGGTCCCGGCAAAGTTCCATCTCCGGCCCCGATGACAACAAACAATGTGCGACCTCGCATCTCGAGCCCCGAAGGTCCGGACGGATCGCCTTCGGGAGGCGCGAACCCGGAGGGCAAGCCATCGACAAGCGTGCGACGATTGCCAGTCGTCGAGTCGATGATCGAGATTCGTCCGCTGTTTGAGCCGCTACCTGCTTCGCCGACAAGCAAGTTACCTTTCGGGCTGACGATTATCTTCGTCGGAGCCTTAAGCCCGGTTGCGAACACAGACGTAGTTGCAGATTGAGCGGTGACCTTGATGTCTGCGAAGAGCAGCAGTGCGGCCGCCGCAAGTGCAAGAGTTGTAAATTTCGTCGTAGTCATAATGTTCTCCTTTTCATCGATCCACTTCAAAAATTGAATAACCCAAGAGGCGATCGGAACTTTCGTTCTGGTTACGCTCAACGGCTCTTAACTTCGTAAGCCATCGAGCACAGCAGGCTTCAGTCGAGTCGAAACCTCGCTTGGCTATTGGCTTTCAGACGTCGTTTGCATCAGAGAATTGCGGCAGATCAGAAGCTCACCATCGCTCGAAACAGCCGCGTGAACTTGTTGCGATGCAACGAGAGCGTTCAGGGCTTGGCGGCCCAATGAAGCAAGTTGCACGGCTGCGGGGATCGTGATTAAATCCGAGTCACCGCCGCAGACCGGACAACGGTAGACTCGACCCTTCTTGACGGCGCGGCGGCGATAGAAGAGCAAAGTAATTTCCGTGGTCCGCTTCATTTCAGTTCCTGACTTCAAAATGTTTGAGCTACTAACGGGCTAACGCGCCGCTTGTTCGGACGCAGCTTAAGCGAAGCCGACTACAGGGTCTTGATGAATTGGTGAAGGAATAATGAAGAATTTGTGAATCAGCTATATGGCTTGCGAATACAAACAGATTTATCGTTTCGAGGATTTCCTGCTTGACCCAATTGAGCGCCGTCTAAAGCACGGCGATGAGGAAATCTATCTTCCGCCAAAGACGTTTGAGACGCTTCTTTTCCTGGTCGAGCGCCACGGACACCTGGTCAAGAAGAGCGATCTGCTCGACTCCTTGTGGGCCGACTCGTTCGTGACCGAGAACGTTCTCACGCAACGCATAAAGGAACTGCGTGAAGCGCTAGGAGACGATGCGTACAAGCCTCGCTACATCAAGACCGTGCAACGACTCGGGTACAGGTTCATCGCGGACGTGCATGAGATTGCCGAGAACGATGATGAGATCGAAGAAGAATATCTGGCGATGAAGCTCGTCGTCACCGAAGAGGACGATGCGCCTGCCGCGTTTGAATCGGCTCCCCCAACAACACTCCAGCGCGACTCTGTGATTGCGGTTGAGCCCGACAGGATCGACCAGCTCGGCCATCGTGCCGCGCTTGCAAGTTCATATACTAGCCGGCGATTTATTTTGTTGACCGCTGTGGTGCTCATCACTGTTGCGTTAGGATTTTGGTTCTACTTGCGAGACGCTCATCGGAAGTGGGCCAGGAATCAATTGTCCCGCATTGAAGAACTGGTGCAGTCGGGAAAGACTTTCGATGCTTACGACCTTGCGGTTCAAGCGCGAGCTTACCTGTCGGCTGAACCGGCGCTGACCAGGCTCATGCCACTCATGGCCGACACTTTTTCGGTTAAGACCGAGCCCTCGGCCGCGCGAGTATATCTTCGCCGGTTTACCCCCGACGAATCGGGCAAGTCGCCACCTCGCCAGTTGGTCGGCACCTCACCGATGATCGATCACGAGATCGCCCGAGGGGACTACATTCTGACTGTTGAGAAGGATGGGTACGTCACTGTTGAACGGACAATATCGACGTCGCTTTGGCAGGATGGAAGAGGGGTAGCACTTCCGCCCCCGATTCGGATTGAAGCGAAGCTTGCCGAGTCCGGCCAAGCTCCTGACCGGATGGTTTCGGTGCCTGGCGGTGATTATCGAATCGTCGCATGGCGAAGGCCTACCGATGCGAGGGTCCGGCTGAACGATTACTTCATCGATAAGTTTGAGGTGACCAACGCGGAGTACAAGGAGTTCGTCAACGCGGGCGGATATCTAAGAAGGCAATTTTGGAACTACCCATTCATCAAGGAGGGAAGGACACTCTCGTGGGAAGAAGCGATGCGTGAGTTTAAAGACCGGACCGGCTTGCAAGCACCACGCGTCTGGTCGAATCAAAACTTTCCCGAAGGGAGAGGCGAGCAGCCGGTCACTGGCGTTAGCTGGTACGAAGCCGCGGCCTACGCTGCATTCAAAGGCAAGCAGCTCCCAACAATATTTCAATGGGAGAAAGCGGCTCGAAATGGAGCGGCGACGTTCGCAGGTGTCACGATGCCCTGGGGCATACTCACTGAGACGACTGACTACCGCGCGAATTTCAAGGGGGCCGGAACCATGCCCGTCGACAGCTTCGAATTCGGCATGAGTCCGTACGGCTGCTTCAACATGGCCGGCAATGTCGCGGAGTGGTGTCTGAACGACACGACTCGCGGATTCATCACGAGCGGCGGCTCCTGGGAAGATCCGCCGTATTTGTTCGGGCAATATGGAACGTACCCGGGCTTCTACAGCTCGAATAAGCTTGGATTTCGCTGCGTCGTCAACGCTCATGAAGCGACAAGCGACCAGGGCGCGATGAGAATCAACCTCGATGATGAAGTGCCGACATACACTCCCGCCGGCGAAGCTTCTATCAGCGAGTGGTTGAAGCATTATCAATACGACCAAACATCGCTTGAGGCACAGGTAGTCGAGATCAAAGAAACCGATGAGTGGCGTCGCGAGACAATCACTTACAACGGCGCGCAAAACGACCGCGTGACCGGGTACTTATATCTGCCAAAGAACTACAAGAGGCCTTTGCAGGTGATTCATCTCATGCCTGCGGGCGACGTCACGAACCGGTTTCGCTCGTTGTCCGACGCTATCGAGCTTCAATGGGAGCCTTTGATCAAATCCGGAAGAGCGCTATTTGCGGTGGTACTTCGCGGCTACATTGGACGCGACTGGCCGTCTGGTTATGTCGATCCCGATCCGGCTACCGTTGAGTATCGCGAGATGCTTGCGAATGCAACGATAGACGAGAGGCGCGGACTTGACTACCTTGCCACGAGGCGCGACCTGGACCTCAGCAGGCTTGGTTATCTTGGCCCCAGCGGAGGAACTACCAAGCTGATAGTGACGTCGGTCGAACCACGATATCGTTCGATCGCTCTGACTGGAGCGGGAGCCAAGAAATACTATGCACGCATGGTCGCGGATGCGAACCCAATCAATTTCGTCTCACACATTCGAGCGCCGAAGCTCATGCTTCACGGTCGTTACGACGAGGCCGACCCGCTAAAGACTGAAGGCGAGCCCTTGTTCAGACTTATGCGCGAGCCCAAAAGATTGGTCGTGTATGAAGGCGGGCACGTTCCCGAGTTCTCTTTTCTCATTCGATCCTTGAACGACTGGTTCGACGAAACGCTGGGGCGAGTTGCTCAAGAGTGAGTTTCACATCAACGCCCCGCAATGATTGACTTGCTGAGTATCTCGGCCATCCTGTCTGCGTCTTTGATGCAATCACCCGTCGAGACTCCGTGAAGATAATTGCCGATCAACGATAGTCCGGGAGTACCTTCGAGCAACCCCTCGATTCTGCTCACTCGTTTTGCGTGTCCGAGATTGTATTGAGGTATTGAACGCTCATATCGCGTGATAGCGACAGCGTGCGGGTCGCTCGTGATCCCAAGCGCCTTTCGAAGCTCCATGTGAGCGGCAGCAACCAGATCCGCGTCGTGTAATCGCGCGAGCTCCGGATTGCGCGCGCCTCCCACAAAGACCGTTACAAGACACTTACCGGCGGGAGCGCGGCCTTCGAACAAGCTTGAGTTCCACACGCAGCCGAGAATGTTCAAGTGTTCGCCGGGTGGTACGAGAAAACCAAAACCATCGAGGCGCGTGTCGATGGCAGCTTCGTCGTAGGCAAGGCTGAGGATCGCAAGCGGCGGGTATTTGATTTCTGCCAACTCTCCGCTCAACTCGTCGGAGATTGAAGCGAGCAGCTTCGATGCAACACCGGCCGGAGTTGCGACAATCAAGTGATCACAATCGAGACGGTGATGCTCTCCTGCGCGTTCAAACTCAACTGAGAAGGCTTTGGAGTCGCTACGAGCTATGTGCAATCCGTCGCAATCGGTGAGCAGGTCTTCGCCGAGTCGTGAGGCGAGCGTCTTCGGAAGGAACGCCATGCCGCTTCTAAACGAACAAAGTCTTCTTCGTGTGGGGGCGGCCTTGTCGAGCACAGTGCTCGCGTTCTTGCGAGCACGTCGTGCTTCACGAGCTTTGTCGAACATGCCACGAAACAGGCCACCAGAGCCGATTTCAAGGTTGGCTAGCCGCGGGAAGGCAGCTTGAACGCTGAGCCGTTCGGCATCACCGGCATAGATCCCGGACACAAAGGGCGCCACCAGACGCTCCGCCGCTTCGTGCCCGATTCGCCGCCGGGCAAATGACGCTACGCTTTCTTCCGAGGTATCTCTGCGGACGGGCACGAAGGGCTCTTTAAGAATCCTCAGCTTTCCGGAGAAGCTCAACAGCCTGCTTTTTAGAAATGCCGCTGGTCCTGAAGGCACAGGATGAAGCTTGCCGCCGAAGTAGACATAAGCTGGAGCTTTCGGATCGCCTTCAACCAATTCATCGTTGATCTCCAGTTCACTAACTAAATCCAGGAGCTCTTCGCCGCCTTGAGAACTGTTCGGACCTCGCTCGATTAAGTATCCGTCTACTCGCTCGCTTTGAATCACGCCGCCTACGCGACTCGACTTTTCGATCAAGCTCACGTCGAGTCCAAGTCGCTTCAATCGATATGCGCAAACCAGACCCGAAATCCCGGCCCCGACCACGATAGCGTCTCTGTGAGCGTGTTGCATGAGGAGCACTACTACAAGCGTTTTTCGACAAGGGTAGCAAGCGCTTCGATAAAATCCGTTCGGCAGTTGAGCGCAGGCACGCGGCGATAATGCGCGATTCCAACCTCTTCGGCGACGTGGCGATAGAGAATGTCCAGCTCGTAGAGGGTCTCGATATGTTCGGAGACGAAGCTCACCGGAACTAGCAGGACCTGGGAGACGCCTTCGCTTGCGAGCTTGCGAATCGTTTCATCAGTCGATGGACGCAGCCACTTCACCGGACCGACTTTGCTTTGAAATGAAAGCGAGTGCGGCCTGTCTTCGCCGAGACGATTCATCACGCTGCCGACGGTTTCTTTTATCTGATCGAGGTAAGGGTCGCCTTCGTTGATGTACCGAACCGGCACGCTGTGCGCGCTGAACAGGATGTGAGTCGCTGCTCGATCTTGATCGGGAAATCCGGCGAGTTCTTCCGCAATTGAAGCAGTCAGAGCTTCGAGATATCCCGGATCGTCGTGCCAGTTCTCAATTACCGATACTCGCTCGGCCGCGCCTCCGTTCGCTTCCATAAGCGCATTCATTCGATTGAGGCTCGAACCGGTTGTTGATATGGAGAACTGCGGATAGAGTGGCAGCACGATCAGATGACTGATCTTATCTCGGCAAATAGCTTCGATGGCGTCTTCAAGAAAGGGCTGCCAATAGCGCATTCCTACGTAAGCTTGCGCGGTGATGTTGCGACGAGCGAGTGCCTGCTCGAGCGCTCGCGCTTGCTCATCGGTTATGCGGCGAAGCGGCGAGCCTCCGCCAATCTTTTCGTAATATCCGCGCGACAGTTTATGACGTTGCGTCGAGATCAACCATGCCAGCGGCTTTTGCAAGGCGCGCCACGGCAACCTGATGATGTCCGGATCGGAAAACAAATTGAAGAGAAAAGGTCTGACATCGTCGAGCGTCTCCGGCCCGCCGAGGTTGAAGAGCAGTATTCCAATCCGTTTTTTCAAGTCAGGCTGCTTGTTCATCCACGCCGCACCAGCGCTGACGGTCTTTCTGTGGTCACGTTGGTCAAATTTAGGCTTCCGAAATAATTGTCAGGCCGTCAACCCCAATAAAGTGTTTCGCATTATGCGTCACAAGCGGAATGTTGTGAACCAGCGCGGTGGCGGCAATCCAGCCATCCGCCGTTTGTATCGGCCGACTGTTGCGCCGCGCGCTGTACATTGCTTCGGCCCACCTAAGGCATGACACCCTATTAAACGGAGAGACTAGAAACTGCCTGAGGAATTCCTTCATTTGAAGCCGCTTGGTTTGCCCCCAGTTTCGCTCGAGTGCCCAGCGGTCACTTTCAGCAAGCGTCATAAAGGAAATGATCGTGAGCTTACCGTTCAAATGTGTAAGGTACAAATCACCTCGAGAATCTTTCTTGAAGATGAAAGACAGTACGTCCGTGTCCACGACAACGCTTGGTATCAAGGTAGCTCCCGATCGCTCTGAGCACTTTCTTCGTCTCGCCATCTTCTGACGGTTGCAATGAACTCGTCTATGCTTTCGTCTTCCGGCCAGAACATTCCCAGGCGCCGCGCCTTCTCGAAGTCTAAGGGCCCAACGCCTTGTCGCCTTGCGAGCGTTTCAATGTCCGGCGCGGAATAGAAGTCATCGGCGACTTGGTCGATCTCAATCTCATTCTTCGCCACAACTCACCCCCGTCCAAAATTCTCGTCCACGCCTCGAAACCGGCGGCGTATGACGCTGATGAAAACCATAGCATACTCGCAGTGATGTCCAGGATAACTATTAACCGCGCCCTAGCGATCTACGGAAATGACAGCTACGCCACGGACTAACAAGATAGAAACTTGTTCGGCATTGCTTGTCGGAAGTTCTCCGAGTCCAGAGAGACGATCTCAATCTCGTTTTCGTCTTTCCGCTTTGGCGTACTCGCAATATGCCACGGGGTTCGAGCAACCCAAGATTAGGACTCTACCGCGTCCTCTTTTAGGAAAAGTCTCCAGCTTAAGGCCGTTTTGCTGCATCGACAAAAGCTCGTGCGTTTTCAACCGGAGTCATCGGAAGTATGCCGTGCCCGAGATTAAGTATGTGACGATGCCCGCCTCCTGCATCGATTAATTTACGTGCATGCTCTTTGATGATTTCCGGCGTAGACAGCAGTACGCACGGATCGAGATTTCCTTGAAGCGTCAAGTGATCGCCGACTCGCTTGCGAGCCTCATTCAATTGGACCCGCCAATCGATGCTCAGTACGTCCGCGCCGCAAGTCGCCATCCGCTCCAGAAAGGTCCCGCTCCCATTGATATATAAAATTGTTGGCGCCGACTGTCGATTAACGGACTCGAAGATCTTCTGCTCGTAAGGCAGAGCAAACCGTGTGTAGTCCTCCGGGGAAAGCTCGCCGGCCCACGAATCGAAAAGCTGAACTACTTGCGCGCCTGCTTCGATTTGAGCATTCAAGTACAGGATCACCGTGTCCGCTATCTTGTCGAGTAACGCGTGAAACGTCGTCGGCTCTGTGTACATCATCCGCTTAACCTGTGCGTAGTTTCTCGAACCCCCGCCCTCGATCATGTAAGCCGCGAGGGTCCACGGGGCGCCGGCGAACCCGATTAGCGGAACCGCGCCATCGAGTTCTTTTCGCAAGGTCTTTATGATCTCCATAACGAAGCCGGTTTTTTCGATCGGGTCCGGCACGACGAGTTTATCGACTTGCCGGCGCGTGCGAATCGCGTCGGGAAGTTCGGGGCCCTTCTGCTCGGTCAATCGTACTTCCTGGCCCATTGCTTCCACTGGAATCAGGATGTCGCTGAACATGATCACCGCATCGACTCCAAGGATTCGATACGGCTGGAGAGATACTTCGACTGCAAGCTCCGGAGTTTTGCAAAGCGTAAGGAAATCCGTTTGAGCGCGAACGGCTCTGTATTCGGGCAAGTAGCGTCCTGCCTGTCTCATCATCCACGCGGGAGTTCTTTCGACTGCTTCGCCGCGCGCGGCTCTGATTAACAGGTCGTTCTTCATTCAGGTCTTTCGAGGACGTGGGTCTTTAAAGCTCGATTGTATCAACGGCGCACTAGCCGCTCAACTTCTGCTGACGAATGGGCTGCCCCTTTCGAAGAAGCGCCACTCGAGATGCGTATCGCGAGTTATGCCAACACGCCTGCTACTGGCTACAACCGGAATACCAAGTCGCGGTTTGACTTTGATCTGCTTTCCTATGGGCTCGCGATTGAAACTCAAATCGATTCCGAACGCTTCGCATAGCCGGCCTGGTCCGCTCGCCAGCTTCTTGATATCAGCGGTGCCACGCCTTTCTTGCATAAGGGTTAGCGCTCGTATCGGCTCGGCCGCGCGAATAAGAACGGCGCCCGCTCCTTCGCGGTCGGTAGTGAAATTCAGGCAATAGTACATTCCATAAATGAAATAGACGTAAACGTGCGCGAATGTTTGTTGCATGACCGCGGACTGCTTAGGTCGCATCACGGAGTGGGAGGCGGCATCCGTCGTATAGGCTTCGGTCTCGACTATGCGTCCCTGGCACTGACCGACTACCAGAACGGTCCCGATCAAATCGCGCGCGACCTCTATGGTGTTTCGAGCGAAAAATTCGACGGGAAGATAAGCCATGCGGCGTTGAGCTGTTGATCACGTCTTGATACACATCGTGCTGAGTAAGAAAACGATTCTAACGACAGTCTCGGCATTGCGCCAACTATCCAGTCGAGCTTTTTTCTTTTGGCCGCCCGACCTGGCTGTGCTATAAAGTCACGATCAGGTTTGCAGTGGCAATGGACAGTCACTTATTAAAGTTTATGTCACACGGCGGAGACGATTCAGATGCAGGCGCAGCGGCTAAATCTAGTGCTGGATTCTGTAGGCCGTCTGGTCCGTCGCGGCGCGATGTCGAATGCCGCCAATCTCCTGACCAAGCTTCGTCCCGTCGACATCGCCCAAATCCTCGGGCAACTCCCTCAACACGACAGCGAAACGGTTTTTGAAGCGTTGGTGCGCCACGATCTGAGCAAGGCTGCGGAAGCGCTGTCTGAAATGGAAACCAGTCGAGCGGTCGCGCTATTGACCCGGCTCAAGCGTGAAGACGTTTCGCGTCTGCTTCAGGAGTTGCCTTCCGACGACGCCACGCTTCTGGTCTCAGAACTACCTGAAGAACTACGCGACGAGTTTCTGGACGCGATGAAACTCGAGCATTCAACGGTCGTCAATGAGCTGCTCGGGTTCGCGGATGAAACCGCCGGGCGCATTATGACGCCCGACTACTTCGCGCTCGACGAAGATGTGACCGTAGCCGAAGCGATCACCGAGTTGCAGCGCAGGTCAGAAGAATTCGAGATGGCGTTCTATCTCTATGTCGTCGACTCTCGCAATCACTTGCTCGGAGTTGTGAGCCTGCGTCAGTTGCTGCTGAATCCGTCATCAACACCGCTTCGCAAGATCATGATCGGCGATGTGATTAAAGTGGCTACAGATACGGACCAGGAAGAAGTAGCTCGAATAGTGGCCACTTACAACTTGCTTGCGGTGCCCGTCGTCGATGAAGAAAACAAGCTCGTTGGAATAATAACCGTGGACGACGTGCTCGACGTAATACGCGAGGAAGCGACTGAGGACATCTACGCGTTGGCTGGCGTCGAAGCGGATGATCGAGCGCTCGGCTCGCCGGTGAATTCGGTTCGAAGAAGACTGCCCTGGTTGTTGTTATCGCTCGGCGCGGCGTTGATCGCCGTCGCGATTGTGCAGTACTACGTCACAACCATCGAGAAATCGATTTGGCTCGCGGTCTTGATTCCGGTAGTCGCGACGATGGGAAGTAATGCCGCGACTCAAACCATGACCGTTGTGGTGCGCGGCATCGGCCTGGGAGAGGTGGGCTCGGATACTACGAGCCGTGTGGTAACTAAGGAAGCTTTGGTCGGAATGATCAATGGGTTGATAATCGGCAGCACCGTGTGTTTGATAGTTTCGATTTGGTTTGGCGCGCGCCTTGGATCGATGTGGTTCGGGGTAAAGCTAGGTGGGATTATTGGAGTGACCATGGTCTTGAGCCTGGTCGTCGCGGGAGCGTTGGGCGCATTAGTGCCGGTTCTGCTCAAGCGCTTCAGGGTCGACCCCGCCCTCGCATCATCGATGTTTGTCGTGACGTTCACCGATGTGATCACTTTCTTTTTCTACCTAGGCATAGCGACGCTCTTGCTCAGTCACTTCAAATTGTAGGCCCCCGACGAAAGCGACTCGCGAGCAAGAAACAAATGCAACCTCCACAGAACACTTCGGACAATGTCCCGCTTTTTTCCAGGCGACGCGTAGTGACGCTATTAATCGGAACTGTGATCGCGATCGTCCTGGGGCTGGTGGCGGTGAACACGTTCATGTACCTTCAATACGGAGGGACGATGTTTGATCGTTTCTTCCAGAAGAAGGAAGCAAGGAGTCCGGCGGCCGGTAAGTTGGCTTTCTCGAAAGGCACTGGTTACTACATCGGGGTCATCAGGAGCGAAGGTCACTCATCGAAACAGGGGGACGTGTACTATATCGAACAACCCGGCGGAAGCTTGATCGAAGTAGCCAAAGTCAACGTTGAGGTTCGCGATGCGACGAAGCTCGACAAATAGCCGCAAACTTTGAGCTCGTCCTTGTCGCTTGCACTGGTCTTTAGTAATATTGCGCGGCGAGATCGTCTTTTCGATTAATCCCCAAGGAAAGGGAGGAAGACTAATGAGCAGTCAGCCGCCGTATGGTTATCCGGGTGGTTCGCAGGGCTATCAAGGGGGCGGTTATCCGCCGCCGCCGCCGACAACTGGTCAGACAAAGGTATTGAACCTTCAGTACAACCTGGCAGCTCTGTTGTGCTACATACCTACGTGCTGTTGTTTGATCAATATCGTCCCCTGCATTTTGTGGTTTGCGACGGAGCCCAGTGAAAACAAGTTTCTGAGATTTCACGCGCTGCAGGGTTTGTTTCTTGCTGGGATCTGGATCGTTCTTTGGGTGATTTTCATGTTTCTGTCGCTGGCGATGGGAGTGAGCACATCGATGATGCCCGGCTCGGGTATGGCAAGGGCTGGCGGTGGATTGCTCCTGCTCTTGATCAGAGCGTGTATAGGAATAGTCCTGCTGATTATCCACATCGTTGCAATGATCAAAGCGAATCAAGGCCAGATGTGGAAACTTCCGGTCATCGGTGACATCGCCGAAAAGAACGCGTAGGAAGAGGCTTTACGTCGAGATACTTGAAGGCTGGCGAGCGGGTGGCTTACGCCTGCTTGTCAGTCTTCTTCTGCATCAATCAGGTTCGCTCCGTAGTTCGGTTTCTGATTCTGATCGTTCCGGCTCCTCGGGAGTGATTCTCACAAACGGCGGCTCTGGTTTTCGGTGCTTGATTGCGTCAAGCATCTCCTCTGATGTTGTGAACAGACCGCTCTTCCAAATAGCGGCCGTCGACAGAAGCAAAGCGACGGTCGCCGCAACTCCGCCCTCGGGTCCGTAGCTTCCGCCTGAGACCCACGCGGGTGAGCCCTCGCTGCCTCGCAGCCATCCTAATCGAGTGAGCATCGTGAACCCGCTCACCGGCAATCCGAAGATGAAAACCATCGCAAGATTCCAGGAATAATGAAGCGCCGTGGCAAGCCATAAACTTCGTGTCATTAAGTAGGCCAGTCCCAGCCAGACACCGGCAAGCATCGTGTTGATTGTCGAGAACGCCGAGGCGCTTGGGTTTGCGAGATGCGCGAGCCCAAAAATTACTGCCGTTATCGCTAGTGCGGGCGCGCCGCCCAGGTTGTGAACCAGCGCCTGAAAGGGAAAGCCGCGAAAGATTAATTCTTCAGCCGCCCCTGCAATGAGAAAAAAGAAGAACACGATCAGGAATCCAGACACGAGTTGAGCGAGCCTGCTCGTTTGAACGTTGAAGCTTGTCGCCTTCACTATAGTCGCGATTCCGACAGCAATCGCGAGTGAAGCCGCTCCAAGCGCGGAGCCAAGGCTGAAATCGCGAAACCATAAGCGGTGGCGCTTGAAGCCTACCGATCCAAGACTTCGATGTTCGAGCAATCGCACGCAAACCGCGGAGGCAATCATCGCCGAAATGAGATTTATAAGATTGACCGCTAAAAGGTAGATCAGCGCAGCGCTTGTCAAAACCTCCGAGTCGGATGGCTCAGACTTCAAAAACCGGAGCGAAGGAAAGAGTGTTGCGAAGGCTCTGGTCAGCCCGGTCAACAGCGATGCCGAGATGAAAAAGAAAAAGAAGAAAGCGAGCACGCGCCATCCCGAGCGCAGCTCGCTTTCGTCGTTCATGAAAATGTATCGCGCTATGGCGAGCGGGTCGCTCATAGACGGCGACTCTATTGGGCGCCTGGCGCGAGTGTCAACCTTACTTCACTCGAGGCGCTTCGTCGCCTTTCGCGGCGATGTATCCGCGTTTTGTTTTTACGATGAGCCGGCCTTCGGTTGATTGTTGAGGTCGAGCGACTTGTACTCTGAGCTTTCGAAAAGTTCCATCGCGTTTCTTGTTCGTGGACACGTAGCCGAGCGTGTACCGCGTGCGAAGATGATCGATTAAATCGTTGAAGGTCCGATCCAGGTTTTCGGGTTTGTCGCTGAGAACTTCACCGCCGGTCTCCTCCGCCAGTTGTTTGAGATTTGATGTTTTTGCCTTGAACAATCCTCCGACGCCGGCCGCGGCAATCATTATGCCGTTCTCCAATCGCTGACCAGCCGTCTTTGGAAGGATGCCGCACACTACGCTGCCCGATTCCAGCACTGCCATTCGGGCCTCTTCTGATGAAGGCCCCGGACAATCAAAGAACGCGGTGACCCCGGTAATCATAAGTATTACTCGGCGACCGTCCGGATTGGCGGCCCTCTTCATGTATTTTGCGGCTTCATAGAATGCGCTGCTGAAGCAATGCTCAGCTTCTTCATCGTGAGGCGGTAGATTATTCAAGCCCTCGAGGATTCGATCCTTGTCTTGTTCGAAGCCGGTGATCAACTCAGTAGTGTTCGCGAAAGACATCAACGCGACTTCGTCTCGAGGTCTGAGCCGCCCGAGCGCTTCAAGAGTTGCGTGGCGAACCTTATCGCTGAATGGATCCAAGCAACCTCCGCGGTCAATGAGCAGGATAACCGAGAGCGGGAGCGTGTCCTGACCGAAGTGGGTTATCAATTGCGTCACCCCGTCTTCACTGACCGCGAAGTCTTCCTTCTTCAGGTTTCCCATTATGCGGCCGGTCTTCTGCTGGATGACTTGTGCGTCGAGCACAACCAGATCGACAGCCAACTTGATGTTCTCGCTCGAGCCTTGCGACTCGATCCCTTTCGTTTGTTCTCGTGTCGCGCTACCTGGGCTTTGATTAAGCGAGCCGTCGCCAGTCCTGGCTTTCGGTTCGTCTGAGCCTGGTTCTGGCGTCTTCCCGTTCTTTCCGCGAGGTGCGCCGCCCGGAGACTGTGCGATGACTGCGAAGAGAAAAGTGGAAGACAAAACAATTACGGCTGAGAGCACGACTAATCTGTGAGGTTTCATAGGCGACTCCTTCCGAAGATGATGCTGATATTTGATCGATCGGCGCTGCTGTGTGCCGCTCACCCGACGGCCGGCTTGTTTTTTTTTCGGCGGCACCGACCAGGCGGAAGAACGAGCGAAGGAGGATGAAGCAGATGGGGTGTCTTTTCTGAGTTCGCCTTTCGTCCGCCCAGTCCGTGCCACCGAAATTGAATGATGAAGGGGATGACGAGCGATTTATCCTCGCTCGATAATCCAATTGTTCAGTTCTTCTTGCGCGGTTCGAGCTGCTGCTGTTCTTTTCGTTGTTCCTTCGTCGAAGGCTGTTCCTGGCGCGCCCTCTCGTGATTTTCAGCGTTGTGATTAGGGTGTGCTGCTTCTTTCTGCGCGGCCGCCGCAGTATCAGCCTGGCGTCGCTCCGCGTGCTTCACCCCGCGCGAATCAGATTCCTGCTGCGTTACCGCAGGCGGCGTCGAGAATTGAGTGCGCCGCTTCTCTTGTTTGTTGGTGTTATCGTTTGCGCCTGCTTGAGACGATGTAGCGGAAGCGTCAGCCTTTGGCTTGTGCTCGTGGGCCTCGCCTAAGGAAGACTTCTCAGGAGTCGACTGCTGCGGGTTCCGGTTCAATTTACGCTCGACGCTTCGATCCGCCCCCGTCTCGGTCATCGCCGGAGTCTGACTTGTGTTTCCGTCGTGCCCAGAGATCAGACGGCGTTCTCGCTTTGCGCCGAGTTGTTTGGAGCTATCATCAGAAGTGCGAGTGACTACGGGTCGGTTGGCAATTTCTGCGGGCGGGACTGCTACGCGACGCAACATTTCGTGATCACCATCGCCGAAGGCCGGCGCCGAAAGCTTAGGAGTTGGTTTCATCTCAGGCAGGCCAGCTTGCGCGCCTTTGCTGATCCAATCCGACAAATCCTTACCCTGCAGAGCCGTCCGTAATCGCGAATCGCTTCCAGCAAAACTCTCCGCTGGAAGAATTGTTACTCCTCGATTCTTCGGAGGACGGATGCGCCCTCCGCCGTCGACCGGCGCAGGCTGTCCAGCTAGAGCGGGCTTGCGATCGTGTCGATGATCATCGCGTCGCCAGTCGCGATCCGGTTTGTGCCAGTGCTCGCCCGGCGCAAGCGGGTACCAGGCAATGTAGCGCCCTCGAGGAGTCGGACCATTGAAAAAATAAACAAGAGCAGGACGCCAGCGATAATCTATGAACCCGTATCCTCTGTAAGGCGAGCCAAACCCTGGAATCCAAGCCCAGCCGACCCCCGACAGATAAGTCCACCGTCCATAGTGATAAGGAGCCCAACCCCACGGCTCGCTCGAGAGCCACGTCCAACCGGCGGACGGTATCCATAGCCATTGACCTTGTCGATAGGGGGCCCAGTTCGAGCCGACGCGAGGTACCCAGCATTGGCCGTAGGCCGGATAGCTTGTCCACGTTCCGTAGCTTGATAGATCGCTCGCTCCGTAGAAGTCGTTGTAGGTTGTCTCGTAGCTTGTCACATAGTCCGGAGAAAGATTTGATCCCGCGCGATCGATAGCAACATCGCGATCATAGCTCCACTGATCCCACTCGTCTTGAGTCGCATCCGCAACCAGCTCGAGCTTGCCTCCCGGCGTCGTATCAACAATCAATCGATGACCGGCCCGCACTTTGAAGCTTCCTTCATCGGTTGATGCGTCAGCTTCACCGCGCTGAACGCTAAGCTCTGAGTCGTCTTCGCCTCGCACGTCAACTCGATATATTCCATCCTGTGTGAGCACCACCGCGGTGTTTGGAGTGTCAATCTCAAAGAGATGAAAAGCTGAAGAGAAGCGCTCGACCCGCATGATCGCCGTGCCTTCCGTGACTTCGAAGACAGCTTCGTTGTCGGAGAAGCGATTAATGGTCAGCGCTGAATTCTCTGATAGTCTTATGTATTCACCGCGCCCGAGTTGAATCTCAGCTCGTGCTCCACGTCCAGCATAAACTTGATCACCAGCGAGGAGCGGAAGATTCTCAACGACAGGAGCCCACTCGGTTACACCGGCTCTGAGAAATGAAACATCGCCTTCGACGAAGCTCAGCCGCGCGGCTCGCGCAACTGGCGGCTCGTCGTCACGATCCGAGGCATCGTTTACGTTGGAATCGGTGATCTGCGCCGCGGCGGTTGTCACAAGAGCAAAAAGAATCAGGAGAAGGAAGGTGAGGTGTCGGGGGAGAATGCGCTTCATAGCTTTTTCCTTTCAAACTGCGCGGTGAATTCGCGGCTTCGCGGGCAACAACTGTGCCCGAGCGAAGAGAAAGTTCTGAAATTGAACTAAGTCGTTCTAAGCAAAACGACGAAGGTTTAGGTGAGACGCCAAAGCGATCGTCGATTCAAACAAACGGGCGATGAGTTTTACACGAATTAGTGCAGAAGCTGTTTGATAACGGTGGGAATCTGTTATTTCGCGAATTCAGATGCGACTCTGTAGCCCGGTCGCGCGCGCACCTGAAGTCCCTTGCGCGCCACATCGAGTTTGATCTTGTGGTACTTGCCATCGCGCCGGCCAGTAGCCGAGTAGTAGCCGATCAGATATTGATTTCGAAGCTCGTCGGCGATAGCTGCGAAGGCCGCTCTCGTATCAACGAACGTGTCTGCAAGATAGACCTTGCCTCCGGTGCGCGACGTGATCGATTGCAGATAAGAATCAGCCTCGCCGTAGAGTTTGTTCAATGTCGTGCCTATTTCATCTTCGGGTGACGTATCCGGTATTCTTGTTCGCGACCCTCCCGGACCCGGATCATAGACCACTGGTGGTTGCGGGCGTTGACCGATCTCAATGCGAGGCGATCCCGGCTTGGGAATTCCGGTGGGCGTAGGATCAGGACCTCCAAAGTCCGGAGGCAACGGGATTCGTCCGTCGATGACGTAAGGAGTCTTGCTCTTCGGGTGTTCAATAGCTTCACGGCGCGCCTCGGCTTCAATCCACCACCTGGTGTCGAAGTGCACGACGTATATTACTGCGCCGATCTCTTCAGCTAGTCGAATGCTGCTTTCAGCCGACGCCTCAATGCTCCTCATATCAACTCCGTCGCTGAACAGCACAACAGCGCGACGGCCTTCTACGTCTCGTAAGGTTTCAAGTGCGCGGGTGACTGCTTCGTATAGCAGCTTGCCAAACCCGGACTCCGTGCCTTTGATTGCCTGTTCAAGCTCCTTGCGATCAGCGGTGAAATCGGTGAGCTGGCGAATCTCGTTGTCGAAAGAGATTGTCATCATTCGGTCGCCGTCGCGGAGTTGATTTGTAAAGTTCACTGCCGCGTTTTGAATCACCGCGAGCCGGTCCTGCGCGCTATTCGAAGTATCAATCACAAGGACCGCGTTGAAGGGCTGCTTCACCGCCGCAAACAACGAAATGTCCTGTCGCTTGCCGTCTTCAGAAACCGTGAAATCGTACTGGGATAGATCGGCAATGAACTTGCCGGCGCGGTCGGTCACAATCGCCGGAACCTGGATAAGCGTGGCATCAAGTCGTAGCGGTTCCTGTTCACTTTGCTTCTGCGGATTTTGAACTGAATCCCCCGAAGAGACCGAAGAGAAAGCGATGACAGCAATAACGATCACAATGAGTGCCGTCAACAAGGTGCCGGCCTCTCGATTGATTTCTTTTTGATTCGATCTCATAACTGCTCGAGGTGATCTATTGGAAGAATGAGCCCGTAAGTGATTATTGCAGCGAAGAGATAAGGAGGCTAGCCGAAGCCTGGCCATCATCTTTGACCGACTGACTCAACTATCGCTTTGACAAGTTCATTGGCGTTAAAAGAATCAGGGCAAATTGTATCTCGCAAGCCGTATGTCGCGGCGGTTCTTGCCGTGACTGGTCCGATACAGGCAACAACGCTTTTTGACAAGAGGCTGGACAGGTCAGTCAGTCCCAACAACTCAGCAAAGTTCGATACTGTGGAGGAGCTTGTGAATGTGATCATGTCTATGCGCTGAGCGGTGAGAAGTTTCATTATGCTTTTGCGATTAACATTCGGTTTGACGGTTTGATATGCCTCGACTGCATCGACTCGTGCGCCCAATCGTCGCAAACCGGCTGGAAGAACATCTCTCGCTACCTTCGCTCGCGGGATCAGAAAGTTAAGCCCGCGCACAAACTTTGTGCCACCCAGGTAGTCTATAATCGCTTTCAACGCGCCTTCCCCAATTGAGTCTGTAGCGACGATGTGAGGCGTTGCGCCTTTGCGTTCGAGTGCTCTTGCCGTAGCTGGACCTATCGCGCAAATAAGCTGCTTGCCAACAACCTTTCTTGATTCGCCCCAGAACTCCGCCAAACGTTGAAAGAAAAAATTTACTCCGTTCGCGCTCGTGAATACGATCCAGTCGTATTCTTCGAGCTTCGTGATTGACTCATCCAGTTGTTGCCAGGTGGTCGGAGGCGCGATCTCGATCGTCGGGCAATTGATGACTGTTGCTCCCAGAGCTTCAAGCTCGGCAGCAATGTCGGCGGATTGATCGCGTCCTCGAGTCACTACCACCGTCTTGCCTGCCAGCGGTGTCCGCTTTCGAATCGGCGGATTGGTTTTGCGAAGGCCGCTTTTCGCCATAAAAATTCCTTTTTCAGCGCACCTTTAGGGCTTTCGGAAACTCACTCCAGTTAAACGCTGAGGAATTGTACGGTTACCGTCGCGCCCGCGGCAAGTTCGATCCTCTAGTCTGCGATCTAAGTGCGATAATAGCAGAGCTTATCGAGAATATTAACGGTTATTGAGTCTTTTTGACCGCCCCTAAGCCATTAAGTTCGCTTTTTCTGGCATTTAATGAGGGACGATCCTGAAACGGCTCGCCCAATCGGCGCTCTAGTCAGCCGTCTACGGAATATCTAGCCAAGGTATTTTCTTGACTTGGTGATAAATTGTTGATATAAAACCCACATAGGCTAGCACAAGCGAAGAACTTAAGCGAGAAAGCGGGTTCATTCTCAAGACAAGGAGAGCGATGAGTAGCCTGATCACCAAATCCTCAAAGAGCGGCTCATCTGCCTCCAAGAAGATTCGAGCCGCGAAAGCGACACGAGGGAAGAAGGCCGCAGCTCGAAAGCCGGTCCGACCCGGCAGGATCACGGCTACCCCAAAGACCAAGAAGGTTCTCTCGCCGAAGAAGCGCCCTCAAGCGAAGGCTGATCGGCGCCCAAAGAAGCTGAACGTCAAGGCCGCGAAGCCGACTCCTAAGAAAAAGACAGCGGTAACGGCGGCAAGAAAGCCGCCGAAAAAGGTGACAGTCATTAGCCGCTCACATAAGGCAGCGGTTGCGAAGTCGCGTGTAACCGGGAAGCCGTCCCAGAAACTTCGTTCCAGGAGAGAGCTGCTAGCAAGAAGACGAGCGCTCGCGCCGAAGCCGATTCCTGCGCCGCCCAAGAGGCCGCCGTCACCTGGGACGCTCGCCGCCGTGCGCGCATTTGAACAGGCGCTTCGACTCTTCAATCGCCAGGAGTTTTCTGCGGCGAGACCTGTATTCGAGAGTTTGATCGAGAAGTTTGCCGAGCAAGCGGAAATCGTAGCGCGTGTGCGCACTTATCTGTCGATTTGCGAACAAAGGTTGGCACGCACGCCTTCAGTTCCGCGAAACTCAGATGCTCTTTACAACCAGGGGGTGTTCGAGTTCAACAGGGGTAACACCAAAGAAGCGATTGAGTTGTTCGAAAAGGCGCTAAAGGTCGAACCCCGCGCAGATCATGTCTACTACTCTTTAGCCGCTGCTTATGCCCGCCTCGACAATGTGCAAAAGGCTCTTGACGCGTTGCGACACGCGATTGGAATTCGCCCGGTTCATCGCTCGCACGCGCGTAAGGACCTGGATTTTGCCAGCCTCCGAACGGATGAAAACTTTCAACAACTAACTGGTTTCGGTTTTGATCTTGTAAACGAATAAGAATTCAGGTCGAGCCGAGTTTTTACATTCATGAGAAAAACAGAACAAGGGTTGAAGATTGTCTCCGTGGGAGGAGGCACCGGACTATCGACGCTCCTTTCCGGATTGAAGGAGTACGTAGGCAAAGAGTCACCTTCGGCCGACGTTTTCGACCAGCCGTGGATAGATATGCTGACTGCCGTTGTAACCGTCACCGATGACGGCGGAAGCTCGGGCAGGCTCCGCGAAGAATTTCAAATACTTCCTCCCGGCGACATTCGGAACTGCATGGTTGCGCTGGCGGAGGATGAACATCTACTAACAAGGCTCTTTCAATATCGCTTCCAGTCTGACGGGGATCTTTCAGGACACAGCTTCGGAAACCTCTTTCTTGCAGCTTTGGCTGACGTAACGGGCGACTTTCTTGAAGCGATCAAAGTCAGCAGCGAAGTGCTTGCGATAAAGGGAAGGATCTTTCCATCAACTGTCGAAGACATCACGCTTGTAGCCGAGCTCGAAGATGGGCGAGTGATTCAAGGCGAAACCAATATCGTCGAGTCGCGTTCACCCATAAAACGATTGCGTTTGTCGAACGAGAACTGCCGTCCACTGCCCGAAACGCTGGAGGCCATACACAGCGCCGACATAATCACGATTGGGCCTGGCTCGCTCTACACGTCGATAGTTCCAAACCTTCTTGTAGATGGAATCGCCGAAGCCATGCGTGATTCGAACGCGTTGGTGGTTTGCATCTGCAACATCATGACGCAGCCTGGGGAGACCGATGGGTTCGACGTACAAGACCACTTGCGAGTTTTTTTGGAGTACAGCCCGGATCTGCGAATTGACTACGTGATAGTGAACACTGCGCCGATAGGTGCGGAGCTTAGGGAAAAGTATCTAGCCGATGGCGCGGCGCAGGTGGAGCTCGGCTCCGTACGATGCGATTCAGGAGAAGAATCTGAGCCGGTAATAATCGAAGCCGGCAATTGCTCACATCGTTTTCGGATCTTATGCCGCAACGTTCTTCACGAAGACGGCCTTGTCCGTCACGACCCCTCCAAACTAGCTCGGCTGCTTGTGGAGATATATCAACGTCAAAGCGTCGCGATCCGTTGATTCACCCGGTTTGAAATGCCGGGCTGGAATCAATTCCACTCGCGCCGCCATCGAGCCAGCAAACGACACCAGGCGTCTGCTCGACTTGCTTGCCACTCACTGGTTAAGAAAGAGGACTGAGTTTCCTCCTCAGCTTCTTATTGAGTCGACTAATCAACGCCCCAACGCTTACTGAGGACATCTCGAGTCCCATTACCTTCCTGATCTCTTCAAGCGTCAGCCCTTCAAGATATCTCAACTTGTAGATCAAAGTGTCGCGATCGCGGTGCCTGCCGCTACAAACCTGCGCGAGCGCCTTTTCAATCTGCTCAATTGAAATCCGCTGCGCCCCAGCGCGAAGCAGCGCGCCGTCAATATCGCAGACCGGTGCGCGAAGCGCATTCTCATCACGCACCAGATCGTCGAGCGAAAGCGTGATCCTCGGTCTCTTGAGCGCTCTCGTTTCGCGGAAGTAATCGCGAACGACGTTGATCGAGATGACCGAGAGATAACGGAAGATTGATTCCTCAAATCTACCCTTGAATCGATTCAGCGCATGATTGTCTTGCCTTATCAGTCGTAGATACACGGCTTGCACAAGATCATCGATCGAGTCTCGCGCCAACTGTGAGCGACGATCCGTCTCACGCAAAGACATTGTGTTGAATGTTCTCATCACGGAGCTCTTGATCCTTTGGTGGTACCGGCGGACAAACTCTCGCCAGGCCTCGTCGTCGGGAGGGCGCGCCGAACATCGTTTTAGCAATTCTTCTGTAGTAAGTTGATCCACCAACTAAACGCCATCCCCCTCTTCATTCCCAGTTGCGGAGAAGAACGTTACGCTTCCTTCAACAAATATTTCCAGTGGTTTCAGTTGCGGTGATTTTAGCCTGCCCGTCGGCGACGAGTATAACAAATCGCGCACTCGATTCAACAGGCGAAGCTCGATCGCAAATAAGGTGTACTGAACTGATGTCTAATAGAGTCTACTTCTCAAACCAGCGTGAGAAATGGTTGAGCGGACCGTTGCCGCGACCGTGAGGGTGAGCGCCGCGAATCGCGTCAACAACGTACTGCTTCGCCAGAGGTACTGACTGACGAAGCGAGTGTCCTTGAACGAGAAGGCACGCGATGGCCGAAGCTAAGGTACATCCGGTGCCGTGAGTGTTTGTAGAAGCGACTCGTTCTACGCGATAAGTCATCGCGCCTTCCGAGTCGAGAAGAAAGTCGGTCGAATGATCGGCGCCCATATCGCCGCCAGTGATCAATACAGACTTCGCACCTGTCTTTAGAATCTTCTCGGCTGCACGGTGTATCGTAGCGTCATCGTGAATATCAACCCCCGAAAGGCGCGCCGCCTCGGCGACGTTAGGAGTGACAACCGTTGCAAGAGGCAGCAGCGAGGCCTTGACGGCATCGATCGCGCCTTCCTCGCAGAGATTGAAGCCGCTCGAGCTGACCAATACCGGATCGACAACGAGAACGGCGGTTGTCTTATCGATCGCGTGAGCTGCTTCCAGTACTATCTCGGCTGTCGGGAGCATGCCGGTTTTTATCGCAGCCACTTTAAAGTCTTCGTTAAGTGCTTCGATCTGGCTTCGAACAATTACGGCATCTTGATTTTGAATCTGAAAAACCTGCCGCGTGTTTTGAACGGTGATGCTGGTTACGACTGCGATGCCGTAGCAGTTGAAGGCGCTGATAGTCTTGATATCCGCAAGCAATCCCGCGCCGCCCGAAGGATCAAGACCGGCAATCGTCATTATTACTGGTTGTCCAGGTGATCTCGTCACGCGCTAAAACATCTTGATCGTAGCTACGAGGCGCTTGAGGTCGTTGCTCTCTGCAAATATTGAAATGCCTGCAACGCCCGCAGCGCCGGCGCTGAGAGTCTCACGATAGTTGGACGGGCTTATCCCGCCAAGAGCGAGCACCGGTATGCGCAGACGACCGGTTGCCACCCTCAATCGATCGAGTCCGATGGGCGGTCCGTATTGTTCCTTGCTCGCGGTTTCGTAGACTGGACCGAAGACGATGAAGTCCGCGCCGCCCTCCTCCGCTGATTCAGCTTCTTCAAGCGAGTGGGTTGAAACTCCTATCAAGAGGTCCGCGCCGAATGTTGCCCGCACGACCTTCGCGGGAAGCGAGCGGGTGGTGATGTGAACTCCCGCTCCAACGGACGCAGCGATATCGGCTCGATCGTTGATCAGGATGCGCGTGACTGAATTGTGGGCGCGGTTGACAGCGGCTTCTGCGATTGAACAAAGATCACGGGCAGACAGGTCGCGTTCGCGAATCTGAATCATATCCGCTCGAGCATCGATGGCCCGTTCGATGAATTTAAGCAAGCGGGTCGGTTCCGGGAGGCTCGCTTGTTCGCCCATCAGCCGCCGGTCGGTTATCACGTAGACTAACGGAGTCGAGCGGTCCTTCATTGATTGCTTCACTTTGCCATTCCGCCTGGAACTTGCGAGCCGTTCTCTTAAAATAAATGATCTCCCACACACCGAGCAATATATTCAGCAAACCAAGCCCAGTGACGGCGCCGCGGGCATAACCACTCTTCATCGCAAGCGCCAGCCATGGCCAATGCATCTTATCGGCGGCGATCACCAGGAGATAATTCTCATTCCACGACGGGCTGGACACCCAGGGAAGGACAACAAGCAGGATTCCGATCTCAAAACAGATCAGGATGAAAAAGATAATGGTTAGCTTGATCGACATCGATAGTACGTGATGCGCAAAACGTGATGCGTGATTTGTGACGCGTGAATAATTGGGCTCCCACGAATCACGCTTCACGGGTCACGTTTGCTTCGCGTTCACGTTATCACGCGTTCTTTGCCGACCGCAACTGCTGCAGCTTTTCGCTCACCTTTCGATAGTTGACATCGATTCCGTAGACTTGTGTGAAGATGTCAATAGCCCTGTCGAGTTCGCCCATCTCCTCAAAGCAGAGACCGATTTCAAACCGGAGCGCCTGATATTCGTCTTCTGGCCGATCAGGTATCTTGAGCCCGCGTTCGAACCACATTATCGCAACCTTTGGCATCTGTTTCCGCTTGAAGCACACGCCCAGCATGTTGCAACAGTGAATGTAATCGTCCTCGAGGTCCTGAATGCCCGCCGTTCTGAACGCCATCTGAAATTCTGATATTGCTTCGTCCAGCAAGTCCATGTCCTTGTAGGCAAGGCCGAGACTGTAGTGAGTCTCGAAATCGATCAGCGGCTTCAGGTCGCCAGTCTGTTCCTTCAGTTCGTCGAAGATTTCCTGAAGCTCGTCGCGAGATGACGTTTCGGTCGAGTCAAGTTTTGCCGCCACTGTATCGACTACGCTGAGCGGCGCGGCTTCTTCTTGTTCGCGAAAGTCTGGCGGCGGATTATCAGCACTCGCTGCCGGCGCTTGCAGACTCTCAATCGAAGGCTCTTCCTGAGAGTGATGAATTGCATCGAACGACGTATCCAAACCCGAGACGAGCGAATCGATGAGATCGTCAGTTCGGACGGGCTCTTCTCGTACAGGAGGAGCAGTGAATCTCTGAATCGCCTCCAACTGCGACGGGTCTCTAAGCTCGCTCGTGTTCAATTGAACGAGCAGGTCCGGGTATAACGGTCCGGATTCTTTTTGAATGAGGAATTCGTCATCCTCAATTTCGCGCTCATCTTGAGACACGCTTTGAACCGATGAAAAATCGGCATCTTCAACGGCAGGCGGCTCCAATTGAGCTTGAACGACCGACTCATCGGCTTCTTCCGTAACGAACTCATCAGGCTCCGGCTCGAGTTCGACCGCTTCGTCGATGTAGCTGCTGAATACGGGCTCGGCAGCTACCGGTTCAGTTTTCGGAGCTTCGAAGCGGCCGCCGAGCTGTTGATAACGGGCCAGTATCTCCGGATGGTCGCCGTTTTCATTCCGCAATCGATCGAGAGTATCGCGAGCGATTTCTGCGTAGCCCTGCGCTATGTAGAAATCCACACCCTCGAGCTCATCACGAAGCACTCGCGGCATCGTGTCCGAAGCTAAGACCCCGGCGGAACTAAACGCGTCATCAGAAACGGGTGCGGTCGTCCCGCTCCCGGACGCGCCTATCAGCGTATCGCTGTAACGAAACTCACTCGCCGCGGCGTTATGTGACGGTAAGTCAGTGTGGTCGCCATTGTTCGTGCTGCCTGCAGATCCCGGCACCGTCACGAAACCACTTTCGTCAAGCGTCCCGGTTTGATACTGACTCCAATCGAGGCTCGGTTTCCCGCCCGGTTCTAAGCCGAGATTGTCGTTGCCGGAACTTTGATTGAGCGCTCCTGATGCGGTATCAAAGAACGATCTTTCAGCGGCGTCTTCCCATCGAAGATCATTAACTGCGGGCTCGGGAGTCTGAGACACTAGCGGGTTGAGCTGATGCGCTTCAGCAAGGTAGTCGCTGGCGCGGGCCGATTCGCCGCGGCCTTCGTGAATCCGCGAGAGCTCGAGACACCGCGATGCAGCCTTGTCCATGATCCCCGCGCGGAGATAGATGTCTTTCAGCTTCAGGTGAACCTGAATATTATCGGGCGCGTGGGCCAGAATCTGATTCAAGATGTCCACCGCGTGATCGACCTGTCCGTGGCCTGCGAGTATCTCGGCTTCGGATAGTTGCCTGATTACGAACGCGTCATCAAAAGCGGCCAGCCGGAAATCGAGCGGCCCCGTAGCTCGTACGGCGTCGGGCGAATCGGCTTCAACCACGTCGCGAACTCCAAGCGTGTAAAGCCGCTGAAGATGTAGCGGCTCATCCGGTTCGAGGCGAGCGAGTTCTTTGAGCGCGGTGATCGCCTCCTGATCATCGCCTTTGCGCATCGCAGCTTCCACCAGCGAGTTCAATGTCGCTATGAGATTGTGGTCCTCGCGAATGCGCAGAAAGATCTGCGCCAGCCGTTTGAGAGCGCCTATGTGATTGATTTCCTTGTCCAGCACGCGGCGGAGAAAGTCTATTGCTTTGTCCTCTTCGCGCTTGGCTATCAAAACCTCGATGCAGCCGTCGATCTGTTCCGAGGCGCGGTCGAGATCGCCGATCTGAAGGAACCTTCTTCCGACCTCGAGTAAATAGTGATAACGGTTTCGATCAAGTTCAACGAGGCTGAGGAATGTTCTTTCAGCGTCGTCCATCATTCCCGCCGACAAATAGGTGCGGCCGAGAATCGTCAGCAATTCAACATCGCCCGGATTTCGCTCGAACGCGTCGCAAAGGACGCTTATCGCGCGATCGGTCTGACCCTGCTGAGTGTAGATAGTAGCAATCGCGGTAAGCGCCTGCCGGCTGTCGCTGTTTATAGCGATGGCCTTCAGGTTTGCGTTCAAGGCTTGCTCGTTGTCGCCTTTGCGCAGGAACTCCGCGCCGGCCATTATGAATGCATCGTGAGCCTGCTCGGTCATTCCTTCGCGCGAGTATATTTCGCCAAGCTTCAATCGGACGGAAGTGTTTGAAGGATCGAGGTCGGCGATTTTTTGATAAGCCTCGAGCGCCTTGCGGGTCTGCCCCGACCTGGCATAAGCATCCGCAACGTGGAGATATTGCTGACGAGCTTCGACGAGCAGCCCCTGTTGCGAATAAAGGTTCGCGAGCTTCATTGCGGTCTCAATATTCGTGGGATCGAGCTTGGAAATCTTTTTCAGCATCGCGATTGCTTTCAGCGTGAATCCGCCTTCGCGATAGCTGTTGGCTATTCGAGAGAAGTTTGATATTGCGTCTTGAATTCTGCCGGCGCGCACATACAGGTCGCCCAGAGTGTTGACCGTCGTAAGATCGCCAGGGTCGGCGCTGACTACTTTACGGTACTCGTCGATAGCTGCGGGTATCTTCCCCTGCAACGCGTACTTTTCGGCAGTGCGCAAAGCTTTGGACTTGTTTAACGACATAACCCCTCCCGAGGCAAATGCCTCGTAAGTCCTATCGATTCGATCAGGGGCGGGGGTGGTTACTTACGCCTAAACTGGAAGCGATGACGGGGACGATGGCTCTTCTTCGACGCCGCCGAAATTCAGAGCGGGTTGCGAAAAAAGTACGCCACGAAAGGTCAAACGGTGAATTGCCGAAGGTCCGAGCCGCACAATGGCTTCCTGATGCATGCGCGTGTTGTATCCGGCGTGCGAAGCGAACCCGTAACCCGGATACTCTGCGTCGTACTCTCGCATCCAGGCGTCACGGGCAACCTTTGCAACGATTGACGCGGCAGCGATCGAAACCGAGAGACAATCACCTTTGATTATTGCCGATTGGGAGCAGTCAAGGTTGGGGACCTTATTTCGCCCGTCTATTAAAACATAGTCAGGATATGGTCGCAATGCTTTTATCGCCAGCTCCATTGCGCGCAAAGAGGCCTTTAAAATGTTGATTTGGTCGATTTCCTGATGCTCAACACGGGCTATCGAAACCGCGAGCGCGCGTCTGTGAATCTGTTCCGCGAGTTCTTCCCTTTGGAGCCTGGTAAGCTGTTTGGAATCGTTTATTCCGCTGGGGACTTTCTTGAGATTCAAGATAACGGCGGCCGCGACAACCGGGCCGGCCAATGCTCCCAGCCCCACCTCGTCGGTGCCGGCGATTACCGAATGGCCTTCCCGTAAAAGCCTGCGCTCGAACCTTGCGTTACACGCCACTTTTGAGAATTCTCTCTTGCGTTGACTTGAGACTAATTTCCGTAAGCGGCCAAAGCATATTCGGCCGGTTTCAGAAAGTAAAGAAGCACGCTGATTGCGAACGATAGTTTCATCTCTCGCCGATCAATTCGAGACCACCTCCGGCTCGGCGTCTTCTCTGAATTGAATCTCGTGGAGCTTTGCATAAAGACTCGGGTTTTGAAGAAGCTCTTCGTGAGTGCCACGTTCCACGATTTTTCCATCTTGCAGAACGATGATGATATCGGCGCGCCTTATTAGCGCCAATCGATGAGAAACGATCAACACCGTCTTTCCTTGCATGAGCTTGTCGAGCGCGTCGATAACTTTTTCTTCCGCTGCCGCATCCAGGCCCGATGTCGGTTCATCGAGGATCAATATCGGAGAGTTGCGAATAACTGCTCGGGCGATGGCAATGCGTTGCCGTTGTCCGCCCGATAGAGTCATTCCGCGCTCCCCGACCATTGTGTCGTAGCCGCGTGGCAGCTTGGCGATGAACTCGTGAGCGTTTGCAAGCTTCGACGCGCGAATGATCTGATCGCGCGTAGCGTCGGGCGTACCGTAAGAGATGTTCTGCCAAACCGGCGCGCGAAACAGCAACGTATCCTGCAATACAAAACTTATTTGCTTTCTGAGCGATTTCACTTTGAATTGAGCGATGTCCTGATCGTCGATCTTCACCTTCCCGGAAGTAGAATCATAGAAACGAGGAATCAAGCTGATTATCGTCGTCTTGCCGCTGCCTGTCGGACCAACCAGCGCTGCGAATTGACCCGGTTCAATCGTGAAGCTCACGTCGTCGAGCACGGCTGCCTGTTCCTGATACCCGAACGAAACATGATCGAATTCGATCTTTCCGCGGAAAGGCGGAGCGCGTCGCGGAGCGGGCATGTTAGGCGCTGCGCGTTCGGTGTCGATCTCGGTGATTTCTCTGATTCGCTCGGCGCCGACGCTTGCCTTCGAGATGGTGTCGGTCATCTTCGAAAGGTCGCGCATCGGTTTGTACATCTTGCCGAGGTACAACAGGAAGACAACGAGAGCTCCTGCCGTGAGCTGTCCGGTCATAACCAGGCGCGCTCCGTACCACAGCACGACGCAAGTGCCCGCTGCGACGATGATGTCAACGGCCGGCGAGAGGCTCGCTTTGATGCTGCGGGCCTTGAGCGCCATATCCATGCTCTCGAGCGTCTCTTTTTCAAGCCGCTGCTCTTCGTAGCCCTCGCTCGCAAAGGCTTTCACGACTCTAATGGATGAGAGCGCTTCTTCGATGACCGAAACGATTTCGCTCTCTTTCTTGCGCACTGCGCGAGCGGCGTTTTTGATGTGACGCGTCAGCGTGTAAACCTGGACGAACAAAAGGGGCGCGACCGCAAGCGCTATCAGCGTGAATTGCCAATTCAAATACAGCATCACTACCAGCATGCCTACCAGCGTGACTACATCGACGACGATTCCCAGTAAAGCCGACGATACGAAATCCTGAATCGCTTCGATGTCGTTGGTGACGCGCGTTATCAAGTCGCCGATGCGCGTGCGGTCATAAAAGGAAAGCGACAGTCGCTGAATGTGATGGTAGACCGTTTGTCTCAAGTCGTGCATCACCCATTGCGCGACTTTTGTCGTCAAATACTTTTCGGTGTAGCTGGCAACCGCGCCGATCGCTGCGATCGCGATTACAAGTAGCGCCGCGAAATTCAGTACAGCGAATTTGTTCTGACCGAAGACGCTGTCGATGAAGCTTGCCATCCAGGCGGGCGGCGGCTTCTGGCCGATAACGTAATCAAGCACAACCTTGATAGGCCACGGCTCCATCAAGTCGGTGACGCCTTCCACGGCAACGGCGAAGAAAGATATTGTCAACGATTTCCAGTGGGGCCGCAGGAGATAGTCGATGACAAGCCGCTTATTCATCGCCTCCTCCTGTCGAAATCAATTTGGTTGAGCGTTGAAATCCGAACGGTGTGTATGACGGTGCTTCTGGTCGGCTTCTTTGGGTCACTCAAGGACTATAATATCGCACGACGGCTTCGCGCAAAGATGGCACGGTTCCGGCCTGATGATATTCCAATGCGCAGCGCGTTTTGTTAGTCTTAGTCCTCAGCGCAAACGGGGAACCTCATGCCTCGGAGAAGACGACACACAGAACGTCATTTCACCGCCAGCGACACGGTTCGCGACATCGTTATTGGAATGTCGGATGGTCTGACGGTACCGTTCGCTTTGGCTGCCGGACTGTCTGGCGCGGTGGATAAGACCTCGATCATCGTGACCGCCGGACTCGCCGAAATCGCCGCTGGCTCGATAGCGATGGGCCTCGGAGGTTATCTCGCGGCGAAGAGCGACGCGGAACACTACGCCAGCGAGCAGCGACGCGAGCTGAAAGAAGTTGCGGAAATTCCGGAAGAGGAAATGGAAGAGGTGGCCCAGGTCTTTCGAGGCTATGGGCTGACAGGCGAACAAATCGCTCCAGTGGTTCACGCGCTGAGCGAAAGGCCGCAGGCGTGGGTCGATTTCATGATGCGATTCGAGTTGGGACTCGAAGAACCGAAGCCTGAACGAGCGCGGATCAGCGCGGCGACGATCGCGGGCGCGTACATCGCCGGCGGCTTGATACCACTCGCGCCGTACATTCTCATTTCGAAGACCTCACTTGCGCTGTTGTACTCGGTCGCTGTCACGCTCGCCGCATTGCTCTTGTTCGGATGGATCAAAGGTAAATTCACAACGGCCAAACCCTTGCGAAGCGCATTACAAACGGCCCTGGTCGGAAGTCTCGCGGCAGGAGCGGCCTTTCTCATCGCAAGATTGATTTCATAGCAGACAATAACTCTGAATCATTCGAATGTCCTCTCAACTTCCCGCAATCGAATTTCGAAACGTCTCGATAAGCTTCGAAGATAAGCGCGCGCTTGAAGATATCAGCTTCACGCTCGAGCGCGCCGAAATGATCTGCATAACCGGCGTATCGGGTTCGGGAATGTCGGTGTTGTTGCGGCTTGCGGCGGGACTTCTGCGGCCCGACGAAGGACAAATCTTCATCGAAGGGCGCGAGATCGAAGGACTGAGTGAACAGGAATTGCTCGCTCTGAGGAGCGCTTCAATGGGCATGGTTTTTCAGGAGCAATCATTGTTCACCGGAATGACTGTCTACGACAACACGGCGTATCGATTGGACGAACATGACTGGCCCGAAGACGATACGGAGCGAGCGGTCGGCGAAATACTAAGCTTCGTCGGTCTCGAAGAAGACGTCGACAAGCTTCCTGAAGAGCTTTCCATCGGGATGCGGCGCCGCCTGGAGTTTGCGCGAGCTCTGGTCGGATGGCCAAAAATAATGTTGTTCGATGAAGCTACTTCGGGACTCGACCCGTTGAACGCGAGGGCGATTCTCGATCTCGTGATTCGCGCGCGAGACATTCATCAGATCTCTTCGCTGTACGTCACAAAAGAGCTTCACGAGATTCCATATCTTGCCGGGCACCGCGCGGTGAAAAACGAATCGGGAGAAATCACGATCAAAGAAGTCGGAGTCAGCGAGTCAATTAGCGTTAGGGTGCTTGAAAGAGGTCGGGCTGTTTTCACAGGCACTCCGGCTGAGTTCGAAGCAAGCGATCTCCCGTCGGTGAAGCGACTCACTCATCCGCCGTCGGGCGCTCCGTCTACGGACAGCTACATCGCTGATCCGTGGAGCAAAAGCAAGAAACCTTAAGCTTCGTAAACCCCATCTGCGTGGCTTTCACTTCGAAGTCGCAAGATAGACTCCCGCAAGAACCAATGCGCCGCCGATGAACGTCGAAAGAGGAGGGCGTTGTCCGAAGAAGATCAACGCAAGCACGCTCGCTACGACGGGCTCACCCAGGAACGCGAGTGAAATCGCGGTCGGGCGAACGTGTTTTATTGCCCAGTTGAAAACTGTGTGACCGATTATCGTCGGCACCACCGCAAGCGCGATCAGGTACAGCCACGCACTTGATTGATAAGGGCCAAGGCGATCTCCGGCGAGAAGTACACACATCAAAAGCAACAGTGAGCAGATGGCGTAGAGCGGCGTTACGTAAGCGAGCAGGCTCACTCGAACGCGCACTTTTCGGCCCACAACAAAATAGCCCACCGCCGCCAGCGCGCCCAACAACGCGAGCCCATCCCCCTTCAGGGCGAGCCGCACTTCACCAAGCGCGGCGTGCCCGATGATCAACATGCCGATCAAACCGATTGCGGTTCCGATCAGGCTTCGCCTCGTTGGCCGCTCGCCCAGGAACAAATATGACGCAAAGACAACGAACAGTGGATGACTGTTGACGAGAACCACCGAAGTCGCTATCGGTATGTACTTCAGCGAAGTAATCCACGCGCCGAAATGTACAGCCAGGCAAAGTCCCCCCAGCAACAACAACCAAAGATCATCGTGAGCAAGCGACGCAAGTTCCTTTCGCTTTAAGCCCAACGCCGGAGGCAGCAACAAAAGGGTCGCAATCGCCATCCGATAAAACGCGATCGCAAGGGGTGAAATCTCCGTTCGTTCCAGTTCGGTGATGAAGACCGACGAAAACGAAAGCCCAACAACGGCAAACGCCATTGCGCCCATTACGCGGGCAGTCCCGCGACTCTTGGAGATGGAAGGTTCGTCGATCACACTCGCGCCCGAAGGTAAGATCACAACCGAAGCCAACAAAACCGGCCTGCTGTTTGAAACGGCTTGAACTTTATAGCATCGCGTGCGTTTGATGAGAAACCGCGCGATGCACTTGCTTGCCAATGTCGCCTTCGAGGTGCTAATAACTTGTTTGCTCGCGCGCGAGCTGATGTCGAAAGGGAGAGTCTTCTTGATGCGTTTGATTTCAGTCGTCGTGATCATTGCGACGCTTGCGCTCGCCGGTTGCAAAGACACCGATACAACCAACGGAAATGGAAACGGAAACTCGAACCGCGTTTCGGATTTCAAGCCTCCTCCGCCGCTAAAGCCGACTCAATCGGTCGATCCAGCTTTCAAAGCGTGCAACCTGTACTTTCCACTTGTTCCCGGATCGGTTGCGAAATACGTCCTCAATTACTCGAGCGGCATGACCGCGGATGTGACAGTGATTGTCGAAGCCGCAGACGAAGGCGGACGCAAGGTCTTCACTCAACAATCGCAGATCATAGATCGCAGCGGAGGATTGCAATTCGTCCAAAGCATAGTAAGGAAGTTTGTTTGCAGCGGCGACAAAGTCGAAATTCTTTCCGAGACTACCGATAGCACGATGTCAGGCCGCAAGTCTGCCAGCGAGTTCGAGTATCGAGAGAATTCTTTGATCATGCCAGGACCGGACGAGCTGTTGCGGAAAGGCTCGACGTGGTCTCACACTCTGCGATCGATAATTCGCAATCCGGGCGAACCCCCGCAGCGAAGCGATGTGCCTACCGTCATAAAATTTGAATCCGCCGGAGTGGAAGACGTGACCACTGCGGCTGGAAATTTCAAAGCAGTCAAAGTGATTCGGACGATTGGAGAGAACGGCACGATCGACTTCTATGCAGCCGGCATCGGTTTGGTGAGACGCTTCGCCAAAGAAGGCACGTCGTGGGAGCTTAAGGAATACAGCGGACTCACAGCACAAAATTGACAGGCCTGCGAAGACAACGAACATGAACGTGATCAATCCCGAGGCTCTTGGACAACCTCACGGCTACAACAACGGGATTCTTGTCGAAGGAGGAGCGCTCCTGTTCGTGGCCGGTCAGGTAGGTTGGGATGCTGAGCAACGAATTGTAAGCGATGATTTTGCTGAACAGTTCGCGCAGGCTCTCGAGAACGTTCTGGCGGTCGTGCGCAAAGCGGGCGGCTCGCCTGAGAACATCACGAGATTGTTGATCTTCGTCACCGATAAAAAAGAATATCAATCGCGTGTTCGCGACATCGGTTCCGCCTATCGCCAACTGATGAGCAAGCACTTTCCGGCGATGACCCTCGTGGAAGTCAAGAGTCTGCTCGAGGATCTCGCGAAGGTCGAGATTGAAGCCTTCGCCGTAATACCCGAAACCGCCAAAAGCGCCGCGCCTCAACCGGCGACGGCCCCTCACGGTGACACCTGGTGAGCGCTTCATCGAGCGAAGTAAGTCCGAAGAGTTTTTTTTACGAGGAGCGAGGTCCGACCGCGTTGATAACGCTCAACCGGCCCGACCGTTTGAACTCGCTGACGTTCGAAGTCTATCGCGAGTTGACTGAAACATTCTCAGCGCTTAGTTCGCGCGATTCGATTCGTGTCGTTGTTATCACCGGGCGAGGCCGAGGCTTTTGTTCCGGCGGCGACGTCGAAGAAATTATCGGCGAGCTGTTCAGCCGCGATATGAGCGGGCTGCTCGAGTTCACTCGAATGACTTGCGACTTGATTCGCGGCATTCGCGGCTTGAACAAACCCGTGATTGCTTCTCTCAACGGGACGGTCGCCGGAGCGGGCGCGGTGATTGCTCTTGCTTGCGATTTGCGAATCGCAGCGGAGTCGGCAAAGATTGCTTTTCTTTTTGCTCGAGTTGGGTTGGCTGGAGCAGACATGGGCGCCGCCTTTCTGCTCCCGAGAGTGATCGGCTTGAGCAAGGCGACTGAAATGCTTTTCACCGGCGATTTCGTAAGCGCAGATGACGCGGAGAAGTTGGGACTCTACAATAAGGTTGTCGCGAGCCGTGAGCTCGAGACGGAGACGATGCGATGGGCTGAGCAGCTTGCGGCGGGTCCGGGGTTCGCGCTCGGAATGACGAAGGCGGCGCTCAATCGGGAAATGGACATGAGCCTGGAAATGGCTCTGGAAGCCGAATCCGAGGCACAGGCCATCTGCATGCTTCATCGTGATTTTCGAGAAGCTTATCAGGCGTTTACTGAAAAGCGTCCGCCAGAGTTCAATAAGTGAATTGAATACATAGCACAGGTAGGAATGATGTCGTTTGGTCTGCCATTAACAACCGATGAACCCAGGCTCACGTACGGCGGGTATCTGAAAGTCAGAGAGCTGATCTCGCTTCAGCACCTGCTTTCTGATCCCGCTCAACACGACGAGATGCTTTTCATCGTCATTCACCAGGTCTATGAACTTTGGTTCAAAGAGCTGTTGCACGAGTTGGACGCAATCATCGAAAGAATGAACGGAGATGAACCGCTTGCTGCGCATCGCCTCGTTCGCCGCTGCATCGAGATCGAACGAGTGTTGGTCGATCAAATAGCAGTGCTTGAAACAATGATGCCCACGGACTTTCTGGCCTTCCGCGATCACCTGATGCCCGCGAGCGGGTTTCAGTCTTTTCAGTTTCGGGAGCTCGAATATGTTTCAGGCTTGAAGGACGCAAGGTTTCTCAAAAACTACGAACCCGATTCGGAAGAGCGAGCAAAGTTGGAAGAGCGGTTGGCTCAGCCTACGCTGGCCGACGCGTTTTACGCGATGCTGCGACGTCGCGGCTTTGATCTACCGGACGTGTCCGAGATGGCCGAAGAGACTCGAAGCGCTGCTTCACAGCAACGCATCGACGAACTTGTCCGCGTTTATCAAGACGCTGAAAAGCACTATGCATTGTTTCTGCTCGCCGAAAGCCTGATTGAATACGACGAGATGTTTTCAATGTGGCGGCTTCGTCACATAAACATGGTTGAGCGTATGATAGGAAGCAAGACCGGAACGGGCGGCAGCGAAGGCGCGGCTTATTTGAGGAAGACCGTTGATCGAAAATTCTTCCCTGAGCTTTGGGAATTGCGGTCTTACCTGAGCAAACGCAATCCGACGGAGGGCTGAGGAGAAGATAGAGGATAGAGAATCGAGGATAGGGGATGGAGAATCGAAGATAGAGAATCGAAGGCAAAGTATCGATCCTCGATCTTCTATCTTCTATTCTCCATCCTCTATCTTCCATCTGCGAGTCTGAAAGGGGGCGTTATGGACAATCTCCTGGAGTGGCGAAAAGAGTTTCCGATACTCGAGAACACGGTTTACATGATCAGTCATTCGCTTGGGGCGATGCCGCGTCGAACGCGCGATCGGCTGCAGGAGTACGCCGATATGTGGGCCACTCGCGGGATAAGATCGTGGGATGAAGGCTGGTGGATGATGGCGACTAAAGTGGGCGATATGATCGGAAAGATCATAGGCGCGGGCGAGGGTGAAGTCGTCATGCATCCCAACGTTTCAGTATGCCAGTCGGTCATCGCCTCCTGCCTTGACTTCAAGGAGCCTCGCAACAAGATCGTCACTGAGAGCTTGAATTTTCCCTCGAACCTTTACATCTACCATTCGCTAGAGAGCGAAGGAGCGCGGCTGGTCACGGTTCCTTCCGATGACGGAATCTCCGTTCCGTTGGAGCGATTGCTCGAGTCGATCGATGAACAGACGTTGCTTGTGAGCGTCTCGCACGTGATCTTTCGTAGCTCATTCATTCAGGACCTGAAAGCGATCACCCAGCGCGCACACGAAGTCGGCGCACTCGTCGTCGCCGATGTGTACCAGTCAGCGGGAACCGTGCCGCTTGACGTGCGAGAGATAGGTCTCGATTTCGCTACGGGAGGTTCGGTGAAGTGGCTTTGCGGCGGGCCAGGCGCAGGCTATTTGTATGTCCGGCGCGAGCTGTGGTCGAAGCTCGAACCGCGATTGACCGGCTGGCTCGCTCACGAAAACCCATTCGCCTTTGAGACCGGACCCAACAAGTACGTCGACAGCATCTATCGCTTCTTGAACGGCACTCCGAATGTTCCGGGGATGTACGCGGCAATGTCCGGCTACGAGATTGTGAATGAAGTTGGAGTAAAGAAGATTCGCGAGAAGTCGATCAGACAAACGACGCGGTTAATCGAAATCGCCGAAGAAGCGGGCTTCAAGGTCAACTGCCCGAAGAACGCAGAATCACGCGGAGGAACTGTTGTGATCGATGTTCCACACGGGCAGCAAGTGACTACGGAGCTTTTGCGCCGCGACTTTCTTGTCGACTATCGTCCGGGCGCCGGGATTCGCGTTGCGCCACACTTCTACTCAAAGGATGAAGAGCTCGAGCTGACGGTTCGCGAGATAAAAAAGATTCTTGAGACGAAAGCTTACGAGCAACACGCCGCGTCGGCGCACTAAGAATAAGACGGATCAGTTGTCCTCCGCGACCTGATACTGCTCGAGCTTTCCGTCTGGCAATTCATAAGTCCACGCTCGCAGGACCTTCTGCGCAAACTTAACTCGATAGACTCGAAGCGTCATTCCTCCGCGAAGTCCCTGATGGATTTGATTGAACTCCTCTGGCGTTCCCAAAGGCCCCAGGCTAGCGGCAAAGTCTTTCAGCGCCTGCTCATTGAAATAAAAATTAGCGTAGTCAGTGAACAACGATCGATCAATCGTTCCGTGCTGTAGTCCCTCGAAAATCTTGCGAGCTTGTGCCTGTTTGACGTCCGTTGCCGGATCGTTCGTCGTGAATAACAACGGGGCGATTCCATGAGCGATCTCGCCCGCAGCTCCTGCCGCATCCTGGTTCGTGAGCACGACTACAGCCGCGCGCTCATCGGGAAAGACAATGTTCTCGGCGGTGAAACCCGACACCTCGCCACCATGCGAGAGCGCGCGATGGCCGTCTTCTGTTCCAATCCCAACTCCCAGACCATAGTGCGTTGCCACTCCGTTCTTGAGCTCTACGTCAGTCTCGAGCTGCTGATACGACGCCGGCTTCATCAGCTTTTGATCGATGATGGAAATGTCCCACTTCGCAAGGTCGCGCGCGGGCATCGCAAGCTCTCCGGCAGCGAAGAGCCATCCCTTTCCTTCCTTAGGCGCCGGATGAAGCGGCCCGAGCGCGTAGCGCATATAACCGGTCGGGTCGGTGTCGCCGAGTTTCTCCTGATCGATGTTCATCACGCTGTTCATATCGAGCGGCGTGAATACCTTCTCACGCAGAAACTGAAGCAGAGGCATTCGAGCGGCCTTCTCGACGATGACTCCCGCGATCACGTAGTTGGTGTTGCTGTATTGCCACTTCGTGCCCGGTTCGAAATCAAGCGGCTTCCGCGCCCACTGGTCGAGAATCTTTTGCGCGGTGACCGGCTTCAGCATGAAAGGCATGACATAGTCTTGTGGCCAGTAGTCCTGATATCCGGACGTATGCGACAGCAACTGCCTGATCGTGACTTCGTTTGCTCGAGTGAGGTCGGGTATAAACTTCGCGACTCTATCGTCGAGCGATAGCTTGCCTTGCTCTTGCAAAAGCAGAATCGCCGAAGCGGTGAACTGTTTGCTGATCGAGCCGATGCTGTATCGCATATCGGGAGTAGCCGAGTTCTTAGGCTCGAGCCGCGCAGCTCCGTATGCCTGAAGATAGGCAATTTGCCCGTTTGTGACTACTGCTACCGAAGCACTCGGCACGCCTGATTTTGAAAGAGCTTCATTAGCGAGTTTATCGATCTTCTGTCGCAGCTCAGGCGAGAGTTGAGTCTGAGCATTCGCCGATAAGGATGAGAAGGTCAGAAGGACGACAAGGGCAGAGAAGTGAAGCAACAGACGGCATCGTTTCATTGGATTCTCCTTGGAAGATACGTGGTGTCCTGCGCTCACTCCAACATGAATTCTCGATAACGAGTGATGGCTGAGTCATTTCTTGCGACCTGCGGCTCGTCGCTTGCGCTTCGGCAAGTCCAACTCGGGCTCGTAATCGAATAACTGACCCGGACGTACTCGCAGCGTTTTACAGAGAACCTCAATCGTTAATAAGTCGATGCGTGTTGCATCTTCTCGCCAGAGCCGCCTGCATGTCTCGTATGGTAAGCCCGTTGCCTGAGCAAGAGCGTTCGGATTCTCGATCCCTTCCCTGAGAGCAGTCTCTCTGATAAGTATTCTGAGCACGCCGCCGAAGTTATCAAATGGCGTGTTATCACGACTAGCGCCGTTTTTAAGCACTACATATATGTTTGTATTGATGTCATAGCTCAGTCGTTGGTAAGTCGTCAAAATAGCCAGGTCCAGAGGGGCCTAGCACACATCTTGTGGTATTGACCCACTCCACATATCATAGTAGTATTCACGTTCGAACTGTTCGATAGGAAACTGGCACAAATTGAAGGGTAAGACACTCAAACCTGATTCTTCGTTTGACGAAACCGTGTGGCTTGGTCTATTTGCGCCGCTGTTTGCAGAAGACGGAAGCCTGGCTGACCGCGCGGCCAAGCTCTTTGATGGTCTACTAACAGAGCTTGAAAACGGGCCGAGAGGTGTTACACGCGCGGCGATCTGCATTGAAGATGCACATCGGCTCATTTTCCCTTTCACCAGCCTGGGTAGGGCCTGCATGGTTTTGTTCCAGGTGTCGTTAGGTAAGGACTTTCCGCCTCAGCGGGATACGCTAGCTGTATTGTCCGAAGCGATGAAACGAACAAAGGCGGCGCTGGAGCGCGGCCCGGTCAAACAACGACATCGCAAAGGCTCACGCTCCAAGTAACTCCCCCTGGCTCCGATGAACAGTCAAGCAACTACTCTCCGCAAGTGTCGATAGTCATTTCACGCTCCGAAGCAATCGCGCTCTGCCTGCTGAAGCGCCGCTTCAAAGCGATCAAGATTGCTAAAATTCACTTTAAGAATGAAAGTAAGTTCCCGCTGAGTATCATCACTTGGAGATGAGAGCGCTTCGTCAATTGTCCTTAATACATTGGGACCGAATTCCTCTACCTTCTCAATCAAATCATCGGTGAATAGAGCCATCTCACGCGCAACTGGCCGGAAGCATTCCGGAAGATGCGCTCGTCTGACTTGTTGCGACCATTCAATTGCAGAACGATATAGTGTTCCGAGTTTTCTTGCGTTGAAGACGAGTGCCTCGACACTTCCTGGCTCCCCTGGAGGACCAAGTGCCTCTTGGAGGCTGTGTTCCATAATGAGATTGAAAGCCTCAATGAAGCGTCCAATCTCTTCATGCCGAGCCTTCAACCAAAAAACGGCCTGTGAAAGCTCAACATGATCGCCAGCACCGAAGACTAGTTTGAGCTTATGCTCTCGCCTAAGCTCATCGGAGCTCTCGACTTCATCTGCCAAAACCTGTGCAACCAAGCGATACTCCCACGCTTTGGGTTTTTCCAACGCCAAACGTAGCGCCTTACCACGAAGATGCTGGGATAATAAACAGCTTGGAAACCAACCCGGAAACGTAGTTGCAAGCCCTCCTGCATTAGATAAGCAAACTGAGCGCGCAGAATTGTGATGATCTCTTTAGCCTGCTCAAACTCATGCATCCAGACTTGATCGACGATTCGGATTTGCTGAATAAACTGGAATAGCCGTGTGTCGGATACAGCATGCGAAAAGTCCGCAGTCGGGCTTCGCTCCCAAACCGGGAGTGGCGAAAGAACACTTTTCTCCACGAATGTGTAGATCGGGATTCCTTTGGAGCGGGCCGCAAGATATTCTAGATTGGTAATTGATTTCCCGCTATCACTATCAACAAATCCATAGCGCCCCCCAATTACCAAAACCAGAATATCCGTATCGCGTTCCACGCGCTCGGCGGCAGTTCTCGATTGTGTCGGCGTCTGGATCAATTGGAAAGGTGGGGTATTCCGAAAGTAGAGCGCGATAACCTAGATCGTTCTCAAGGAACTGTGCGAGATCCGCACGGATCTGTCGTAGGTCGTAGAACGTCGAGCTTTACCATCACGCTCGGGGCATTATTGCTCATGCTACGCTCCCATATTTGAACTTCGTTTCCTCTTGATTGCTGTAATCGGCTGTCTTGCCAATTTGGCTTGCTTTCACAGGTCATCTTCCAAAAGATTCGCAAGCTTCATCATATGCTTGAGCAACCCCATCTTCATTGTCTGGTTCCCATGAATCGGAATGGAAAGACGTACATTGGTTCCTTGCTTTCCGTAGATGTGATGGCTGCTTTGAATCCGTAGCAAGACCCAGCCGTTGCGCTCAAGCAATTTGGCGAATTCTTTGCCGGACACTGATTTCATACGGCTATTTCCAGCACCCGGTCGCGATCTGTTACTGCGGTTGTTGTCACATCAACTGAAAGGCAGCCTTCAACTGCCTCATAGATATTCTGTAACAACTCTTCAAACGTCTCTCCTTGAGTAGCGCAACCCGGTATGGAAGGCACTTCGGCCCAATAGCCGCCCTCTTCCGCTTCGTGAACTATGATCTTTAGTTTCATGGCTCTACATTGTACTTCTGATCTGCGACAAGTTCGACTGATAAGAGAGCGTTTAACTGTCTGAGAACCATAGGACCAGATCACGCGATTTCCTTAGGCGCCGATAATCTCGCAGAATTTTTTGAGGTCCACATTGCCTCGCAGACGAATAACCTTGGCTGGCTTTCACGCGCTACGGGAGTGACGTGCCACGTACTGACGAAGCACACGATCCATCCGCGATTGCCAACCTTCACCGGTCGACTTGAAGTAAGCAACGACTTCGGGGCTGTAGCGTACTGACACGAGCAGCTTCTTGTTTTCAGATTTTGGCCGGCCACGTACCGACCGCAGTGGAACCATTGCCTTCAACTGCTTTGGTGTAAGCGGCAGTGCGTCAGGGTCGCTTCTGGCTGCCGCGGTGATGACTTTGTCCTCTGCCGCGCTAGGCATGAGAATAGTACGTCGCTTAGAAACTTTCGACATAGTGCTTTACCTCACGACGATTGGCGCGGCGCAGGCTGATTACCCTTCGCAGTTCGCCACGGTCCACAAACGCCACGTAGTACAGGATGGCGGTTTTCGGAGCGAGTGCAATCATTCGCATCTCGTTGTACTCAAACCGATCATCAGCCCACACCAGCGCGGCTTCCCAATCGAGTTCGCCAGCCATGGACAAGGACACGCCGTGCTTTGTTTTGTTTGCCGCGTCCTTGGTTGGGTCGAACTCGATTCGCATGCTTTACTGTAGCTACAACAAAGGGGCTTGTCAAAACAGACTGTGCGGGGGCGCTTGTTTGTAAATGCGCTGACGATTGTGTTGGTGTCGAAAACAAACCGCGAGCTACTCGTCATTAAGTATGGACTCAAATATTTCCGGGGTCATTCCTCTTCGTTGGGCCTCGACCTATTTCGTCCATCACGTCTTTCAGAGGACGAGCATCCGCCGCAGCGATCTCTTTCAACCAAAGACTAAGCAATGCTTCCATCTTCCTTTGTTCTTCTGCGGGCGCCGAGTTGAATACTCTAGCCGCCTCGCTGTCTACCTTGACGGTTATTGCTTCTGTCGTCATTGCATTCTCCTGAACTTCTCTCTTGGAGATTCGCTGATCGAATAATATCGTATTCAATACTGGCCGACATTAACGGAGGAAAGGTTAGGGTTCTTAATTGCGCTTTACTTGTGGTCGCCCTTTAATAGCAGGGCACGCAAGCCAGCCCGTTTTAACTGGCTCACGAGCCGATAAGCTCGCAGAATTTCTTGAGATCCACATTGCCTCCGGAGACAATTGCTACGATCGGTCCCTTACCGGCTTTTCCTGTTAATGCCGCAGCCAGCGACAGAGCGCCGGCGCCTTCTGCAATAACGCGCGCCTTCTCAGCCATCAGTCGCATCGCTTTCTTAGTCTCGTCCAGGCTGACTACAATGCACCCATCGACAACCGGCTTCATTCGCTCCCACATTCTTGGGAAGAGGCTTTGACCGCCGGCGCCATCGACAAAAGACGCCTCCCAGTTCTTGAACACCTGCGGCGATCCCATCTCAAACGAGAGCGCGGTGGGTGAGGCCGTCTCCGGCTCGGCGCCCCAAACCTTAATTGCGGGGTTGAGCGCTTTGAGCGCGCTGCCTACGCCGGTGATAAGCCCGCCTCCTCCAATAGCGGCGATAACTGCGGCGGTGTCGGGCGCGTCTTCAAAAATCTCGAGACCCATCGTCGCGTGACCGGTGATGAAATTGTGATCATCGAACGGATGAACGAAGGTCGCGTCGATTCCGGGAAACGAACGCTCCTCGAGGGTCTTCCATGCAACGTCGTACGGAACGGGGAAGAGCTTTGCGCCGAGCGCTTTCATTCGTTCCTTCTTTGATTCCGGTGCGGTCTCGATCACCACGACCGAGCACGGCACGCCCGCCTGGCGCGCCGCATAAGCGACGCCTTGCCCCGCATTGCCCGCGCTGATAGTCCACACGCCCTTGTTTCGTTCGGACTCCGAGAGAAGGGCCACGGCGTTAGCGGCGCCTCGCAACTTGTAAGCGTTGATCGGCTGCAGGTTCTCCAGCTTGAGCCGGATGTCGGGGAAGCCCGGCCCGAGTTCAAAACGAACGAGCGGTGTTCGGATGATAGTCGCGGCTATTCGCTTACGAGCTTCCGTTACTTCATCCAGCTCTATCGGGCGTACAGTCTCGAGTTCTGTTGGCATTGTTAGTTTCTTTCCATGAAATGCAAGTCCACATCTTGCGAATGACGAGGATCGAGTAGACGAGCACTTCAATGAGCGAAGCAGGAGAATAGGCGCTTCGAACCTGCTGGTCAATTCAAACTGATCGCGCTTTCCTGGCTGCTCGAGAGTTCGTCGGCGGGAGGTAACTAATATCGAGTAACAATTCTAGATGGCCTATGGTCTAACGGTCGCGCGATCGAGTTATCTCTGCGTCCTCCTGAGCGAAGAATTGGCGGACCTCGATCAGCGTCGGAAACACCATCGCCGCCAAACTGGCTACTGCGGCCGAGGGAGGCTTGATGTCGGACACCATCACCGGCCTCATACCGGCGGCGTGAGCGGCGCAGATGCCCGCATCGGAGTCCTCCAGCACCGTGCAGAGGCCAGGTGAAACACCCAGCTCGGACGCTGCCAGCAAGAACAGGTCCGGCGCCGGCTTGCCGCGCGACACCCGCTCCGAAGTCACGATCACTGGGAATCGATGCAGCACATCGACTGCGAGGAGCTTCTTCACCGCCTCCTCGCGCCCCGACGAAGTGGCCACCGCCTTCGGTGTCCCGGTCGATTCGAGGTAGTCGAGCAGTTCGTGGAGACCCGTCTTGGCATCGATGGGGCCGGCTTCAAGCCGCTCTCGCAATCTCCTCAGGAAGCGATCGCGGACACGTTCCAGCGGAAAGGCAGGACCAAGAGCATTGAAGAGCAATTGCTCGGAGTCGCGCTGGTTAAGGCCAATCATCCCTATGCACAACGCCATCGATATCTCCACCCCTTCGGCGCGAGCGGCCTCTTGCCAGGCCTCGATGGCCATCACCTCCGTATCGACGATCAGCCCATCCATGTCGAAGATGATTGCGGCATCAGCATTCATCGGGATTCCTCGTGGACAGGGCTGGATGGGAGGGCAACAGCAGCAAGCCGCTGCGGAGTCTGAAATGAACCCACAGGGACGATCCGATGTACCAGGCCGGATAAGCAAGCGCGACCAGAGCCCATCGCCGATGATCGTCAACAACACCAAGCATGACCGCCATGCATATCGTCATGTAGGTCATGACGGCCACTTTGTTGGCTGTTTGAAGGTATGTGAGGCGCGACAGGCAAATGAAGTGGACGGGAGCGAACGTCAGTATGACTAGAATGCCAATGCAGACCATCTGCACGGGTTGGGATGGACGTACGTAGAGCACGTGGAACGCATATAGGTTCCAAATGGCCGGGAGCCCGGTATACAGACCTCGGTTCTTCAGTGGATGGGTATTAGCGAAGTCATAGTGAGCGGCGATTAAGATTAGCGCCGCCCACAGCCACGCCGGCTCGGGCAGCAGCCCAGCACGCAAGAGCAGGAACAGCGGCGCAAACGCATAAGTGATGAAGTCGATGACCAGGTCGAGGATTTCGCCGTTGACCGTCGGGAGCACCTCGCTGACCAGAAGACGCCGCGCCATGATGCCATCGGTGCCGTCGATGAGGAAGGCGATGCCGAGCAGCAACAGAGCCCGTTCGAAGCGACCGTCGGCGATCTCCACCAGCGAGAAGAACGCAAGCACACCGCCGACGGTGGTGTAGAGGTGAACGACGGCGGCACCTAATGTGCGCAGGCCGAACCCGGGTGGAGAAGAATCTGATAATGAACTCATCGAGAATACCTCGAGTATGCGTCTTCAGCCCTCCAGGGCTGCGATAAGCGAGTGATGGAGGCGGTCACAAAGGTCGTGTACTTCGTCCTCGCTGATCACGAGTGGAGGCCTGATCTTAACGAAGGCGCCTCGACCGTAAAGGCTGGTCCTCAGCAGGAGTCGATTCTTCATGCATTCTTCAATGATCCGGTGGGTCAGCGCAACGTCCGGCGCTCGACTGGCGCGTGTCCGGACCAACTCGATCCCGGTCATCAAGCCGAAGCCGCGAACGGTGCCGATGCACTCGAATTCGCGCTCCATGCCAAGGAGCCGTTCCGCAAGTACCTCTGCCGATCTGCGCGCCGACTCGAAGAACGAATGGTCTCGCATTACATTGATTGTGGCCTCAATCGCCGCGCTTGCCAGCACCGAACCTGCAAATGTGAGCGACCGTTCGCCCGCGCTTAGCAAGCGAAAGCAATCGGTCATCAACAGCGCTGCGGCACCCGGTATGCCAATGCCGCTGATTCCCTTGCCGACCGCGATCAAATCCGGCTCGAGGCCGTAGTACTCGGCGGCGAAGAATGAACCGGTCCTGCCAAAGGTCTGGACCTCGTCGAGGATGAGCATGATATGTCTCGCGGAGAGACGGCTCTGCAGCTCCGCCCACCAGTGCTTCGGGGGGCTGATTCCTCCGCCAGCGCCAAGAATAGGCTCACCGATGAAGGCGGCTGTATCGTTCTCGCCAGTCGGCGCGGAGTCAATAGCGCGCTCGATTGCGTCAATGCACTCAACGTTACATGTGGTGGGATTCTTTCCCCAGGGGCATCGATAACAATCGGGCGGATCCACATGCACGACCGGCACCGGCACGGTCGGCAATCGATTGCGACGAAACGGCATGCCCGACAGGCTGGTAGTAGCGATGGTCTGGCCGTGATGGCTGCCACGAAACGCAACGAAGGTGCGCTTGCCTGTGGCCACCCACGCATGACGCATTGCCTGCTCGACGGCGGTGCTACCACCGGTGGATCCCTTGAAGTGACAGTGAGAGATTGGCCCCGGGGCGATATCGACCAGTGCGCGCGCGGCTGATTCAATCCGCTGGTGATGAAACGAACTCGGCAGGTGTGGCAGGCCGGTAGCCATCACTTCGGCCACCGCCTTTGTCACCGCCGGATGTCCATAACCAAGGCTGATGTTGAATGTGCCGGCGCAGCCGTCAAGGTAGCTCTCACCGGTGGCATCAACCAGATGGCAGCCAGCGGCTGATACGAACTTGGGCGGGCCAGCTGGATAGCTGAGCGCCGACTCAGCGCCTGTTTGTTCTTTTGTCACTTCTGTCCGAATGAGCTTGACTTGATTCATATGCCCTCCATCGTCAGCTTCTGGATTTTCGCCATCCGTCATCCAACGGTGGTTGCGCGAGCGCGCGCGTTCGATGCATCAGCAACACTTTGATCGCTTGCCCTCACGACCCGTGACCATAGGCTCCAGCGGCGGTTCCCGACGAACTGAAGCATGAGACCGGTCCAGGAGTAATATGCGTGGCGCCCCTCATAGAACTCCGGCGCCAGCGCGCGAAGGCGCCGCACCCGCGACCACGGAATGTACGGCATATCATGATGCTCAACGTGGTAGCCGGCGTTGAGCGCGATCCAGTTGCCGATGCCGTAGTAGCTGTAGCTCTCCTCTTGGGGCCTTACCATCAGGTGCTCCTGGAGAGCAATCGCGTTCAGCGGATGAAGCCCGAAATGAAGGTAGAACGACAGCGATAGATAGATAATCGGGCGCCAGCCTCCCAGACTGTATAATAGCGTCCACCACGCGGCCTGCACGGCGAAGTTGAGAGCGACTCGCCTGACCGCAGGCCGCCCCACACTCATATGAGACACGCGAAATGAGTAGAGCAGCGGGAAGAACAAGACCCACAGCAGCTTTCGAAGCGCGCCGCGTCCCACACATCTGGCCTCCCACTCGCGCGGGATAGTGGTGTCGCGATCGTAGATGCCGAGATAGCGGTGGTGCGGCAAATGGTAGTGGTAGAACGTTTCTACATACGGCGACAACGCGCCGAGGTTTGCAATGTACGCTGCGACCAGGTTCCACCGCCGCGAGCGGAATATAAGATTGTGGCACCCTTCGTGAATCATGTTGAGCACTGCGCAGTTGATCACCGCACCGACCGCGTAGGCTACGACCACGAGCTTCCACGCCGTCGCATTCCGAAGCGACAGCGCCAATCCATTCTGCGCCGCCACGAGCGCAAGCAGTACGAGGAAGGTCGAGGGTGCCGGCCCTATAAGCGCCCGCACTTCCGGGTGCGCCCGCAGGATCGCGCGTGCGCGGCTGAGGTGCGGCTCCGCTGTATCCACAAGAGTGAATTCGTCAATTTCATTCGGGTCATCGCCCGTCATACTAGGTAAGCGCAGAAAAGGTTTGGTCGTGCGGTACATAGGAACCTCATCGGTCTTATCTATGTCTAGAAAAGTACTCGTTTCATCCCATTCGACATCGATTCTCTCGATAGCCGCGTCGTAACGCGGCTGACGAATTGCTCGACGCATCTGATCGAAGGACTTGAGCGTAGCCGCATTTCCGCTCATGAATCTCAAGAGTCTTGCGATCCAAGCGTGAAGGGATTGCCTGCATCACCTCTCCGTGACACGCGAGTATATATTGAGAGTTATGTCACAACAAGAGCAAAATAGTAATCAACAGCAACCAGTATCCAGCAAGAGAACAATGGGTCGCCCGCGGATTCCGCCTCACCGGCCTGTTACTAAGAGCTCATCCGACGGACATACCGGACGCCAGAACCACAGGAACGGCCAAAACCATCAGGAGCGGGCGCCGTATTAAAGTTTCATCCCGCAAAGTACAGGCGCTCTTTTTGCTTCACCGAATCTTTGCGATAGTACGGCAGCCTCCAGGAATCATCGGGAGTCAGTTTTCCTGAGCTGACCTTTCCGCTCTTCTTGGGAATGCTGTTAGCCACCATCCGAAAATAAAAGTGGTTGAACAGACGCATGAATTCCCCGAGGTAGAGATCGGCAACCCGCGTATCGCCGCGGATCACCAGCATGTTTTCGTCGTTCTTTCTTGTTGAAGCATCGCTGAAGTTCGCCGAGCCGCTTATGACTATCGGGTCATCGCCCAGCGGATCAATCAGCATATACTTGGTGTGTATGAACTTGACGTTCTTATTCAATCCCGTCAGTCGCTCTTTCTCCATCCAGCGCTCAAAAGCATTCTCGCCAAGCACGGCGCCGATCGCGATTCGAACGTCCGGGTCGACTTTGAGACGTTCGATATTGTTGCCGGCTTTTTCCAGCAAGAGGTAGCGCAGATAATTCTTATCCTTGGCGAATATCGCTTCAAACAAGTCGTTCACTCCGAACGCGGCCGTTAAGAAAACTCCGGTGTTGGCGGAATCCATTCTCTCGGCGTACCACTCGAGGGCCCTCAGGCTCTCACGCGGGCTGAAGATAGTCGTCGTTGCTTTCTCGTCCGGCAGTCCCTCGGGGACCGGGAATTTTTCTTCGTTGAACGGGCGTATCTTGTCCAGCTCCTTCTTCCGGTTCATCTCAGGATCAGTGCTCAATCTCTCCCAATACTCCAGATACCGCGCGGCGATTTTGGGGTCGCGAACGATATGTCCGACGTTGGAGTGCCCGAAGATGCCTCCGTCAGTCATATTGGTGGAGCCGGTCCATACTTGAACGGGCTTCCCATTCTTCAGCAGAACAATGAATTTGTTGTGAGATATGTTGCTCGGGTTAGCTGTTCGCGGGATCGTAATCGCATCGATGCCTGCCTTCTCGATTGCTTCGCGGTTGCTTTTGTTTGGCGTGTTCTGGCTATTCTCGCGAGCGTCGAAGACGATTTTGACATCTGCACCCGAAGCGCTGGCTTTGCCGAATGCCTTCAACACCGCTCCCTGATTGAACTCGTAGACGGCGGCTCGTATCCCATACTGTTTGCCTTTGGCTTGCGCTATAAAGTCGAGCATCGCTTTAAACAGTCCACGCGAGAGCCATCGCCAGGCAGCTCGGCCCGGCACTTTGTCGGGAGGCTTGTTTCCAAACTTACGTACGTAGGCCTGTGATCCGGCGACACCTCGATTGAAGTAGACTGCGTGGGTTCCCCTCGCTTCATCCTCCATGGCAAAGCGGACCTTCACCGATTCGCCCTCCTCGAGTTTCCCGGGCTCGCCGCGCATCGCGACAATCCGGTATGTGTATTCGTGGCGCAGTCTGGTAGTGAAGTCGGCCCACAGGAATGACTGTATGGGATGATCCTTTGTCGATACCAGCGCGCCGCGTTCGAGGCCGGAGTTCGGGAAGGTTTTGAATCCCTGAAGCCAGTCGCGTCTATCGTTGTTGGTGTGATCAGTGCGTTCGATCCCAAAGCCCAGCACACCCTTGCTGCTCTTTTCATCCATGTCGATTCCGAGCAGCACTACGTACGAACCGGCAATTGCGTGGACTGACAATGGGCCTCGCTTAGCTTTTTTTCTCATCGGCTCACCTCCAAAAGAGTTGGTAGAGACAGATTGTTTGTTTTCTTTCTTTGCTGAGAAATCGACGGGGAAGATAGTCCCGCGATAAAGCAATGTCAACAACAATACACTTTTGATCTTGCGAACAGAAGACCTGTTTTGCTCGAGCGTCGATGTGACGGCACGGTTGTCAGGGATGAAGCATGTGACGGACTGAGATCTCGGAGATCGCCTTGTCTATCGCGAGTCAGTTTCGAATACTCTTCAAAGCGGCTAAAACATGCCGTATTCATTTGGCGACTGCTCCGGTACAAGCTGCCCAACGTCCCACAGTTCTACAAGCTTCCCGGCGTCGAAACGAAATATGTGAACGACCGCTATGACTTGGGCTTTCTCGTCGAACTGGACCCTGGAATGAACCGCTACCAAATCACCATCTTCAAGCGCCCTCTGAACCTCAAATTCCTTTCCGGGATACTGCTCTGCGTTCTCCTGCATTGCATCTCTCAGGGAAACCGCATCGCCTTTGAAGTAAGGGTTATGATGCCTGAAGCCGTTGCCGACGTACTTTTCGAATGCTTCCCGAGTGTGGCCTGACGCACACATTTTAAGAAATGAGACCGCTGAATCTTTCATTGTTATTCCTCCGAGTCCTGGCTGAGAGAGACCGTTCCGTTCGCGTTGGATGCAGACTTTTCAGGGTTGCTTCTGAACGCGGTAATGCAGTTGAACCAGACCATCTTCAAATCGTTCGACGGATCGCAACTCCAGGGGCACGTCACGATGACGCCGCGCTATCAATGGAATGCCCTCTCCAATGAAAACGGGGGCAACGCTGATGACGAACTCGTCGATCGCCTGAGCGTCAAGAAACGAGGCGATGATCTCGCCACCGCCCATCAACCAGATATCCTTGCCAGGCTGCTCTCGAAGACGGCTCACGAATGGTCCGATTGCATCGCTTACAAACTCCACACCTGACGGCGCGTCAGCAGGCCGTGGTTGACGGGAGAAAACGATGTACCGACTCTGTGAATCGAACTTCGCCCCCATGCGGAGGCTCACCTCGTAGGTCTTCCGGCCAAGCACCTTCGTGTCGATCGACTTCATAAAGGCGTCCATGCCATAGAAACCTTCTGGCGCTGGGCGTGACGTCAGCCATTCAAGATCGCCGTCATGACGCGCGATGTAGCCGTCGGCGCTGGTTGCGATATGGACGATGACGTTTCGGCGCTTCGTCATGAGTACCAACCTCCATTGCCAGGAGCGAGCCGATACGCGCAGCCAGTCTAACGTCAGCGTCACCGGCGCGCGTTGATGCCGGCGCAACCCAAGCAACAATCATAAGAAACCAACTCGCTCGGCTCCGATGCACGCAGAAGTTAGCCGCAATGGTTGGGGTGCTTCAGTGCGAACCTGTGTTCGTCCTTGCCGGTACGTTTGCCGGAGTCATCATACTCGATCACGAGCCAATATCCACTTGCCTGCTCTAGACCGCTTCGTGACAGGTCTTTGTTTTTATAAAGCCATACCGCCTTATATGGGCATGCTCGCCGTATGCGAACTCGGATCGCTCCTCATTGCGAGCCAATCTTCTTCAGTGCAATTTGACGTAATCCGTATATCGGACCTCGATACGTAAATGAACTGAGGCCCCGGTACTAAAATGCAACTCCTCATCTGCAAATGCGTGAGATGGAAACAGGTAAAGCCCGTCCACCATGCCGCGACTGATTTCCAGTACTGGAAAGCTCTGATTCGTTTTTGTCACGCAAAGACCTCGCATTTTGATAACTCTCAAGTCCTTGCCACTAACCCAGACACGCCCTTTGAAGAGAAGCTCTTTGGCGTCAACACGCTTCGGCCTGACATCAAAGACGTAAGAGTCCCTATCTGAAGTTCGATCACTACCAATGTACGTAAACTCATACTTGTCAACGTTGGATTCTCCGAGAGTGAAATGGTAGTTGGGTGATAAGCACTCTAGATCCTCAGGAGTGACAGTAACCTCCGTGAGGGATGCTCGCGGGAAGGAGAGAACTTTCTCTTCTGGTTTTCCATCTTTACCTAGGATGAGCTGCGTAATCCGATGGTACTCACCCGTGACTTTTCCCTGCTTAACGGTTTGAATAAGCAAATCGCGGTGGTAACCGTATTGGTCGAACGATTTCCGGAGTTCCGTCTCACCAACCGTGAACTCCGATATGATGTGTTTTACATCTGACGTGTTGGATGTTTGAGAGAGAGTAGCCTGCGCATCTCGCTGGACCGTAGCTACCGACACCACGTACAAAAAAAGTAACACGGACACGACGGACACGAACAATTTAAGAGGGACGTAAGAAATGATTTGAGTCTTCATGATACCGGATACTGATTTCATAAGGATATTTCCAGAATACGGCCGTCTCTCCTTCAGTCGCGCAGCCATGACATGAATGGAAGGAACCTCAGTCCAATAGCCGCCCTCCTCTGCTTCGTGAACGATTATCTTTAGTTTCATAGCTCCACATTGTATTTCCTATTTGAGCGAAACTCGAAATGCAAACAAACTCAGGCCTGCCTACTCGTAGCGGTGCTCCGCGTGCCGGTGGCCTCAATCGACTCATTTACTCTTCCTCTCAACGGCCAGAGTCCGGCCAGAATCAACCAGAGCGCCAACAACATAAGAAAGGGGAAAAGGATCGCGGCGCCGTGAATTTTCAAAGCGACCACCAGCGGCGGCGCAGCGCCATGACCCAACGCTCCGATAATGCCGAGCCAGGCGATCCAGGGCGACCCAATCACTTTTTCGCGCATTCCGGCAACGATGAACCCAATGATGGTCACCGCAAAAATCGGATAGAAAAAAACTGCGAGCCACAGATGAGTCGTCAGAACCGGAGTCGCTTGCCCGGCAACAAGATGATCGTGGTCGACTACTGCTGCCGTGTGCATCGCCATCTCGATTGTTTGTAGAACAGTTCCGATGATTGCGAATCGCAACCACTTCTGAGTTGTAGGTGGCAATGACATAGCGCGCTTGTACAACAGCAGTCCGATCAGGAGAGCGGCAAACCCCGCAAGCATGAGCGAATGAGCGGGGACCCATTTTGGATTTGCAAGCATCTCATGCATCTCACCGGAAGGATGCTGCGGTCCGCCCGCGATCAAGAACAGCGCCGAGACTATGAAGAAAACACGCCAGAGAGGTGGCTTCATCGCAATTCTCCAGACTTGTTATTGGTCTACTAACGTGTGTGAGATTTCGCCGATCGAATAATACCGCATTCGTTACTGGCCGTCATTGACCCGGGAAAAATAATGGGTCGTGTCGGCTGTGAACCAATGAGGAGGGATCAGGTTTACATTCTTTAAGAGTGTGACGAAAGGGCTGCGGGCTCAAAAGTGAATCGCAAGAAAGTCAAGCCTGACGCCTCCCGACTATCCGGTAGTTAGGTCCAGCGTCCGTCGTGCAACTTTCCAATCTAGAACGAGGCCGGGTCTGCAATTCTGCGATTGCGGAGCTCTAGCGACCGAAGGGCTCAATACCGTCGATCCCGCCGATCTGATCAAGATCTCCAAACAGGGTACCGCCAATGGATTTGAAAGTGCTGGGCGCAAAGACCAAAGCCGCAGCGATGAACAGTAGTGCGATTCCTATAGAAACCGGTGTTCGTGTCGAATCAGCCTTGACGCTTTTCTCTATTGCCCCGAGTGGAGCTGCTGCGGAACTTACAGATACAGACGCTTCGGGCTCAAATGCTAACCTATGTGTGCTTGCGATCCGAGAAAGTTGATCCTGCAGCGTTGATTTGAAGTCCGCGTTCTGCGAAGCCAACTGTACGAATTGAAGCGGATCATCCGAAAAAGTGACGCCTGCACCTGATGCGGCGTTTCGCATTGCGTCAACGATCTCCATAATGAGTGTAGAGTTGCTCGCCGCCGCCTCGAATAGGTTTGTCATCTTCTTCCTCCAATGGCGCTAATCTAATCGCACTCGAACAGGCACATCGGTACAGATCATTCATCATCACGAATGACATATGCTTCATCAACGGGCCTCACCGGCCGCGAGAACCACAACGGGCGGCGGAGGTTGTCGGGGCCGGGGGCGGGGCGAGCCTTCTCTAACCATTCGCGATAGATTTCATGTGAACGTTTTGTATCGACGATTACATCGCCGTACTTGTCGTCTGGTTGCGCACATTCGACTCGGACGCGTTGATGCCAACAGTGCATTCCGCTGACTGGATCGGGATGAACGGGGAAGGTCAGGTTCTGATGCACGCCGCCTTCCTGCCAGAAGATTCGCTCTGAATCCGGATCGTCGCTCTTGAAAGGCTTCACTCCTTCGATCTGTCGAAGTCTCCATCGGCCTTCGCCCAGCTCTTCCAGATCGACGAGCGCGGAAGCCCATCGATCGGTGCCTTTATCCTGTTTCAGTCGCCAGCGCCCGAGATGATGCGAGCAGGCGACTACGCCGGGACGAATGCCTTCGGTTACCCACACGCGCACGACGAAGTAGCCAATATCGGTGCTCACTCGCGCGAGGTCGCCGGTCTTGAGGCTGAGCTTCGCAGCGTCCTTTGGATTCATCCACAGCGGATTCGTGTGAGAGATCTCATACAACCATTTCGCGTTTCCGGATCGCGTGTGAATCAGAGTCGGAAGCCGAAAAGTCGGCACCAGAATGTAGTCGTTGTTCGTTTGATCGAGCTCGTGCCAGTTGACGTGGCTTCGAACGTAGCCGGGCAACGCGTACTCGGGCCACTTCCATTCAGTCATCGTCTTTGAATAGAACTCGAGCTTGCGCGAAGGCGTGACAAAACCTTTAAACGGCTGACCGTCGACCATAACGCCGAGCACCTGTTCGCCGGTTGCTGTTGGTTTAATCACTCGCGATTGATCGTCAACGCGAGTGCCTTCCAGATCAGAATCGGGTAAACGGCCTTCGTGTTGATCGTAGACGTTGTTCTTCACCGCGAATGCGCCGTTGCGCCGCATGAATTCGAGCGGCGACAGGCCGGCTTTCTTAGCTCTCTCAGGCAGACCAGGGACGCTGTTCTCGAAGATCCACCGATAGTATTCGTTGATCGTTATTTTCTTGCCCGGACGATACGGCGATTCGAAGTGACGTCGCACGCCAAGCTCGCCCGTTGGATCGATGCGCCACGAAAGCTCTATCCAGAATTCATCTTCTTCCCACACCTCGCCGGGGTTTGCTTCGTAAGTGAAGTTGATGTGATCGCCCTTACGTTCCCGCAAGACTCGTTGAACTGGTTGCCTGAAAGAAATCCACTGCGCGGCGTGAGTCTCCTGGCTCATCATGTCGTGACGCTCAGCGCCAAGGCCCATCGGCAAAACGTAATCGGCGAACCACGCCGTCTCGCTCCACACTGGAGTCAACGCGGCGTGAAGCTCGATCTTCGATTCGTCTCGAAGCACTTCGAGCCACGTCATCCCGTCGGGATTGGTCCAGACCGGGTTGTAGACTCGAGTGAAGTACGCCGCGAGATGACCGCGCCCGTCCTTGAGCAGATGCGGAAGCAGGAAACTCATCTCGTGATGCGCGAGCGGGTACTCGCGAGGCCACAAGGTTTCGTTCCAGACTTTTTGAGGCGCGGGCTTCGAGAACGGGGCTGCGACGAACTTGTTCCACACGTTTGGCGAGACTCCGCCTTCAGTGCCGACGCTTCCGGTCAGAGCGTTCAGGAAATAGAGAGCGCGCGCTACTTGCCAGCCGCCGAGATTACCCGACGCCGCGCTTCGCCAGATGTGTGAGGCGAATCGCGAACCTGCCGCTGCGATTTCGCGGGCGATCTCGACGATCTTATCTGCTTCAACGCCGCACTCCTGAGCAGCGTATTCGGGCGTGAATTCCGAATAGGTCTTTTTGATTTCATCAATGAACGTTTCGAAAGTGCAGGGAAGCGCCGGGCGCTCTGCGCGCATGAACTCTTCCCAGTTCAGCCAGCGGCGAACGAACTCACGATCGAACAGGTCTTCATTCAGAATCACCGAAGCCATCGCGAGCAGCAATGCGGCTTCGGTTCCGGGCCACGGCGACAGCCAGTAGTTCGCGGCTGAAGCTGTGTTTGATAAACGCGGATCGATGACGGCGATCTTCGCGCCGGCCATCTTGCCTTCGATGATTCGCTGCGCGTGCGGATTGAAGTAATGGCCGGTCTCGAGATGAGAACTGAGCAAAAGAATGAACCGCGCGTTTGCGTAATCAGGCGAAGGCCGATCGGCGCCTTGCCACAACGCGTATCCGACGCGCGCGCCCGATGAGCAAATGTTCGTGTGTGAGTTGTGCCCGTCGACTCCCCACGCTTGCAACACGCGATCGATGTAGCCGTCGTGACCGGGACGGCCTACGTGATAGACGACCTGATCTCGACGGTCCTCGATCAGCGCGTTGCGAATCTTCTCGGCAAACGTGTCGAGCACTTCGTCCCACGTAGTTCGCTCCCACCCGCCTTCGCCGCGCGGGCCGACTCGTTTGAGAGGAAAGAGAATTCGCTCGGGATCGTGAAGCTGATTGATCGTCGCAGGACCTTTAGCGCAGTTGCGGCCACGCGACCCAGGATGCAGAGGATTGCCTTCGAGCTTTTGGATCTCGCCTGTGTCTTGATCTATATAAGCGAGCAGTCCGCAAGCAGCTTCGCAGTTGAAACATGTCGTAGGCACGAGCGAATAGCGACGCTCGACCTTGTTAGGCCAGCTCTTGGCGTCGTACTCCGTCCAGTCGTCCCAACGGTCGTAAGGTGGATAGCTTGTCAGGCGCGAAGTGGAGATTGGCGCGTCTGCCGTGGAGTCTTTTTTAATGTTCTGATCCTCTCTATGCATCCATTCGACCCGCGATATTATCACCGTCTGAGTCTCCGAGCACAACATCACACCGATCAATCAACGTCGCTTTGCTGATGCTGCGTAGCGTCGCTACAATAACCGTGGTGAAGACGATAACTGTAGGAATCAGCGGCGCGAGCGGAGCGATCTATGCGCAGCGATTGTTGATGCAGCTCGAAGCCAGCCCCGAAGTGCGTCAAATCAACCTCGTGATTAGCGGGCCGGGGCGGCGAGTCATCAGCGACGAGCTCGACATCGGCGCTACGTCCGACACCGAAGAACTCGTCGCCGAAATGATAGGCCGACCTTCAAGCAAGACCGTGAGCCTTCATCCCGGAGATATTGGCGCGACGATCGCCTCGGGATCATATCCAGTCGATGCGATGGTGATAATTCCTTGTTCGGCTTCGACACTTGGAGTGCTCGCGTCGGGTTCTTCTAGAAATCTTCTCCATCGAGCGGCGGATGTTTGTTTGAAAGAAGGACGCAGGCTCGTAATAGTGCCTCGCGAGACGCCGCTGTCGATAATTCATCTTGAAAACATGCTCAAGCTTCGGCAAGCCGGCGCGATGATCGTTCCGGCGATGCCTTCATTTTATCATCGCCCGACTAATATCATCGAGATGGTCGATCACTTTATCTATCGAGTGATGGATCACCTTGAGCTTGCGCACTCAGAGGAGACGGTCTGGCAAGGACACGGAAGAATTTAATCGTTGCTCGATGAGTCAACCGGCTAAGTTTATCAATCGTTTTAGAATCACGCTCGAGATGATTAAGTTCGAGCACACGCTGTTCGCGCTGCCGTTTGCGTTTCTCGGCGCGACGCTCGCGGCTCGCGAAATGCCGGCGCAAACGCCGAGCTTCTGGATGTCGAAGTTTCTTTGGATCGCGGTCGCGATGGTGGGCGCGCGATCCGCTGCGATGACCTTTAATAGAATCGCCGATCGCGAGATCGACGCAGCCAATCCTCGCACTGCAACGCGCGCATTGCCGGCGGGTTTACTGGAGTTGAAATTCGCCGTTGCCTTCGCGATTGTTTCGTCGGCTTTGTTTCTCTTAGCGGCCTCTCAACTAAACCGGCTGACCTTGTTTCTTTCGCCGGTTGCCCTGGGTTCGGTGCTGCTTTATTCATACACGAAACGCTTCACCGCGTTTTCGCACCTGATACTAGGTTGGTGTTTGGCTATTGCTCCATCGGGAGCATGGATCGCGATTCAAGGAAAGCTAACGACGGTTCCCTTGTTGCTCTCGCTGTCGGTAATGCTTTGGACGGCGGGCTTCGACATTTTGTACGCGTGCCAGGATTACGATTTCGATCGACAGGCTGGACTTTATTCAATACCTCGGCGATTTGGAATCAAGGGCGCGCTTCGGATCGCACGCGCAACGCACGCCTTGATGTTCATCGCGTTGGTTCTCTTTTTCATCAGCGCTCATCTTGGGTGGTTAGGGTTGGCCGGAGTAATCGCAACTGGAGCGTTACTCGTTTATCAGCACAGCATCGTGAACACCGACGACCTCTCGCGCTTGAACGCCGCCTTCTTCACCACCAACGCCTTTGTCAGCGTGATCCTTTTCATCACGATGGCAAGCGACGCACTCCTCCTCAGCCGGTAGTCGCGTGATATAATCGCAACCTTAAGAGAGCTAACTTTCTCAAATCCAAGTTCCAGATTTGAGATTGTGACGACTGATTATGTGCGGGATATGTGGAGTAGTCGGCCGCGCCGATGAACAACTGATCAGGAATATGCTTGCGCGCATCGCGCATCGCGGGCCTGACGACGAAGGTGTTTATATCGCGGAAACGTCGGCTGGCCGGCGAGTAGGGCTCGGGCACCGGCGGTTATCTATCATCGATCTTTCGTCTGCCGGGCACGAGCCGATGCCCGACGCGACCGGTCGAATATGGCTCACCTATAACGGCGAGATTTATAACTTCAAGACCCTTCGCCGCGAGCTCGAAAGCCTGGGACACTCATTCAAGTCGAACACCGACGCCGAAGTGATTATCTACGCTTACATCGAGTGGGGGCGCGAGTGTGTCGAGAGGTTCAACGGCATGTTCGCGTTCGCGATCTGGGACTCACGGGATGAGAGCCTGTTCATCGCGCGTGATCGAGTCGGCATCAAGCCGCTTTACTATGCTGACACGCCCGCAGGGTTTGCTTTTGCCTCTGAGATAAAAGCTCTTTTGGCGATTCCCGGAATGCAACGCACGGTCGATCTCGCCGCGCTCGATCAGTTCATGACTTTTCTCTGGACGCCCGGTACAAACACGGCGTTCAGCGGTGTCTTCAAGCTTCCGCCTGCGCACTACCTTGTTTATCGCGATGGCTCTACCGAATTGACCGAGTACTGGGACTTGAAGTTTGAAGAAGACGAATCGCTTTCGGAGTCCGAATGGATCGAACGGGTCCGCGAACAAGTAAGTCGCAGCGTCAGTTCTCAATTGCTCGCTGACGTTCCGCTAGGCGCGTTCTTGTCGGGCGGAGTTGATTCGTCGAGCATCGTTGCGTTGATGTCCAGCTTATCGGATCTCAAGCCGACGACCTACACGTTCGGCTTCCGCAATGAAGATCTTCGCTACGACATTCTGGAAGACGATGTGAAATACGCCCGAATTGCCGGCGAATTGTTTGACACAGACTATCACGAGGCCCTGCTCGAACCCCGCGTCATGGAATTGCTGCCGAAGCTGGTCTATCACATGGACGATCCGGTGGCCGACCCCGCGATCCTTACCAGTTACTTGATCTGCCGTTCCGCGCGCGAGCAATTGACGGTTCTTCTTTCAGGAATGGGCGGCGACGAAGTATTCGCCGGATATCCGCGTCACTCGGCGGTGCGAATCGCTGAAGCCTACAACATGATTCCGCAGTTCCTTTCGCGACCGGTGGTTGATGCGTTGCCCGGCGCCAGACCTGGAAGACTGACCGCGTTGTTTCGAAATACAAAGAAGCTCGCGCGATCGGCGGCTCTCCCCGAGCGCGAACGCTATCTCGGATTCGGAACCTATTTCACCGAAGCTGAAAAGAGCGAGCTGTATACCGGTGAACTTGCACGAGCAGCGCTCGAGTTCGACGCTTATGCCGAGCATCAGCGCTACTTCGATCGCGTGGCTGATGAAGACTTCATTAATCAAATGCTTTACGTCGACATGAAGACTTTCCTCCCCTGCTTGAATCTGAACTACACAGATAAGACCAGTATGGCGACTTCAATGGAAGTGCGCGTACCGCTTCTGGATCACGAACTGATTGAGCTGGCTGCGAGAATACCGGCCGCATTGAAACTGAAAGGGCTCACTGGGAAATACATTTTAAAGCGCGCGGCTGAAGCGTGGCTTCCGCGTGAGATTATTCGCCGCAAGAAAGCAGGCTTCAGCGCACCCGTTCGCGCGTGGCTGGTTCGCGACCTTCGCGATATGGTCGAAGATGTTCTGTCCGAATCTAATATTCGAAGTCGCGGTTATTTCGAATACCCCTTCGTGCGAAAGTTGATCGACGATAACTTGTCGGGACGCGAAGACAACAGTCTCAAAGTGTTTCAACTCCTGACGCTCGAGTTATGGCATCGAGCTTTTATAGATGCAGCTTGAGCGCAGGCTCGATGCGATGCAAATAGCCGTGGATTCAGCGCAGCAGACCGATCTCAAGACGCGGGTTCATGATTTTTGGCAGGCGAACCCTTGCGGCACGAAGTTCGCCGAAGGCGAAATCGGAACTCCTGAGTTCTTCGACGCGGTCGAGCGTCACCGCTACCAAACTGAGTGGCACATACCTGAAGTCGTCGACTTCCCGCGATGGCGCGACAGCGACGTGCTCGAGGTTGGCTGCGGGCTCGGCACCGATGCGGTGAACTTTGCAAGAGCCGGCGCGCGTTACACCGGAGTCGATTTGACCGAGGCTTCCATTGAGATGGTTCGAAAGCGATTCGCGATAGAGAACCTTGAAGCTGATCTGAGAGTCGCGGACGCGGAAGCGCTTCCGTTTTCCGATGACAGCTTCGATCTGGTTTACTCACACGGCGTGCTTCATCATACGCCGGACACTCAGCGTGCGATCGATGAGGTTTACAGAGTGTTGAGGCCGGGCGGTATTGCGATGGCGATGCTCTATCACAAAAACTCTTACAACTATCGCGTGAACATCATGATCCTGCGGCGGCTCGGTGTGAGGCTGCTCGGCTTTGATTGGGGACCTGCCTTGGTACACAGCTTGACCGGTGAAGATAAGAGCCGATTGATCGAGCTTCAGAGGATCTACCGCCGAGATGGCAAACGAATGCTGTTACCTCAAGAGTTCTTGAATCAGAATACCGATGGCGCGGGCAATCCGCTGGCACGCGCTTACACGAGGGGCGAAGCAGTCGCGATGTTCGGCCCCTTTCGCGAAGTTCGCACTCGGGTTCGTTTCTTGAACAAGCGCTGGATCCCGCTGTTAGGTCGTGTTATGCCGCGCGCTGTCGAAGGATTTTTCGCGCGAGCGTTTGGTTGGCACCTCTGGATCATCGCGCAAAAATAATCGGCGCGCTCCTTCTATGAAAAAGATACTGGTGACAGGCGGAGCCGGGTTCATCGGCAGTCATCTTGTCGATCGATTGTTAAGCAATCGCGACGGGCGGGTGACCGTCGTCGACAACTTCGATAACTTTTACGATCCGGCGATCAAGCGCGCCAACATTGCCGATCATATCGGTCGCGATGACTTCGAGTTGATCGAAGCGGACATCTGCGACTCGCGAGTGATGAATGACTTGTTTGCACGCTCACGGTTTGATTGTGTGGTTCATCTGGCTGCTCGCGCCGGTGTCAGAGCATCGCTCGCAAACCCGCTCGCTTATGAAGAAACAAATGTGCGCGGAACTTTTTCGCTTCTCGAAGCTGCGCGAGCGACCAACGTCTCGCAATTCATTTTCGGCTCTTCGAGCTCGGTGTATGGGATCAACTCGAAGCTGCCGTTTTCGGAGGGCGATCCCACAACAAGTCCGATTTCGCCTTATGCGGTGACCAAGATCGCCGCTGAAGCTGCGTGCTGTTCCTACAGCCATCTCTATGACCTGCGCGTAGTCTGCCTGCGCTTCTTTACAGCGTATGGCCCTCGTCAGAGACCTGACCTCGCGATACACAAGCTCGCGCGAATGATAACTGAGCGGAAACCGTTTCCGATGTTTGGCGATGGGACAACGCGCCGCGATTACACCTACATCGACGACATTATCGCGGGTGTCATTGCAGCGATGGACTATGACCGAACGCGATTTGAGGTGATCAACCTGGGTGAGTCGCGGGCGATCGAGTTGAGGCGGGTCATCGAAATGCTCGAGAGCGCACTAGGCGAGCGGGCGATCCTCGATCATCAACCGCTTCAACCTGGCGATGTACCGGTTACGTATGCGGACATCGACAAGGCCCGGCAGCTGCTCGGCTACAAGCCAGCGACTGAGATCGAGTCTGGTATTGAACGATTTGTCGAGTGGTTCAAGAAGCAGCCGCTTCGTCGAACGATTCACACGACGACGTGAGGCGCTTGTTATCTCGAGCATTGTTGAAATCGGCCGCGAGCTTGCTAGCGTTCGACGCGCGGTCTACTATCATCACTCGAAGCCCGCTTCAATGTTTGAAAGCGATCCTCGGCGTATGAAAGAGTACCTCCTTGAAAGCGTAAAGGCGTTTGATCGCAAGCCCGCAACGCTAGAAATCTCAGTCTTCCTACCCGTCTTCAATGAAGAGGACAACATTGAAGGTCTCAACATTCGATTAACCGACGCACTTGAAAAGTTGGGCCGGAGTTATGAAGTGATCTACGTGGATGACGGCTCGACTGATCGAAGCCTGATCAAGTTGCGTGAAGCTGCAATGCACGATCCTCGCGTTCGAGTCATTTCATTGCGGCGAAACTTTGGCCAAACCGCGGCGATGAGCGCGGGAATCGATCACGCACGCGGAGAGATATTGATCCCGATGGACGCTGATCTTCAGAATGATCCCGCGGACATCGAGCGGCTGCTCGAGAAACTCGACGAAGGATACGACGTTGTCTCAGGCTGGCGCAGGGATCGCAAGGATCAGTGGCTTACGCGGCAGATTCCTTCGAGATTTGCCAACAGGTTGATTTCAAAACTAAGCGGCGTTGAGCTTCACGATTTCGGCTGCAGTCTGAAGGCTTATCGTCGCGAGGCCTTGACAGGAGTCAGGCTTTACGGCGAGATGCATCGCTTCATTCCAATCTACGCGGGATGGGCGGGCGCTCGCGTGACCGAGATTCCCGTCGTTCATCACCCGCGTCACGCAGGCAAGTCCAAATACGGACTGTCGCGAACCATCAAGGTTCTCTTCGATTTGATCACAATAAAGTTTCTGTCCAGCTATCTCACCAAGCCGCTTTATTTGTTCGGAAGCGCCGGACTGGTTTGCCTGGTCGTCTCACTTTTTTCATTCGCGTTCTCGCTTTATTACCGCTTCGTCGAAGGAGTCCATTTGAATCGAATGCCGCTGGCGACGCTCTCGATGATAATGTTTGCTATGGGTGTGCAATTCATCTTTATGGGATTGCTGGCGGAGATGATCGTGCGAACATATCACGAGTCCCAGGACAAGCCCACTTACGTGATTCGCGAAACAATCAACATCGAAGGTGACGGTAACGGCGAGCTATGAAGCGGCGTCAGGACGCTTCCTTGAGTACGACAAACATCTGCGGCATCGACGTAGCAAATCTCACTCAGGACGAAGCACTCTCATTCATCGAGCGGCTAATCGACGAAGATGGGCCGCACTACGCTGCGGTGGTCAATGCCGCGAAGATTGTCCTGGCGAATGAAGACGCCGTGTTGAAACAAGCCTTGCTTGGCGCAGACGTTGTCACCGCTGACGGAATGTCGATAGTCTGGGCTTCTCATCTGCTCGGGCGGGGAATCAAGCAGCGGGTGACCGGGATCGACTTGTTCGAGCGGCTCGTCGAGCGAGCAGCTCCGCGAGGTTGGCCGGTTTATTTTCTTGGGGCGAGCGAGGAATCTGTCGAGAGACTGACCAAACGATTCAAAGAATTCTATCCCGCCCTGCGAGTCGCAGGATGGCACAACGGCTACTTCGACCGTTCGAAGTCTGAAGCAATCTCTGCCGAAATAAAATCGAGCGGCGCCGCGATTCTGTTCGTGGCGATGGGTTCTCCGGCGCAGGAGCACTGGATTGCCTCGAATCTTGCAGCAAGCGGAGTTCGTTTTGCGATGGGCGTAGGCGGAAGCTTCGATCACGTGAGCGGGCTCTCTCGCCGCGCGCCGATATGGATGCAGCGAAGCGGTCTCGAATGGTTTTATCGCTTGATGCGCGAGCCGCGCAGGTTGTGGCGGCGCTACCTTTTCGGCAACGCAAAATTTGCGATCCTTGTCATTCGTCAGCGGCTCTTGAGTCGCAATCGACAAGAAGTTCAAGATTAAAACCGGCAATCTGATAATTGAAGTCTATGCGGACCGACTTCCTCAGCACGGTAAAAAGATTTAGTTGGAAGCAGTGGGTGGTCGTGATTCTGTTCGTCGTGGTCGCAAGCTTCACGACCTACAGAGCGGTTCACACCGTCCGCAGATTGGCTTACTGGCAAGTGCACCGCGATCAGCCCATTCGCGGCTGGATGACTATCGGATTTGTCGCGCACTCCTATCGCGTTCCACATCACGTTTTGACCGACGCTTTGGGAATCCCCGACAAGCCTCGCGACAAACGACCGCTTCGTGAAATAGCGAAAGAGCAACACCGCTCGATTGATGAAGTGAGAGCGATTCTTCTGGACGCGATCAACAAGAGTCGTCAGTCTGGTTCTGCTCCAGCAGCCTTCAATCACGGAGGCGCGCCGTGAGCGATCAGATACTGAGCTGGCTTTCACTTTATGGAGTCGCCGCGCTCTTCGGCATCTTGATGGTGACGTCCGTAGGGATGCCGTTTCCGGTAACGCTGCTCTTGGTAGTCGCGGGAGCCTTCACTAGTCAGGGAGACTTGGTTTTGTGGCGCGTCCTGCTGGCTGGGAGCTGCGGTGCAATCGCTGGCGACCAATTAGCTTATTCGATTGCGCGATGGCGGGGTCGGAGGTTTGTCGGATGGTTGAGTCGACGATTTAATGTAGCTCGAAGCATTGAGCGGGCCGAACATCTCACAAAAAGATGGGGAGGCCCGGGAATCTTTTTCAGCCGATGGCTTTTCACGCCACTTGGACCATGGATCAATATCACCAGCGGCATTGCGGGATATTCGTGGCCCCGATTTTTTCTCTGGGACGTGTTGGGTGAAGTACTCTGGGTAGTTCTATATGTTCTTCTGGGGTTTTATTTCAGTGACCGCGTTGAAGAAGTCGCCGAACTCGGCGGAGACCTAAAGTGGATGATACTCGGCGCCGTGGTCGCGATCATTGCCGGCTGGAAATCGATTCAGTACTTTCGCGCTCCGAAACAGAAAGCTGCCGTCGCTTCCAGAAACGCGCCCGTCCGGGGTTGAAGAAGCTGACCACGCGTTGAAACCAATCGTCGCTGTCCAGTAAGATTTCAATGTAATCATCCGCTCGCCCTTGAATATGGCGTGCGAGCTTCTTGTGGACCGGCCAATGACAAAGGACTTTAAGAATGATCAGGAACTTTCGGTTCACATTTTCGCTCACCATAATCGCGATCACACTCAGTTGTGCCGCTTGCGTTGAGCCAACAACCAACGCCAACAAGAACGCGAACTCTACAGCAAATGCAAACGCGGCTCCGGCAGCACAGCCGGCGCCCTCGCCAGCTCCCGTCACCACGGCGCCCGCCGATCAGACGGGCCTGACCCTGCCAGTGCTCGATGCGTTTTTCGCTGAAGAAAAGTTCGCCGACGATCTCAAGTTGAAACTGCAACTCTCCGACGATCAAATCAACAAGCTCGAGACGATCGCGCGGCAGCAGACCATGAAGCTTCGCGAAAATGAGAATGCTGATTTTGGCAGAGCGACGTCCGCTCGCGACGACGCCTATCAGCAGATCAAGTCTGCTATCGGCGAGGAGAAGACCCGCGAGCTAATTGCGTTCGTGAATGAGCGGTGGAGCGGCGGCGCTGCGCCTGCCGCGAGCGCGGCTTCAAGCGCGGGGCCTCGAGACACTCGCATCGTTGTGAACACTCCGGCGTTTCGGATGGACGTATTCGAAAATGGCAGATTGATTAAGACCTACAAGGTCGGCATCGGTTATCCCGAGTTTCCGCTTCCTAAAGGGCTGCGCAAGGCGGACACGATCATCTTCAACCCTACGTGGACGCCGCCCGACGAGCCCTGGGTGGAAGCAGGGAACAGCAAGTTCAAAGTCGGAGAGAAGGTCGCGGCGGGCGACAAGTCGAATCCGCTCGGTCCGATTAAAATTCCGATAGGTCTGCCCTCGCTCATTCACGGAGGCAAGGCGCCGGCGAAGCTCGGTAATTTCGCATCACACGGTTGTGTCGGGCTGACGAGTCGACAAGTTGAAGACTTCGCAAGACTGCTAGCACGGCTTAGCGGAACTCAAATCACTGATGAACAGATCGCCTCGTACGAAAAAGATAAGTCAGAAACGAAACCCGTAAAGCTAAAGAGCGCCGTCCCGGTCGAACTGCGCTACGACACAATCACCGTCGAAGATGGCAAGCTCCACGTGTATCGCGATGTCTACGATCGAGGCGCCAACACGGAAGAGAATCTGAGGAATGTGCTCCAGCAATACGGCGTCAACTTCGATCAACTGAGTGCGGACAAACGCAACGAGGTGTTGAGGGCGATTGATCAGATGGCTCGCGACGCCCTCGGCAAGCCGGCTACTGAATCGCCGGAACCGAAGGCCAAGTCAACATCCGCGAAAGTGACGAGGACGATCAAGGGCAACAAAGAAATTGTGATCGATATTCCGGAGCTTGCCGGGAAGGGCTATCCAAGTCCGGTCGAGTTTGATGATGGAGGGGTCTCGCGTAAGGCGCCAGCTCGTTCTCGGCGCAGAAGATGACGCGTAGTTCATTGATTTCGTGCGAGGAACGGAAACGGATTTATTGCTTCGCCGCCGCTCCACTTGCCGGGCGAGGTAACCTTCGAGATCGCGAAGTGCAGATGAAAGTTGCCCGCTCCTGCGTTGCCGGTGTCCCCGACGTAGCCGATTACTTCTCCACGCCGCAGTTCTTGTTTCTCCTGAATGCCGTCCGCATATCGCATCAGGTGAGCGTAGTAATAAACGTATCGGCTCGACGGATCCAACTCGTACAAAGTGATACCGCCTTTCTCACTTTGAAAGAGCTTGATCACCGATCCGTCGGTCGTCGCAAGAACCGCAGTTCCCTGAGTCGCCGGGATGTCCAGAGCCTGATGCTGCCGGCCTTCGGACCGACTCTCGCTAAAAGTGTCACGCAGTTGTTTCGGAGTCACACCCGCGACCGGTATCAGCAGGTTCTTCGAAGAAAGATAATTCAGATCGGAGTCAGTAATTGTACTTGCGGCGCCGGCAGCCGGCGTGGTGTCTGAGGCCCGCGCTTCTTCGGTTGCCTTGGCTCCGGCAAAAGGTTGCGTGTTCGGTTGATCAGATTTCGTGCGATCGAGCGAAGGCGGTTGACTCGATTTTGAGATTTGCCGGCCGGACTCTGAGGGCGTGGGAGCCGCACTACGCGGCGTTTGCATATTGAGCAGAACCACCGCGCCGAGGATCACACAAACGCACGACACTAAGAGCGCGATCGTACGCATGCGTTTGAAAGAGGCGTTCTCGTTTCGCTTCAAAGCTCGCCTCCTGTAGGCAGATCGCCGTTCCGAATATCGCTGGTCTTGAATGAGCTTCTGCTAACCAGGGTGGGCAGACGACGGGGTTGAACTCGGCTTGGCGGCTTTTGTCTGGAAGCGCTTCCAATAATCCTCGACGTACTTCTTGATTTCTCCATGACCCCAGCGCGTGTAGAAATCGTAGTTCTTCATCTCTTGATAAGCCGTATTGTAATCCCAGCCATCGTGGTTGAATCTGTACATCGCTCCCATGAGTCCGGTCCGATGACGCCCTCCCGCGCAATGGACATAGAAAGGCCAGTTCGCTTCGTCTTTGGTTATGTTCAAAAACTGATCGATCATCTCATCTTTAGGATAATCTTTATCACTCATTGCAATATTGAAGTAATGCATCTTTGCAGCTTCGGCGGCTGAGTGAGCGTAAGGCATTGGGTCATCGCGCAAGTCTATGATTGTCTTCACGCCCAGGTCTGCCAGCTCCTTGTATTCGTTGTCTGCAGGCTGGGCGCCCCGGTAAAAATGTTCATCCATTTGCCCGAAGTTCTTTATCGTGATACTGGCGAAGCTCTTCGAGGGATTCGTTGCGACAGATGAAGTCGCTGGAACAAACGAATAAATCGCGAATGCCAATATCAGAATTGGGGCAGCGATTGCCGCCGTCTTAAACTTTGGAATTCTGTCATATGCGGCTTTTAGCGATAACCTGTGCATCCTTGCACGCCTTTCCAAGTAGTATGTAGACAAACAGCGTACCAGTATTCTGTCGTTCACTGCTAACCTATTACGGCATTAAAAGCGACTTGTCGGAAAGGCGCCTCCGTCACTGTTCAACATCGATACAGAGCAGTACACGGGGATCTCTTCAAGAGACTGCAAGCGCGGCAGGCCGGAGAATTCCGAAGATCGTCTTTTTTGAAGATACAAAGATCGGCAACGGAGATCTAAAACAATGGTTTGATACTGAGACCGATGCCGACGATACCCAGGAGCAAACCGGCGTAGCGGATATAACTGCTCCTTGCAACAAGCCCAAGCACTGCGATGGCTGCGCCCAACAGTAAAAGCACCGACCCGTATTCCGAAATCTTCATCGCATATCTGGCGTTCACGCTGTTTTGTTTCAGCTCCTGTGCGTGTTGGCGCAGGACATCCTGTTCTTCGGTGTACTGAGTTTTTAGATTTGGGTCCTCCTCGGTTGTAGCTTTAACTATCTTCACTTGATAGTCCGACCAGACTTCGGCGGCCTCGATTCTGAGTTGAAGAGCCCGGTTCGCTTGATAGATAAGCAGAAGAATACTGGCAGCAGTGAGCAGCCCAAGAATCACCGTAAGGAGAGCGTTCCTGTCGATGCCGGTTTTAGGAGCGAGTTCGGCAGGGACATTGTTTGAGCTAATTTCTTTTCCCGGCATTTGAGCCTGACTATAGACCGATCGGCAGCGAAGTGGAAGCAGGCCTTGATGTCTCGAGCATGAAATCGAGAACATCGACTATTTCTTGTTCGCTCATCCCCGAAGTGGGGTAATCGAGATCGTCGTAAACTCTCCGATCACAGCAAAACCAGAAACGTCTCTTGAGCATCATCATTGAAGTCCTTGATGTCATCAAAGTGGGCACGCATCAGCGCTTCAATATCGCGCGTCGAACAGTTGCCTCGCCTGATCCATACTACTTTAGGTGGCTGCCCAAACAGCAGACTCCGTTGATAGAAATCTGAGTCCTTAGAAACGATGATCAAGCCACTCGTGGCGTATTGCCAAACCAAGCGGTCGTCGCCGGCTTTGTAGCCCTACATTTCTCACGTGCTCGGAATCGGGAAATAGATCAGCCAGGGCGCCGACCAATTTATGCGATAGGTTTTCATCAAAGAGGAGTCTCACGCGGGGATAGTCACGAGTTTACGCTCACGATCGGCAGCGAAGGCTAAGCACGCTTTGATGTCCTCAAGCGTGAGATCGGGAAAGTCATCGAGTATTTCTTGTTCGGTCATGCCTGACGCGAGGTAATCGAGAACGTCATAGACGGTGATACGAAGACCTCGGATACACGGCTTGCCTCCGCGTTTGCCGGGCTCGATTGTAATACGTTCTTCGTAATTCATGGTCTGAGGTTAATAGGGCTTAGTTCCGAGGTCAAGCGACGCCGAACAACCGGCACGCGATGAAGGCACTAATTGGAAATTGTGCGCCTGACCCTTGTCCATTCGCTGATCTCCGACGGATGAGCTTACTTTCTCGACCTAGATCATGATTGCGGGTTGTTCGGCACAGACGCGATCCACTCATCAAGAGAGACCGGAGGGAGGAGATGGAGCTCCGCTGAAATGAGTCCCCTGAGGCGCGAGCTATCCTCCACACTCTGATTTACTATTCTGGCCTTCTGCTTGTCGCAACTCGCAAGAAAGAGGGTGAGGGCGGGGGCGTCGTCCGGCGGAAGGCTGTAGCCAATGACAAAGACCTCGTCAGCTTGTCGCAACGCCTCGCCTGCTTTTCGCCAAAGCTCAGGAAATGGGTTCTGGTAAGGCCTCTCATAGTCTTTAAGAAAACTCGGCCGAAGAAGGATTTGGTCTTCTTCATATCTGGGAGTCGGCAAAGATGCATCAACACCCGCTACACCAAGAAGACAGAGGAAGTGGTTATCCAAGGAGATGGGAGTTTCAAGCGGAGCCGGAGTAAACTCATCCCGCGATACAGCACCGCCGGAACCGGATTGCGGCTCAACCCTAAACACCGGCTTGCTGTACCAACCCGTTGCGCCGTGGAGATGAAGGATCTTGATGGCTGAACGGTTGAGGACGAGCGGCGTTGCATCGAACTGGGACTTCTGAAACTCGAGGTCAAAGCCATACCCGTCGCGGGGAGACCACTTACCCTGTCGCAAGAGGACTCGCTCCAGCGTCGAGTCGTAGTTGAACGTGATCACAATATCATCTTCGGAGAGTAGTTGGCCGAAACGCTCCAGCGCGTCCCACTAGGTGACTTCGCTTCGCTGGCATCAAGATAGTGGCGATAGTTGAAGTACTGTTCGAGAGCATAGAGAAGCATACTTCGACATTCCTCGTAACGCCTCGTTGCCGCAATGAACCCTTTTCGCGCGCCCTCAGCCTCGGCGACCAGAAGTCCATCGCCTCGGGCTCGCCAACAATCCGCCAGGTTCTCTACGGAAAGCCGTTGCGAAAGGTCAAGGACCGTGAATAGGTGTTCTATTCTTCCCTTTCTGGTGGACTCGGCGATCAATGGGTTGTCGTTGCTCTTGAGCCAGTCCAGCATCTCCGGCCATTTACTAAAGTCGTAGCGATGATGCCAGTTGCCCATACCGAGAACAAAGGCACTGATCTCTTCAAACAGAGTACCGCCGAGAGGATATCCGGCAGTATATGAAACTCCGGCGCCAAGAACATAAGCTTTCATAGAGAGCACCTCTAGTGTGGAGAGTCTGTCGATCTTTGCTATTCAGCCTTTGCATTCCTTCCTAAACAGCACGCGTGTACCTGGTAGCGCGGGCTTGGCCGTGCTTGGCAATCTGCCCACCCTGAGTCAATTCTCTCAAACGTACTTTCAACGTATTCTTGTTCGCTCCAGTCAGCCGCTCTAACTCCGAGATCGTCAACTGTTCGTGCTCTCTCAATAGCTTCAGAATGGTCAGAGACAGCGGCGGCAGTGGTGGCGCCGCGATGCGCTCGCGTTCGAGTTTTTCAGCGAGATTGTCTTTCTGCTTTTTCAGACAACGCAGAAAGAACACTGCCCACGTTTCCCAGTCGGGCTTCGCCTGATTGAGTGTCCTCTGAGTTTTGCGAAGCGCGGCATAGTAGAGATCCTTGTTCTCTTCGATGACGCCCTCGAGCGATGCGTAAGGGACGTAAGCATACCCGTTGCGAAGCAGCAACAGCGTCGTCAGGATTCGCGACAGTCTGCCGTTGCCGTCCTGAAACGGATGGATTGCCAAGAAACGAACGACAAAGATCGCGATCACCAACAGCGGATGTAGTAGCTTCTCACTCAATGCATGAGTGGTCCACTGGACAAGCTGTTGCATTTCGACGGGTGTCTGGAACGGCGATGCCGTTTCAAAAATCACGCCTATCTCTTTGCCGTCGCGATCGTATGCAACGACATTGTTCGATGTGCGCTTGTACTGGCCTCGGTGGTATTCGTCTTTCGAGCTGAAGCTGAGAAGTACAGAGTGCAACTGCTTCAGATGGTTTTCGGTGAGTGTCAGTTCTTCCCAGGATTGAAAGAGCAGGTCCATCGCTTTGGCATAACCGGCAACCTCCTGCTCATCACGCGACTTGAATGCATGTCGCTGCAAATTCGATAGGAGTGTTTCGATTTGTCGATCGGTGAGCTTGACTCCTTCAATGCGAGTCGACGACCCGATGCTTTCGATCGTCGCTACGTGACGCAGTGCACGCAGCCGTTCGGGCGACAGAGTTTTCAACGCTTCCCAGCGGCCCCTGAACTCGTCGAGTTCAGCGATCAACCTCAACATCTCATGCGAGGTCCGCACTTTTACGGTCGATGCTTTCGCCTTCACCATACCCGCAAATATACCCGATTATACCCGATTCCGCTTCGGCTGATTCGCCTATTGGGGGCGCGGAACCATTCGACACGGTGAAAGGTTTTCGGTGCTGGGAAGGCCACATATTACTTGCCAACCTTTAGCCATGCCTCTCGGACCTTAAGCTGATCAGGCGTTGGACTGGGCATTTCGACAATCTTGTAATTTGCCTCGCTACGAGAGTCGACTTGCAGATCAACAACCTGCTCTTTTCCGGCGCGCTTGATCTTGAGCTTTACTCCGCTTCCAATTCGTTGCTCGAGCCTTTCCATAACGGTCTGAGCATTGTTCTGCAGATCTAGATCGTCGACGCTTACAAGGACATCACCGTTGCGCACGCCAGCCTTATAAGCCGTGCCTCCGCGGTCAACTCGCGTGACCTTCATGCCTTCCGATGTTTCATCAAGCTCGAGGCCAAGCTGCGGAGTCTTCCGTGAAGAAGTCTCGAGCTTATAGCCGGCGTAGCCCAGAATTGTGTCGTAAGGCGGGACTTCGACTCCGGCGACATATCGGCGATAGAAGTCGTGATAGTCACGCCCGGTCAACCGATTCACGACTCCGATCATATCATCGGTGGTGAAGCCGTGACCTTTCTGATAAAAGTCGCGAAACAGCGCGCGCATAACGTCGTCGAGCCTCGAGCTTCCTGAGGTGTCGTGAAGTATCGACAAGTCGAGCAGTGCTCCGAGATTCTGTCCTTGTGTGTAATAGGAAATACCAAAAGCGACCGGCGTGTCGTAGCCTGCCCATGTTGATACCGACGAGTTCGCGGGCGAGATGTATGAGCGAGCTTCGTTGTTCTCGACTCCGCCGATCGCCCCTTCGACGCTTTGAAGGAATTGCTGACGCGTGCGAAGGCCGGCGCGACAAAGAGCGAGGCTTCCGTAGTAGTTCGTGAAACCTTCAGAAACCCACAACAGCGGAGTCTCATCTTCTCGTGAATAGTCGTACGGCCACATCTCCGCCGGCCGGATGCGTTTGACATTCCACAGGTGGAAGAATTCGTGCGCTGCGGTGCCGATCAGGAAATCCGGATTTGTGCTGAAGGCGAAGGCAACGTGAGCATTCAAGTGTTCGAGTGCGCCGCTGGCGTTCGACTCGGGTCGCGAGAAGAAATAAAAGTACACGTATTTATCGTAAGGCAGGCCGCCGAAGACCGCGCTCTCGGCGGAGGCGACCCTCGCCAGCATCTCGGTGAAGCTCACGGCCTTGTCGCGTGGCAGCGCTCCCGCCGGTGTTGTCACGAGGTAATGAGGTTTGCCTTCGACCTTGAACTCCGCGACATCGAAGCGGCCCATTTCAGTCGGGCAGTCGACCAGAGTATCGTAATCCGGCGCGGTGAATGTCATCGGGTCGCGTGTTTCAGCAAGCGCGGAAATGATCTTCCACTCGTGCGGCAATTCAAAATGTACAGAGCTTGGACTCGAACGATGACCGACAGCTTCGAGAAACAATTCCGTGCCCGTGAAGAAAGCGAAGTCGCTCGCAATCCTGGCTTGATTGAGAGCCAGCACGGTTGCTCGATAGTCGAACTCCACTTTGATCGAATCGAGGCCCTTCGTTTCGACGCGCCAGGTTTGTTTCTTAACCATCTCGGGCTGGAGTCGATTGCCCTTTACGTCGGTGATCTTAAAGCGCAGAACATTCTTGTAGTAGTTCTCGACGGTGTACCAGCCTGGAGTCCAGGTTGGAAGTGAGAGCTCGAGGCGAGACTCGCTGATGTTCTTGACTTCTGTAGTTACGTGGAACAGCCGGTCTTCGACGCTCGCGATGGAAACAGTGTAGTCGATGCGAAATGGTTCGCGAACGCGCGCGTATACAGCCGAGTTCAATACGAACCCGATCGTAAAAACTAAGATAAGCAGACGAGAAAATTGTTTGATTCGCATGTTGTCCTTTGTCGCTCAGCCGTTCCTTTACAGCAATGCAAGGAATTCGTCGACGTTGATTCCTACGGTGCGGATTAAACGCCGCAATCTCAACGCGACAATGCGACTCCTGCGCGTTCAGCATGCTCGCGAATCCGATCAGTGACGCCGACCGCAAGCTCCAGCGCACGCCGGCTGTCTTCTCCCTTCACCTTCACCTCCGCGCCTTCAACGGCCGCAAGAAATGATTCGATCTCCAGGCGCAGAGGTTCGCTGTGTTCGACGTCCAGCAAGCTGCTTTCGAATTCGGGTCTCCCTCCCGAGCGAGCCTTGACGCCGACGACGGCGGCTTCCTGCACGGCATAGTCAATCGAAATATATTGTCCGGGCTGAAAGAATCGCAGCTTGCGCACCCGCTCGGCCGAAACGCGGCTTGCGGTCAGGTTGGCGATGCAACCATTGGCGAATTCAATGCGGGCATTAGCAATGTCGATATGCGGAGTCAGAATAGGAACGCCCGCCGCGCGAACTTCGCGTACTTCGGAGTCGACGAACGACAGAATCACGTCAAGGTCGTGTATCATTAAATCCATCACGACATCGATATCCAGGCTACGCGGGGTGAATACGCTCAAGCGGTGCGCTTCGAAGAACAGCGGTCGAGTCAGAAGTCGCGATGCGGACATCACGGCAGGATTGAAACGTTCGAGATGACCTACTTGCAAGACAGCTTTCGCGCGACGAGCCTCCTCGATTATGTGATCAGCTTCGGCAAGCGTGCGAGCAATCGGCTTTTCGACAAGAACCGCGATTCCGGCAGCGAGTAACTCGCAGGCGACAGCTTCGTGAGACGCAGTCGGAGTCGCAATGCTCACCGCGCGAACTGTTCCAATCAATTCGCGAGAGTTGGATACGAACCGTGCCCCGTAGCGCTCGGCTACGGCGCGACCTCGCTCTTCATCAATATCGCAAACAGCCGCGAGATGAGCGCCGGCGATTTCTGAGTATACCCTTGCGTGTTCGCGGCCAAACGCGCCCGCGCCGATCACTGCGACCTCGATCATTCTTTAGCTCTCAAGCTGTCGGACGGCGGGCAACACCTTGACCCGCTTTCGCTGGCTACCTACACTCAGAAATCCAATATTCGAGCGAGATTTAACAGTACGCAACAGTCACCCGCAGAGCAAAAGATAATAGTGGAACCTCAACCGGCTGCCAAGCAACGGCTCTATGGCTTCATTGCAATTCTGGTAGCCTCAGCATTCACATTTTTCTTCGGGCTTGGAAGGATCGGATTCCTGGGCCCGGATGAGCCGCGCTACGCTGAAGTCGCTCGCGAGATGTTCGCAAGCGGCGACTACATTTCGACGCGGTTGTGTGGATGCTTATGGTTCGAGAAGCCGGCGCTGCTCTATTGGATGTCGGCAGTCGGCTATCATTTTTTTGGCGTCAATGAATTAGCCGCTCGCATTCCATCTGCCGTCGCCGCGATTGCAACTGTAGCTCTTCTCTATTTCGCTCTTCGCTCGATTAACCGTCCAAGACTGGCTCTCGCGGCTGCTTTCGTATTATCGACCAGCGGTATTTTTATCGCCTATGCAAAAGTCGCGGTGCCGGACATGATTCTAACCACATCTATCACCGGGGCGTTGCTTGCGGCGATGCTATGGACAACGTCAGTGGGACGGAGCCGAACCGTCTACCTGTTGCTTTCCTTCGCGTCAGTCGCGCTCGCAACGCTGGCGAAAGGGTTGGTAGGAATTGTATTGGTGCTTGCGATTTTCGGGACGTACCTGTTCTTCGTCGGGCAGCTTCGTGAGATTCGATGGCGCGATTGTCTGATCGCTACCGCGCTTTTTATTGTGGTGGCGGGGATTTGGTACGTTCCCGTTACAATGCGACACGGCTGGTCATTCATCGATGAGTTTTTCGTAAGGCATCACTTTCAACGGTACACGAGTAATGAGTTCGGTCATCCACAGCCATTCTACTTTTTCTTTCTGGTAGCGATAGCGGGCGCCGCCCCATGGACGTTTTTCTTAATACCAGCAATCTCCCGTTTGCGTTCGATCCGGGCGAAAGCGGCCTCGCGCGATTCGTTGCTGCTGCTTGCCTGGATTTGGATCGCCGTTCCTCTTGTATTCTTTTCGTTCTCGGGGTCGAAGCTTCCAGGCTACATCCTGCCCATCTTTCCAGCGTTGGCGATTGTTCTTGGAGCTGAAGTTGAGCGAGTCTGGAATCGCGAGCGGGGCCGGTGGTTGACCATCGCAGTCTGGTTGACTGCGGTTATGTTGATCGGGATGGGAGTTGCATTTCTTGTTTATTCACATCGCGAATTAATTGATACGAACGCAATGAGGATATTGCTGCTCGCTTTGCCATTGGCGATCGCGTTGGTGTCTACAACGCTACTCGCCGCGCGAAGGGCGCGTGCCGTTGTTGCCGGAGCTGGCGCGCTGGTGGTGAGCTTGGTCCTGGCTGCGGTGATTTTATTGTTGCCGGTCCTGCGAGATGAAGTCACTCTCAAAACCCTTTCACTCGAAGCCGCCGCCGCGCTTAGGCCGGGTGAGAAGATAGCCTTCTACTTGAAGAAGGAGTTCGCTCCGGTTTTCTACGCTGACGGGAGAGTGCTGTGCGAACCAAAAAGAGGAACGACGTTTTATGCGTTGCATCAGGAGATGCTCGCGGGCGCGCTTGAGTTCGAACCAAGTCTTATTGTGATTACAAGTACAAATTGGCTGCCGGGCTTGCAAGCAGATCCCAGATTCTCAATTGAGTTCATAGCAGAGCAGGGCGATTCTCTCGCGTTGAGGGTCGCGTTGAAGAAATGAAACGTCGGAACGTGTTGCCGTTACTTTGCTCGAGCGAGTTGCGCCGGCTTATCCGTGGCGACCGGTATCGCGTCCTTGAAAAATGCCACAACCCGATCGTCATACTCCGAGGAAGTCTTGTCGTAGAGACGAACCGTACGCGATCTCTCCACTTCAACCAGTTGCTTTGGGTCTTTTGTCGCGTCGTACAGTGTGTGAGTCGCAGCGGCGAGCCGTCCGGAGTTTTTTCCCGTGACGAAGAGGAACTTGCGCCCCGAAGCCGCGGCCACCGAATCAACAGCCGGTGATGTGTCCTCGCGCCTCAGCAAATAAAGCTGCATTGCAAGCTCGGTAAGTTGATTGGTCAAGCGCGAGTCTGCCAGGCGATTGGCCATATTGCTGTCGCTGCCGACGATCGACTTGAGCTGATAGCTCATGAAGTAAGACACGTCGGGATAAACCGAATCCACCGCAACTGCTTTGACCATCTGATCCTGGGTCGAGGCCACCAGTGAAATGTAGCCGCCCAAATCGACTCCGAATAAGCCAATCCGCCCATCGAGCAGCTCCTGGCCCGAATCATTTTTCTGGCTCCTGAGAAATTTTATCGCGGACAATAGATCTTCCTTCTCATAGGTGCCCAGGCCGGACCATTGCACCGGACTCTCTCCGTGCCCGCGGAGATCGTAGATCAGAACGTGATAGCCTGACTTCCACAACTCGAAGCCGAGCGTGAGCAGCTCCGAGCGATTCGAACCGTAGCCGTGACTGAGAATGATCGCGGGTGCGGGCTTGCCTCGGCTCAACAACCAGCCGACGGTTTGAGTCGAATCCGAGTTTTTCCACTTCTCTTCAAACCACATTGGCTTTTGCAGGATCAGTTGAAAATCGCGCGGCGAGCCGTAAAGTGCAGTTCGCGGCGGATGTGTCATTCGATGGATGAAATAGAAATCAAGAGCGGCAACGCCCAACGCAAACACGAGCACCGCAGGAATAAAAACCCACAATACGCGCTTGATAGTAATTCGAGTCTTCTTTGAAATCATGATCTTGCTTGATTAACAGGGTGATTCGATTCCAGGGGCAGGTATTGCGCAGGAAATACACGGGAAGTATACGTTGCCCGAAGCTATTTGCAAGAGTTTATATAGGTATTGAGCTGACTGGTGGGCCGGGGCTAAAGTGGAATCTCCAGGCTAAGCGCGAGGTCAATCAATTGAACCCATTCCGTCCTGATGTGGACGGTGTTACTCGCATTTTCTTGTTGACAAGGCTACACACCGGTCGTATCATCAGCGCACTTGAGATTACAGTCCGTAGCGACTGGGATGTTGCCGAGAAGCAACCCGGCAGGAGAGTTTCAAGCTGGGTTGTATTATCAAGCAGGGTTGAGGGGATGAAACCAGAGTCGGCAGTCTGACCCCGAATGCCGGCTTTGTTGAGTACGTTATCACTCCATCCGTTTGAAGGGGCCGTCATGCGTCTTTCATCGCCTCGCTTTTTCGGGATTTTCAGTTCCTTCTCCATACGGTTATCAGATCAGCGGCGTGTGGCAGGTGCGGAGGCGAACGAGTTTCACTTACCTGGGTTCTCCGTGGGGCTGATTCGTATATTCGTAATCGCCCAACCGAATTCGATGTCTTCGACGCGCTTCAGAACACCAACGACGCCGATGACGTGCTGATCGGGAAGACGCTATATGGGTATGACAACTACAATGCGATGGCAGGCATGGAAACTTATGGAGGGACAGCAACACCGCCCGGACACCTCTCGAGCTACGAT
>Ga0070711_100000011_pt1 | contig 163666 bp, 153 predicted proteins | sample LARL53metaG_FD_65452 | JGI IMG/M metagenome (GOLD analysis project Ga0070711, IMG submission 65452) | Corn, switchgrass and miscanthus rhizosphere microbial communities from Kellogg Biological Station, Michigan, USA - LAR L5-3 metaG | ecosystem: Host-associated > Plants > Roots > Rhizosphere... | reverse complement strand
GCGGCGGTCGTTTCTCGAACGCTGCGGGACTGTGGGCGCGGCACTGGCCGCGCTGCCTCTTCCGAAGGGCTGGGGCTCGATGACCAAACAGCCACACGTCGTGGTGGTCGGCGCCGGCGCGTTCGGCGGCTGGACCGCGCTGTATTTGCTGCGGCGCGGGGCGCGCGTGACGCTGGTCGACGCGTGGGGGCCCGGCAACTCGCGCGCGAGCTCGGGCGGGGAAACGCGGGTGATTCGCGCGACCTACGGGCCCCGCGTCGTCTACACGCGACTCGCCGCGCGCGCCTTGACGCTGTGGCAGGAGCACGAACGACGGTGGGCGCGCAAGCTGTATCACGGGATCGGGGTGCTGTGGCTGGTGGAGGGCGAGGATCAGTACGAGAAAGCGGCGCTGCCCCTCTTGAAGGATGTGGGCGTCCAGTTCGAGGAGCTCTCGGATCGGGAGACCACGAAGCGCTACCCCCAGATCAATTGCGATCGCGTCCGCTGGGCCATCTTCGAGCGGCAGGGCGGATACCTCACCGCGCGGCGTGCCTGCGCCACCGTGCTGGACGGCTTCCTCGCCGAGGGCGGTGAGTATCGGCAGCTCGCGGCGGACCCGCAGCCGCCGCGTGGGGGCGAGCTCCCCGGTGTGACGCTCTCCGATGGGACGAGCCTCGTCGCCGACCGCTACGTCTTCGCCTGTGGCCCGTGGTTGGGCAAGCTGTTCCCGGATGTGATCGGCGACCGCGTGCGGGCCACGCGGCAGGAAGTCTTCTTCTTCGGCACGCCGCGTGGCGATCGTCGCTTCACCGAGGAAGCGCTCCCGGTTTGGGCCGACCACGGCACGCACTTCATGTACGGCATTCCCGGCAATGAGTGGCGGGGGTTCAAGGTCGCGGACGATACGCGCGGGCCCGCGTTCGATCCCACGAGCGGCGAACGCCTCCCCACGCCCGATGCGCTGCGCGCCGCTCGTGAGTACCTCGGGTATCGATTTCCGGCGCTCAAGGACGCTCCGTTGCTCGAGTCGCGCGTGTGCCAGTACGAGAACTCACCGGACGAGCACTTCATCATCGACCGTCATCCGGCGGCGGGAAATACGTGGCTCGTGGGCGGAGGCTCCGGACACGGCTTCAAGCACGGACCCGCCGTGGGCGAGCTCGTCGCGCAGCTCGTGCTCTCGGGGGGCGCGCCCGATCCCGATTTCCTCCTCTCCCGCTTTGCCCGTTAGGACGACGGCCGCGCTCGAGCGAGACTTCGAGCGCTTCGGTCGGGAGTGGCCGCGGGATTTCACGGATTTGGTGCGCGCCGAGTATCGCGTCGATCTCAGTGCCCGCTACCTCGGTGAAGCGATTCCTCACCCCATTGGGAAAGGCTCCGGGCAGCTCTCACTCAACGAGGGCCAGCTCGAGGAGGACGCCCGGGCGGGCCTCGCGTTCGTCGTGCTCAAGACCCTCATTGCGGAAGACGCGACCGGCGCGCGGGCCATGGCGGCGTGGGCGATTCACGAGACGCGGATGGCGGTGGAACGACGCCCGTCCGCCGACGGACGTCCGGGGTGGACGGTCACCTGGAAAGGACGCGGCTGGGACCGCTCGTTGTCGGACTACCTCGCGTTGGTGCGCGCCGGGCGGGACCTCACCCGCGGGGGCCGCTTGCTCGTTGTACCATCGGTGAAGTATCACCTGCCGCGTCTGGATGAGTCGTTCCGTGAGGCCGAGTACCGCCACACGACGGCCGTGCTCGCCGGCGCATGGAGCGAGCCACCACTCCTGGTCGAGAAGGATTTCTCACCGACCCTCGCCGGGGACGCGCTCGCGGATGACCGCGCACAGATCCTGCGCTGGCTTCAAGAAGTCCCGCCGCAGATTCGTGCTGCGTCGCCGATGCCCGTCCGCATCGCGGTCAAGCTGATGAACGCCCGGTTCGACGATGCCTTTCAGGTGGAGATGATGCGTGCGACGCGTGGCGCGGACACGCTGGTCTGTTTCAACCGCCTGTTCGATTCGAAACTCGGATTGGCCTATGGGGGATGGGACTTGAGTGACAGGAATCTCCGCGTCTTAGACCTCTACCGTCCTCTACCGCCCTCTACCGCCCTCTCAAGCCTCTCTGGCACCGGCAACATCACCTCCGGCCGCATGCTGCTCGAGTACGCGCGACGCGGTTGCGAGAGCGTTCAGCTCCACACGTTCTTTCAGCTCCCGCTCTCCGAGTACGCCGCGACGCAGGGGTCCCGGACCGCTCGGGTGTTGCACGCGCTCGTCTTTCACCCTCGGGAGGGATTGATCGCGGGGCTGCTCGAGCTCGAGGCGGACGGCGAGCTCGAGCGACGCGGTGGCGAGCTGCATTTCCTCGACGTGACTCATCGTGCGCATCGCCAACGTTGAGCTCTTCGCCCTCGAGCTTCCGTTCGCCGAGCCGTTCATCATCTCGGGCGGCCGGATCGACGCGCGGCGATCCGTCGTCGTGGTGCTGCACGACGATCAGGGGCATGTCGGATATGGCGAGGCGGCTCCGGACGAGTTGCCGTTCTATTCCGAGGAGACGCTCTGGAGCGCGCGCGATCTCATCCCGCGTGTCCTGGTGCCTCGCGTCGCCGGCCGTGAGTTCGGGTCGCCGGAGGCCGTGGATGCCGCCCTCCGGGAGCACGTGCGCGGGAATCCCTTCGCGCGCGCGGGCGTCGAAACGGCCGCGTGGGATCTCGAGGCGCACCGCCGCGGCACGGGGCTGGCGCAGCTCGTGGGCGAACGGCTCGAGGTCGCCCCGGCCGCAAGCTTTGCCTGCGGCGTGGCGATCGGGATCCCGGAGGACCGTCGTCCCGAGACGCTCACGCGCCGCGTCTACGAGGCCCTGCAGCACGGCTACCGGCGCGTGAAGATCAAGGTCGCACCAGGCTGGGACGAGGTCGCGGTCGCGGCCGCCCGCGCCGGCATGGCCGGCACCGATCTCCCGCTCACCGTCGACGCGAACGGCGCCTACGCGTGGCCGGATCACGAGCCGGCATTACGGGCGCTGGACGAGGCGGGCCTCCTCTACATCGAGCAACCGCTGGCGCCCGAAGAGCTCGTGGGGCATGCCCGCCTCGCGCAAACGCTCAAGACGGAGCTGTGCCTCGATGAGACCTTGCGCGATGCCGGAATGGCGCGTCAAATGGTGGCGCTCGGCGGACCGAGGGTGTGGAATATCAAGGTGCACCGCGTGGGCGGGCTCACCGAAGCGTGTCGGATCTACCGCGTGGCGGAGGAATGCGGCGCCAAGGTCTGGGCGGGGACGATGCCCGAGTCGGGAATCGGATCCCAGGCCGGTCTCGCGATAGCCGCGCTGCCGGGCTGCGCGTATCCATCGGACCTGGAGCCGAGTGCGCGCTGGTTCGGGCGCGATAGAGATGTCATCAAGTTGACGATGAGCCGCGAAGGTCGTATGCCGGTCCCCGGCGTCTCGGTCGCTCGATTGCTCGACGCGTCGCGCTTCCGCGCCGCGACACATCCGCTCTAAATAAGGGGTTGAACGTGCCGCAACTGCCTCGTGCGTCGCTCGTCGTCGTCATTCTCGCCGCCTTCGCGCCCGTCGGCGCCCACACCCAGCAGTACGATCCCGCGTTCTACTCGGCGTTGCGCTGGCGCATGATCGGACCGTTTCGCGGCGGGCGCACCGTGGCGGCCGCGGGGGTACCCGGCGCCCCCGACGTTCTCTACATCGGCGTGAACAACGGCGGCGTGTGGCGGAGCGCGGACTACGGCCGGACGTGGTCGCCCGTTTTTGACGGCCAGGCGACCGGCTCGATCGGCGCGATCGCGGTGGCGCCGTCCGATCCGCGGACACTGTACGTGGGGACCGGCGAAGGGCTGCAACGGCCGGATCTGTCGGTCGGGGATGGGATCTACCAGTCGACCGACGGCGGAGTGACGTGGACGCATCGCGGTCTCGAAGACGGCCAGCAGATTCCGGCCCTCCTAGTCGACCCACGGGATGCGCGACGCGTGTGGGTCGCGGTGCTCGGCCATCCGTACGGTCCGAACGAGGAGCGGGGTGTGTTTCGCACCACGAACGGGGGAGAGACCTGGCAGAAGGTGCTGTACAAGGACGAGAACACGGGCGCGGTGGACCTCGCGGCCGACCCGGGCAACCCCGAAACGGTGTTCGCCGTGCTGTGGGCGGCGCGGCAGGCGCCCTGGGAGATCGGGAGCTCCTGGACCCTCTCGGCCAACAACGGGCTCTACAAGTCGAGCGACGGCGGCACCACGTGGCGACAGATCACCGCGGGCCTCCCGGGCGCGGCGGAAGGGCTGGGCCGCATCGGTCTGGCGGTAGCGCCGAGCGCTCCGGCGCGGATGTACGCGGTGGTGGGCGCGGCGAAGGGCGGGGGGCTGTACCGGTCGGACGACGGCGGCGAGCACTGGCGGCTGGTGAACGCCGATGAGCGGGTGTGGGGACGGGACGGTGATTTCAACGAGGTCAAGGTCGATCCCCAGAACCCCGACGTCGTGTACGTGGCGAACATCGTTGCCTGGAAATCCGTGGATGGCGGGGCGACGTTCGCCGCGCTCCGCGGGGCTCCCGGCGGTGACGACTACCATCGCTTCTGGATCGATCCGCGCGATCCCAGGATCATCCTGCTCGCGGGCGACCAGGGTGCGGTCGTGACCGTGAACGGCGGCGAAACCTGGAGCTCCTGGTACAATCAGCCGACGGCGCAGTTCTATCACGTCGTCACCGATCGACGCTACCCGTACTGGGTCTACGGCGGCCAGCAGGAGAGTGGGTCGGTGGGGATCGTGAGCCGCGGCAACGATGGCCAGATCACCTTTCGGGACTGGCATCCGGTGGGTGTCGAGGAGTACGGGTACGTCGCGCCCGATCCGCTCCACCCCAACATCGTGTACGGCGGTCGGGTCACGAGGTTCGACTGGATTACGGGCCAAGTGCAGGACGTGTCTCCCGAGCCGGTGCGGACCGGGACGTACCGCTTCGTGCGGACCATGCCGTTGCTGTTCTCCCCCGTTGATCCGCGTGTCCTCTATTTCGGCGCGAACGTGCTGTTTCGCACCACGACGGGCGGCGCGAGCTGGGAAACGATCAGTCCGGACCTGACCCGCGCGGCGTACGACGTACCCACGACGCTTGGCGCGTTCACCACCCTCGACCCGGAGCACGGCAAGCATCGCGGCGTGATTTACACGATCGCGCCCTCGACGCGGCGGGCGGGCCTGCTGTGGGTCGGTACCGACGACGGGCTCGTGCATGTGACGCACGACGGGGGTCGGACATGGAAGAACGTCACCCCTCCGGCGCTCACGCCGTGGAGCAAGGTCTCGCTCATCGAGGCTTCCCATTTCGACACCCTCGCGGCCTACGCGGCCGTCAATCGCTTCCGCCTCGACGACCTGCGCCCGCACGTGTATCGCACGACGGACGGGGGAGCGACCTGGACCGAGACCGTCGCGGGACTGCCGCCGAACGAAGTCGTGAACGCCGTGCGCGAAGACCCGGTGCGCCGCGGGCTGTTGTACGCCGGTACCGAGCGCGGCGTGTACGTCTCGTTCGACGATGGTGATCATTGGCAATCGCTTCGGCTCAACCTGCCCGCGACGGCGGTGCGCGACCTCGTGGTGCACGACAGCGATCTCGTCGTCGGGACGCATGGCCGGTCATTTTGGATTCTCGACGGCATCGCGCCGTTGCGCGAGCTGCATGACGCGACGGATACGGCGCGGGCGACGGGGGCGTACCTCTTCCGGCCGGCGGGCGCCGTGCGGGCTCGCTGGAACGAGAACACCGACACGCCGCTCCCGATCGACGAGCCGGCGGGACAAAATCCGCCCGACGGAGCGATGCTCGATTACTATCTCTCGCGGGCGGCCGCCGGGCCGGTGCTCCTCGAGATCCTCGATCGCGCTGGAGCGGTGGTGCGCCGGTTTTCCAGTGACGATGGTTCCGAGCCGCCCGATTCGGGCCTCAACATTCCGCCGTGGTGGATCAGGCGGGCGCCGGGCGTCGCTCGCGACTCCGGCATGCATCGCTTCGTGTGGGACCTCCACGGACCCCCGCCCGCGGCGTTGCGTCACGACTACCCCATTGCGGCGGTCTTGCAGAACACGCCGCGCGAGCCGCGCGGGCCGTGGGTGCTTCCCGGGCGTTACGTCGTGCGACTGACGGTGGGCGGCCGCGCCTACACGCAGCCCCTCACGGTGCGCATGGACCCGCGCGTTCCGATCGCCGCGGCGGCGTTGGCCAGACAGCGGGCGGTCGCCATCAGCCTGGTGGAGGGACTGGAGCGGGACTCGGCGGCATTGGAGCGTGTCCGCGGGATCCGCAAGGACATCGCGGGCGCGCGGACGGGGAAAGGCGTGCCGGTCACCACGCTCGATTCGCTCGACCGGGCCGCGGGGGAGCTCGAGAGCGGTCAGGGCGGGCTCACCCGTCTGAACGGCCGACTCGCGGACCTCTACGGCTTGGTCGAAGGTGTGGACGCGGCGCCCACGCAACAGGCGGAAGGGCAGGCGCGGGACCTGCGACGCCGGCTGGCGTCCCTCGAGGCCGAGATCCGTGCGCTCGTTGGGCGCTTCCGTTCGCTCACCTCCGGCTTACAATAGACCATCATGATCCCCATTGAGCACCAGCCGGCCGGGTACTGGGCCACCAACCTCTACGACAGTCCGCGCAATCGCCCGAAGTCCGACGCACCGGTCAAAGATCTGCCGCAGCGGGCGGCACAGCGGTTCAAGCGCGCGCGCGAGGGCATCCGGGCGCTCCGGCATGTGACGGAGCAGGTGGTTTTTATGGGCACCGCGTGGAAGTGGGTGTGGATGTACGAGGTCGGCGGGCGCAAGCTCGGTTATCTCCATCCCATGCAGACCGGTCTCTCCGGCACGTTCATTATCAGCGACGAAGAGGAGCGCGAGCTCGCCGTCACGGACGGGCTGGCGCGCGCGTCCCGGCAGGCGATCCGCGACGGACGCATGTCCGGCGGCGTGCGCTGGTGTTGGATGGAGTTCCCGGATTTCGAAACCGTCGACGCGTTCGTCGACGTCATCCGTCTCAAGCATCAACTGTTGGCGCGTCCCGAGTGAGTTTGCCGGGGCTTGTGCGCCGTTTATCGGCGGCGCTACATTCCGGCGCCCCGAAGCCGCTTCACGACACAACCGACACATTCGCCATCGGTGCCTTTGGATGACGAAGAGGAGTGGTTCCGTCGGGGCCGGCATCGCGATCGCGCTCGTGATCGCCCTCCCGGCCGCGGCACAAACGGCTCAATCCGCTCCAGGCTACAAGGCTCCCGTCATCAGCGACACGGGGCGACTCAAGGGTCCCCGCCAGCCGATCTTCTTCCGACACGACATCCACGCAGGCCAGGACCAGATCCCGTGCCTGTACTGTCACAATACCGTGACGATCTCGAGCGAACCCGGCATTCCGGCGCTCCAGACGTGCTTCGGCTGCCACCAGATGATCGGCGGGTCGACGCCGTCCCATCAGGCGGAGATCAAGAAGGTCCGCGAGGCGTTCGCCACGAAGAAGGCACCCGCATGGGTGCGGGTACACGCGTTGCCGGCCTTTGTGCACTTTCCGCATCAGCGTCACATCAAGGCGCTGGGCACCGATGCGTGCGTCACCTGCCACGGCGACGTGCGCACGATGCCCCAGGTGTACCAGTTCGCGACGCTTCGGATGGGCTGGTGCGTCAACTGTCACGTGCAGCACAACGTCACACGTGACTGCACGGTGTGTCACTACTGAGGCCCCGATGGATCGCAGACGGTTCTTGACCGTGTTGGGAGCGACCGGCGGCGCCGCCGCGGCGGCGTCGGCGTGCGACATCGGTCCCGAGCCCACCGAGCACCTCGTGCCGTACGTGGTGCCTCCCGAGAACCAGGTGCCCGGGATCGCGACGTACTACGCCACGACCTGTCGCGAGTGCGCGGCGGGGTGCGGACTGCACGCCAAGGTGCGCGAGGGTCGCGTCATCAAGCTCGAGGGAAACCCCGAGTCGCCGATCAATCAGGGTCGGCTCTGCTCGCGCGGGCAGGCCGCGCTCCAGGGTCTCTACAACCCCGATCGCATCACCGATCCCATGGCGCGGGGGGCCAATGGGCAATGGCAGAAGCTCACGTGGGACGACGCGATCGGTCGCCTCCAGGCGCAGGTGAAGCAGGCGCGCGGCAAGGGCATCGCGTTCGTCACCGGACTCGAGAGCGGCTCGTTCGGTGAGCTCGTGGACGCGTGGATGAAAGAGATCGGCGGCCGCCACGTCACCTACGAGCCGTTCGCGTTCGAGGCGCTGCGCGAGGGAAACCGGATCGCCTTCGGCACGAGCGCCATCCCGTCGTACGACTTCGCCAACGCGCGCTACATCCTGTCGTTCGGCGCCGATTTCATGGAGACGTGGCTGTCGCCGGTCGGCTATCAGAACGCGTTCACCCGCGCGCACGCGTTCGACGCGAGCCGGGACGGGTCGATGGCCAAGTTCGTCTTCGTCGGTCCTCGGCTGTCGTTGACCGGCATGAGCGCTGACGAGTGGGTCGTCGCGAAGCCCGGCACGGAGTTCATGCTCGCACTGGCGATGGCTCAGGTCATTCTCACGGAGCGGCTCGCCCCGCCGCTCGCGCCCGCCGACGCCGCCCGCCTCCAGCATCTGTTGCCGGGCCCGGAGCGGATCGCCGGGTCGGTCGGGGTGGAAGCGGGGAAGATCCAACGGCTGGCGCGTGAGTTCGCCGCCTCGAAGGGGGGCCTGGCGGTGGCCGGCGGGATCGCCGCGCAGTACGGCAGCGGCGCGCTGCTCGTGGCCGCGGCGAACGTGCTGAACTATGTCGCGGGTCAGGTGGGGAAGACGGTCAAGTTCGGCCCGAATCAGGCGCTCGAGGCCGCCGGTTCGTTCAAGCAGCTGACCGACCTGGTCGCCGACATGAAGGCCGAGAAAGTGGGTCTGCTGCTCGTGCACGGCGCCAATCCAGGGCATTCACTGCCGGCCGCTTTCTCCGAGGCGCTCGGCCGTGTGGGATACAAGGTCAGCTTCGCCGCCCACTGGGACGAGACCGCCGCCGCCGCCGATCTGGTCCTGCCCGATTTTCACCCGCTCGAGCAATGGAACGACTCGCGACCGCGAGCCGGCGTCTACGCGCTGCAGCAGCCGGTGATGGAGCCGGTGTTCCCCAACACCCGGCATGCGGGAGACGTGATCCTGCAGGCGGGCGGCAAGGGCGGTGCCTTCAAGGAGTATCTCCAGAGCCGCTGGCAGACGCTGCATACCCGGTACGGTCGTGGTCGCCCCTTCGAGGATTTCTGGGACGATGCGCTGCAGCACGGCGGCATCTACGCCGACGCTCCCACCCAGACGGTTCGCCTGGGCCCGGACATCCAGCGGCTCGTAGGAGGTGCGGCGAGCACGTCGCTCCAGCTCACCACCCTCATCGTGTTCCCGTCCGTCGCTCTGCACGACGGCCGCGGCGCCAACAAGCCCTGGCTGCAGGAGCTTCCCGACCCCGTCTCGAAGATCACGTGGCACGGGTGGGTGGAGGTCCATCCTCAAACCGCGGCCAAGTGGCAGCTCGACAACGGTGACGTCGTGCTCCTCAAGTCTCCGCACGGCGCGGTGCGCGCCCCGGTGTGGATTACGCCGGGCATCCGCCCCGATGTGCTCGCGGTCCCCACGGGTCAGGGGCACAAGGCGTACGGGCGGTACGCCAAGGACCGCTCCTTCAACGCGTTCGAGCTGCTGAGTCCCGAGCCCGCGGACTTCGGGGGCCGGGCCTTCGCCGTGGGCGTGACCGTCACGAAGACCGCCGACCACCGCCGCCTCGCGACCATCGAAGGCGACGCTCGCGAGCAAGGTCGTGGCGTGATCGAAGTGCTGGGGCTCGAGCGGGCGCGGGCGCTCAAGCGCGGGCAGCACCCGTTCGCGGAGCGCGAGGCGCCCGCGTACGCCGAAAAGGCGCTGGAAGACTGGGCCGAGGCCCAGCAGAAGAAGGCGGCGCTCGGCAACTACGCCGGGGAGCACCCCCGCTGGGCGATGGCGATCGACCTCGCGAAGTGCACGGGATGCTCCGCGTGCGTCACGGCGTGTTACGCGGAGAACAACCTCGCGACTGTGGGTGAAGAGCTTGTGATCCGCCGGCGGCAGATGAGCTGGATGCGTATCGAGCGCTACTACACTGGGAGCGACGAGGGGCGCATCGGCGCGGTCGTCACGCCGATGCTGTGCCAGCAGTGCGGCAATGCGCCCTGCGAGCCCGTGTGCCCGGTGTACGCTTCGTATCACACGCCGGATGGCTTGAACGGCCAGGTCTACAATCGGTGCGTGGGCACGCGCTACTGCGCCAACAACTGCCCGTACAAGGTCCGGTACTTCAATTGGTACAACTACAGCGAGCCCGGCGGGGAGTGGGAGAGCTGGCCGGACCCGCTCAACATGCTGCTCAATCCCGACGTCACGGTGCGGGCGAAGGGCGTGATGGAGAAGTGCACGTTCTGCGTGCAGCGGATCCGCGGCGCCCAGAACCGGGCGCGCCTCGAGGATCGCAACGTTCAGGACGGCGAGATCACACCCGCGTGCGCGCAGGCGTGTCCCTCGGAGGCGATCGTCTTCGGCGACCTCCACGACAAGACCTCGCGCGTCGCGGCGCTGGCGCAGGACCCGCGCGGCTATCACGTACTGGCGGGGCTGAACACCCGTCCGGCGATCACCTATCTCGCGAAGGTCGTCCACGGCGAAGAGCCGGAGGCCCGGACACATGGCTGACCGGCCGGCCACGCCCTCTCGAGTGACCTACGACTTCGTGACGCGCGCGATCGCGCGCACGCTCGAAACGCCGGGCAAGGGCTACTTCGCGCTCCTCACCGCGGCGGTCGTGCTGCTCGCCATCGGCATCATCACCCTGTGCCTGCTGCTCCGGTACGGGCTGGGCCTGGCGGGCTACTCGCATCCGGTGTACTGGGCGGTCTTCATCACGTGCTTCGTGTTCTGGGTTGGTATCGCGCACTCGGGCACGCTGATCTCCGCGATCCTGTACCTGTTCCGCTCGGGATGGCGCACGGCCGTGTACCGGACCGCCGAAGCGATGACAGTCTTCGCGGTGATGACGGCGGGCTTGTTCCCGCTGATTCACATCGGCCGGCAGTGGTACTTCTACTGGCTGATCCCGTACCCCAACGAGCGCGGCCTGTGGCCGAACTTCAAGTCGCCGCTCATCTGGGACGAGTTCGCGATCGGCACGTACTTCACGGTGTCGACGGTCTTTCTCATCACGGGCTTGATTCCCGACATCGCGGCGGTGCGCGACGTCGCGACCGGCTGGCGCAAGAAGCTCTACGCGATCTGTGCGCTCGGGTGGCGAGGGACGAACGAGCAGTGGCGCCACTACACGCGCGGCTATCTCTACCTGGCCGCGCTCGCGACGCCGCTGGTGCTGTCGGTGCACAGCGTCGTGTCGTGGGACTTCGCGATGGCGCTCGTGCCGGGGTGGCACGCCACGCTGTTCGCGCCGTATTTCGTCGCGGGCGCCATCTACTCGGGCGTCGCCATGGTCATCACCCTGCTCGTGCCGATCCGCAAGCTGTTTCACCTCGAAGACCTCATCACGGTCCATCACTTCGAGAATCTCGCGAAGCTGTGCCTGCTGACGGGCTTGATCGTGAGCATGTCCTACTGCACCGAGAATTTCGCGGCGTGGTTCAGCGGCAACCCCCACGAGCGCGCCGGGTTCTGGTATCGGGCGTTCGGGCCGTTCTGGTGGGCCAGCTGGACCATGAACATCTGCAATGGGCTCCTGCCGTGGGTGCTCTTTTCGAAGAAGGTCCGGACCAACATTCTCGGCTTGTTCGTCATCTCGATCTTCGTGAACGTCGGGATGTGGTTCGAGCGGTTCGTGATCATCGCGGTGTCTCTCGCGGGTGAGCCGTTCGAGCGCTTCGCGAACGCCACCTACAATCCGACCTGGGCCGATTGGGGCATCATGGCCGGGAGCTTCGGGTGGTTCTTCATGTGGTTCCTCTTGTTCGTGAAGATCTTCCCGGCGGTCTCGATCTCCGAGGTGAAGGAAGTCCTCCCGGCGCCGCGGCGCGGGAAGGTGGCGGCCACGTGAAGCTCGTGAACCCCCTGACCGCGATCTTTCATCCACCGCCCACGCCCGGCGTGCTGGCGGTGTTCGGACACGTCGACGCCACGGTGGACGCGATCGGACGACTCCGCGCCGGCGGGCACACGGACTTCACCGTGTATTCGCCGATTCCCCGGCACGAGATCGAAGACGCGCTCGACCAGCCGGTGAGCCCGGTCCGGATGTTCACCCTCATCGGCGGCATCGCGGGCTGCGCCATCGGCGCCTGGATCACCCTCTACATGTCGTACGACTGGCCGATCGTCCTGGGTGGCAAGCCCATCGGCTCGATCCCGCCCTACGTCGTGATCATGTTCGAGATGACGATCCTGTTCGGTGCGCTCTCGACCATCCTCGGCATTCTCTTCAATGCGCTCCTCGCCGCACGCCGCCTGGGCACGGTGGCCTACGATCCGCGCTTCACGAACGACAAGTTCGGCATCTTCGTGCCGAGCGAGCCGGCGCGCGCGGGCCAGGTGGAGTCGCTGCTGCGCAACGCGGGTGCGGAGGAGGTGCGCCGTGCGTAGGTCTCGTGCCGCCCTTGCCGCCCTTGCCGCCCTTGCTGCCCTTATCGCCCTTGCGTGCGACCCGGACAACGTCGTGCACCAGATCGGCTGGTTCGCCACGATGCGCCACCAGCCGAGCATCAAGCCGTATGCCCGCCCCATTCCGCCCGTGCCGGGGACCGTGCCGGTGACCGGCGCCGAGCCGGTGATGAACATCCAAATGGCCGACCGGTTGGTGAATCCCCGCACCCGTACGTCGGAGTCGATCAACCGCGGCCGGTTCGTCTATGAGACGTATTGCCAAGTGTGCCATGGGCCCGCGGGCCACGGTGACGGTCCCATTTCATCGGCCGCGGGAGGGCCGTTCTTCGGTGTGCGCTCACTCGTGAACGACACCATCGCCCGCCGCACGGACGGATACATCTACGGGGTCATCGTGAGTGGCCAGGTCATGGGTCGCGGGCTGATGCCGGTCTACGGCGACAAGGTCCGCGGCACCGATCGCTGGGACCTCGTGAACTACGTCCGCACGCTGCAGGCCGAGGCGAAGGCGGCGAGGGCACGGCGGTGAGCGCGACCGCGGTTGCCTCCCGCCAGGTGTTGGTCGAACGGGCGCGTCAGTTTCCGGCACGAACGTTCCTGCTGTCGGGCGCGGCGCTCGCGATCGCCGGCGGCGCGCTCTTCTTCTTGATGCTCGCGGCCGGTCGGGAGGCGCGCGCCTGGCAAGCCTGGCACGTGAACTTCATGTTCTGGACCGGCCTCGCGCAGGGGCTCGTCGTGATCGCGGCGTCCCAGAAGCTCGCAAAGGGGCATTGGTCCGGCGTGATCATCCGGCTCGCCGAAGCGGGCGTGGCGTTTCTCGCCGTCTCCCTGGTGCTCTACCTGGGGCTCATCGTCGGCCGCGCGTACATCTTCAGCTGGCTGCGCGAGCCCCGGCCCGATCTCGGTCCCTGGCTCACCGCAAAATTCTTCTTCATTCGCAACTGGGTCATCTACGCGCTGCTCACCTGGGTGTCGTGGCGCTTCGTGCGGCACGACACGGCCCCCGATGTCCGCGAGCTGGCAGACGGGCGGCCGGCTGACCGGCTGGAAGACCGCGATATCATTTCGCGCGATGCGGCGTTCGTGGTCCTGGGCTTCGCGTTCGGATACAGCCTGCTCGCGTTCGACCTGATGATGTCGTTGGCGCACAAATGGATGAGCAGCCTATTCGGCGTCTTCTACTTCATGGGAAGCTTTCTCGCGGCGTTGATGGCGCTGGCGGTCCTTGCCGTCGCCCTGCGCCGCCCGATGGGTCTCGAGGGGCTCTTCTCTTCCAGGCAGCAGCACGACCTGGGGAAGCTGTGCTTCGGCTTCACGGTGTTCTGGGCGTACTTGATGTGGGCGCAGTATCTCGTCATCTGGTACGGCAACCTGCCCGAGGAGACGTACTTCCTCTTTTACCGGCTGATCGGTCCATGGAAACCGGTCGGTGTTGCGGTCTTCCTCCTCGTCTTCCTCGTGCCGTTCGTCGGCCTCCTGGGCGTCCGGCCCAAGAAGTACGGACCCACGCTCGTGGCGTTCGCGCTCGTGAGCCTCGCCGGGATTTGGCTCGAGCGCTATCTGGAGATCGTCCCATCCGTGAACGGTGGGGCGGGTCCGGCCATCGGCCTGCCCGAGCTCGCCGCGACGCTCCTGTTCGTTGGGCTGTTCGTGCTCTCGCTCGGGTGGTTCGGCGCGCGCTATCCCATGGTCTCACCTCGGTTGGCCGCCGACACTGTCGAGCGCGAGCATCACTAAGAAGCAATTCACGATTCATCGTTTTCGGACATTTCGAAGTCCAGCCGCGGCCCCTTTGATGTTCCCGAGTGTAAGAAGTCCGGCAGCAAAGCCGGTCCTTGGCCGTCCCCGGAGCAACACTCGGAGGTTCTATGCCGTTGAAGGGCGTGGGCATTACGACGGGTCTCATATTGTTGGCGGCGTGCGGGAGCTCGACCTCACCTGGTGGTGGGGGCGGCGGTGGTGGAGGCGGACACAGCACCACAATCACGGTCGGGAACGACTTCTTCGATCCCACGCCGGACACCGTGCCTGCGGGGGCGGTAACGTTCACCTGGGCAACGCCCTCGAACGGCCATAACGTCACGTGGGACACTGGGCCGGGGACGCTCCCGACCAATTCGACAACGATGTCCTCGGGAACCTATTCACCAACGCTGCAGGCGGGCACCTACACGTATCACTGCTCGATCCACGTGGCGCAGGGGATGCGCGGCACGATCGTCGTCCAGTAGAGTTTGCTCTGGAGGTACTATATGCCGTCGATGTGGCTGACAAGAGTGGTAGGAGCGACAGGGCTGGTGCTGCTCGCGTCGTGCGGTAGCTCCACATCATCCTACGGAGGCGGGGGCGGTGGAGGCGGTGGTGGGCATACTACCACGATCGCTGTCGGGAACGACTTCTTTAGCCCGACACCGGACACCATACCCGCGGGCCAGGTGACCTTCAGCTGGTCAGCCGGCTCGGTGGGGCATACGGTGAATTGGGACAGTGGTCCGGGCACGCTCCCCGCGAACGAGCCTTTGAGGAGCTCGGGTACGTACGTGGCGACGCTGCAGGCAGGGACCTACCAGTATCACTGCGCAATCCACGGTGGTCCGGGGACCGGAATGCACGGCACGATCGTCGTCCAGTAAGTCAGGTGATACACCACGCTCCCGGAGCGCCCTTGCGTTGCGGGAGCGTTTTTTTTTCAGTCTCCCTCAAGGCCGCAGCGGGCGCAGCAGACGCTTCAGGGCCGCGAGAGAGTCGGGGGACAGGGGCCCACGCACTTCCACGAAGAGCCCCGACGCGGTGCGCTTGGCCTTGTCCTCGTCGGCCGCCGGCGTGGGCGCCGGCCGCGGGGCGGCTGCGGCAGAATCGACTGCGCGCGTGTTGAGCAGCGCTCGAGCGCCGGCACTCTGCGTGTCGCGCCGGGCCTCGCCCGCTCCCGTCACGACGACTTCGGCAAGCTGGAGCGGCGATGGCCGTCCGTTGACCACCTCGATCACCGTCGTCGAATCGAGGGCCTGTTCCACGATCACCATCGCCGAGTAGCCGAGCTGCCGCCCACGGTACATCCCACGGACGGGCAGATCCGGGACCACCAACGGATCGGCGCCCAGCAGTAAGCGCGCACTGTCGACACCGATCGGCGGGCCTTTCACGGTGCCGCGATACCCATTGAGCTGTGCCATCTCCCGGTGTGCCGGCGCGGACGCGGCGGCCTTCGAAGCCAAGTACCCGTCCGCCGTGAGAGGGCCGGCTTCACGGCGGGCGATCGAGTCGGCCGCTGACTTCTCCTCAATGGCGCCGCCCACCGCGGGTGAGGCTGCCTGCTTCGAGACTCGCAGGCGCCGCTCCGCCACTCTCTGCCGCTGCCCAGCGAACGCGCTGTCCGGCGCGGAGGCGGTTGCGGGGCCTGGTGCCGGGGCAGGCCGCGCGAGCTGATCGGCAATAATGGTTGGACGCCCGGGCGCTGTCGGCTCGAGCGGCGGGACTCCGCGCTCGCCAACGTAGGTCCCGATGCCGAGCGCCAGCGCAATCGTCGCCGCCCACGCGAGCGGCGTGCGCACCTGCCACCACAACCGCGCTGGTAGCTTCACGTCGCCCGGACGAAAGGGCGGCAGCTCGCGATCCGGCGGCGCGGCCTGCGCGAGCAGCTCACCCGCGCGGGCGATCAGCGCGCGCTCCTCCTCGAGGCGCGTCCGACACGCCGGGCACTGAGCCACATGGGCCTCGACCGACTGAGCCTCAGGCGGCGACAACTCGCCATCCAAGTACGCGTGCAGCGTTCCGTCATCCACGTGCGACATGTTCACCCTTTTCTCCGGCCTCGTGCGCTTCGACCAAGCGCCGGCGCGCCCGCGCGAGGGTCGTCCCCACGGCGCCGGGCGCGAGCCCGGTATGCGCGGCGATCTCCGAATACGATAGTCCCGAGTCCCACAGCAACAACACCTCCCGATCGCGCGGCGTCAGCTGCTCGAGCGCGGCCCGCACCTGCACGCGCTCCTGTTCTTCCTGGAATACTTCGTCCGACGTCGGGGTGCCGTCCTGCGACTCGGCCGTCAGAAGCGTGAGGTGCCGCCGCTCCCGTGCCGCGCGTCGCGCTTCGTCTCGCGCCATGTTCGCCGCCACGATGAAGAGCCACCCCCGGGCATTTTCGGGTTTGTGGACCACCGCCCGCGCGAACGCTTCCTGGGCGAGGTCCTCCGCGCGCTCGGCGTCCCATACCTTGCGGTACAGGAATCGCACGAGCGCGCGGTAGGTCGTCCGGTAAATCTCAGCCAGGCGGTCTGCGCTCACATCGCTCACGATCGAAAGTCGCGCACCACAGTAGCGAGCTCCCCGTCGGTCCACGTCGTCTTTCCACGCGCCGCGATCTTGAGACTCACGCGGCGGCCGGCCACGAGCACCGAGGAGCCGAGCGCAGCTGGGCCACGCAATTCGGGCAGGGCTCGGAGCAGAGCGAAGTACGCGTCACTGAAGGGCTCCACGGTGACCACCCGCAGCGAATCACGATGCGCGAGATCGGTCCATGTGCTGTCGCGCCACGTGAACATGCGCCCGCCGACTCGCTGCGTGCGAGTTGCGCTCCCGCGCTCCCGCAGGGCGATCGAATCCGCCGAGCCGGATACGACAACTGCGTCTAGACTGACGGAGCCCGCCATCAGTTTCTCGGCCTTCGCACGGCCCACGGCCTCGCTACCGACCTGAGCCGCGGGCGCTGGCCGGGCATTCAAGAAGTCCGGGCGCTGCGCCACCACGCCCGGCTCCTGCACCAGATACGACGTGTACTCCGTGAGGATTCCATAGCGCAGGGCGAGCCGCTTCAACTCACTCACGATCTCCGGGTTCGCGCCATGCAAGCGGATCTCGCGCGAGAGGGCGCCCGCCTTCCGGGCTGCCCACAACTGTTGGACGTAATCAGCGCCCGGCAGCTCGTCGCCGAAACGTGCCGTGGTCGTGAACCGCTCCTCGTGTCCGTTTCTCCTTCCCGTCACCGTAACGGACCGCTCCCCGCTCCCCGCTCCCCGCTCACGTCCGAAGACCACCAGCTCGTCGCCCGCGAACAGGTCCGGCAAGCCTTGCGGCTGCAGGTCGTAGAGCTCGACGCCGTCTCCCCGAATCGCGAGATCGGTCAGGACTGGTGACGCGATCTTCGCCGCCAGTGCGCCGACCGCCTGCTCGATGTCCCCGCCCGGTTGGATGTATTCGGTCACGCCGCGTGCCCGTTCCGTCAGCCGATCGAGAAGATACGTGTTCACGTCAAATCCAATCCCAAAGGCGAAGACGCGAAACGGTCCCCGACCGCGCTCCGCCTGTTCGGCGATGTGCTCCGGGTCCGTTTCTCCCACCGTAGGCATACCGTCCGTCAAAAAGACTACTACCCCGAGCGCGCCATCGCGCGGCGGCTCGGTGAACGCTTCGGTGAGCGCGCCCGCGATGTTGGTCCCGCCGTCAGTATCGAGGCGCCGTACCCAGTCCTGCGCGGCCCGGACGCTGTCCGGGACCGCCGAGGTCCAGCCCGTCGCGAAGCGGCGCACGCCGCTTCCAAAACTGATCACCCGGAAGCGATCGCCCGATCGCAGACCGCCGAGCAGCTGCACCAGGGCGGCGCGCGCCTGGTCGAGCTTCTCGCCCGACATAGAGCCCGAGACGTCGAGCACGGCGACGAGATCGCGGGACACCGAGGGCGTGGCGCCTGTGCCCCCACCCGGTGCGAGCAACAGCATGGAGAACCCGTCTTCGCCGACGGGTTGACTGGTGATGAGCGACAGGCCCACGAGTCCGCGCGCGAGGGGCAGAAAGAGCTCGAAATCCCCCCGAGCTGCGGAGTCGGCGAGCGTGACCTCGAGGCGGTCCGCGTCGCGTCTCGACGTCAGGCGATGGGTCGGCGAGTACGGATCGCCGAACCGGCTCGCGCTGTCCACGGCGATCCGAACGCCTCGCGCCGCCGTCGCGCCGGGCCCCGTGCCGGTGACGTAACGGAACCGCCAGGCATCGCCCACCCGGTCCATCAATTGTGTGTAGCGCAGCGTGATCTTGCGGGTTTCGCCCGCCGCGATGGGGAAGACCCGCGCGCGCAAGAGCCCGTGTCCCGCGAGCTCGATCAGCGCGGGATCCCGCTTGCGACGCACGATCTCCTCGTAGATCGCGCGCGCTTGCCCGGCGTCCATCGGCTCACCCTTCAGCTCGCGGTCGCCCTGCCATAGAGAGAAGTCGCTGAAGGTCGCTTCGCCCGGCAGCGGGTACAGATAGCTCGCCTCGTCGAGCAGAGCGCCGTCGTTGCGGAACCATTCCTCGACACTGACCCGCGCCACGCGGCCGGTGACGGCGACCTGCACTGCGCTGCGAATCTTGGTGACCGCGCCGCGCGGCATCGGTAAGGGCCGCACGGGCTCGATCCATCCTTGGCCGGCCGCGCCAACGAGCGGCACGAGGAGGAGGGCGAGGACTCCGAAGGTGATACGGGACGACGCCATGCGAACGACTCCGTGAGAGACGTCATGAGAGACGCTCGGCTGGAGGGGGATTGCACACCGGGCGCTACGTCATGGCCTGCAAAGGGGTTGCGGCGACTGCGGGCGTGTCCCCATCTTGGTTGCGCCGCAGCGCCCGCGGTGGAACGTTACCGCGCCTCAACGGACGGGGAGTCGTGCCGCGCTACACCTACCGCCGTCTCACGAAGCTCCCGAGCACCGCCGACGAGCTCAGCCGCCACACGGTCCTCAACCTCCCAGGCATGCTGCACGGCCTGAGCTTCGAGCACATGGTGATGGGCCCCGGTGCGGTGGCGCCCATCTCGGTCGAGGACGAAGCGGGGATTCTCATCTTCACGCTCGCCGGGCGGGGTGTCATGGCGCTCGACGGCGATCGCATCGAGGTCTCGGCGAATGACTTGGTGCACATCCCGGCTGGGGTGCCCTACGGCATGCAGACGCTGGGAGGGACGGACTGGGTGTACGTCGCTATACAAGCTCCAGCGGTCTAAGACAGGGAGCGGCGAGCTGGGAGCGGGACTCTCCGATGCACCGTCAGGAACCGCTCCCCGCTCTCTGCTCCCGTCTTAACCTACCGCACATTGGTTCGGCCCGAACTCCAGAATCTCCGCGTCCGCATCCGACACGCTCTCCAGACCGAGATTGGCCAGCTTGATCGTGCGATAGCTCTCGGGCGGTGTGGCGGTGTGCTCGATCACCCATCGGCGGAACGTCTGCGGGTCCTGGATCGCGACGGCCTCGTTGGTCGCCGTGATGACGTCGAAACGCGCGCCGATGCACCGGTCGGCCCGCCGCTCTCGCTCGCCCATGTAATGCGCGGGGAGCACGACGAGGTCGCCGGGCCACTCGGACCGCACCCGCTCGAGGCTCTCCCACAGGCGCGCCGCCCAGGCATCGCGCTGACCGCCCAGGTCGGGCCGTCCCACCGATTGCACGAACACGAAGTCTCCGGTGAGCGCGAGCGCTTCGTCGACGACGAGGGTGAGGCTGCCGAGCGTGTGCCCCGGGACGTGCACGGCGCGGAGCGTCGCCCGTCCGAAGGCGATGGTGTCGCCGTCGGTGAGCGGCTGGAAGGCCATGCGCCCTTCGGCTCCATCGTACGGCGATCGCGCGTCGTCCGGGTGAAGGAAATAGGGCACCTGCCACCGCGCGGCGGCGGCTCGGGCGCCGCTCAGATAGTCGGCGTGCATGTGCGTGTCGATGACCGCGGCGACCGTCGCGCCCGATTCGGCGAGCAACGCGTCATATGCGTCGAGGTGACGGCCAGGGTCCACGACGACGGCGTCTCCATCGCTCACGAGAATGTAGGAAAGCGCCCCCTTGCCGACTCGGTCGACCTGGATCACGCGCTCGAGCGCCGGCGTCGGGGACAAGCGGCGTGGCAAGTAAACGGTCTCCCAGGCCGCCATGCCGCCCGCGACCGAGTACGCCTCGAACCCGCGTTCACGCAAGAACTGAGTCGCCCGCTTGCTCGAGTTGCCGTGCCCGCAGATCACCGCGACCGGAGCCGCCGGGTTGAGTCGCAGGGGTTCGAGCGTGCCGAGCCGGTACATCTCCGACGCGGGGACGGCGCGGAAGTCGAGCGTCGCGCCCAGGGTGACCCGCGCCTGCGCGACGCGCTCCGCCGCTCGCACGTCGAGCAGCTGGAGTCGCTCGCCGTCGTCGAGGCGGCGGGCGAGCTCGGGCGCGGGCATGTGCGGTACGGAGGCGTCTGACATGGGGCTTGGAGTGTCGTCGTGATGGTGCGAGAACGCAACGGCCTACGTGAACGCTCAGGGCTCCCGTTTTGGGGGCACGCGAATATATTGTGAACGGATTCACAAGCCCATACCCGTCCTCGTCCCAAGAAGGAGTCGGCAATGCGGTTGACCCTGCTTACCACGCTCGTCGCGTTCGGCGCGATCGCCTGCGGCGGCGACAAGAAGGCTGCGACGGCGCAAGCGGAGGCCGCGACCCCAGCGACCCCCGCGACGTCCGCGACCACGTCACCGAATGGCGCAGCGAGCGCCACGCCCGCGGCGGAGCCCGCCGGGGCCGTCGTCGAAGTGAAGATGACGGGCGACGGCACTTCGAAGGCGGCGTTCGAGCCCGCGACGCTCACCATCAAGGCCGGCACGACCGTTCGGTTCATGAACGTCTCCGGCGGGCCCCACAACATCGCGTTCTTCAGCGACTCCATCCCGAAGGGCGGGGCGGACGCGTTGAAGAAGGGGATGGCGAACGCGATGAGCGACCTCACGGGTCCCTTCCTCATGCAGCCCAACGAGAAGTACGACGTGTCGTTCGCGGGCGCGCCCGCGGGGACGTACAAGGGCTACTGCATGCCGCACGTGGCCTTCGGCATGAAGATCACGATCAAGGTTCAGTAGCTCCGCGCTGAGCGTTGCGAAGGGAAACGGCCCCGGACGATCCGGGGCCGTTTGACTTTCGTGGTGGGCGCCGGGATGTTCTCCGGCTCAACGGTCTCCGTGTCGGCCTTCTTCGAGCGCCTGCGTGCGGCCTTGGCGCCGGATTACGAGTTGCTGCGCGAGCTGGCGCGCGGCGGCATGGGCAGCGTGTACCTGGCGCGTGACGTGGCGCTCGACGGTCCCGTGGCCGTCAAGGTCCTGCGGCCCGAGCTGTGGACGGTCGAATCAGCGGAGCAGTTTCGCAACGAAGCACGCACCCTCCGACGCCTGCGTCACGCCAACATCGTACCGGTCCATTACGTCGACACCCGACAGGGTATCGATTTCTACGTGATGGACTACCTGGTCGGCGATACTGTCCAGGGGCATCTCGAGAAGCACGGGCCGTTACCGGTCGATCGCGCACGGGAGCTTGGTCGCGACCTCCTCAAGGCCCTCGAGGTCGCACATGCGCACGGCGTGATTCATCGCGATGTGAAGCCCGCGAACGTCTTTATCGAGGACGGGCGGGCGATCCTCACCGACTTCGGTATCGCCCGGCGGCTCAGCGACGAGGAGCGTTCCGATCCGCGGGTGACCGTCGGAACTGCCGCCTACACGGCGCCCGAGCAGTTCGTAGGGGTGCCGGCGGACGCTCGCACCGATATCTACTCGGCCGGAATGGTGATCTACGAGGCCATGACCGGTCGCCACTGGGACAAGGGGCCGCCGCAGGACGGGGATTGGTCCGGAGTGCCGTGGCTGATGAAGCGCGTGTTGCAACGCAGCCTGGCGCTCGACCCAGTGGGGCGCTGGCCGGATGCGACGTCGTTTCGTCGAGCCTTGTGGCGCACGCGAGTACGCCGGTACCAGCGGAACGCGGCGGCGATCGGAATCGGCGGCACGATCTTGGGGCTCGTGATCCATTGGCTCCTCGTGAGGCCTGTTTCGACGCTCGCCATTCGGGTGGATGCGATGAGTCCCGGAGCAGGCGTCGCACCGGCGCTCGCCGACTCAGTCGCCTGCGCGCTGGCGCGCAGTCTCGATCGCTACCCCGAGCTTTCATCGCACTGCGTCGCGGGACTCGGTCGTTGGTGGCCAAGCGGATCTCACATCCGTGTCGAGCTCGCCAGCAGCGGAGATGCCTTGCGCATCCGGCTTCACGGGTCCCGCGTGGATACGCTCGACCTCCAAGGGCCGCGTGACGCGTGGCGAGCGTTGTCGGACACGCTCGCCGACCGCGTCTTCGCGGCCTTCCTCGGCAGTGAGGGGTCACTCGAGGCGTCCCTGCCGAGCAGGATTCTTCCGAAGAACGCGGAAGCGCGAAGTGCGTTTCGACGCGCGGAGGAAGCGTTCAGCCACGCGCGGTACGGGGTGGCACGGGCAGGGTACGCCGAAGCAACGGCGCTCGATTCGACGTGTTGGCTGTGCTATTGGCGCCACGCCGAAGTCGGTCGCTGGTTCGACTTGGAGGACGATCCGCGAGACAGCGCCCACTATTACGCCCACCGCGATCTGTTTCCCGAGTACTACCAACGATTGATCGGAGCAGAGCGGCTGTCCGAAGCGGCACGCCTCGATTCCCTCGACGCGCTGACGGAACGCTGGAGGGATTTCCTCTTCGGCCAGTTCCGGCGCGCGGACGAAATCCTGCATCGGGGACCGCTTGTCGGGCGTTCGCGTGGCGAAGCCCTGCAGTCGTTCCAGGATGTCCTCAGAGTACAGGGGGAATTCGTGCCGGCGCTCGGTCACCTGGCCTGGCTGCACGTCGCCGAAGGTGACTCCGCCGCGGCGTTTAGGGCTCTCGCCCGGCTGGAACCGCTGGCAGACAAGACAGATGCGTCGTACGCGTCCATCGCCGTCGTGCGATTGGCGTTTGCCTGGCGATTTTTCCCACCGTCCGTTGCGGAGCGGGCGACCGACGAGCTCGTCAGAATGGCGACCAAGGCCGGTATCAGGGATCTGGATGCAGGGGCACGCTACCTCGCCGCATTCGGCAGCCCGCAGGGAGAGCTTGCGTTCGCCGATCGGCTGCGGACCGACCCGCGCTTCGGGCGCTCTGCGAACATTGGACGCATTCTTGCGCTCGTCGGCATGGGGCGGCCTGACACGGCGTTGGCGCTCGCGGAAGCAATCGCTTCCGACTCTCCCGAGCTCGAGATCTTCGCCGACGAGCTGGCCGCGGCGCTCTTGATGTTTGATCCCGAGCAGTCACGGGCCCGTTGGCTGGCGGTGCGCGCCCGCCTCCAGACGATGACGGGCCCGACGGAGCGGCGGTTGCGAGCTGCCTTCATGCTGGCCGCGGTTCAACGCGCACAGGGGGGAGCCGACCCGCCGGGGCGCCCGATCCTTCCGGGCGAAGCAGCCCCGTGGGTATTGAGCACGCTGCTTCTCGCGCAGGGAGCCGCCGGTCGGGGCGCCTTTGATTCCGCGCTCACGACCTCGGACTCCTTGACCTGGATATCCGTGCAGCGGACTGATGATCCGTTCTTCAGGACGATTCTGCACATGGAGCGAGCCGTCTGGCGTCAGCACGGGCGGTATCCCGGCGCCGCCAAGGCCGATCTGTTGTGGTATGAGAACTCCGATCTCTACGGATATCCCACCAGAGATCCGCAGCCGGCGGAGGTGGACTGGGCGTTCGCGGCGTTAGCCCAATGGAACCTGGGTGGGCTTCTCGCCCGCACCAGTGGACAAGAGGAAGAAGCCTGTCGGGCGTACCGGGCCGTGGCCCGCCTGTGGGCCGCGGGCGAGCCCGCCTACCGCGCCCGGGCCGACAGCGCCGCTCAGCGTCTCGCGACGCTGCATTGCAAGGCGGCGGCGTGATCGTGGTTCGCGCGCTCGGACCGGTGGACGTGCAGGTCGATGGCGCGGCCGCGCCGGCGGACCTGCTGTGGAAGAAGAATCTCGCCTTGCTCGTGTATCTCGCGCGCTCGCCCAAGCGCGCCCGGACGCGCGAGCATCTCGTCGGCATGTTCTGGGGCGATAAGTCGGAAGACAAGGCGCGCCGGTCCCTTAACGAGGCCCTGCGTGAGCTGCGCCGCTACACGGGCAACGGTTCGCTCAAATCCGATAACACGCAGGTGCGATTGACGGCCGACGCGGTCGAGCTCGACACGGATAAGCTCGACGCCCTCGCGTCCACCGGCGACTGCGCCGGTGCCGCCAGCCTCGTGGACGGAGAATTCCTCGAGGGGTTCAGCGTGAAGGGGGCATCCGAGTTCGACACGTGGTTGGCGGCGGAGCGGGAACACTGGCGGCGGCGCTCGGTGGACGTCCTCGTGTCGCGAGCGGAGCAGCTGTTAGCGAGCGGCGACGTCGCGGCCGCGCAGGTCTTGATGGAACGAGCGCGCCGGCTCGACTGGCGCAGGGAAGCGGGTGTACGGACGGCCATGAGGGTTCTCGCACTCGGCGGAGACCGAGCGGGCGCGCTGGCACTCTACGAGGCGTTCGTCGCTCGACTGCAAGAGGAGCTTGCCGCCAAGCCGGACCCTGAAACCGAAGCGCTAGCCCAGCGTGTGCGACAGGAACGCGCGTGGCGGCTCCCGAAGGAATTGCAGTCGGCCCCGTCCCGCGAATCGGGTCCCCGGCGCACGCCGTTGGTGGGGCGGGCCGCCGAGCTCGAGCGCGTGACGAAAGCGTGGGGCGTTTGCCGGACAGCGTCTCGTTTCGCCGTCGTGGTGATCGAGGGAGATCCAGGCACGGGGAAGACCCGGCTCGCTGAGGAGCTTGCGGCGCGCGCGCGCCTCGACGGCGCCGTGGTCGTCGGAGTGCGCGCCGTCGAAGCCGATTCCTCCGAGGCAGGGAGCGGAATACTCGGGATCGCCCGCGGTGGGCTGCTCGACGCGCCGGGCGTCGCCGGCGCGTCCCCCTCCGCGCTCGATCAGCTCCGTGGCCGCACCCCCCTCGACGCAGCCGGTCGTGCATTCTCCGAGGTGCTGCAGGCGGTCTCCGAAGAGCAGCCCGTTCTGGTATTCGTGGACGACGCGCAATGGCTCGATCGCGAGTCCCTGCTCGCGCTCGGCGCCGCCGCCCGTGACCTGGCGAAGGCTCGGGTCACGTGTCTCATCGTGGCAGCCCTTCAACCACCACGTCCCGAGGTGGACGAGCTGCGGGCGCGGGTGGGGCGGGAGCTTTCGGGCGTTGTGGTGAGAGTCGGTCCGTTGGGCGCAGAGGACGTTCACGAGCTCGCCCGCCGGGCGTTGCCGTCCTACGGTGGTGCGCAGCTGGACCGCGTGACGCGGCGCGTGCTTAAGGATTCGGCCGGCATTCCGCTGCTCGTCACGGCACTGCTCGAGGCGGTCGCGAGCGGGCTGGAGCTGGCCGCGGACGCCGGCGCGTGGCCTGAGACCGATCGGACTCTCAATGACACGCTGCCCGGTGAGCTTCCCGACAACATCGTGGCGGCGATGCGGATCAACTTCCGTCGCCTTTCGCCCAATGCACAGCGGGTGCTCGTGGTGGCCGCGGTCCTCGGTGGGCGCGTGAATGCGACGCGGCTCGAGCGGGCCTCGGGAGTGACGGGAGACGCGCTGGCCGGCGCGCTCGACGAGCTCGAATGGCAGCGCTGGCTCGTGGCCGAGCGGCGCGGGTACGCGTTCGTGGCGCGCATCGTCCAGCAGGTCGTCGATCGGGACATGGTCACGCTGGGCCAGCGACAACGGATTGTGGACGCCGACACCGGGAGGAAACGTGAATAGCCAGCGCTCTCCCGGCGCTTGACCCCGCCTTGACTCGACCGGACGAGACTTCGCGCGCTTCCCAGCGCGCGTTCTCTTTTCCGGGAGGGGTCATGAAACAGTACCTGGCCGTCGCGTTCATCCTATTCTGGTCGGGAGCGTGTGACGAACGCCCGACCACCGCACCGGCGGCGGCGTCCCCAAAGCCCAGCGTCGCGCGGGTAGGTGCCCCGGCGCCTAGTCCGCTCGTCCCCGTCGCTCTTTCCGGTCAAACGTTGCAACTCTGGCCGTTCAGCGGTTTCGGGTTCGGGCAACCGTCTGATCCGGTGAGCCTCATCTGGATCGGGAATTCCGACCCGCGTGCGCTCCGGGCGGCCCTGCTGTTGCTCGACGGCGACCGAACGGCCTTTGGCTTCCCCAGCGCCTTCCCGTTCAACTGCACGTGGCACGACGAGCCTGAAGTTCAACCCGAGGTGGCCTACACCACGGCCAGCGGCTGGGTGGGGAGCCCGATCGAGCTCGAGTGCGGAACGTACGATCAGGCGCGGCTCCACCTCCGGTTCTTCGACGTGGGTGGCGCGACGGTGGGCGGGGCGCCCTTCGAGATCTATATCCCGGGGACGCTCGAGCATCAGACGATCAGCTGGGAGCTGGCGGAGCAGATGGTCGTGCTGGATTTCCTGCGGAGCGGATTGCTCGATCCGAGCCTCCCCCTCTTCACGACTGATCAGATCAATCCGTCGCCCTTCGGGACGATTCCCGCGGTGATCTACAACGGCGTGCCGGTCGGTCTCCGCCAAGCGATCGGCGGGCCGCTTGGCGACGTCACGGACGCTGTCCCGATCCGAACGATGGTCACGCGACGGTCCTGAACCTCTCCGCGAGCGTCGGCGGGCAGCCGCTCGTTGCCCACCGGCGGTTCGTGGAGCCGTTCGATCAGGTGATTCCGCAGCCGTTCTGTGGGCCCGGCCCCGACGCGTTCCTTTATGTGAACGGTCCCGTGACGCTCGACCAGCAGGTGGTATTCACGCCGTCGGGGAATTACCTGAGCCATTTCCACGCGGTAGGGCATCTGGACGTGACGCCCGTGGACCCCGCGACCGGCCAACCGATCGGCGCGACCTACAAGGCGATCGTCCTCGAGGATCACAAGGGGATTCTCACCGACGCCGTGACGTTGGAGACGTTCGTCACCCTGCGGATCACGCTGCCACCGAGCGCGCCGTTCCACGGACGCCTGGAATTCGCCTTCGCGGTCGGGCCGGGTGGGGTGACGCGCGAAACCGCGAGCGTACGCTGCGGGTCGTAGTGGGGCTAGCCGGGCCGGTTGGCGCGGCAGAGTCTCGTGACCTCTGGCTGCACAATCTGGTCGACATAGCCGATGAGGCTCTCGAACGATCCGCAAGCCCGCGCGGCGATCGCCCGGTCGCCCCGGGCCACGGCCACGCGCGCCATGTCCAGGCGCAGAGGCCAGAGTGACGCGAGGAGCTCCAAGGGGGCGCTGAGCACGGCGTAGCGGCGCGTGGCGCTGTCCCACAGGCGCAGCGCGCGCGCGGAGTCGCCACGACTCAAGGCTTCTCGCGCTTGAAGGTCGACCGAGAGACTCGCCGGGAGTGGGCCACGCGACGCGAGCCGTGCGAGGGCGGCCCGGTGCCCCGCTGGCTCGATTCCGAGGCGCGCGAGGACCCAGTGAGCAACCGCGTCGGTGTCCGGCGCCGCGCGGAGGCGCGAACTCAGACGGCTGGCCGCGGGACCCGGATCTCCGAGCGTCGCGATGCCGGTCACATGCGCGACGAGGGTCCACAGGTCTTCCTCCGCCCTGGCCCATGCGCCCGTCGCGCGCGCCAGACGCTGGCGGGCGCTGTCGGGCCAGCCGGCGGCAAGGTCGGCGGCCACTCCCATGCGAAGCGAGAGACGGCGTTCCACGTCAGTCACCCCGCGGCGCTCGAGACAGCGCAATACGACGCGGGCCGGGCCCTCACGCTGCGTGGGAGTGCCGAAGAGCGCGGCCTGAAAGCCGAGGACCTGCAGCGCCAGGAAGCTGTGGCGGCACACGCTGCGGAGCAGGGCGAGCTGAGCGGGCGCGGTGCCGAGCAAGAGGGTGTCCGCGATTCCGACCTCCTCCGCCACCACTGAAGTGGAATCGATCCGCAGGTAGCGATGAATCAGCTCCGCGGTCTCTCGCCGGTCGCCGGACTGGTTGGCCAGCGGAATCAGGTGCGCAATGGCGGGCGAGAACCGCGGGTCGATGTTGAGCACCTGGTTGAACGCGCCTGCGGCCTCGCCGAGCGGCTGGTCGAACAGGCCGCCGAAATGGATGTAAAACTCTCCGAGCATGTACCACGCGTGCGAATAGCCGGGGGCCACCTCCGTGGCGCGCTTGAACCGGTCGAGGGCGGCCACGCCGTCGCCGTCGGAGACCAGGCGTCTGAAACCCTCGAGCAACAGGCTGTCCGCAGGCGAAAGCCCGCGCTGGTAGCGTTCCGCCCCGCGGAGGGCGGCACCAAACCCCTGTTCCGTGGGATCGACCTGGGCCGCGACGAGGGCGAGGCGCAGCCGCCCGATGGCGAAATCGGAGTCAGCCTTGATCACGCGCGTGTATTCGTCTCGCGCCGTGCGGTAATCTCCGCGACGGAATGCGGCTTCGGCATTCAGGTACGCCGCGAGCGCCTCCGGGCCGCCGTTCGGCAGCGTGACCTCGGGCCCCGGCGTGAACTCGGGGTACAGTTCCAGCCACACGCGATCCATGACCGCTGACTCGTCAACGCCGACGCGGCCCGTGGCCGTACCGCTCCGGCGCGAGCGTCCGCCCTCATAGAGGGTGGCGTTCAGCGTGACCGCTGGTCCGGCATAGGCCACGCTGCCCAGCACGAAGAACCGCGCGCCGAGGCGGCACGCAAGCTCTCGGGCTTCCTCGGTGGACGGGACCTCATTCCCGAGCTGTGCGGCGACGCGGCCGAACGACACGACTTCGCCCAGCCGTTCCACCGGCTGGAATCGCGAGATGAAGTATTCAGGCAGCTGTGACGCGGGATAAGGCGCGGTGCCGAGCACGGCGAACGGCATGACCGCGAGACGGTTCGGCTCGTCGCGCGGGAGCCCGCAGCTGCCGTGCGCGCCGGTGACGACGCGCAACACACCGGCTCCCGTCACCGCGAGGATCGCCGCGGCCGCCCACGGACGCCATGCCCGGCGCTGCGCGGCGTCCAGCTGCGCGAGCCACGCGCCCGCCGTGGCCGGTCGGTCGTCCGGTCGGCCGGCGAGCGGCGTGACCAGCGCGGCGGCCAGCCGGGCGGACACCTTCGATGGGCCGATCCGGAGCGTCCGCGCCAGCGGAGCGGGTCCGCTCTGAAACGGCGGATGCGCACCGGCCAGCGCCTCGAATGCGACGACCGCCAGGGAGTGAAGGTCGGCGCGCCCGTCGATGCGGCCGCTGGCCGCCTGCTCCGGCGCCATATAGCCCGGCGTGCCGATCGCGGCCCCGGGCTCGGTGAGTGACGACCCCTCAGCGCCTTCGACGCGCGCGATGCCGAAGTCGGCCAACAACGCGCGCCCGCTGTCTTCATCGAGCAGGATATTGGCGGGCTTGACGTCGCGGTGGACGATCCCGCGCCGGTGGGCGTAGCCGAGGGCGTCGCCGATCTCTCGCACGATGCGGAGGACCTGTTCGGTGGTCGGGCGCGTCGACGTGCGGAGCCGCTGGTCGAGCGAATCTCCCCGCACGAATGTCATGATGAGGAAGGTGATCCCGTCTCTGGTGTCGAAGTCGTACACGCGTACGACGTTCGGATGATCGAGCGAGGCGCCTAGCCGGGCTTCGCGACGGAAGCGCTCCCGACGCATCTCGCTGGCCGCGACCTCGGGCGGCAGGACCTTGACCGCGACGATGTGGCCCAGGGTGCGGTGGCGGGCTTGGAACACCGCACCCATGCCGCCGACGCCGGCTAGGCTCAGGACTTCGTACCGTTCGCCGACCGCGCGCTGTACGGCATCGAGGGTAGGCGGTTGCATCCGGCTGAGAATGTAGCCGCGCTTGCCGTTCGTCGCAGCGGCACCGATACTCCGGGCGCCATGCCTGCCGTGTCCTGCCGCGTCCTCGGCCCGGTCCGCATCATCGTGGCGGGGGCCGACGCCCCCGCAGAGCTCCTCTGGCGCAAGCACGTCGCTCTTCTCGTCTATCTGGCGCGCAGTCCGCGCCGGAGCCGCACGCGCGAGCATCTCGTGGGCCTGCTGTGGAGCGATCGTGATGAAAAGCAGGCTCGCCACTCGCTCAGCGAGGCGCTCCGAGTCCTTCGCCGCACACTCGGTGACGCGAGCGTTCGCGCGGACGTGGACCAGGTGGGGTTGACCCCGGACGCAGTGTCCTTGGACTGTGACCGATTTGGGGAACTGTGCGCGCGCGGCGACTGGACGGAGGCTACCGCGTTGGTCGATGGGGAGTTTCTCGAGGGGCTGTCCGTTCCGGAGGCGATTGAGTTCGAAAGTTGGCTCGGAGCGGAGCGGGTACTATGGCGCACGCGCGGGCTCGAGGCGCTGGAGCGACGGGCCGCCGCGGAGCTGGAACGGGGCGACGCGCCCGCGGCGGCGCAGACGGCCCTGCGGGCGGTGGTGCTCGATCGGGCCTCCGAGGCAGCGGCGCGCACCGCCATGCGCGCGCTGGCGCTCTCGGGCGACAGGGCCGGCGCTCTGCGCCTGGCCGAAGACCTGGCCCGAACGCTGCGCGCGACGCTCGGGGCCGAGCCGAGTGCCGAGACGCTGCGCCTCGCGGAGCGAATCCGGGAGGCGCGCATCGGGAGGCGGGTGATCGGCGCGCCCGCAGCAGCGCGCGCGCGTGCGCCGCTCGTGGGCCGGACGGCAGAGCTCGCGGAACTCACCAGCGCATGGCGGCGCGCACAGGCGGGTCGAGGGCAGGTCGTGATCGTCGAGGGAGAGCCCGGAGAAGGGAAGACCCGTCTCCTCGACGAGCTGCTCGGGCGTGCGCGGTTGGATGACGCGACGGTCGCCGCGACGCGCGCCGTGCCCCAAGACGCGTCGGTCCCCTGGGGCGCGCTCGCCGGTATCCTCGCCAGCGGGCTAGCGGACGCGCCGGGGCTCGCGGGCGCGCCGCCCGAGGCGCTCGCGGCCCTCGCGCAGATCGATCCAGATCTGCGCGTCCGATTTAGGTCCGCCGGGATCCCGATCGCCACCGGCGACGCCCTCGGTGCCGGCGTGCGCGCCGCCTCGGCGGAGCGACCGGTGCTCCTCGCGATCGACGATGCTCAGTGGCTCGATGCCCAGACCCTTGCGACCCTCCCCGCGCTGGCGCGCGACGCCGCGTCGCGGCCTGTCCTGCTGCTCCTGGGGATCGCCCGTGGGTCGCCGGCGATCGAGCGTCTCGACAGCCTGCGGTCGCGCCTGGGCCGCGAGCTGGAAGGGGGCGTCGTGCGAGTCGGGCGCTTGGATGCCGAGGCGCTCCGGGAGCTCGTCCGGTGGGCGCTGCCGCAGTATGGCGCGGATGATATGGAGCGCCTGACCCGCCGACTCGAGACGGACACGGCGGGAATCCCGCTCCTCGCCGTGGCAATGCTCGAGGCCGTGGTCCGCGGATTCACCCTCCCGTCCGCCCCCGCCCCGGGGGTGGGGGCCTGGCCGTCGCCCAAGCGAACCTTGATTGATTCCCTCCCGAGTGAGCTGCCCCCGTCGGTGATCGGCGTGATCTGCCAGCGCTTCCGCGACCTCCCCGAACCAGTGCAACGCGTGCTTGCGGCGGCGGCGGCGCTGGGCGAGCGGTCGAGCGCCGGACGCCTGACGCGGGCAACCGCACTCGAGCGTGGCGTGGTGGAGGAAGCCCTCGAGCTGCTCGAATGGAATCGATGGCTCGTCGCAGACGGCCGAGGCTTCGTCTTCGCGGCGCCCATCGAGCGCGCGGTCCTCATGCAGGAGATGATCACGCCCGGACAGGCCCGTCGATATCGCGGCGCGCCTTCCCCTTGAAAGGGGCTTGAGACCGAAGGCCGATCGTGTCCCGGTACTTGTCACCGGAGGACACGATGCAGCTCGGTCATCTTGGTATCGCTCTCGCCATTGCCTCGCTCGACCCTCGGCCCGAGACGTTCGCCGTCGTCGGGGCCGCACAATTCCTGCCGAACGCCGATTCTCTGGTCATCCGCGCCGGCCTGGCGCCCTCGGGATTTCATGGGACCTGGAGCCACTCTCTCGCGTTCTGCGCGGCCGTCGGTGCACTCGCCATCGTCGTATTCGGGCCCTGGCTCGGCGGCTTGGCGTTCGCGAGCATCACGGCCCACGTAGTCGCGGACCTGCCGACGGACACCGGGATCCCGCTCCTCCTCCCCTTCAGCAGCCGGCGGTTCTCGCTGAATCTCTGGAAAAACACTGGGTATTGGGGGCGGGACATGTATGCGGGTTTTTACCGGCAACCGTGGCCGTGGATTCTCGAAGGGGCTGTCTTCGCGGTGGTGGCCTGGCGGTACGCTGGGCTGCTCGCATGAAGCTGCTGGCCTTCTTCCTGCTTGCGGTCGTTGTCCACGGGCCATTGTCGCCCTTCTTACCGACTGCCTTTGAGGCCGCGCTGCTGTACTACGTGCGGTTCTATCCCGCTCTCCTATTGGCAGTGGTGGGCACCGTGGGGGCATCCCTCGCGGAAGCGATCAATTACTACCTGGTGGACTGGGCTGCGGAGCTGCCGAAGCTCGCCGAGCTGAAGAAGCGGCCGGCGGTTCGCTGGAGCATCCGGGCGTTCTTACGCGCGCCCTTCTGGACCACGGTGATCGTCATCTTCTCGCCGATTCCTGATTCCGCGGTACGGATCCTGGCCCCACTCGGGAGGTACCCGCTCCCCCGTTTTCTCGCGGCCGTCGCACTGGGCCGGTTCCCGCGGCTTCTCCTCATTGCTGGGTTCGGAATGCTCGTCCCCGTTCCCGCGTGGTTCTTGCTCGGCGCCGGCGTGATCCTCGTGGCGATTGCGGTGGGGCGGCGCCACGCCGCCATCGGTATTGGGTGGCTGCGGAGGCGCTGCGACTAGTATGTGGCTGCTTGCGGCGCTCGTCCTGGTGACGGACACGATTCATACCTTCCCGGTCGCGCTCTCGGGACTCGAGTCGCTCACCGTTACCGTGTCCGGTGCCGGGGACCCTGTGGTGCTTGTCCCCGGACTGTTTGGCTCGGCGTTCGGATACCGGAAGCTGATTCCGCTTCTGACCGACGCGGGCTACCGCGCGATCGTCGTCGAGCCGCTTGCGATCGGCACGTCCGCGCGGCCGGAACACGCCGATTACTCGCTCACGGCCCAAGCCGACCGCATTGCCGCCGCGCTCGACCAATTGGGCGTCCGCCGCGCGATCGTGATCGCCCACTCGCTCGGCGCATCGATGGCGTACCGCATGGCTTACCGCCGCCCCGACTTGGTCAGGGGCATCGTCTCGATCGACGGTGGTCCGGCCGAGCGAGCGGCCACACGCGCGTTTCGGCGTGCGATGGAGCTCGCGCCGTGGATCAAGCTGTTCGGCGGCATCAACCGCGTCCGTAGGAAGATCCATGCACAGCTGATCCGCGAATCGGTCGACACGACGTGGGTCACTGATACAGTCGTGGACGGATACACGCGGGGGGCGGCCCGGGACTTCGATGCGACCCTCAGGGCGTTCGTGACGATGGCGCAGCGACGCGAGCCCGAACGATTGCGACCCCACCTGCCGGACATCCACTGTCCCGTCCGCCTGTTGGTTGGCGCGGCTCGGCACGACGGGGGAATCAGCGAAACGGAAGTGACGGCGCTGGCCGAGGCCCTTCCGGCGTTCGCCGTGGACAGCATTCCCGGGGTCGGCCATTTCATCCAGGAGGAGCGGCCCGAAGTGGTCTTGAGGGCGGTCGCGCGGGTACGAAAAGAGACGCTCTGAATTAAGTCCGTTGCCCGGCGCTCCCCCCTGTGATTACAATTCCCGCGCTATGATCCGCCTCGCCCTTGCGCTGCTCGTGCTGCTGGCCGCGAGCGACCGAACGGTGCCGTCCGACGCGAACGACGCGCGCATCTTCGTCGATACGCGTGCCAGCGTCCTCATTATCGACCTGGCCCCGGTCGACATGCCGGCGCGGACGCCGCATCACGCGATCGCCCAACCCCCCGTGGCGACGCTCGAAATCCCGGAAACGGGATCCATTTACGGCTTTCGCGTGGAAGTCGTGGACAGCAGTGGAGCGATCCTGCCCGACGAGCTGATCCATCACTTCAACCTCATCGATCCTGATCACCGCGAGCTGTTTCTCCCGATCTCGCGACGCCTGCTGGCCGCAGGCCACGAGACGGGAACGGTCCGCCTCCCCTGGCTGCTTTTCGGGTTGCCGCTGCAGCGGGGGGAACACGTCGTCGCGAGCGCGATGGTCGAGAACCTCACCGCGACGGCGTACCACCAGGCGCGGGTGCGATTGGTGATGAACTTCACGCCGGGCGGGAGGCCGTGGCCGCTGTTCCGCGCGTCCCCCTGGCAAATGGACGTGGCGTTTCCTGTGGGAGACAAATCGTTCACGCTCCCGGCAGGACGCTCCTCGCGTACGTACGAGGGCCGGCCCGCCGTGGCCGGGAAAATCATCGGCCTGGGCGGGCACATGCACGACTACGGCCGGGTGATCGAATTCGCAGATGCCACGACGGGGCAGAGCATCTATCGCGCCGCCCCGGTCGCCGACTCCGCGGGGCGAATCGAGGCCGTCCCGGTCGCCATGCTGTACGGGTGGACCCGTCTGGGCGTGCACATCGTCCCGGACCACCTCTATCGGGTCACGGTGTCGTACGACAACCCGACGGGCGCGCCGATTCCGGACGGCGGGATGGGCGTGGTCGGCGGGATCTTCGTTCCCGATCACGGTGTCCAATGGCCCGCGGCGGATCCGCGAGACTCGCTGTATCAACAGGACTATCGCCACTACATGCGGCTCGAGGGCGGGATGATGGACATGGACATGGGGAGCAAGCCGATGTCCATGCCCATGAAGGCAGCACACGGGCACGCCGGGCACGGCCACCATTAGCCCATCGACCGAGGTCGTGCTGTTCGACTTCGGTGGCACGCTGGACGCTGACGGGGTGTACTGGAGTCCCCGGTTTCACGCCGCCTATCGCGCCGCGGGCGGCTCGCTCGACTTCACTGCATTCGACCCAATCTTCAAGGCGACAGACGACGCCCTCGCGCGCCTCCCGGACATTCGCACGCTCGGGTTTCGCGCCGCCATCGGCGCGCAGGCTCGCCTGCTCGCGGCCCGCTTGCCGGATCCCGTGGACGCCGAGGGCATGGCGGAGCGGCTGCACGCCGACGCGGTGGCCGTCGTCGCGCGCAACCGGCCGGTCCTGGAACGGCTCGGCCGGCGCTACCGGCTGGGGATCGTGTCCAACTTCACCGGCAATCTCGAGCCTTGTTTGGAAGAGCTCGACCTGGCGAAATTGTTCACTGTGGTCAGCGATTCCACGGTCGTTGGGTGGAGCAAGCCAGACGCCCGCATCTTTGTCCATACGCTGGCCGCGCTACACGCGCCGGCCCAACGCGCATGGATGGTTGGCGACAACTTCGACGCGGACATCCGCGGCGCCGCGAGCGTCGGCATGCGTACCTGTTGGCTCGCGTCCACCGACCGAGTGGCGCCGGACGGGCCCCCTCCCACCGCGCGGATTCCTCGGCTTCCGGACGTCGAACGGGTGCTCGCCTGACGTGCACGGGCTCATCCTGGCGGGCGGGGAAGGGTCGCGGCTCGCGTCCGGTGGCATCCGGGTGCCCAAAGCCCTGGTCGAGGTCGCTGGGCGGCCGCAGATCGTGGGGCTGCTCGAGACCTTCGTGTCGCTGGGGTGCCGGACCCTGACCTGCGCGCTCCGGGTGGATTTCCCGGATGTCCGCCGGTTGCTTGACGACCGGCGGTTTGGGCCCCCCCTTACATTGGTAGACTGCCGCACCCCCTCGTCGTTGCACACGCTGGTGGAGGGGTTGCGGGCGGTTCCAGCGGGCCCGGTGTTCTGCAGCATGGTGGACACGGTCATGCGGCCCGTCGATTGGCGAGCGGTGTATCGGGCCACCGAGCAGTACCTCGGGGAGGGCGCGGACATGGTGCTCGCTGTGACGCCGTACGTGGATGACGAGTCTCCGGTGTACGTGAGCCGGCTGGGGGAGAGCGACGTCCGCACCGTCTCGGACGAGCCGCTCGCGCCCCCGTGCGTCACGGGCGGCGTATACGGCCTCAGTGCCGGGATCCGTCGCGCCGCGGGGGACATGGTGGCCCGCGGCGGCACCAAGATGCGCGGCTTCCTCAAGGCGCAGGTGGCAGATGGGCGCCGGGTGAAGGCGGTGGAAGTTCCGCGGATCATCGATATCGATCGGCCATCAGATCTCCAAGACGCCAACGCGTGGCTCGCCACGCGTGAGGCCTGAACCGTCGGACCCGAGGAGCGACACCGCCTTGGCGCAACTGGTCGCGATTTACCGGAGCCCGTCGTACTCGCCGCAACAACACCGGGTGAACGACACCGCGATCCTCGACGCGACGGTCGGGCAGCTCGAAGCCCAGGGGTGGCGGGCGGTGAAGACCTCCGAGCGCGAAGTGGAGCAGGGGCGGCTCCCGGCGGCGGAGCTCTACCTGAACATGTGCCAGGGATCGCTCGCGGCCGAGCAGCTGATGCCGCTCGAGTCCGACGGCGTCGTCGTCGTGAACCGCCCCTCCAGCGCGTTGAATTGCCACCGCTACCGGCTCGTCAAGCGTCTGAGCGACAGCATGCTGGCGTTTCCGCGCACGCTGATCCACGCGAGCTCGGCGCCGCTCCCGCCCCCCGAGCAGCTGCGCGCCCTGAGCCCGGACCATCAGAAAGTCTGGATCAAGCGGGGCGACGTGCACGCCGAGCGCCCGGAGGACGTGCTCGCGACGTCCCTCGAAGATGTGGCGACGGCGTTACGCGCGTTCACCGGGCGCGGCATTCCCTGGGTCGCGCTGCAGGAGCACGTGCCAGGCCCGGTAGTGAAGTTCTACGGCGTCACGGACGGCCGGTTCTTCAACTGGTACGGCTCGGACGCGGGATTCGGCGGTGCACGGCCGGTGGTGGACGAGAACCGCCTCAAGGCACTCGCGTTCGAAGCCGCGGCCATCCTCGGCCTCGAGGTGTTCGGCGGAGACGTCGCGTTCCCCGAGCCCGACCGTCCCGTGTTGATCGACATCAACGACTGGCCGAGCTTCGCTCCGTTCCGCGACGACGCGGCGCGAGCGATCGCGGCCTACATCACCCATCGCTTCGCTCACCGGAAACATTCGTGACCCATACCTTGCACCGTATTCAGGTTCCCGGGCCCAAATCCAAAGCGCTGTTCGACGCCGAGGCGACGTTCCTCGCCCCCGGCACGCAGAGCGTAGCGCTGTTCAGCCAGCTGTCGATCGACCGCGGGGAAGGCGCCGTGCTCTTCGACGTCGACGGCAACCGTTACGTCGACCTGCTGGCGGGCGTCGGTGTGGCGAGCCTCGGCTACGCGCACCCGAAATTCGTGGCCGCCATGCAGCGGCAAGTGGCCCGCGTGCACGTGGGCAGCTTCACCACGGAGCATCGGGCCGCGCTCGTGAAGCTGATCGCCGACCTCACGCCGGGCGACCTCAACCGCACCCAGTTCTACTCGAGCGGGGCGGAGGCGGTCGAAGCGGCACTCCGGCTCGCGAAGTCGCGGACGGGGCACACGGAAATCATCGGGTTCTGGGGCGGGTTTCACGGGAAAACGGGCGGGATCCTGCCGCTCCTGGGCTCAAGCTTCAAGCACGGCCTCGGCCCCCTCATGCCGGGCGCCTACCTGTCGCCGTATGCCTCCTGCGCCCGCTGCGCCTTCGACAAGACCTTCCCGTCGTGCGAATGGCACTGCGTCGATTTCTTGCGCAAGAAGATCGAGCTCGAGACCACGAAGGACGTCGCGGCGATCATCGTCGAGCCGATTCAGGGCACCGCCGGCAACATCATCCCCCCGGCGGGCTATCTGAAGCTGCTCCGCGATTTGGCCGATCAGCTCGGCGCGCTGTTGATCTGCGACGAGATGATCACGGGGTTCGGGCGCACCGGGAAGATGTTCGCGATCGAGCACGAAGGCGTCCTCCCCGACATTATGACGGTGGGCAAGGGCTTCGGCGGCGGCTTCCCCATGAGCGGCGTGATCGCCCGTGAGGAGATCGCGTTCTCGAAGCCCTGGGCCAATCCAAGCGGCAGCTCGTCGTCGTACGGCGGCAACCCGCTCGCGGCCGCGGCGGCGCATGTCACCATCCAGACCATCGTGGAAGACGGACTGGTGGACCACGCGCGGCGGCTCGGCGCCAAGATGCTGGCGGAAATGAAGCGCTGGGAATCCGAGCTCCCGATCGTGTCGGACGTCCGTGGGCGCGGGTTGCTGCTGGGGATGGACCTGGTCGTCCCGGGGACGCGGAAGCTCCTCGATAAGAAGACGGCGCGCTGGATTTTCGACACGCTGCTCTCGCGCGGCGTGCTGGCGATGATCTATAATCCGGAGGTTCGCATCAATCCTCCACTCGTGATCGAGGAGGAGCAGGCGATGGGCGCACTCGCCACCATGAAGGACGTGCTGGGTGAAGCCGCCGAGCGACTTATCGCATAAGGGGCAGGCCGTCGAGGAGTGGGTAGATCTCCACTTCTTCCGCCCGATCGGCATTCGCATCGCCCGGGCGCTGGCGCCCACCGGTGTCTCCGCGGACCAGGTCACGCTGTGGTCGCTGGTGATCGGCGTCATCGCCGGCCATCTGTTCGCCTATCAGGACCGCTGGACGAACCTCATCGGGGTTGCGCTGTTCATCGTGTCGGACATCTTCGATTCGGCCGATGGACAGCTCGCGCGGCTGCGCGGCTCGTCGACCCGGCTGGGTCGCGCGCTCGACGGCGCGAGCGACAGCCTCCGGTTCATCAATCTCTACTTTCATCTCATCTACCGGCTGATCCACTCCGGCTACTGGTGGCCGGGAGCATTCCTCCTCGTGGCCGCGGCGGGGTTGGCCCACACCTATCAGAGCGCGGCCGTCGACTTTGTGCGCAACGCTTTTCTCTCGATCGGCGTTGGCAACCGAGGCGAGCTGGACCTGCCGGAGGACCTCGACCAGCATCCGCCGACGACGTTCCTGGAAAAGTTCGGCGCACGGGTCTACCGCGATTACGTCCTGCGCCAATCGCAGCTGTTTCCTCGCTCGGTCAAGCTCGTTCGCCTCCTGCGCCGGGGAAGCGTACCCGAGGAGTTTCGCGCCGAGTACCGCGCGCGGCAGAGCGTGGTGCTCCCGATGTGCGCGTGGCTCGGCCAGAACATCCGGTTTCTCTTGCTCGGCATCGTCGCCCTCACCGCCCACGTGTCCACCTTTCTCTGGATCGAAGCGGTGTGGATGAGCCTGCTCCTCGTGGTGCTCCTGTGGATCCACGAGTGGAACGCCACGGCGCTGGGCGGCTTGCTCGAGGTCGAGCGCAATGGCTACGCCCGCGTCACCTGAGCCGAAGCGGTACCGCGGTGCCGTCATCGGAGCTGGTGGCATCGCGCGGCAATCGCACCTCCCGGCCCTCCGCGGTCCACTCCACGCGCGCGTCGACGTCGTCGCCCTGGTAGACAGTGCGAGCAACGTCCCCCCGGTCGACGGCATTCCGATCCTCCCGCACCGCGACGCCCTCGGGGAGGCGGGACCGGTAGACTTCATCGATATCTGCACGCCGACCGCGTCGCACCTGGAGTTGACCCTCTGGGGGCTGGAGCGCGGCTATCACGTGGTCTGCGAAAAACCCGTGGCCCTCACCCGCGCCGAAGCCAGCCGCATCACGGCTGCGGCGCGTGCGAATGACCGCCTCGTGATGCCGTGTCACCAGTACCGCTACAACCCGGTCTGGGTGCGCGTGAAGGAATGGCTGGCGTCGGGCGCGATCGGATCGTGGCACCTGGCGGAGTTTTCGGTCTATCGGGCCACCGCCGACCCTGGGCGTGAGGCGACCGCGGGCACGACCCCGTGGCGCGCCACCAGCGCGGCCGGGCGGGGCGGTGTCCTGCTCGATCACGGGACGCATCTCGTGTACCAGCTACTCGATATCGCGGGCATGCCGGGCGCCGTGGGCGCGTGGACCGGCAGGCTGCGGCATGCCGGCTACGAGGTCGAGGATACGGCGTCGCTCCGGTTCGAGTATCCCAGCCGCCTCGTGAACATGTTCTTCACGTGGGCCGCGCGCTCGCGCGAGAACCGGATCCGCTTCGTCGGAGACGCGGGGTCGATCGAGTGGGCGGGCGGTGAGCTGCGCCTCGAGCGGGGCGGGCAGGTGGAGCGGCACGACTTCTCGGCGGAGCTCGAGAAGACCGCGTACCATCGCTGGTTCGCCTGCCTGTTCGAGGCGTTCGTGGCGGCGCTCGATCGCGGCGATGCGACGACGGCGGGGCGTCCGTTTCTGGAAGACATCCGACGCGTGGCGGGCGTCGTCGAAGACGCCTACGCGGCCGCGCGGACAGGGCGGACCGTCGCGATTCCGGACGACGCGTGAGCCGAAGGATCCAACTGCTGGCGTTCGCCCTGGGCGCCGCGGTCTTTGCCTACCTCGTCGCGCGCATCGGGGTCGGACACCTGCTGTCCGACGCGGCGCGGACCGGCTGGCTCTTCCTCCCCATCTTCCTTCTCTACGGCGTCGTATATCTCTGCAACGCGTGGGCATGGTGGCTCACGATGGCCGACGAGCCGAGCCATCCGCCCTTCTGGCGGACCTACGCGATCCTCGCGGCCGGGTTCTCGCTCAACTTCGTGACACCGATGGTCAACGTGGGGGGCGAGCCCTTCAAGATCGCTGCGGTCGCGCCCTGGCTCGGGCTGCGGCGCGCGGCCGGCTCCGTCGTGATTTATCAGATCCTGCACACACTGGGGATGCTGCTCAGCTTTCTGACGGCGGTCGTGCTCGGCGTCGTGTTGCTTCCCCACAGCGGCCCCGTCCTCGCGAGCCTCGCTGTCTCGTTCGCGGTGTTGTCGGCGCTCACGCTGTTGCTCCTGACCGGTCACCGGAGGGGCGGTCTCGAGCGGCTGCTCGACGTCATGCACCGGATCCCCGTCGTGGACCATCTGGCCCGCCGCCTCGAGCCGAAGCGCGCGACGCTGGCGCAAATGGACGAGCAGATCACGGACTTCTACCACCGGCGGCCGCGGCGCTTTGTGCAGGCGCTCGTGCTCGAATACGTCAGTCGATCGATCTTCATGGTGGAGTACATGCTCATCGCCATGGGCGTGGGCCTGAATATCACGTTCGCCCAAGCGTACGTGATCGGCGGTCTCACCTCGCTCATCCAGAACCTGATCTTCATCGTGCCCTTCGAGGTCGGGATCAAGGAGGGCTCGCTCTATCTCGTGTTCCAACTCCTCGGCCTCGATCCCGGGTTGGGCGTCTACACCGCCATCGTGAGCCGGGTGCGCGACCTCGCGTGGATCGGAGGGGGACTCGGCCTGGTGTGGCTCTCGGGCCGGCGCGCGACGGAGCGCGCCGCGGCGCCGTGACGATCTTCACGCACTTTCTCGCCACGACACTCGGCGTCCAGGCCATGGGACTCGAGGGGGGGGATCGCGTGCTCGCCTACGCGTTCGGCATGGGCGTCGACGTGGATCACGTCGTGAAGGCGCCTTTCTACTTGAAAGCCGTCGGCCTGCGGGACAAGCGCGGCTACTACTGGCGGTCCTCGTTGCAGGAGCCGGTCGCCTTACTCTGGATCGTGCCGCTGTGCGTGTTCCTCGGGAGCGTCGTGCCCATCATCTTCTTCGCGATCCACATCGCGATGGACTACAGCGTCCGGTTCGAGAAGATGCCGTTCTATCCGTACTCGCCGTGGGTGACGCGCGGCTGGCTCACGGGGATCCCGGACAAGGTCAAGGAATGGACGCTCGCCACCGTGCTGGTCGTCCTGAACGCGCTCGTGTTCTGGATGAGACGCCATGTTTGACTTCGCGCCGGGCATCGGCCGCGGACTCGATCGGATCATTCGCCCCGTGCTCCGCTTCTCCCACGTCACGCTGGGGCTGTCGCCGGCACAGGTGACTTGGGCGACGCTGGCGGCGAGCGTGGGCGCCGGTGTCGCCGTCGCCGCGGGCCGCCTGGGTTGGGGCCTCGTGCTGATGGCGTTCGGGCAGGTGCTGGACGGTATCGACGGCGGCATCGCGCGGATGTACGGGCTCACATCCGATGGGGGACGACGCCTCGATACACTGGTGGACCGGCTTTCGGAGGCGGCGATCTTCGCCGGCTTCGCCTGGAGCGGGCTCGTGTCGTGGAAGCTCGTGCTGCTCGCACTCGTCGCGATCTTGCTCATGACGAGCATCGCCGACCGCTCGAAGCTCGACCCCGGGGTGAAGCGCTTTGCGCTGTACTTCGGCCTCTGGCTCCCTTACCCGCTGATCTTCAGCATCATCTTCCTGGTCAATCTGGCGGCCTACGTGGTGGGGTTGCTGGTCGTCGATTGCCGCTTTCAGGTCAAGATGGACGCGCTCGGTGGCGACCTCGACACCGTCGCCTCGCGCGCGGCCGCGCTCGAGCGCTAGGCCGGGCCGGTCTCGAGCTTCTGCTCGGCCAACGGCGCCGGCGCGCCGGCGGGCGCGGTGCCGTAGATGCGCAGGGAGGCGAGCACGGCGCACGCCACGATGAGCCCGGCCACCGCGTCCACCGCGTAGTGAAACTGCCCGTAGACCACCGACAAGACGAGCCCCAGCGTGAGGGGCGCGAGGATCAGGCCGAGCGGGCGCCAGTAGCGCAGCGCGCAGGCGCACGCAACCACGGCGGCGGCCACGTGCGACGACGGAAACGCCGCGCCCCAGGAATCGCCGCGATCGAGCAGCCACTGCGCGAGCCGCGCGGGCCAGACCTCTGTGGCGGCATTGTGGGCCAGCTCGAAGGTGTATCGTGGGCCGGCCACGGGGAAGAACAGGAAGAAGACGTAGCAGAAATAGAAGGTGACCATCACCGCGAAGATCGTGCGCCGCGCCGCGTCCCGGCGTCCGCTGATCCACAGGCCGAGCGGTGACGCGTACAGGATGGCGTAATAGGCGAGATAACAGGTATGCAGCACCCAGGACAGGACGGGATTCGGCATCTCGCGGATCCACCGGTAGGAAAGCTGCGAGCCGAACACCCAGAGCTCGAGCCGCTGGATGACCTGATCGTACTGGAAGCCCAGATCCACGTTGACGACGCCGACTTCCGCGTAGAGCCCGCCGAGGAGCAGCATCGGGTACCAATCGCCCACGAACCGGCCCAGCGGCCCGGCGCGGCGCGCGGCAGGCGCGAGCAGTACCAGCACGACGATGAGCGCGTGCGCGGTGAGCAACCAATACCAGCCGGCGTGATCTGAGCCCGAGAAGGCGATGACCGCGGCCGTCGCGAAGACGACGTAAAGCACGGTGACGATGTCCACCGCCGTGAAGCGGTGCATGATGGCACGACGGAACGTCGTCAGCGTTTCGCTCACAGCCACCTCTCCGCGTGATACCACGCCGCCGTGCGTCGCAGCCCCGCCGCCAGATCGGTCTCCGCGCGCCAGCCAGTGTCACGCATCAACGCGTCGGCTCGGCACGTCCACGCCGGCGCGAGAAACTCGGCCGCCTTGTCGGCCGACAGCACTGTGGCGCGGCGGGCCACGTGCGCGATCGAGCCGATGGTCCAGAGAAGCCCGCGGGCGATGGGCGCGGGGAGCGGAACGATACGCGGCGCGCGCCCGACCGCCAGCCCGATCGCCTTGACGAGCTCCCGGCTGGTCGTCACCGCCGGATGCGTCGCGTAATACGACCGGTTGGCTGCCACCCGCGTCACGGCCGCCGCCACGAGCGCGGCCGCCAGGTCTCCAGCGTAAATGACCGATAGCTCCTGCGAGCCGTCCCCGAACACCGGCGCAAAACCCAGGCGCGCCAGGCGGAAGACCTTGAGAAACTCGCGATCCCACTCCCCATAGACGGCGGGTGGCCGCACGATCGTCCACGAGCGAGCCATCGCGCGGACCAGGACTTCGGCGGCGAGCTTGCTCTGCCCGTAGGGAGTGACCGGCGACGGGGGGCGGGTCTCATCGATCGGCTGCCCCGGCGCAGTCGGCCCGCCGGCCGCGAGCGACGACACGAGGACGAAGCGGCCCGCCCAGCCGGGCCCGGCGGCCTCGAGCACGTTGGCCGTGCCATCGCGGTTCGCGCGCATGAAGTCGGACAGGTCGCGCGCGCTGATTCGTCCGGCGACATGATAGATCACCTCCGCGTCCGCGCATCCGCGCGCCAGCGCGGCCGCGTCGTCCAGGTCCCCCTGAATCAGGTGCAGGTCGCTCCAGCCACGCGCGTATGCTTTGGCCGGGTCGCGCACGAGGCACGTCACCTCGTCGCCCCGCGCCCGCAACGCCTGCACGAGATGCGCACCGACGAAGCCCGTCCCGCCGGTGACGAACGCCTTCACAGGGACTTGTCGTAGATCCGGTACGTCTTGTACGGACGGAAGCCGAGCTGGTGAGCGGCGTTGACCATCGCGGCGTTGTCCTCGAGGATCCACCCGCCTTCGCCCCAGTGGAAGCCGAGGGCCCCGCCCTTCGTCCAGATCCAGTGGTACATCAACGCGTCCACACCGCCCCCCCGGTATTCCTTGATCGTGCCGAGCAGCAGGATGCGACACCGGTGAATCTTGCGCGCGTACCACAGGATCTTGGGGAGGCCGTAGAGACGACCCGAGGGGTTGTGCTTGAGCGCCACGTTGAGGTCCGGAAGGGCTACCGCGAACCCGATGACCTTCCCCTGCCGCTCGGCGAAGCAGATCAAATCCGGCACCACGATCGGCTTGAGCTGCTTGGCCAGGTGGTCGATCTCCGCCTCCGTGAGCGGGACGAACCCCCAGTTGCGCTCCCAGGCCTGGTTGTACAGCGCCTTGACCAGCTCCACCTCGTCTTTGAATCGCTTCAGATTGAGGGGCCGCAGCGTGATGCCCTTGCGCTCCGCGATCACTTTGGCGGCGCGCCCGATGCGGTCCGGCATCTGAACGCCCGCGCTTTCAAACGCGAGAAGGTCCTTTGCCTTCGTGAATCCGTAGCGGTCGTGCAGCCCCACATAGTAGGCGGGGTTGTGCGGCATCATGAGGGTCGGTGGGGTGTCGAAGCCGTTCACGAGCAGCCCGCACTCGTCGTTGATGGACGGGCTCATCGGTCCGCGCATCACGCTGAATCCCTTGTCGCGGAGCCAGCGTCCGGCCGCGTCGAAGAGTGCGCCCGCCACGGGCTGCTCGTCCACGGACTCAAAGAAGCCGTAGAACCCGACCCGGTCCCCATGTTCACGCGTGTGCGCATCGTTCTTGATGGCAGCGATGCGCCCCACGACGCGCCCGTTCTGCTGGGCGATGAAGTACTGGGCCTCGGCGTGCTGGAAGAACGGATTCTTGGTGGGGGACAAGAGCGTGCGGACGTCCATCCGCAGTTGCGGGACCCACAGCGGGTCACCGCGGTAGTGGTCGTAGGGAAAAGCGATGAACCGATTCAGACCGCGCCCGTCCGTGACGGGCACGATCTGCGGAGTGCTCAGATGACCCCCAGCTCTTTCCCGAGCCGGGCGAACACCTCCAGCGCGTGGTCGATTTGCTGCGGCTTGTGCGTGGCCATGAGGCTCGTCCGGAGCCGGCACTGCGATGGCGGCACGGCGGGCGGAACGACAGGGTTCGTGAAGACGCCGGCCTCGAACAGCTTCCGCCAGAACAGGAACGTCTTCTCGAGCGGTCCGATGAGCACGGGTACGATCGGCGTCTCGGTCGGGCCGATGTCGAACCCGATCGTGCGCAGTCCATCCTGCAAGCGGCGCGTGTTCTGCCACAGGCAATCACGTCGCTCGGGCTCCCGCTGCAGGATGTGCAGCGCCATGAGCACGCCCGCGGTGTTGGCGGGCGGGAGCGCGGCCGTGAAGATGAGCGGGCGGGAGTTGTGTTTGAGAAAGTGGATGACGCTCTCGGAGGCTGCGGCGAACCCGCCGATGGACGCGAGCGACTTGGAGAACGTGCCGACGATCAGGTCCACGTCGTCGGTGAGGCCGAAGTGCGCCGCGGTCCCGTCACCACGCGGGCCGAGCACCCCGACGGCGTGTGCGTCGTCGACCGCGAGCGCCGCGCCGTATTTCTGCGCGATCTTGAGCAGGTTCGGAACGTCGGCGATGTCTCCCTCCATCGAGTAGACACCGTCGACGATGATCATCATGCCGGTCCCCGCGGGCACGTGCTGCATCTTGCGCTCGAGGTTTCCCAGGTCGCCGTGATTGAAGCGCACGGTCTCGCCGTAGGACATCTTGGCGCCGTCCACGATCGAGGCATGATCCAGCTTGTCGAGGAACACGACGTCGCCGCGACCCACGAGGCCTGAAATGACGCCGAGGTTGGCCTGGTACCCGGTCGAAAAGACGAGACACGATTCCTTGCCGAAGAACTGGGCCAGCTCACGCTCGAGCCGCTCGTGCAGGTCCAGCGTGCCGTTCAAGAGGCGGCTCCCCGTGCACCCCGACCCGTATCGCTCGAGCGCTTGCTTGGCCGCCGCCAGCACCTCCGGATGATGCGTGAGCCCCAGGTAGTTGTTGGAGCCCATCATGATCCGCTCTTTGCCCTCGATGACGACGACCGTGTCCTCGGAGTGCGAGATGGGGCGGAAATACGGATAGAGGCCGACGGCTTGCAGCTCCCGGGCCTTCGTAAAGCTCTTGCACTTATCGAACAAGGCGACGTGCTGCAGGGTCTCGGTATTCACGGGGCCCCCGGGAGCGAGTTGGAGAAAATGCAGCCTACAGGTTAGTGGCGAGGCCCTAAAACTGCAAGGCCACACGAGATGCGTGTCGTCGAGCGCGCGCGGCCGACAGTACGTAAGTTGAAGGCCGCCCGTTTCCAACGAGACCCCGAATGCGTCGATTCACCGCGCCGTTTACGGTACTGGTTCTCCTCGTTCGCGCCGCGGCGGCGCAGGCGCCTTATCGCGTCAACTGGTGGGACGGGGCGTCGGTCCTCACCGCTGGCGTACTAGGGGAGATCCCAAAGATCGCGAAGCTGCCCAGCGGTCCGCCGCCGTGCGCCCCCTGCGACCCGGGATCCCTCTCCGGGTTCGATCGGATCGCGTTGCACACCTTCTCCGGGTCTGCCGCAACGGCCAGCACGGTCACGCTGATCGGGGTGATGGCGTTCTCGGGGTTCTCGTCGATCCACGGCACGACGCCGGCGCAAGCCCGCGGAAACGTCGCCGTGCTGTCGAACGCCCTCATATGGACCTATGCGACGACGTATTGGGTCAAAGTGCTCGCCCATCGGAGCCGTCCTGTGCTGTACACCGCAGCGGCACCCGCCGCAGCGTCGGATCCAGACAACCGTCGTTCGTTTCCGTCCGGGCACGCGTCCGTGGCGTTCGCGGCAGCCACAACATACTTCGTGATAGCGGGCCGTGAGCACCTGCCGCATCGGACGCGCAACGCGTTGCTGGCGTACGGTGCGGCCGCCGCGGTCGCCTCGTTGCGCGTGTCCGCGGGCCAGCATTTTCCCACCGACGTCATTGGCGGAGCGGTGCTCGGCAGCGGCATCGGGTGGCTCGCGGCGACCGTGCACCCAACCGCTCGTTAGAGACAGCGTCGGCCCGTGGGCGTGAATCCGCAGCTGCCGCGGGTCATGCGGCTCCGCGACGTGGTGCTGTTCAACATCTCCGCGATCGTGGGCCTGCGCTGGTTGACGACCGCCGCGAGTCAATTCGGGCTCGCGAGCCTTGGCCTGTGGCTCGTGGCGATGGTGATCTTCTTCCTGCCCTCCGCCGCGGCGGTTCGCGAGCTGTCCGACATCGATCCGGGTGCGGGCGGGATTTATCGCTGGGTCCAGCGCGCGTTCGGCCCGCTGCACGGCTTCGTCGCCGGGTGGGGCTACTGGGTGAACAACCTGTTCTACTTCCCTTCGCTGCTCCTCTCCACCGCGGCGATCGCCGCCTACGCCGCGGGCTCGCGCTTCGCGCACCTGGGAGAGGACAGCTGGTTCATCGCGTTCGTTTCGCTCGCCGGCCTCTGGCTGGCGGTGGGCATGAACGTGGTCGGGCTGCGCGTGGGCAAGCGTCTCCAGAATCTCGGCGGGCACGGCACGTGGCTGCCCGGATTGATCTTCGTCGGACTCGCGGTCTGGTCGCTGGCGAGTCACGGCAGCGCAACGCCGTTCACGACGCGCGCGCTGATGCCGGCGTCGCTCGATCTCCAGTCCATCAATCTGTTCGCGACCATGACTTTCGCGTTCGCGGGGCTCGAGCTCGCGCCGACGCTGGGGGACGAGATCCACGACCCCGCGCGCACGCTGCGCCGCGGCATCGCCCTTTCGGGGTTCGCGATCGTCGCCATGTATCTGATCGGCACGGCTGCCATGCTCGTGGCGCTGCCACACGAGACGGTGAGCATCACGAACGGCATGCCGCAGGCGACCGCGGCGCTCGTCGAGCGGCTCGGGGCGCCCTGGCTCGCGCCGGCGGCGGGGATTGTGGCGATCCTCCTCGTCCTGGGTAACCTCGGGGGCGTGGGCGCGTGGCTCGCGGGCTCGGCCCGCCTGCCGTTTGTCGCGGGCGTAGACGGCGCCTTGCCCCCCGCGTTCGGCCGGATCCACCCTCGCTGGCAGACGCCCCACGTGGGACTGCTCACGCAGGGCGTGGTGGCGACCGTCTTCGTGATCGCGAGTCTCGCGGGCACGACGGTCAAGAACGCCTACCTCGTCCTCACCCAGACGACGTTGATCCTCTTTTTCATCCCCTACCTGTATCTGTTCGCCGCGTACCTCCGGCTGCGGCGCGTGCGCGACACCCGTACCGCCCTCGTAGGGCTCGTGGGATTCATCGCCGTGCTCTTCTCGATCGTGCTCGGCTTCGTCCCTCCAGCCGACGAGCCGGCGCCGTGGATCTACGAGGCGAAGGTCGTAGGGGGGGTGATCGGCTTCATGGCGTTAGGCGTGATCCTCGCGGGTCGGGGCGTGAGGCGCCGCACAGCTTCTCCGGCGAGCCCCTCATAGGCTAGATTGCCGCACCTGACCCCTCGCAACCCGTGAGGATGCGCGTGACGCCCGGACGCCTGGCCGCTTTCCTGCTCGTCGCATCGTTCATTCCCGCAACGGGACGCGCCCAGCAAGGGCTCCCGCCCGTGCGGCACGAGATTCGGGGCTTCGATTTCCGCAAGGACGGCGTGTGGCGGCGGGATGCGCGCGCGGTGCGCACGCTGCGCCGGCAGCTGCTCTCGCGCCGGAACTTCCCGGCGTTGAACGCGCCAATCGCCATGGGGGGCGGCGCGGCGCTCGCCGGCGCCACGCCGGCTCGGTCGAATGCCGCGGTGTCGGGCGTGCTCAAGGTTCCGGCCGTCCTGTTCAAGTTCAAGGACACGCCGTCGAGCCAGATTCGCAGCACCACTCAATACGATCAGGTCCTGTTCGCCCCGACTCCGACGGGTGCGTCCGCCGGCCGTCCGTACACCTACCGCAGCTTTTATGAGCAGATGTCGAACGGCCTGTTGAGCGTACAGGGGCAGACGTACGGCTACGCGGCACTCGACTCCAACGAGGTCACCTATACCGGAATCCCCGGGAGCTGCACGGGCAATCCGTACAACAACAACAACTGCAATGGCCTGTTCAGCTCGCAGGCGGTGTTGCGGATGCAGGGTGGTTTGCGGGAGGCGCTGCGCAAGCTCGACAATCAGGTCGACTGGACGCAGTACGACTTCAACGGGGATGGGTTTGTGGACCTCGTGGCCTTCATCCAGCCGGCCATCGACGGGGCGTGCGGGGGTCTGAACAACAACCATCTCTGGGCGCACCGCTTTTCCCTGATCGGATCATCCTACGTGACGCACTCGACCGAGATCGTGGCCGATACGGTCGCGCACGTACAGATATCCGACTACATCCTCGAAAGCGGCGTCGGTGGTGAAGGCTCGTGCGACGCGACCCAGATCATGCCGATCGGGACCGTGGCCCACGAGACCGGGCACGGATTCGGGTTACCGGATCTGTACGATACGGACCAGAACAGCGAAGGCGACGGCGAGTACAGCCTGATGGGTTCGGGGAACTACACCTCGCCCTTCAGCCCGTCGCGAATGGACGCGTGGTCACTCAACGAGCTCGGATGGGTGACGATCGCGCCCCTCGGGAAGGGGGGCACGTACAGTTTCGGGGCCGCCCCGACGTCCGACACCGCGTTCTTCCTGCCGGTGGATGGGGCGAACCCGCGCGGCGAGTACTTCCTGCTCGAGAACCGCCAGGCCGTCGAGTCTGACAGCTCGATGCTGCACTATCACTGCCAAATTTGGTACAACACCGGCACGCCTCCACCGTGCGGTGGTGGCTTGATCGTCTATCACGTCGACTCCGAGCAGATCGCCCAACACGGCATCGACCAGGACAATCGCGTCAACGCGGGCCCCATCCACGGACTCGCCGTCGTGCAGGCAGACGGTTTCGCGAATCTTGACGCCAATCCCGGCGGCCCCCGGTGCACCGGAACGCCTGCTGCCGGCTGCTCCGACCGTGGGGACGCGGGCGACGTCTACCCCGGGACCACCGGGAACGTGGCGTTCACGCCGACGAGTACACCGGCCGCGCTGCGCAACGCGGACAGCCTCCCCGCCGGGCTCGTGCTGGACCAGATCACCCAGCTGGTGCCGAACGGCACGATGCAATTCCGCGTGGGCTATCCGGTGTGGGTGGCGCGGGCGAACGACACCACCGCGTTCATCCAGTTCGATGCCGTGTCCTACCACGTGTTCCGGGACGTCCTGACGCCGAGCTCGAGCCACACGGTCAGCGTGGCGGACACCCAGTTCACCGACGGCGGACGGACGAGACAGATCTTCGCGCAATGGAGTGGCGGACAGCAGCGCACCTTCACCTATGTCACCAGCGCGACGCCCGAGACACTCACCGTGACGCTCACCCGCGCGCATCAGATCAGCTACACGGGGACGGCCGGCGGTACGGTCGTGGGGTCGGTGCCCTCCGACACCTTTGTCGCGGACGGCACGCCGGTCACCGTCACGGCGACCGATACGAGCGCCGTGCGGACGTTCCTCGGCTGGGCCGGCGACACGATCACGAAGAACGCGTCCATTACGCTGCCCATGACCCGACCCTATACGGTGCGGGCCGTATTCCTCGAAACCTTCACCACCTCGGAGTTGGTGGCGCAGCTCTTCACTGGGACGAGTCCGCTCACGACCGCGCAGCTTGCGGATCTCGACCAGCTCGGCAACAACAACGGGGGCTTCGACCTCGGGGATTTCCTCGCCTGGGTGCAGGCTACGGGCGCGCCGCTTTCGGCGCCGCAGCGGGCGCGGTTGGTCGGTGCCCAGAAGAAGAAGGGAGCGTCCCGATGAACCGGATGGCGGCTGGCATCCTGGCGGCGGTCCTCCTCGCCGGCGCCCTGAGCTGCAGCAGCGACACGGGCCCGGTGGCGGGGATGCTGACTGTTTCGCTCCACACGCCCAACGCGGGCGCGGACGGCGCGATTCTCCTCACGGTCACCGGCCCTCAAGCGCTCACGAGCGTGACGGCGGGGGCGGGACTGCGCGCGTTCTCGGGGCCGCTCTCCGCGGTCACCAAGATCGCGCTCACCGGGCCGCTCAGCGACGGCGCCATCGTTTCCATCGGCGTGGCGGACGTCGCCAAGGTGGCGCAGTATCACGCTGCGGTGCAGGGGGTCGCCGCATCGGCGGACTTCCAGCTCCGCTCCCTTGCGGGATATACGCTCACGGTCGCGCGCTAGCTGTCGCAAACACGCCCCTCCGAGTTGCACAAACGCCCTAGTCGGGCGGCCCGCCGCGATGCATCATATCTCTATGGCCGTCCCGCTCCGTCGCACGCGCGTCCGAGGAGTTGCGCTCGCGTTCGCCATGGTATTGGCGACTGCACGAGCGCTGTCCGCCCAGGATGCACAGGTCAAAGAGCCGAAGCGCCCCAAGCTCGACGCCGGGCGGGACACGAACAGCGCTGGCGCGTATTACCAGTGGGGCATGCAGCATCTGACGGATCGTCCCGAGAAGGCCGCGGACGCGTTTTACTGGGCGGCGCGGCTCGAGCCGGCGGGCCCGGAACCCTGGTACGGCCGATGGGCGGCGCTGCTGTTGGGCCGGCAACATCGCGACATGTTCGCGCTCGTGAGCGACAACGCGCGGAATCGCAAAGAGAACGCCAAGATTGACTCGCTGAGATACGAGGCGCTGATCCGCGAGCCGTTGATCTACACGAAGCTCGATGCGGTCCTGGCGCGGGACTACTTCCAGGCGATCAGCCAGGCGACGGAGGGCGAGTTCAGCGAGGTGGACCTCGCGATGATACCCGATCCGGGGCTCAAGGGGTGGCTCGCGTACGGGAGCGGGCGGTTCGACGAGTCGGTGAAACAATACGCGATCGCGATCAAGGGGAATCCGAAGGAGCACGGGCTGCACGCGAGCCGGGCCCGTGCGTTCATTCCGATGCTGCAGTACGACAGCGCCGCGGCCGAGTTCGAGGCGGAACGGACCGTCGAGCAACAGAGCGAGGAATCGACGCTCGTGCGCTTGTACAACAGCAAAGAGATGTTGGCGTACAGCATCGGCCGGGTGCGCGAGACGCAGGACAAACGGGCGGCGGCGCGGGACGCGTACGGCCAGGCGCTCGTCGAGAACCTCGCGTTCTATCCCGCGCATATCGCGCTCGCCAGGATGGCCCTGGCAACCGGCGACACGAGCGCCGCCATGAAGGAGTACGAGCTGGCGGCGCAGCTCGCGCCCAAACGGGCGGACATCCTGTACTTCTACGGCGTGCTGTTGATGACGCGGCAGAGCTTCGACGCCGCCGCCGAGCAGTTCCGCCTCGCCGTCGACGCGGATCCGTATTTCGCGAAGCCGTACCTCCCGCTCGCCTACCTCCGCGAGGGGCAAGGGAAGGACTCCCTCGCCATCGCCTACTACACGCAGTTCATCGCGCTGGCCCCCTCAGCGCTGGCGAAGCAGATCGACGACGCGCGCCAGCGGCTCAAGAACGTCCAGCAGCTCGTGCCCGAGAACCACTAGGCTACGAGCCGCCGATCCGGAGACGGATCCCGGTCGTGGTCGCGAAGTAGGTCGGCTTGAGCCCCTCAAACGCCGAGACATCCACGTAGCGAGCTTCGATGAACCCGCTCACCGCGCCGGTCCCGACCGTGAGCCCCACGCCGACGTTCCAGGCGAACTTCGTGGCGGACGTGTCGACACTGACACCGTTCGCCGTTTCCGTGAGCGTGACGTGGTGAAGGCCCAACCCGGCCATCAGGTAGCCGCGACCTATCGAAGCCGGCTGCAGGGTGTAGGTCACGCTCGCGTTCACGCCAACGAGCGACGTCTTGGCGTCGGCGGGCATATTCACCGCGGCGGACAGATGGGCCTTGAGGCTGTCGTTCGCCGGGTTGTGACCGGTGCTCGCGTCCAGTCGAAACCCGATCGGACTGTTCGGCAGCTTCAAGTCGACGACCATCAGCCCATAGAGGGCGGACGTGAAGCCGTCGCCGGAGGGGTCCGCGTGGTAGAAGCTCGTTGGGAACGCGAGACTGCCGCCGATACCGAGCTGAGCGCGGACACCCTGCGCCGCGACGGGTGCGGCAAAGATCAGGACGACGAAGGAAAAAATACCTGCGGTGGTTGACCGGTACACGGGCACCTCCTGACGGTGGTAGGCGCAGGATCGGTCTGACGGTACTCCTTGAGCCTACGCTTCCGGGACGGCGTGACTAGGGCGTTTCTGCGACATTGGAGGGCGAAAACGCGACATGGTCGGCCGTCGCAGTCTGGAACGGCGTTATCTTGAAGCTGCTTCGGGGCGGTAGCTCAGCTGGGAGAGCACCTGGTTTGCAACCAGGGGGTCGTGGGTTCGAATCCCATCCGCTCCACTCCTCATGACGCAGACGCTGGCCTCCTTCGCCTCCGCACTCGCCGACCGATATGCGGTCGAGCGAGAGCTTGGTCGCGGCGGCATGGCGACCGTCTACCTGGCCGAGGACAGGAAGCACGGGCGCAAAGTCGCGATCAAGGTGCTCCGGCCCGGCCTCGCCGCCTCACTCGGCGCCGAGCGATTCCTCCGCGAAATCGGGATCGCCGCGCGACTGGCGCACCCGCACATCGTGCCGCTCATCGACTCGGGTGAGGCGAACGGGATGCTGTACTACGTGCAGCCGTTCGTCCCGGGCGGGTCGCTTCGCGAGCGGCTCGATGCGGAGAAGCGTCTCGCGCTCAAGGAGACACTCCGCATCGCCCAGGAAGTGGGCGCGGGACTCGACTACGCGCACCGCAACCGGTTCGTCCATCGGGATGTGAAGCCGGAGAACGTCCTGTTCGCCGACGGTCACGCCCTGCTGGCCGACTTCGGGGTCGCACGGGTCTACTCCGCGTCGGGAACGGAAGGTGTAACGGACGCCGGCATCGCCGTCGGGACCCCGGAGTACATGAGCCCCGAGCAGGCGAGTGGAGAGCCGAACGTCGGCAGCGCGAGCGACGTCTACAGCCTCGCGTGCGTGGTGTACGAGATGCTCACCGGCGAGCCGCCCGTACGCGGCATGGGAGCGCGCGCCACCTTGGCCAAGCAGGTGACGGACGTGCCCCGGCCCGTACGGGCCCTGCGGCCCGATGCGCCCGCCCACATCGAGCGAACGCTGGCTCGCGCGCTCGCGAAGGACCCCGGCGAGCGGTTTCCCACCGTGGCCGAGTTCGTGGCGGCCCTCCAGCGCGAGCAGCCGGGGGGGGGCGGGGCGGGCGCCATCGGCGCCGTGATCGGCCGCTCGATCGCCGTGCTCCCGTTCGTCAATGCGAGCCCCGATCGCGAAAACGAGTATCTCAGCGACGGCATCACCGACGAGCTGATCAACGCGCTCGCGAAGGTCGACGGCCTGCGAGTGGCCTCGCGAACGTCCGTGTTCGCGCTCAAAGGCAAGCCCCAGGACGTCCGTGCCATCGGCGCTCTCCTCGGCGCCGCCTGGGTGCTGGAGGGCACGCTGCGCCGGTCCGGGGATCGGCTCCGCATCACGGCGCAGCTCACCTCGACTGAGGACGGCCAGCTGCTCTGGTCCGAGCGTTTCGATCGCACGTTCGCCGACGTGTTCGCGATTCAGGACGAGATCGCGCGGACGATCGTGGACACGTTGCGCGTCGCCCCGTTCGCGGAGTTCGCGGCGCCCAGCCCCAACCGCCGCACCGAGAACATCACGGCTTACGGCCTCTACCTGCGGGGCCGCTACGCCTGGAACACGCGCACACAAGAAGGGATCACCGAGGCCATTCGCTACTTCGAACAGGCGATCGCCGAAGATCCGCGCTACGCGCCCGCATACACCGGTCTCGCCGACTCGTACTCGCTGCAGCTGGATTACCGCAGCGTCCCCGTCGCCGAGGGGTTTGCGCTCGCCAAGCAGTACGCGCGCAAGGCCCTCGAGCTCGACGAGACGGTGGCCGAAGCACACGCCTCCCTCGCGTGGAGCCTGTTCATCTACGACTGGGACTGGGAGGGTGCGGGCCGGGAGTTCCGGCGGGCCTTGGAGCTCGACCCGCGCTACGCGACCGCGCACCAGTGGTATGCGTTCTGGTTGACGGCACGCGGTCGACTCGACGAAGCGCTGGTCGAAGCCCATACGGCGCTGGAGCTCGACCCGGCGTCGGTATCGATCCGCCGGAGTGTGGGGTGGGTCTATTACTACGCACGGCGCTACGACCAGGCCCGCTATCACATGGCGCGCGCGGTCGCAATGAATCCCACGGCGGCCGAGACCTATCGCGTGCTCGGTCTGCTTCTGGCGCAGCAAGATCAGTGGAACGAGGCGGAGCGCGTGCTGCGCGAGGGAATGACGTTGCCGGGTGCGGCGACCTACACGGCCGCGGCGCTGGGCTACGTCCTCGCCCGCGCGGGCAAGCGCACCGAGGCCGAAGGACTGCTCGCCGAGCTTGAAGACCAGCGCCGGCGCGACTATGTGTCCCCGGTGGCCTTCGCGACGTTGTACCTGGGACTCGACGATCACGAGCGCGCGCTCGATTGGACCGAGCGGGCGCTCGAGGAGCGCCGTGGCTGGCTTGCGTACCTTCGCGTGAACCCGTTGCTCGACCCGCTCCGGGGCCAGGCGCGCTTCGAGGCGATGATCCAGAAGCTCGGGCTGTGACCGATTGGCTGCCGTTCCTCGTCGATCTCGCCGATCGCGCGGATGCGTTGGCGATGCGGTGGTTTCGCGCCGCCGGGCTTCGGGTTGAGGAGAAGGCGGACCAGAGCCCCGTGACCGAGGCGGACCGGGCGATCGAAGCGATGGCGCGCACGGCGGCGCGAGAACGTCATCCCGAGCTTGGTGTGCTCGGAGAGGAGGAGGGCGCCGGGGGGGACAGTGGGTTGCGGCTGATCGTCGATCCCATAGACGGGACGCGTAACTTCGTGCGGGGCATTCCGGTGTTCGCCACGCTGCTCGCCATCGAGGTCGCGGGCGAAGTGGTGGCGGGCGTCGTCAGCGCTCCGGCGCTGCACGCCAGGTGGCACGCGGCGCGTGGGGCCGGGGCGTTTCGTGACGGTCGCCGCCTCCACGTTTCGGCGGCGCGTTCCCTGCATGACGCGCTGTTGTTCCACAGCAACCTGGGCCCGCGGGAGAGTGGGCCGCCGGCCGGGTTCATGCGGCTCGTGGCGCGGGTCGCCCGCACACGTGGCTTCGGCGACTTCTACCAGCATATGTTGGTGGCGGAAGGAGCGGGGGAAATCGCCATCGATCCGGTCATGCATCCCTGGGACATCGCCGCGCTGCAGGTGATCGTGGAGGAAGCGGGTGGCCGGGCCACGAGTCTCACGGGAGAGCGCTCGATTCACGCGATGAGTCTCGTGACGTCCAACGGCGCACTGCACGACGCGGCGCTCGATGGGCTCCGGCGGGGGCGCGCCGCGGTGGCGAGGGAAGCGTGAGGCCATTGCGTCCTGGGTTGCTCGCGCTGGTCGCCGGCGGATTGGCGTTGGGCCGGGGTGGGGCCCAGGAGCCTCCGCCGCTCCAGGACCCGGTCACCTTCAAGCGGCCCTCCCTTTCTGGCAACGCGGACTCGAGCGACTGGGAGGCATACTTCGATTACGGCGTCGCCCGGCTGCGGAACGACCCACGCGGGGCGGAGCGGGCCTTCTACTGGGCCTCGCGACTCGATCCGTCCCGCGCGGAGCCATTGTACGGTCGGTGGGTTGCGTACTGGATGCGAGTGCCAGGCTGGTTCGAGGAGTATGTGGAGGAGCGACCGCGCGTCCTCGAGTCCCCTCGCGTACTCGAAGTGGATTCGCTGTACCTGCGGGCGCTGTTCCGAAACCCGCTCATGCCGCGGACGCTCACCGTACTCCTGTTCGATCAGTTGCCGGGTCGCTGGGGAACGGATCGGATCTCCACGGCCCTGGTCGAATACGGTGCCAACCGCTTCGACGCCGCGGCGGCTGACTTCGGCAACCTGGTGCGCGGCGATGCCAAGTACTATCGCCTCCGGTACTGGCTCGCATTGTGCTTCACCGCGGTCAAGCGGTACGACAGCGCGGCGGCGGAGGTGACGGCGTTGCTCGAGGAGATGCGGCGCCGCGACGAACGGCAGCTCGCCTACACCTACCAGTCCAAAGAGCTGCTCGACTACAGCTTGGGACTGTTGGAGCTGGCGCGCGGCAATCGCGCGGCGGCGCGGGATGCCCTCCAGCAGGCGCTGGTGGAGAATCTCGCGTTCTATCCGGCGCATTCCGCGCTGGCGGAGCTGGCGTTGAGTCAAGGCGATCGGGAAGGCGCCTGGCGCGAGTACGCACTCGCGGTCGATGTGGGCGCTTCCGATGGCGTCCTCCATTATCGCTACGGCGCTGCCTTGGGTCTCGCGGGGCGCTACCAAGAAGCCGAGGCGCAGCTGCGGAAAGCGGTGGAGCTCGAGCCGTGGTACGCGCCGTCGTACATGACCCTCGCTCGGGTGCTGGAGGCGCAAGGGAAGCGCCAGCAGGCCCTGGAGCAGTACCAGGCGTACGTAGTGCGGGCGCTGCGCGCAGCCCCGGAGCTCGACCAGGCGCAAGCCCGGATCGCCGTGTTAGTCGCCCAGCAGCCGGACTCTTCCCATCACCGCTGACCTCCGATGATCGCTGAACCCTCCGACCTGGATCCCTTGGACGAGGACGATTTTCCTCTGGGGGACGGCACGGCCGACAATGAGATCGTGGTCGTGTGCCCGCACTGCGGTGAAGCCAACGAGCTCGGTCTCGATCCCGGTGGCGGCTCCACGCAGGAGTATGTCGAAGACTGCAACGTCTGCTGCCGGCCTTGGCGGGTGACGGTGCGGTACGGCTCGGACGGCAGCGCCGACGTGTTCACCGAGCCACTCGAAGGCTGAAACGCCGCGCATCCGCGGCCCGTAGAGCGCCTGATCCTTTCCGGAGCAGGCCGCCGTGCCCTTCCGACTCGCCAGGCTGGTGGTGGGGGTCGCGCTCGTCTCCTGGTCCCCCTCCGGTCTCCTCGCCGCTCAGGACACGACCCACGCCCGCACCGACACCGTCGGCCACTTTCACATCGGTCTGACGATTCACGACTACGGCTTCAGTTTCGGAAACGCGGCACGAATCAACGGCGTCCGGCTGAACGTGCAGGACGCCGACCTCGAACGTGTAAACGGGATCAACGTGACGTTGTGGAAGCCCCGCGAGCCGTTGACCGGAACCGTGAACGGAGTTCAGATCGGGCTCCTGCCCGGCTCGAGCGAGGTGAACGGTGTGGGCGTGGGTCTCGCGGGCCTGGTCGCGGACGGCTCCATCCACGGCATCGGCTTCGGCGGCCTCGGCGCCGTCGCGAATGGTGACTTGAAGGGCGTGCGAAAAACAACAAGGCACCGTTCAAGATCCTTCCCCTGCTCAACGTCCATCTTTAAATGCAAAGGGGCCAGAACATCCGTCCTGGCCCCTGCCTCCTGTTCACCGCTGTGCGTCTGTGCGTCTAGCTGTCGCCTTTTCTATTGCCTGGCCGCCTCGAACCTTCTCCCTATCTCAGGCCAGTTGACCACATTCCACCACGCCGCGATGTAGTCCGGCCGCCGGTTCTGATACTTCAGGTAGTAGGCGTGCTCCCACACGTCCAGCCCCAGGATCGGGATTTTCCCGTCCATGAGCGGGCTGTCCTGGTTCGCTGTGCTGAACACCTCGAGCTTGCCGCCCGTCACGGCGAGCCACGCCCAGCCGCTGCCGAACCGCGTGGCCCCGGCCGTCGCCACCTGTTCTTTGAGCTTGGTGAAGTCACCGAACGTCTTCTTGATCGCGTCCGCCAGGGAGCCGGCGGGTTCACCGCCTCCTCCCTTGCCCGTGGGCGCCATGATGGTCCAGAACAACGAATGGTTGTGATGCCCACCGGCATTGTTGCGCACGGCGGTGCGGATGTCCTCGGGGACGCTGTTGATTCCGCGCAGCAGCTCTTCGAGCGATTTCTTGTGCAAGTCGGGATGCTTGTCGAGTGCGGCGTTGAGGTTGTTGACGTAGGCCTGATGGTGCTTGTCGTGGTGAATCTGCATTGTCTGCGCATCAATGGACGGCTCGAGCGCCGCGAAATCGTACGGCAGCGCGGGCAGGGTATGCGCCATGATCAGCTCCTTCGCGGTGTGACCGACGGTCCGTTCTTTCACCTTCGTCATAGCTCGACCACTCCTGTGTAATGCCGCGGCGTGGCGGGCCGCGGGTAAGATGCACGCCCCACGGGCCGATTTCAAACGGCCACGCGGGTGGGTTGCCCACCCAGAGTCTCGCGATGACATTGTACTGTCGCTAACACCCCGGGGACTCGCTCCGTTCCGACCCGGGGCCTCTCGAGGAGAAACCGTTGTGACCGTGACCGCTCGCCCGGCCGAGCTGCGCGTCGGCGCCGCTGCCCCCGATTTCACGCTCCCGTCCACCGCCGGGACGGACGTCGCGCTCTCTGGATTCCGGGGCCGCGCGCACGTGCTGATCGCCTTTTTTCCCCTCGCGTTCACGAGCACGTGCACCGCCGAGAATTGCGCCTTCAGTACGGACTACGACACCTTCGAGCGCGCGGGCACGACCGTGCTTCCCGTGAGCGTCGATTCCGTGCCGACGCTCCGGGAATACAAAGCCAAGTACGCGATGCGCCAGGATCTGCTCAGCGACTTCCGGCGCGACGTAAGCCGGGCCTACGGCGTGCTGCTTGAAGAGCGGTTCTTCTCCAAGCGCGCGTATTTCCTGGTGGATCGGCACGGTATGCTGCGCTGGCAGCACATCGAAGCGGAGCTCGGGGCCCGACGCGAGGACGCCGAGTTGTTGCGACAGATTGCGGCGCTGTAAACGGAGGATGGGCATGAGGGCGATCGCGGTGATCGGTCTGGTGCTGGCGGCGACGCGGTGCGGACCGGCGCCATTCGTACCGCCGCCACCCTCGCCGGCCCGCGTGTTCGGCATGAACGAGGTGGACGAGCGACCCGAAATCGTGCTCGCGCCCCCGCTCAAATACCCGGAACTGGGTAGCGACGGCGTCGTGGTTCTGCGACTCGTGATCGACAGTGCCGGCAACCCCGAGCCGTCCACGCTGATCGTGACCCGGGGCTCGGATTCGGTCTTGATCGCCACCGCGCGTGCGATGGTGTTGAAGACGCTGTTCCGGCCTGGCCGCGTGCGCGGGCGCGTGGTGCAGACGCTCGTGGACATTCCGGTGGAGTTCTCCGCGGAGTCGCAGCCGCCCGTGACGCTCCACGTGGCCGGCGACGTGTATCGCGTCGAGGACGTTCAGGAACGGCCACACGTCGTTTCGGGGCCGCCGCTCACGTATCCCGCGCCCCTCCTCCTCGCACGGATAACCGGGCGCGTCGTGCTGGAGGCGGTAATCGACACGATCGGTCGAGTCCAGGAGGGGACGGTGCGCGTCATCGAGAGCAGCGACGCCCGATTCAACGATTCCGCGAAGGATTATCTCCGGGCCGTGCACTTTACGCCGGCGCGCATCGCCGGGCGCGCCGTGCCCGTGCGCTTCGAGATGCCGGTCGAGTTCAAGCTTCCCGCGCGCTAGCCGGCATCCATGGCGTCGGTCAGCCTGCGCCGCCTCGCCAAACGCTACACGCTCGATGGTCGACCGGCGCTGGACGCGCTGTCCCTCGACATACACGACGGTGAGCTCTTCGCGCTACTCGGGCCGTCGGGGAGCGGAAAAACCACCCTGCTTCGCTGTGTAGCCGGCCTCGAGGAGCCGAGCGACGGCGAGATCCTGATCGGCGAGCGCGAGGTCACATCCCTTCCGCCGGTCGAGCGGGACGTGGCCATGGTGTTTCAGACGTATGCCCTGTACCCGCATCTCAGCGTACGCGACAACATCGCCTTCGGGCTCGAAGTGCGCGGCGTAGCGGCGGGCGAAGTCGCCCGAAGGGTCGAGGCCGCGGCGGCGCGACTGGACCTTGCCGCGCTGCTCGACCGCCATCCCACGCACCTCTCCGGCGGCGAACGGCAGCGGGTGGCCCTCGGCCGTGCGCTCGTACGAGAGCCGCAAGTCTTTCTCCTCGATGAGACGCTTTCCAGTCTCGATGCGCCGGCTCGCGCCGAGCTTCGCGCCCTCTTGCTGGCGCTGCATCGCGAGCTGAACGCCACGATCGTCTACGTGACGCGCGACCCGGGGGACGCAATGACACTGGGCCAGCGCGTGGCCGTCCTCGAGGGCGGACGGCTCCGGCAGGTCGGCACGCCCGCCGAGGTGTACGGCCGGCCCGCGAGCGTCTTCGTTGCCCGCCTCCTCGGATCACCCGGCATGAACATTCTGGCGGGGCGCGGGAAGGGCGGTTTCGTGGACGTCGGGGTCTGGTCGGTGCCCGTCACCCTCGAGCGCTACGAGGGCGAAATCCACCTCGGGGTGCGCCCCGAGCACGTCGGCCTGGTCGATCCGGATCAGGGTCTGGGACCCGCCCAGGTGCGGGTCGTCGAGCCGCTCGGCGCCGAAACCCTGGTACGGCTGGACGCCGGGGGACAATCGCTCGTGGCTCGAGTTCCCGGCCTGCGCGATTTCCGACCCGGCGACCGCGTCGGGGTGAAAGTCGACCGCCAGCACGTCCACCTGTTCGACGCCGCGGGAGAGCGCATCGGGTGACGCGCACGCTCGCCTTGTGCGTGCTGTGTTGGGCGTGCCGCGCCGGCGCACCGGAGCACATCGCCCTCCTCTACCGTGCGGATGATTCCACCGCGCAGCTCGAGGAGCCGCTGCTCGGCCCGTACCGCGCCCGGCATCCGGGTCTCCAGGTGACGGAGCGGAATGTGAGTGGCACCCAGTCGGACTATCAGCGCCGCCTGGCCGCCGCGCTGGCATCGGAGCCGCCCCCCGAGGCGTTCCTTCTCGAGGACGCGGACGTCCCGCAGTTTTCGGGACCCGGCGGCGCGGCGGCACTCGACCTCGCGCCCTACCTCCCGCGTATCGGGGTCGATCTCGCGCGCTACGACCAGACGGTGCTCGCGATCTTCCGCCGGGGCGACGCCGTCTATGCGCTTCCGCGCGGCTATACGCCGCTCGTCGTCGTCTACAATCGCGATCTTCTGGCCCGCTCCGGCATCGCCCCTCCCGTGGACGACTGGACGTGGGACGACTTCCTTCGGATCGCGACGCGGCTCACGCGGGACAGTGACGGCGACGGGCAGATCGATGTCTGGGGCGTGGCGTTCGATCGGCGGCCCGCGTTCTGGTTGCCGTGGATCTGGTCGAGCGGCGGCGACGTCCTGTGCGCGGACGGCCGTCGCGCGTCCGGGTGCCTGGACGCGCCGGCCACGATCACGGCCCTGCGATGGTACGCGGGGTGGCTCACCCGCGAGCACGTCGCGCCCCGGGCGTACGAGCCACGCGAGCAGGACGGCGAGAACGCGCGATTGTTCGCCGCGGGCCGGGTCGCGATGATGACGGTGAGTCACGCGGCGGTCCGCGATCTGCGCGCCGCGGCGCGCCACGGGCTGCATCTGGGCTTCGTGCCGATTCCTCATCGCGCGGGGATCGCGCCCGTCACGGTGATCTACGCGTCCGCGTACGCCGTGCCCCGCCGGATTCTCGGGCGCAAGGCCGCGGTCGAGCTCGTCGCGGACCTCACCGACTCGCTCGCCGGCACGACGCGCGGCACGGCCGGCCTCGAGCTCCCGGCGGTGACGCTCGCGGCGCAAACGCTCGCCGCGACCGACACGCTGGGATGGGAGGCCGCCTTCCTCCGCGCGGCCGCGCGCGGCCGACCGGCGTGGCGCGCCCGGGTCGCCCAGTGGCCGGAGGTAGACAGCGCCCTGTCGGAGCTCATGGTCCGGATCGCACTCGGCGGCGCGGACGCGGGTCGGGCCGCGCGCGCCACGGCGCGAGAGCTGGATCGCTTGCTCGGCGCCACGCGATGACCCCCCCCCTCACGCGCCGCCGACTGGCCGCGATGATCGCCCTCGCCGCGGGCGCGGTGTCGCCCCTCGTGGCCCTACACTGGGCGCGGGTACGCGCCGCGCGCACGCTCGCCACGCACGACGCGACGGCGGTCGCCGCGTACCTGCCGCTCGTGACACCGGCCGCTCGGGGCAGCGCCGACTACGACCTGCCGCAGCTCCTGATCCGCGCCCACGCTCTGGACGAGCTGCCGGGGTTGTCGGCGCGATTCGAGATCTATCATCGGACCGCGCCGCTCGTGCAGGCGACCGCGGCGCCGCTGCCCGCCGTCGTGCTCGAAGAACTGCGACGGGAGGTGTGGGTCCACTGGATCGGTGACCGGGAGGCGGCGCTCGCGCCGCTGCTCGATCGCGATGGCTGGGATGTCGTCGGCGTCGTCGCCGCGTATCCGGACGTCGGTGGGTGGCCCGTGTCGCCGTGGATGCTCGCTGCCTTGGTCCTGCTGGTGGTGGCCGGGGGGCAGGCGGTCCGAGCCATCGGCCTGGGGCCGGATGCCAGGCGCCACGCGCAAAACCAGTACTGGGCCGCGGCGGCCCTGTTCGGGGTGGCGACGTTCGCGGACGTGCGCATCGTGACGGGTGGCGCCACCGATCGCTGGCTGTCCGACGCCCGGCTGCTCATGCAGGAAGCGTCGGCGCTGGCACCGGAAGCGCGCAATGTGCCCGCCGCATTCGCGGGCATTGCTCGGGGCGCGGAGACCGTGCCCGCCGATTCGGAGCGGGCGGAGGTCAGGCGCGGGCAGGTCGGCGGGATCACTCGTGCGACCGTCGCCGTGCGCCTGGCCCCGGGCCGCTGGCTCGAGCTGCGGGCCGAGCCCGAGGAGGCCGGCACCGGGGGCTGGTTGGCGGTAACGCTGGGCGTGGCCGCCCTCGGCCCGCTCGCCACGTGGCTCGCTGCATGGAGCATCGGCGCGCCGCGCCGCCGGCGAGAAACGCTCGCCGCCTGGGGCTTTCTCGCGCCCTCGATGCTCCATCTCGTGGCGTTCTCGATCGTGCCCCTGATGTTCGCGTTGTACGTGTCGGTGCATCGCTGGAGCCCGCTCGAACGGGCGCATCCGTTCGTCGGCCTGGCGAACTATGGACACGTCCTGACCGATCCGCTCGCTTGGAAAGCACTTGGGCACACGCTGCTCTACGCATTGACGGTCCCCCTGGCCCTGACCATCGCTCTGCCCGCCGCCTTGCTCCTCGCGCGCATGGGAACGTGGGCCCTACGCGTGTTGCTCGTGCCCCACCTCGTCTCCATCGTGGCGATCGGGCTGATCTGGCGCTCGCTCTCCAACCCCGACACCGGATTGATCGGCCACGTGCTGGCGCGCGCGGGCGCGACGCCGGTGAATTGGCTCGGCGATCCCAACACGGCGCTCATCGCCCTCCTGGTCGTCGCCGTGTGGATGCAGCTGGGCTACCAGGCGACCGTGCTCACGCTGGGTCTGCGAGCCATCCCTCCCGCGTACCTCGAAGCCGCCCGCCTCGATGGCGCGGGTCGCTGGCAACGCTTCCGGCGCGTTACGCTGCCGTTGCTCAGGCCTGCCATGGTCGTCGGCCTGCTGACCGGCTTGATCGCCGCGCTGCAGGTCTTCGCTCTCGTGATGGCCGCTACCGGGGGTGGCCCGCTCGGCACCACGGAGGTGATCACCTCACGCATCTACGCGACCGCGTGGGGGGCGTCGCGGTTCGGCGACGCGAGCGCCATGGCACTGCTCTTCTTTGTTCTGTTGCTCGGCGTCACGTGGCGGCAGATCACGTGGCTGCACCGGGAGGTCGCGCGTGTCTAAGCGGGCGCGGGGACGGCGGTGGGCAAGCGGATCGCTGCGGGTCGCCCTCGTGCTCCCGCTGGCCGGGGCCGTGGTCGCCCCTTTCATTTATACGGTCGCCGCGGGGCTGGCGGGCGCCGGGGACGCGCTGCGATCGTCCGTGGGCCAGTTCGTGGTGAACAGCGTGATCTTCTCGGTGGTGATCGTGGCCGGGCAGGTGATGACCAGCGCCACGGCGGCATACGCCTTCGCCCGTCTTCGGTTTGCCGGTCGCGACCATCTGTTCCTCGGCTACCTGGGCGTGCTCACGCTGCCCGCGATCCTGCTCGTGATCCCCCGATTCCTCATGATCGATGCCCTGGGTTGGATCGATACCTACGGGGGGCTGATCTCGACTGAGCTCGTCTCGGTCGGGGGCATAGTCTTCCTGCGACAGTGCTTCGGCGCGATGCCCGCGGATCTCGAGGACGCCGCCCGCCTCGAGGGCGCGGGCGAATGGACGATCTTTCGACGTGTCGCCCTGCCGCAGGCGGGACCCGCGCTCCTCACCCTGGCGCTGCTCGCGTTCGCCCAGCAATGGAGGAGTTTTCTCTGGCCACTCGTCGCCGTGCGGTCGAGCCAGATGCAGGTCCTGGAGGTCGGCATCGCCGGCCTACGCGGTGCGCGCGAGTTCAGCGGCCCGGACCCGATGGCTGGGGCGCTGGTCGCCGTGGTGCCGCTGTTGATTCTCTGTTTGGTGGGGCCCCGCTCCTTCGTCCGAGGAACCGGGGGGGCGGGGGCGGGGGGCGGGGCGGGGGCGGCGGGAGTCTGATGCGTTAATTCTTGCTCTTCTTGCCGGGAGCGGCCGACCGGAAGGCGAGTTCCCACCGTATGTCTCTGCCGTCGCCGCCGGCGGGCCATTGCAGCACGGCATGACCGGTCTCGAGGCGCTTCACCGTGCACGGTACGTCCGCCTTGCAGGTGCCGGGCCGCAGGCCCTTGGGGACGGAGATCGTCACCGCGTACGCGCGGCCGTCCAGGTTCGTGGCCTTGGCCCGGAGCGTGCGCGTCGGCTGATCCCATGTCTCTTCAGCCACGTCGACAGCTCCCTGGACGACGTGTCGCGTGGTCCCGATGATCTGGGGCCGGGCTGCAGCGGGACGGATGGCGATGACCCGTGCGCTCTGCGGGTCGAGCGTCACCGCCAACGCGTCCGTGACTACTGCGACAGGCGCGTCGCGCCACACGTCGTACCCGTCGAACCGAGCCCCGGTGATCCCGAGCGCAGTGAGTGGCACGGACACGTCGCGCGACTCGTCTTCCCAGTTCACGAGTACCGCCGTCCACCACCGCGGGGCTCCCTCGGCCACCCAGAGGCGGTGCGGGAGGTCGCGGCGGACGCTCCAAATTCCACCGCCGCCGGTGCCCGGGCCGCCGCCCGTCACGCGCACGGCGAGGATGTTCTCGCCACCCCAGTTGAGCAGCTCCGGTGGGACGACGTACCGTCGGAACGCCTGGGGCTCGCCCGTCTGCCCGATCTTCGCGCCATTCAGGTACGTCTCGTCAGAGTCCGCGATCCTCCCGAGCTCGAGACGGGCGCTCGCGCTTCCTCGTCTATCGCCGGCGCCGGCGGTCTTGGCGAGCGCGGGGAGCTGAAACCGCGTGCGGTACCACGCGACGCCCGCGTACCCCCCGTGTCCGGCGTCATCCCATCGGGCGGGCACCTTAATGGTTTCCCACGCGTCCTCGTCGAACTCGCGCGAGCCGTACGCGGCGTCGTCGCCCGTTCGGAAGCGCCACTGCCCACGGATCGGATACGTGTCTCCGGCCACCGTCAACGCGGGCGCCGTTTGGCGCTCGACGGCGCCGGCTGCTACCGGGCGGCCCGCCACACGGGCGACGGGCAACGTACGCTGGAGCAACTCGACGCGGTCCTGGGGAAGCTTCGGGAGGTGATCCGAAAACGTGGTGAGGCCGCCGGAGACCGCCACGAGCGATGCCCACGCCTCGGCGGCGGGGCGAGCGAGCGGTGGCCGCACTACGAGGCAGTCGGGGTCGTTCAACCACGCCGCGCGGTGGTAGAAGCTCCGCAGCCCGGCGGCGCGGGCCGCGGGCTGGATCCCGGTCCAGCTCGCGCCCACCTCCGGACCGATCCGCATGCCGTTCACGAGACCGACGGCATGCTGCAATGGCGCTGCGCTCGCGACCAGGAATGCTTCGGTGCCCAGACCGTCCCGAATCGCGCCTAACCCCGCGCGATACGCCTCTGCATGGGTCAAGCCGCCGTAATGCGCCGTGCCGAGGGTCGCCCAGCGCAGGTGGTCGACGCGCAAATGATCGTAACCCCAGGTCTGCACGACGCGGCGTGCCAGATCGAATAGCCACTGTTGGACCTTGGGATTGGCGCCGTCGAGCGCGTACACGGCGCCGCCCCACGCTTCCCGCGTGTCGCAGAGGATCGGGGCCCCGCCACCGCCCGTGGCGTCGCGCAACAGCCAGTCGGGGTGGGCGGCCGGGAGACCGGAGCCCTCCGACACGGCGAAGGGCGCGAGCCAGAGGCCCGCTTTGAACCCCTTCGCATGGATCTGATCCGTGAGCCAGCGGTGGCCGTGGGGGAACCGATCGTTGGGCTCCCACGTGCCGGCCGCCGTCTGGTATCCGTCGTCGAGCTCGATATGGCGGAAGAATCTGCGGTCGAAGTGCGCGGCACAGAATTCCAGGTTCGCGATCACGTCCGCCTCGCTGACCGCGCCGGAGAGCTCCGACCGCGTGCACCAACCGGCTGGGGCGACCGCCTCGGCCAGGTGCTCCTGATCGAGGCGGGACCAGGGAACGAACAACGCGGCCAGGGCCTCCAGGCCGTCCCCCTCCGGATCGAAGCACACCTGCATGCGCGACGAATCGCCTTCGGGTCGGAGCGGCCGCGAGGGCCGCCAGTCGGTCACTGCTTCGATCACGTCCGATGAAAGCTTCACGCGAGCCTGGCCAGGCTCCCCCCCATCGAACCCGATCGCCAGGCCGCGACCGCCGCGTGTGAGCCCGAGGGCGCCGTGGCTTTCGAGCTCCCCAGTGTCCGGAGCGCCGACGGTGACCACACGGCAGGGGTCGCTCGAGTTCATCCCGTTGACCAGCGCCTCGAGCGCGCCCTCGCCGGCCAACGTTTCCCCGGGCGGCACCTTCAGGAACCGGACCGCGGTGACAGTCGGGAGGAATCGGTCGGGGAAGAGCGTGACCGTCACGGTCGCCTGGAGCCGATCGGCACCCGTGAAAAGCTCTGCCTCCACCCACACGCCGGCCCCCCGACCCCGTATGACCACGGCATTGCCGCCCGGGGGCCGGCGGTTTCCGACCGTACTATCTTCCAGCTCCGCGAGGGTGAGGGGCTGGTCACCAACCCACGCGACGATCTCGGCTCCGCGGATGAGCGGAACGGGCGACCCGTCGCCGTAGTACCACAACGACCAGCGGCGGCGGTCATCCAGTTCGAATTGCAATCTGCCCGCCTCCCCCCGTCCCGTTCGCCCGAACGGCCGTGTGGGATGGAGCGGTGTGGTGGCGGCGGCACCAGTCAGGAGAACGAACGTGCGTCGGTCCATGGGCACAATGTTGGTAGCGCTGGCGGCTTTGTCTACGTCGCTCGCGGGTCAAGGTGGGCGGGGCGGGTTCACGGGGGGTCTGGCCTTCACCGTCGGCGGCGGCTGGCAGATCCAGGGATTCGACGCGGGGTACGTGCGCGGCGTTCACGCGGGTCCGATCGCGGCGCTGTCGCTCACGGGACGCGTGGGCGAGTTCATCGATCAGGGAGCGATCGTCGGTGGGGGGCGCGGCTTCGTGTTCGGCGCCACGCTGGGCGCGCACACGCGCGCCGCGACGCTGGCGTATCTGGGAGCCGACACGAGCACCACCCGCTTGGGTCTCGACTTCACGGTCGAAGGGACGGGATACGTCGCCTCCAACTCGCCGCTGACCGTCGGCTCACCATGGGCGGGCCTCTCTGGGTTGATCGGTCTCAAGTTCGGCGGCGCGACCGGCGTCCAGGGCGGCGTGTTGTTCGGGCCGACGGTATTCTTCGGGACTGTGACGCAGGCGCGCCCGTTCCTCGGCGTGCGGTTCGAGGCGCCGCTGGCGCGCTAGAAGCGGCCTCCCTACCTTAGCGACCGATGGTCGCTCCCTCCCTCGATACCGAGCATCCTGGTATCCGGGTGATCGCGGAGGTCGCGTCGGTGCTGCAGGCCGGCCTCGCGTCCCGGGAGGCCCTGCACGGGGTGGTCAGCGCGCTGCGGCGCGGGCTCAACCTGCGGCGGTGCCGACTCTGGCTGCGCACTCCGGACGGCGCTCGCTTCGCCCTGGTCACCACGCCGGGCGACGAGGCCGAGCCGCCAGGCTACGCGCCTCCCGTCGCCGAATGGGTGCACCGCGGACCCCAACGCGAAGAGGTTCCCGGGGGCGCCATCATGCGGCTCCCGCTGATCCACGACGAAGAGGCGCTGGGGGCCCTCGAGGTCATCATTCCCACCGGCCGCTACGAAGGGGTGGCGCACGACGTCATGGTGGTGGTCGGCCGCATCCTCGCACCCATTATCGCGGCCACCGAGCTGTCGCAGGACCTGGCGTCCGAGGTGGCGTTACGAACGCATGAGATGGAGGCGCAGCGCAACTTCGCCGCGCAAATCATCGACTCCCTCCCCGTCGGGCTCTACGTCATCGATCGCACCTACCGCATCCGAGCCTGGAACCGCAAGCGCGAGACCGGCACACAGGGTGTGGCGCGCGACGAGGCGGTCGGTCAAGAGATCTTCGACGTGCTCGATCGGCAGCCGCGCGACCTGCTGAAGCGCGAGTTCGACCGCGTGTTCGATACCGGCGAGCTGCAGCAGGTGGAGATGGAGTCGCAGGCGAGCGGGGAGGCCCGCTACTACCGGATCACCAAGATCCCGATGCGGCAGGACGGCCGCACGATTTCCCACGTCATCACCATCGGCGAAGACATCACCGAGTGGCGGCAAGCCCAGCAGCGGCTGACCGAGACGGAAAAGCTGGCTGCCGTGGGCCAGCTCGCCGCCGGCGTGATGCACGAGATCAACAATCCGCTCGCCACGATCCTCGCGTGCTGCGAAGCACTCGCGTTCCGGACGCGCGATCTGGAGCCGCCGGACCGGCAAGGGTACGACGAATACCTGAAGATCATCGATACCGAAGTGCAGCGGTGTCGGCGCATCGTCGACAGCCTGCTCGACTTTTCGCGGCCCAAGGCGGGTGAGATGAAGCCCGTGGACGTGAACGGCGTGGTGGACCGTACCCTGTTTCTGCTCAAGCATCATACGCGGTTCAAGCGGCTCACGGTCGTCCGCGAGCTCGAAGCGGGCCTGCCGCCCGTGCGCGCGGACCAGGAGCGGCTGATCCAGAGCTTCATGGCGCTGATGTTGAACGCGATGGACGCGACGGACTCGCGGGGCACGCTCACGGTGCGCAGCCGGATCAATCCGGATCGCGACGACGAGATCCTGCTCGAGTTCATCGATACGGGCACCGGGATCAAGCGCGAGGATCTGGCCAAGATCTTCGAGCCGTTCTTCACCACCAAACCGCAGGGCCGAGGAACCGGGCTGGGCCTGTCGATCTGCTACGGCATCATCGCCGAGCACCGCGGGCGGATCGATGTGGAGTCGCAGGTCGGCGTGGGGTCCAACTTCAGGGTGTACCTCCCCATCGGATGAAAATCCTCGTCGTCGAGGACGACAAGACGGTCGGACAGTACGTGAAACGAGGCTTGACGGAAGCCGGCTTTCACGCCGACCTCGTGGGTGACGGAGCGGAAGGACTGCGGCTCGCGACGGGCGGGCACTACGACATGCTCGTGCTCGACCTGCGCCTGCCGGCGCTCTCCGGTTTCGACGTGCTGCGGACGCTGCGTGACCGCGGCGACGGCATTCCCGTTCTGGTCCTGACGGCGCAGGACGCGGTCGACTTCAAGGTCCAGGCCCTCAAGATGGGCGCCGACGATTACGTGACGAAACCGTTCTCGCTGGAAGAGCTGCTCGCGCGGGTGGAAGCCCTCGGGCGCCGGCCCAAGGCCATCGCCCCCCCGGTCCTCCATATCGCCGACCTGACACTCGACACGGGCAGCCGCGACGTGCGGCGGGGTACGAAGCTCATCGACTTGACCCCGAAAGAGTACGCGGTGCTCGAGTACCTCATGCGCCACCCGGGGCGCGTCATGCCACGTACGCTGATCACCGAGTACGCATGGGACTACCACTTCGACCCTGGGACGAATATCGTCGACGTGGTGATCACGCGGTTGCGGAAGAAGATCGACCACGGGCACGAGCCCAAGCTGATTCACACCGTGCGCGGCGTAGGGTACGTCGTAAAAGCCTGACATGCAGACGATCCGCGGGCGGCTCACCGCGTGGTACTCGCTGGCCCTCGCCCTGACACTCGCCGCCTTTGCGGCGGTTCTGTACCTCGATCGGCGTAACGCGTCCTATCAGGACCTCGACCGGCGGATCCAATCGGAAGCGTCGCTCACCGCTGGCATGCTGGCCGAGAGCTACCGGGCCCGGGGGGTGCTGGTTCGGGCGGACAGCGCAGGTCACCCCGTGCTCATCGCCGATCTCGCGGCGCTACTCGAAGCCGTTCCCGAGTACCTGGTGATCACCGCGCGGGACGGCAGCCTCCTGTTCGCGTCGTCCGACGCGCGGGCGCTCACCTTTCAACAAGTCGAGCAGCTGCGCGCACTCGCGAGCGCGCCGATTTCCGGCCGCGCGTCCGGCACACTCCAGCTCGGACCCGACGGCCCGCGGATCTGGTACGCGGTCCACAACGTCAGCGACGCGGGACCCCAGTTCGGGGCCATTCTCGCCGGGGCGAACGTCCGCTCGGCCGAGCTCGGGGCCGAGCAGCTGCTCTCGACCATCGCCCTCATCCTCCCGCTGGGCCTCGTCGCCGCCCTCCTGATGGGAACATGGATCGCGAATCGCGCCCTCACGGCGGTGGACGTCATCATCACCGAAGTCAGAGAGATCACCGACGGAACCAGCCTTCATCGGCGTCTCGCGGTGCCCGTCGTGAAGGACGAGATGGGCCGGCTGGTCGAGACGCTGAACCAGATGCTGACGCGGCTCGAGCGCAATTTCGCCGCGCTACGGCGCTTCACCGCGGACGCGAGCCACGAGCTCAAGACCCCGCTCACCGTGTTGCGCGCCGGCGTCGAGCGCGCCATCACGACGCCCGGTCTCCAACAGGAAACGCTCGTCACGCTCGAGGAGACGCTCCAGGAGATCAAGCGCATGGCCGAGCTCGTGGATGCGCTGCTCATACTGGCGCGCGCCGACGAGGGCATCGCGCCGCTGCATCGCGAGGCCGTGGACTTGCGCAGCATCGTCACCGAAGTCCAGGAGACTGGCGAGCTGCTCGCGGAGCAGGCGGGCGTGACGATGGAAGTCGCGACCCCTGGCGAACCGGTGATGGTCTCGGTGGACGCGAGCCGCATCCGCCAGCTCATCCTCAACCTCGTGACCAACGCGGTGAAGTACACGCCCGCGGGTGGGAGCGTGCGCATGCAGCTCGGCCCGGCGAACGGTCGCGTGGCCCTGAGCGTCGCGGACACCGGCATCGGCATCGCGGCAGGCGATCTGCCCCACATTTTCGACCGCTTCTGGCGCGCCGACTCGGCGCGCACGCGCACGGGCGAGCGACCCGGCGCCGGCCTTGGCCTCGCCATCTGCAAGTGGATCGCGGAGGCGCACGGCGGCCAGATCGACGTCGTGAGCCGGCCGGGGCGGGGAACCACGTTCACCGTCATCCTCCCGAGGACGTAACGCACTCGTCATCGCTTTTTCACGCGCGCCGCATCCTGGTGTAAGTGTCGCACGCCATCATCGATGAGCCCATGACGGGAGGACCTCCCATGTTTCGACGGCTCATCGCATCCCAACCGCGCTCCGCGCAGCGCGGGCACGCCGGTCCCGGTCTGGTCGCTTTCCTGGGGCACGGGGCAGTAGTCGCTGGCGCCATCGTCGGTACGCTCCGAGCCACGGATCCGCCGCGTGTTATTTCGGCTGTCATCATGGCCTGGCCCGAGGCGCTCGATCGCCACGCGCCCCCCGGGGTCTCTGTCCCGCCGCGCCCACCTGTCGTGGAGGAGCCGATTGGGTTTCCGACCACCGTGCCGCCTGGCATCCCGCCGATCGAACCGTCGCGACCCTTCGACGCGACGCAATGGCTGCGAAGCTCGCGCGCTGTCGGGGATGATCCGTCCCTGCCCGTCGCAACGACGCCTTGGGCGGCGGACGTCGTCGAGGAGCCCCCGGTGCTCCTCGCGGGGCGGCCACCGTCGTATCCGGAGGCGTTGCGCGCCGCCGGGCTCACCGGACGCGTGGTGGTCCAAGCCGTGATCGACACGCTCGGGCGTGCCGAGCCGGAGGTGACCGTGGTCGAGAGCTCGTACGCCGGCTTCGAGCCACCGGCCCTCGACTACGTGCGTCACGCCGTGTTTCGTCCGGGGCAGGTGCACGGACGGCGGGTGCGCGTGCTGATCCGTCTCCCGGTTGACTTCAGGCTGACGAGCGTGCAATAACAAGCTCGTCGGCCGACCTGGAGGCTCCATGAATCGCGTGGGGATGATGGTGAGTTCCATCGCGCTGCTCCTCTTGTGCAATCGCCCGGCGGCGAGCCAGACGACGCCCGCCGACCGGGTCACCGCTGCACGTGCACTTATTCATGCGCATGATTTGGATAGCGCCGCGACGCTGCTTCACCAGGTGGCCGACTCGCCGTCGACCGCCCCGCTGACGGACCGTGCCACGGCGTTCGTGTGGCTTGGGATCGTGAGCTTCTACCAGGGGGACGATTCAGGTACGGCCCGCCGCTTCCGGGCGGCGCTCGCGCTCGATCCGGCCATCGACGCCGGGAACCTCGCGGCCACAGACTCCACGCTCGCCGCGACGTGGCGTCATGAGCAAGCGGCGGTGCGGCGTGACCACCCCACTCTTACGCCCGTGTCCGAGTCGAATCCTGCGCCGGTAGGCGTCGTGCACGACTGCGTTCGCGGGTGCAAGGGAGGCGAACGGTCACCTCGACTCCTCAGCCTGCCCCAAATGCGCATCGACAACCCCGGGCAGCTTGGGCCTTCAGGGGTTCACGGACGCGTGGTGGTGCGAGCGGTCGTGGACGAGTCCGGGCGACTCGAGCCGGAGACCATTACGATGGTGAGCAGCAGCTCGGCAGGGTTCGAGCGTTCGGTACGGGACGTGCTCCCGATGCTGCGGTTTCATCCGGCGTCCATCGGTGGTCAGGACGTCGTAGCCCGCGTCGAGCTGCGGTTCGATATCCGGGCGGAGGGGTTGGATTGGGTGCGGTACGAGGTGGATTCGCCTTGACCACCGCGGCGCGAGTGGCGTTCATCGGCCTGACCATTGCGAGCGGACTGCAGGCGCAGACTGGCGCCGGAGATCTCGTCACCGCGGCGCGGGTCCAGCTGCGCGCCGGCAATGCCGATTCCGGGCTCGCCCTGCTGCGCGTCGCGCTCGACTCGAGCACGCCCGGCTCGGGTACCGACCGCATGAATGCGTTCGTGTGGCGCGGCGTGCTCCAGTTCTACAAGGGACGCGATAGCCTGGCCCGCGAGTCGTTTCGGGAGGCGCTCCTGATCGACCCACGTCTCGAGGTCGCGGGTCTTGCGCAGATCGACTCGGGGCTCGCGCTCGAGTTCGAAGCCATCCGGCGGTCCGTCCAACCGCCGGCGCTCGCGCGTCCGTCGGCCGCGCTCGGGAGGCTCGCCGGTGCGCCACATTCGGACACCACGTACAGCTGTGTGCCCGACTGCCGTGGCCTCGACCAGGCGCCTCGCGCCCTCTCCGCCGAAGCACGCACGGTGAACCTGAGCGGGGCGGGTGGCGCATCGGTCATGGGGGGGGTCGCCCTCGTCCGTTTCGTCGTGGACACCGCGGGAGCCGTCGAGCCCGCGTCGGTGACGGTGCTGTCCTCGCCGAGCCCCAGCCTGGCCGAATCGCTGATCAATCATGTGCGTCAGCTGCGCTTCGCCCCCGGCCAGGTCCAGGGGCGGGCCGTCCGGGTCTTGCTGCAGTGGCGCCTCAACCTGCGCGGCTAGGCATCGCCCGCGGCGCCGGGGCGCCGGGGCGGCGGGGCGGTAGCCGACCCCTCACCCCGCTGTCATCGTTTTGTAATGGGGGGTCCACTAGCGGGCGGCCGAAAACCCGCACTATTTCAAGGGAGTCACGGACTGGACCGGAGGACAATAGCCCGTGTTCGACAACCTGATCGAATCGAGGCGCACGAAAAATCGGCGCCGCGGATTTGGCTTAAGCGCGATGTCGCTCGTGATCCACACAGTGGTGATCGGCGCGGCCGTGTACGCAACACTGAACGCCGGCCAGAACGACAACGCCGTCAAGGTCGATACGGCGATGGTATTCGTCGACCAGCCGAAGCAGGAGAAGCCACCCGAGCAGCAACCGGTGCAGCTCGATGTGCCGCTCAAAGGCTTCCAGACGGTCGTCGCACCCGATGTGATCCCGACGAACATCCCGCCGGTGAATCTGCAAGAGCATTTCGATCCGAAGGATTATTCCGGCACCGGCGTGGAGGGCGGCCTCTCCACGGGTATGGTCCCGACGGGCAATGAAGTGTTCATGGAAGCGATCGTGGAGGAGAAACCCGCCGTGCTGTCCGGGCCCACGCTCCAGTATCCCGATCTACTGCGCCAGGCCGGGATCTCCGGTCGGGTACTCGTGCAGGCGATCATCGACACGCTGGGACGGGCGGAACCACCTTCCGTGAAGGTGTTGCAGAGTCCCAACCCCGGGTTCGACCAGTCGGCAAAGAACTATGTGCTCAAGGCGTTGTTCCGCCCGGCCCGTGTGCACGGCCGAGCGGTGCGGGTGCTGATTCAGCTCCCGATCGACTTCCGGATCAAGCAATAACCTCAAGGAGCCTCCCCCCATGAGTCTCTCGCTTTACGACCTGTTCGTCTCGATGGGCCCGTTCGCCAAGTCGATCGTGATCATTCTCTTGATCATGTCGATCATCTCCTGGGCGAACGCGGTTCAGAAGTGGGTCCAGATCTTCCGGTCCCAACGCGAGACGCGGAAATTCGCGCCCGAATTCTCCCGCTTCCTGCAGGAGGAGCAGCTCGACGGCGCCATCCGCATCGCCGAAAAGCAGAAGAAGAGCCACGTGGCGCGCGTGGTCGGCGAGGCCCTGTCCGAGGTGAAGCCGCTGCTCCGCGATCGCGCCACGATCACCGCCGCCGACATCAACTCGGTGGAGCGGGCGGTCGAGCGCGAGATCCTGATCGTGTCGGCCGAGCTGAAGCGCGGCCTGGGCATTCTCGCCACCACGGGGTCCACGGCGCCGTTTGTGGGACTGCTCGGCACGGTGATGGGCATCGTGAACGCGTTCACCGGCATGGCCGCATCGGGCGGCGGCGGGTCGCTGGCCTCGGTCTCCTCCGGTATCGCGGAGGCGTTGATCACGACCGCGTTCGGCCTCATCGTCGCGATTCCGGCCGTGTGGCTGTACAACTACTTCACGACCAAGATCGACTTCCTCTCCGTCGAGATGACCTACACCTCGAAGGAGCTGATCGACTACCTGATCAAGAGCGTCGGCTCGGAATTCGGCCGGTCGATCTTCACGAAGGAATTCCAGACGCAGAAGGCGTCGCAGACCAGTGGCCCTGTCAGCCACTAGCGCCCGCGCGGCCGTCAAGGCCGACATCAACGTCACGCCGCTGATCGACGTGATGCTGGTGCTGCTGATCATCTTCATGATCGTCACGCCGCTGATCGCGAAGGGCTTCCAGGCGACCATCCCGCGCTCCGACAACCCCGAGAACCGGCCCGAAGGGCCGGACGAGATCCGGCTCGGGATCGATCAGTACCAGAAGTTCTTCCTCGACCTTGGCACTGGGCCGAAGCCGATCTCCGACGAAGAGCTTCCCGGGCGGCTCCAGGCGCTCTACGAAAGTCGTACCACGGACAAGATCCTGTTCCTGAAGGCGGACCAGGACATCCCGTTTGGGCGCGTCCAGCAGGCCATCGAGATCGCCCGGAAGGCGGGTGTACGGGTGGTCGGCGCCATCACCGAGCAGAAACAGTCGCTCGTCAAGAAGAAAGAGGGGGGCTGAGCCCATGGCGATGGGACCCACTGGCGGCGGGGAAGGCCTCAGCTCAGACATCAACGTCACGCCGCTGATCGACGTGCTGCTCGTGCTGCTGATCATCTTCATGATCACGCAGCCCCTCTCACGCAAGGCGTTCGACGTCCAGGTCCCGCCCGAGCAACAGACGAAGTCGAAACCGCAGCAATCGAGCCAGATCGTGCTCGAGCTCAAGGGCGACGGGTCGTATGCCATCAACGGTCAAGCCTACGCCCTGAACCAGCTCGACCAGGCGTTCCATCAGATCTACGACCCGCGCCCGGCCAAGCTGCTGTTCATCAAGGCGGCGCCGAACCGGAAGTACCAGGATGTGATGGTGGCGATGGATATCGCGCACGGCGCGGGCGTGCAGGTCATCGGGTTCACGCCCCCCGACCAGGCCAAGAAGTAACCGGCCGCGATCGAGCGGCAGTGTAGGGGCGCAGCATGCTGCGCCCCTACAATCGTTATCGGGGTATATCTCAAGCACTGTGAACCCACAGTCCCCCGAACGCCTTCCGCTCCCCGGCCTGCGGTTACCGCTGTCCCGCCGTCGCCTCGGCTCCGGGGCGAGCCTGGCCCTGGTGACCCACGCCGTGGTCATCGCCCTCCTCGTGGCTCACGCCCAACGCCCCAAGAGCCGCCTGAATGGTGCGCCGGGTCTCGCCGGACGACGAATCAATTTCTTCGCGCTTCCCAACGCGGGGGGCCCGGCCGCCGTGGATGTTCAGGCGCCACCGCGCATCGTTCTCACCGACCTGTCGGCGTTGCGCCACATTCCCCTTGACCTGCCACCCCTCGACGTCCCCCAGGCGATCCTCGCGCCGCCCGCGACGGTCTTGGGTGGCGGCGGAGGGAGCCCCAGTGGCCAGGGCTCGGCGCGGGGTTCGGGCCCCGGGGCTGGCCCGGGGTCTGGAACAGGTGGCGAAGGTGGTTACATTGTCTCCGCCCAACCTCGCCGAGTGATCCCTCGGCCCCCGGAGTGCATGTTCAGCTCCGCATCTCGAGGGCGGATTGCAGTTTCGTTTTGGGTAGCCGCCGACGGACAGCCCACTCGGGTCGAAGTGGACCCGCCGCCGTCGGACGAGCAGTGCCGGCGAGCGTTCGTGGCCCTGATGATGGAGACCCGATTCGTCCCGGCCATGCAGCGCGGGCAGCCGGTGGCGAGCCTCGTCTTCATCCGCTACACGAGCAGTCACTAGACCGTCCCCGCCCGCCCCGCCCCCGCCCCCGCGGCGGGGCTCCAAGGAGCTACAACCGACTATGCTCATTGCTCTCGTCCTGGGGCTCTCGGTCCTCGCCTTGGTCGTCGCCTGGAGTCTGCGAGGCTACGTCCTGCGGCAGGACAACGGCACCCCCGACATGCGGAAGATCTCCGACGCGATTCAGGAGGGCGCGGAAGCGTTCCTGCGGCGTCAGTACCGCACCATCGGGACCCTGAGTATCGCCCTGGGCGTGCTCATCTATGTCCTGTACGCATTCTTTCGGAAGCCCCACCCCGGCGAGCCGGTCGCCGCGACACTCGCGTTGACGACCACACTGTCCTTCCTGTTCGGGGCGTTGTGCTCGGGGGTCGCCGGAATCGTCGGCATGTACGTGGCCGTGCGATCGAACATCCGGACCGCGAGCGCCGCCCGCACGAGCCTGAACAAGGCCCTGCAGATCGCGTTGCGAGGTGGCGCGGTAAGCGGGTTGTTCGTCGTCGCGATGAGCCTGTTCGGCGTCGGCATCCTGTACACGATCCTCGACGCGCTGCACTTCGAGCCGACCAAGATCCCGCTGATGATCGTCGGATATGGCTTCGGCGCGTCGTTCGTTGCCTTGTTCGCCCAGCTGGGCGGCGGGATCTACACCAAGGCCGCCGACGTGGGCGCCGACCTCGTGGGCAAGGTCGAAGCGGGGATCCCCGAGGACGATCCGCGCAACCCGGCCGTGATCGCGGACCTCGTGGGCGACAACGTGGGCGACTGCGCGGGGCGCGGCGCCGACCTGTTCGAGTCGACCGCCGCCGAGAACATCGGCGCCATGATTCTCGGCTCCGGACTCGCCCTGGCCAATCCCGGCGTGTTCACCCCGGTCCAGGTCGTGGGCCTCATGCTGTTCCCCCTCGTGGCGCGCGCGTTCGGGTTGGTGGCGTCGATCGTCGGGGTGCTGCTCGTCAAGGCCCGCGAGGACGAGGACCCCATGCATGCGTTGAATCGCGGCTACATGTGGACGGCGGTGCTCGCCGCCCTGGGGTTCGCGGGTGGCACGTACTGGCTGCTCAACCCGCCCAGCCACCCCGATGCCTGGTGGCATTTCGCCCTGTGCGGCGTGATCGGCATCGCGACGTCGATCGCGTTCGTTTACATCACCCAGTACTACACCGAGTACCGCTACCGCCCCGTCAAGTCGATCGCGGCGGCCTCCGTGACGGGCCCGGCGACGAACATCATCGCGGGGTTCGCGGTGGCGCTGGAATGCACGGCCCTGCCGACCTTCACGATCTCGGCGGCCATCATCGCGTCGTACAAGCTGGGGGCGTCGAGCGGGCTCGCGCACTCCGGATTGTTCGGGACCGCGGTGGCGACCATGGGCATGCTCGGCACGGCGGCGTACATCCTGGCGATGGACACGTTCGGTCCGATCACCGACAACGCCGGTGGGATCATCGAGATGTCCCACCAGCCGGAGGACATCCGCAAGCGCACCGACCGCCTCGATGCCGTCGGCAACACGACGAAGGCCCTGACCAAGGGGTACGCCATCGGTTCGGCGGCGCTCGCGGCGTTCCTGCTCTTCTCGGCCTTCCTCGACGAGGTCGCGGCGCTTGGCTCGCCGCTCGCGGCGGTGGACATCTCGAAGCCCGAGGTGTTCGTGGGTGGCCTGCTCGGGGCGATGCTCGTGTTCTGGTTCTCCGCCCTCGCCATCAGCGCGGTGACCAAGGCAGCCGTGAGCGTGATCCAGGAAGTGCGCCGCCAGTTCCAGGCCGACCCCGGGATCCTCAAGGGCACCTCGCGGCCGGACTACGGACGGGCGGTCGACATCGTGACGATCGGCGCGCTCAAGGCGATGGTCGCGCCCGGCCTCCTCGCGGTCGGCATGCCGATCGCGGTCGGGCTCGTGTTCAAGGTGTTGTTCCACGTCGGCGCCGAGACCGTGGCGTCGTTCCTCATGGTCGGCACGATCGGCGGCATCCTGATGGCGACGCTGTTGAACAACGGCGGCGGGGCGTGGGACAACGCCAAGAAGTTCATCGAGACCGGGGAGTACGGCGGGAAGGGGAGCCCGACCCACAAGGCGGCGGTGGTGGGTGACACGGTCGGCGATCCGTTCAAAGACACGGCGGGGCCGTCGTTGCACGTGCTCATTAAGCTGCTGAGCACGGTGACGCTGGTGCTGGCGCCGCTCTTTGTCTAAAAGCCAGCTGTTCGGCCGCAAGACCGTCGATCAGTGCATCGCCGACGGGGAAGCCGGAGGCGGCCTCAAGCGGTCCTTGGGCCCGCTGCAGCTCACCGCCCTGGGGATCGGCGCGGTCATCGGCGCCGGGATCTTCGCGGCGATCGGGACGGCGATCAGCGGGGACACCGGGCATGTCGGGGCGGGGTCGGCGATCACCGTCTCGATTCTGCTCGCGGGGGCCACGAGCGCCCTGGCGGCGATCACGTATTCCGAGTTCGCCGCGATGATCCCGATCTCGGGCAGCGCCTACACGTATGCGTATGCGACGCTCGGCGAGCTCATTGCCTGGATCATCGGTTGGGACTTGATCCTCGAGTACGCCGTCGGGAACATCGCGGTCGCCATTGGATGGGCGGGCTACTTCGATTCCTTGCTGCGAGGGCTGGGGCTCACGATGCCCCGATGGCTGGTGACCGATCTGCGGTCCGCGCTCGCCGACCCGGCGCTGCTCGCGTCGGCCCCGCACATCGGCCCGATCCCCATCGTCTTCAATCTTCCCGCGCTCGCGATCGTCGGGATCATCACTTGGCTGCTCGTGATCGGAACCAAGGAGTCGGCCCGAGTGAACACCGCGATGGTCGCCATCAAGGTGGGCATCATCGCCCTCTTTCTGTTCGTCGGGCTCAAGTACATCCAGCCGGCGCAATGGACCACGCCGAGTTTCGCGCCGAATGGCCTCAAGGGGATCAGCGTCGGCGCGGCGATCATCTTTTTCTCCTACATCGGATTCGACGCGGTGAGTACGGCTTCGGAAGAGGCCAAGAATCCACAGAAGGACATCCCGTTCGGCATCATCGCGTCGCTGATCATCTGCACCGTGCTCTATGTGGCGATCGCGCTGGTCCTGACCGGACTCATTCCGTGGGACAAGCTCAACGTGCCCGACCCCCTCGCGGTGGCGCTGCAGTATATCCACGCCGACTGGGCCGCCGGCATTCTGGCGCTGGGGGCGGTAGCGGCGATGACGTCCGTGCTGCTCGTGTTCCAGCTGGGCCAGGCGCGGATTTTCATGTCCATGGCGCGCGACGGCTTGCTGCCGCCCTGGGCCGCGCGCCTGCACCCGAAGTACAAGACACCGCACATCACCACCATCATCACGGGCGTGTTCGTCGCCGTCTCGGCGGCGTTCGCACCCATCGGCTGGGTACTCGAGCTCACCAACATCGGCACCCTGTTCGCGTTCGTGCTCGTCGCCCTCGGGATCGTTGTCTTGCGGCGTCAGGAGCCGGACCGACCGAGGCCGTTCCGGACGCCGTGGGTGCCCGTGCTGCCCATCGTATCAGCCGCGTTTTGCGTCTACCTGATGGTGAACCTGCCGCTGCTCACCTGGCTGCGGTTCGGTCTCTGGATGGCGATCGGCGCTTCGATCTACTTCCTGTACAGCGTGCGTCATAGTCGCGTGCGGCGGCTCGGGCTCGACCCGTAGTGAAGCTCCACACCAAAATCTTCATCGGGCTGCTCGCCGGCGGGCTGTCCGGTCTCGCGGTCAACGTCTGGGCCGGGGGCGCGCCGTGGGTGGGCTGGGTGAATACGAACATCGCCGGCCCCGTGGGGCAGGTGTTCCTGCGAATTCTCTTCATGACGGTCGTGCCGCTCGTCTTCACCTCCATCGCGCTCGGCGTGACACAGCTCGGGGACATCCGCAAGGTGGGTCGGGTGGGGGTACGCTCGCTTGCGTACTTCCTCCTGTCCACGGTGATCTCCGCGGTCATCGGGATTCTGCTCGTCAACCTCGTACGGCCTGGCGTCGGCGTCCCGGTCGAAGTGCGCCAGCAGCTCCTCGACGCCTACCGCGGGCAGGTCGCGGGCCTCCCGGCGGGCGGTAACACGAAATTCGGGGTCGACTTCTTCGTAAACATCGTGCCTCGGAATCCGATTCAAGCCGCGGCGAACCTCGATATGCTGGGGATCATCTTCTTCGCCCTGATCTTCGGCGCGGCCCTCACCCTCCTCCCGGAGGAAAAGGCACGGCCCCTCGTGCAGGTGCTCGACGCCATCGGTGAAGCGATCGCCAAGATCATCGGGATGGCGATGAAGCTCGCCCCCTACGGCGTGTTCGGGCTGATCTTTGTCGTCACGTCCCTGCTGGGCTGGGACATCCTGCGGAAGCTGCTCGGCTACGTCGTTGTCGTGCTCGTCGGCCTCCTGATCCATGGCGCCGTGAGCCTGTCGCTGCTGGTGCGGTTCCTGGGAGGGCTGCGGCCGAGCATCTTCTGGCGCCGGATCACGCCGAGCATCGTCACCGCGTTTACGACCAGCTCGAGCAACGCGACCCTCCCGACCAACATCGCGGTGGCCGAGGACGAGCTCAAGATCCCACCCAAGATCGCGGGCTTTGTGCTGTCGCTCGGGTCGACGATGTGCCACAACGGCACCGCGCTCTACGAGGGCGTGACAGTCCTCTTCCTGGCCCAGCTCTTCGGCGTGGACCTGACGCTCGGACAGCAGGTGATCGCCATGATCATGAGCGTCATCACCGCGGTCGGCACGGCCGGCGTACCCGGTGGCTCTCTCGCTCCCCTGATGGTGGTATGTGTCACCGTCGGTATCCCACCCGAGGTGGTGGGCGTGGTCTACGGAGTTGAGCGAATCCTCGACATGAGCCGAACGACGCTCAATGTCTGTGGTGACCTGACCGCTGCAGTCTATGTCGCGAGAACCGAGAGCGAGTGGGATCCGGCGTCCGTCGAGACGCAGGTGAAGATCGCAGCTTGAAGAGGGAGCAGGGAGCTGGGAGCGGTACCCTCCGTCGAACGGAAGGTACCGCTCCCTGCTCCCCGCTCCCGATGTCATTCCATTTCCGCCGCCAGCTTCAGCGCCCCGAGGGCCGGATCTATTCTGTCCGCCACCAGCCGAGCGCGCTTCACCTCGTCGGCGAGACGCTGGCCGAAGGCGGCCGCGAGCGGTGAGTGGGGGAGGAGCAGGCCACCCGCGACCGCCACCGGGATCGGCCCGGTACCTGGGAAGGCGCTCGCGAGCGTGGCGACGAGCTCCACCAGCTCGGCTGCCGCCTGGTCCACCGCGCGGCGCGCGACGACCTCTCCTTCGCGAGCGGCGTTCAAGACGTGCGGCGCGAGCGCAGCTACCTGGGACGGGGTCGCGGTCGCGGTCCATCGGACGAGATCGTCGAACTGTTGCAGGCCGAGCGCGCTCAGGAGTCGGGCGAGCAGCGTCGATCCTTCTCCTCGACCGTCTTGCGCCCGCGCCGCGACCTCCAGCGCCCGGCGTCCCAGCCAGTATCCGCCCCCCTCATCTCCGAGCTGCCAGCCATACCCGCCCGCGCGGTGGAGCGCGCCGCTCGGGTCACGCGCGTACGCGACCGATCCCGTTCCGGCGTTCACGAGAATCCCTGGTCCATCGTCGAACGCGGTGGCGAGCGCAACCGCGCCGTCCGGGAGCACGCGCACCTGGCGTGCCACCCCCGCGGTCACCAGGGCGTGGGCCAGCTCCGACTGCTCCTGGTCGCGGCCGGCACCTGCCACGCCCACGACCGCCCGCGCCACGGGCAGCTCGCCTCCCCCTCCCGCCTGGGTCGCCGCGCGTCGTGCCGTCTCGGCGAGTACAGCGGCGGACGCACTCGCGCCGCCAGGACGCATCGCGGCTCCGGGGCCGTCCGCGCGGCCCAGGATGGTCAGGTCGGGGGTGCCGATGACCACCGTCGAGTGCGAGCCGCCGGCGTCAGCCCCAAGAAGTGCGACGGAAGGACCGAACGACGGAACGGAGTTGCTCAGGCCATCCCCTTTCCGTCATTCCGTCGTTCCGTCGCAGGGATGAGCGAAGACAACATCCCTACCAGTACGGTCACCGTCGTCCCCAAAGGCACATACCAGGGCCACGCAAGTCCCGGAAGCCAGCGCCACTGCGGGGGGAACTGCGGGATCACCGCGCCGAGTACGATCGGCGTCATCAATACCACGCCGGCCGTCATGGCGACGATGACGTCGCGCTGGCGCGCGCGGGACCACATACCCCCGAGCAGGTAGGTTCCGAGCAGGCTCCCGTAGGTGAGCGACGTGATGCTCAGCGCCAATTGAACGACCGGAGTGTTCTGGTCGCGGAACGCCATGGCGCCGAGCACGAGCACGATCGTCCAGAGCAAGGTGAGCCAGCGGCCCACCCATAAGAGGTGTGTGGGATCCTGACGGCCCGTCAGCGGTGAGTAAAAGTCGTGCGTGGATGCGGACGCGAGCGAGTTCACGGCCGATGCGTGGCTGCTCATGGCGGCGGCCAGGATTCCCGCGACGACGAGGCCCGCCAGCCCCGCCGGAAGCCGCGTGATCACGAACGTGGGATAGATCGCGTCGCCGCGCATGCCGGGCTGATCGGCCCCCGCCAGCCACAGACTCGTGCCGACGAGCAGAAAGAGCGTGAACTGCAGGATGATGAAAATGCCGGACCCGATCAGGGCGCGCTGAGCGTCCTTGAGACCACGGGCGGCGAGCAGGCGTTGCACGATCAGGTGATCGGTCCCGTGGGATGCGCCCGCAATGAGGGCGCCGCCGACGAGACCGCCCCAGAACGTGTAGAGGATCGTGAACGAGGGACGGAAGTCGAACGCCAGGAGCTTCCCCTGGTCCCAGGCCCGGGCGAACGCGCCGACGCCTCCCGCGAGATGCGTCGCGACGATGAGCGTCGCGATCCCGCCCACGAGGTATACGCCCAGCTGGATCACGTCCACCCACACCACGGCGCGCAAGCCGCCGACCCAGGTATAGACGAGCGTCACCGTACCGATCGCGAGGATCCCGGCGGCGAGATTCCAGCGCGTGATGATGGCGAGGGGAATCGCCGTGGCGAAGATCCGCACGCAGTCGCCCAGGGCACGCGTCACGAGGAACAGGCCTGAGGCCGCGCGCCGGGCCGCGGGACCGAAACGACGCTCCAGCCGCTGGTAGGCCGTATCCTGGGTGCCCTCGAAATAGCCCGGGAGGAGCAGGGCCGCGACGCCGATCCTCCCCGCCAGATACCCGAACGCCAGCTGCACGAACGTCAGGTCACCGCGGGCCGCGATGCCGGGAACCGAGATCACCGTCAGCGCGGACGTCTCGGTCGCGACGATCGAGAACATCAGCGCCCACCACGGCAGCCCGCGGTGCCCCAGAAAGTAGTCGCTCGCGTCACGCTGGCGGCCGGAGAGGACGAGCCCGAAGACCATGACCGCGGCGCAGTACGCCGCGATGACGGCTATGTCGAGTGACCGCACCGGTGGGCAACAAAAAGCCCGCGACGGGCGCGGGCTTGGAAGGCCGAATCAACCGGGGGCAACGGCCTCAGACCGTGAAGGACGATCCGCAGCCGCAGCCGCCTGTGGCGTTCGGGTTCTCGAAGGCGAACCCCGACTCCTGGAAATTGCTCTTGTGGTCCAGGGTGACGCCGTTCAGGTACTGGGCGCTGAAGCCGTCCACGAAACACCGCACTCCCGCGGTCTCAATCACGACGTCGTCGTCCCCGGGTTTGTCTTCGATGTTCAGGCTGTAGCGAAATCCCGAGCAGCCCCCGGGGAGCACCGCGATCCTGAGCCCGGCGGTCTCGGGCGAAACCTTCTCCTCTGCCATGAATTTCCGGACCTCGGCCGCGGCCTTCTCGGTCAGGGTCAGGGTCACGGGGGTGGTGTGTTGCGTCGTGGCCATTGCGATCCTCCAGTCAGATGCGAACTTAGACAGTTCCTGCGACCAAGTCAACTCTCCGACGCGAGGGCTGCCACAACCATGCGACTTACGCTCGCGGACTGGTTGGTCGTCGCCCTGTACTTCCTGTTCAACGTCGCGGTCGGCCTGTACTACAAGCGCCGCGCGAGCCGCGACACCGCGGAATATTTCTTGTCCGGGAGAAACGTCCCCTGGTGGCTTGCCGGCACGTCGATGGTGGCGACAACCTTCGCCGCCGACACCCCACTCGCCGTGACTGGGCTCGTCGCCAAGAACGGCATCGCGGGAAACTGGCTATGGTGGAACTTGCTCGCGAGCGGGATGCTGACGGTGTTTTTCTACGCCCGCCTGTGGCGTCGCTCCGGCGTCATGACGGACATCGAGTTCGCCGAAATCCGCTACGCCGGTCCACCGGCGGCGTTCCTGCGCGGGTTCCGCGCGCTGTACCTAGGACTCCTGATCAACTGCATCATCCTCGGCTGGGTGAACCTCGCCATGGCGAAGATCCTGATACTGATCTTCGGGATCTCCAAGGGCGAGGCGCTCTGGATCGTGGTCGGGCTGATCGTCCTCACCTCGGCGATCTCGACCCTCTCCGGGCTCTGGGGCGTGCTGGTGACCGATCTCTTTCAGTTCGTGATCAAGATGGGCATGGTGATTGTGTTGGCCGTGTTCGCGGTCCGGGCGGTAGGCGGGATCGACGCCATGCGGGTGAAGCTGGCGGCCATCGACCAGCTCCGAGGAGCCACGAGCGGCGGGCGGGGGTCGGTGCTCAGCTTCGTGCCCGACGTCGGCTCGGCCTGGATGCCGATGATCACCTTCTTCGTGTACATCGCGGTGAATTGGTGGGCCACCTGGTACCCCGGAGCCGAGCCCGGCGGCGGTGGGTACGTGGCGCAACGGATGCTGAGCGCGAAGGACGAGAAGCACTCGCTGCTGGCGACGTTGTGGTTCAACATCGCCCACTATGCCGTGCGGCCGTGGCCCTGGATCCTCGTCGCGCTGGCCTCCTTGATTCTGTTCCCCAACCTCCAGGACCCGGAGACTGGATACATCCGGGTCATGATCGACTATCTCCCGTCGTCGCTGCGCGGCCTCATGGTGGCCGCGTTCGCCGCGGCCTTCATGTCGACCATCGCCACGCAACTCAACTGGGGCGCGAGCTACCTCGTGAACGACTTCTATCGGCGCTTCATGCGCCGTCAGGAGAGCGAGTCGCATTACGTGCTCGCGTCGCGGGTGGCGACCGGTGTCCTGACCGTACTGTCCGCGGCCGTGGCGTTCCAGATCGAGTCGATCAGCGGCGCCTGGAAGCTGTTGATCATCACCGGAGCCGGCACCGGCGCGGTCCTGCTGTTGCGGTGGTACTGGTGGCGCATCAACGCCTGGAGCGAGGTCTCGGCGATGATCGCGGCGTTCGTCATGTCGGTTCTTCTGCAGAAAGTCTGGGGGCTCGATAGCGACCGGCCGGTGGACTTCGCGAAGATCGTGCTGGTGACGGTAGGCGTCACCACCGCGGTATGGCTGGCCGTCACGTATCTGACGCGCCCCGAGTCCGAGTCGACGCTCACGGCGTTCTACCGCCGCACCCGACCGTCGCGAACGGGATGGGGCCCGGTCGCCGCGCGTGCTCCGGACGTGCAACCCTCGGCGGACGGCCTGGCGAACCTGGTCGACTGGGTGGCCGGGTGCGTCCTCGTGTACGGGAGCCTGTTCGGTGTGGGCAAGCTGCTGCTCCATGAGGTGCCGATGGGACTCGGGCTCCTGCTGCTGGCATCCGTCGCGGGATGGGTCATCTACCGCGACCTGTCGCGGCGCGGCTGGAAGACCGTCGTCGAGTAGACGACCGTTACAGCTCGGGATGGATCAACGCGTCGGCCACCAGATCGGCGACGCGCGCCCGGACGCGCAGGATGGTGGTGTTGGCGCGAGTCGGGTTGACGCGGTTGGTCAACAGGATCACGAAGAGATCGCGGTCGGGGTCCATCCACATGGACGTCCCGGTGAAGCCGGTGTGGCCGAACGACCGGCGTGACAGCTCCGCTCCCGCACTCGAGTATCCCGAATCGGACGGCGTATCCCAGCCGAGCGCCCGCGTCGAGCCGGGCGGGATGTTCTGGCGGGTGATGAACTCCGCAATGGTTTCCGCCCGAATGAGCTGCAGCGAATCCCACGCCCCGCCGTTCAAGAGCATCGCCGCCAGCCGCGACAAGTCGAGCGCGTTGGAGAAGAGTCCGGCGTTCCCCGAGACGCCGCCCAGCCGTGCCGCGCTCTCGTCGTGGACTTCGCCTCGGAGCCACCGGTGGCGGAACACGGTGTCGTGCTCGGTCGGGGCGATCCGCTCGCGCCACGCGGCCGGCGGGAGGAAGCGCGTCGCCGACATGCCGAGTGGGCGAAACACGCGGTCGGCGAGAAACCGGTCGAGCGACTCACCGGCCGCCCGCTCCACAGCCTGCATGAGCACGATGGCGCTCAGGTCCGAGTACCGATAGCTCGTCCCTGGTGGCGTGATCAGCGTCGACGTATCGACGGCCGCAAGCGCCGCCGCGCGCGTCGCCGTGGAATCGTACAGGGGGAGATCCGCGACGAGGCCCGCGGAATGCGTGAGCAGGTGGCGGACCGTCACCTCATCCTTCATCGGTCCCCGGAACGCCGGCACGTATCGAGTGATCGGTGCGTCGAGCGCCAGCGTCCCCTCGTCGACCAGGAGCATGCAGGCGGTCGTGAGGCCGACCACCTTCGTGAGCGACGCGAGATCGTACACGGTACCGGGCTCGACGGGGCGCGGGTCGTCGACCCCGTAGTGCCCGACGGCCGTGAGCAGCGCCAGGCGGCCGTGCCGTCCCACCGCGATCACGGCGCCGGGAAACGCCCCGCTGTCGACTTCGGCGCGGAGGTAACCTGTCACGGTCGCGAGCCGCACGCTGTCGAACCCAAGCGCAGCGCCGGGCGCCCGCGGGATTCCGGTGCTCGCGGGGAGCGGCGGCGCCACACCCGACGGCCCGCACGCGACGAGCAGCGCGGCGAGGGCGCTGCCGAGCCCGCGCTTCACGGATGGACGGCGGGGACGCTCACGCCCCACCCGACCGGATAGTCGGGTGGGACTCGGATCGGCAGATGGCCCGTGATCGGGACGCGTCCGAGCAGGGCGAGAGCCACGGCACGCTCCGAGGCTCGCACACCGCTCCAGGCGATGAGATAGGACTTGATTCCCGGCACCTGGTTCGTGAGGTAGGGGCTCCCGAGCGACACGAGGACGCTCGGGTGCGCGTTATCCGTCGCCGTCACGAGCTGGGCGAGGGAATCGGGGAGGGCGATGTTTCCCTTCCACGAGATCGGGCGCACATTCGCGACGAAGACGGTCGCAGGTGCGCGGGCGATGACCGCCCGCGCCGAATCGTAGGATAGCGTGCCCGACATGGGCCAGAGTCGGAAGTACTCGACCGTGTCGCCGCCCTGCCGCAACAGCTCGGTGAGGAATTGACCGACCGAGCCGTTCGCCTCGTCAGCGTACGCGATCAGCGCGAGCCGGCTGGGATGCCCGCGCAGCGCATGCAGCCGTCCCCCTACGTCCCGCACCAGCGTGAGCGACCGCACCGCGAGGTCCGTGGCCGCGTCCTGAAACCGGCGGCTGCCGACCACCGGCATGATCGAGTCGAGAGGCACCGTGCGCCGCTGGAACAGACCCAACCGGCGTTTGATCTCGAGCACACGTCGCACCGAGGCGGTGAGCCGTTCGCGCGCGATCCGGCCCGAGGCGACGGCCGCCGTCATCGCCTCCATGGCGGAGTCGGGATCGGCGGGCATCAGCAGCAGGTCCGACCCCGCGAGAAACGCCCGGACGCTCGCCTCGCCGGCCCCGTATTGCGCCACGATCCCACCCATCGTGAGCGCGTCGGTCACGACCAGACCCCCAAACCTCAGCGAGTCACGCAACAAGCCCGTAAGCACCGCGGGAGACAGCGTGCCCGGTTCGTCGGTGCCCGTGAACGCGGGGAACGCGATGTGGGCGCTCATGACGACGTCGGCGCCCGCCGCGATCCCCGCGCGGAAGGGCACGAGCTCCAGCGAATCGAGCCGCGCGTAGCCGGCGGTGATCACGGGCAGGCCCAGGTGCGAGTCGGTCTGCGTATCGCCGTGCCCGGGGAAGTGCTTGAGGGTCGCGAGCATGGCGTGGTCGTGGAGGCCCCGCACGTACTCTGTCACGAGACGCGACACGCTTCGAGGATCCTCGCCGAAGGAGCGGACATTGATGATGGGATTGGCCGGGTTGTTGTTCACGTCCGCGTCGGGCGCGAAATTCACGTGGATGCCGACGGCCCGGCCCTCCACGGCCGCCGCGGCGCCGATCTGATAGGCGTCCCGGGGATCGCCCGTGGCGCCGGCGGCCATGATCTGCGGGAACGCCGTCGCTCCCACGACTCGCATTCCGGCGCCCCACTCGAGGTCGGCCGAGACGAGGAGGGGCAGGCGCGAGCGTCGCTGCAGCGCGTTGAGCTTGGCTGCGATGTCGAACGGCGATCCGACCGAGACGATGACACCGCCCACCTGGAGCGAATCCACCCACCGGGCGGCCGTTTGGAAAAGCGAATCGTCCAGTGCGGTGTAGTTTCCGGAGAGCCACGGGATGATCAGCTGGCCGATCTGCTGGCGGACGGTGAGCGTGGCCAGCAGGGACGCGACGGAATCCGTCTGAGCAGGCGGAGCAACCGGGACCGCGACGGTCGCGGGCCTCGCCGCCCGACCGGCACATCCGACCACTGCGGCAACGACCAGGAGTCTATGCGCCCGCATTCTCGCTCGCTGTTAGTGGTACTCGCCGGGCTCGCCGCCGCCGTGTTTCCCGCGACGGCACAGGTGCGGCCCGGGATCGAAGTGGTCCTGTCCGATTCCATCGGGCTCGTTGCCGGCAAGCGCGTCGCTCTGCTCACCAACCAGACCGGCGTGGATCGCCTGGGACGCCGCGACATCGATCTGCTGCGTGGTACGCCCGGCGTTCAGGTCGCGTTGGTTCTGAGCCCCGAGCATGGGGTGCACGGCGTCGAAGATCGCTCGGGCGTGCCCGACACGGTCGATTCGGCGACCGGCATCCCAATCTACAGTCTCTACGGCGGCACGTCCCTGTCCGCGATCGCCGGCCTCGATTCGGTGGACGAGCTGCTAGTGGACCTTCAAGACGTCGGCGCGCGCTACTACAGCTACCCCCCGACCGCGGTGCTGGCCATGCAGGAAGCGGCACGGCGGGGCAAACCGGTGGTGGTGCTCGACCGGCCGAACCCAATCGGGGGCGTGGCAGTGCAGGGGAACGTGGCCCCCACGCACGCCGTCGAGCGAGCGAGCGATTTTCTGCCGATCCCCATGCGGCATGGCATGACCCTCGGCGAGTTGCTCCGGTTCGCCAATGATGTCCTCGGGATCCACGCCCGCCTCACGATCGTCCCGGCTGCGGGGTGGCGGCGCGCGATGTATTACGATGACACCGGACTTCCATGGGTACGACCATCACCCAACATGCCGAACCTCGAGAGCGCCGTGCATTATCCTGGCACTTGCCTGTTCGAGGCGACCAACCTCTCGGTGGGGCGGGGGACCGGCATGGCCTATCAGGTCGTGGGCGCCCCCTGGCTCGACACGGGCGCGGTGTTGCCCCGCCTCCGGGGTGGCGGGCGGTGGGCGCAAGAAGGGCTCACAGGTGTGGAGGTCTCCGGGGTGACGTTCACGCCGCGGGCGCCGACGGACGGGAAATACGACGGCGTGACGATCTACGGGATCCGGCTCCGGGTGACCGAGCGGCGCCGCTATGACCCGACGCGCGTCGCCATCCTCCTGCTCTCGGCCATTCGTGGAGCTCATCCCGATTCTCTGCGATTCGATACCGCGCGGTTCGACCGCCTCGCCGGTGGCCCGGATCTCGAGCGCGCGGTCCTCGCGGGCCGCGCGCCGGAATCGGTGTGGCGCGCGTGGGATGGAGCACTGGCCGCGTTCCGACGCCAGCGCGCCAAGTACTTGCTCTATTGAGAGTTTGTTCGCGCCCGGCTAGCTTCCCCCCGCTATGAACGTGATTCCCCAGCGGGTGCGAGACGGCTTCGGGAGGTTGCTCGATCCGCTGGCGTTGGCGCTGATTCGCCTGCACGTCCGGCCCAATCTGATCACCACCGTCGGCACTCTGGTTGTTATCGCGTCCGCGACGGCGTTCGCCGTTGGATGGGTGCGGTGGGGCGGATTCTTGTTGTTGTTCTCCGGGCTGTTCGACATGGTGGACGGTCGCGTCGCGCGCCAGGGCGATATGACCACCACCTTTGGGGCGTTCTTCGATTCGACCCTCGACCGCGTCGGCGAAGCGGCGCTGTTCAGCGGCATCGCCGTGTTCTTCCTTCGCGGAGGCGTGCCGGCCGGCCGCGTGACCTGGGCGGTGGCCGCCTGCTTGATCGCCCTGTCCGCGTCCTTGCTGGTCTCCTACACCCGCGCGCGGGCCGAGGGACTGGGCCTCACGGCCAAGGTGGGCATCGCGCAGCGCGCCGAGCGTGTCCTCCTGCTGGGCGTCCCGTCCATGTTTCTCGGCGCCGGGAACCAGGGGACGTTGCTGTTTTGGATCGTCGTGGTGCTCGCGCTCGCGACGTCGGTGACCGTCATCCAGAGGATTGTCTTCGTCGCACGGGCCGCTGGTGGGCAGGTCGTGCGGCGGCCGCATCAGCGGGACACGCTCCCCGGGCACGCGCCCGCCTTGCAATCTCGGAAAGGACAGTGATCGTGGCACAGCAGTATGGTCGGGACGTCGCGCCCGCCAAAGGGAAGCTCGGCGTAATGCTCGTGGGGTTGGGCGCGGTGTCCACTACGTTCATCGCCGGCGTGGAGAATATCCGACGCGGCACGGCGCTGCCGATCGGCTCCCTGTCGCAGATGGGGACGATCCGGCTCGGAAAGCGGACCGAGAAGCGCGCGCCGAAGATCAAGGAGTTCGTTCCCCTCGCGCGGCTCGAGGACCTCGTATTCACGGCTTGGGACCCGATTCCCGACGACGCCTACAGCGCCGCGAAGAAGGCGGGCGTGCTCGAGGCGCCGCATCTCGAGCCGATCGCCGATTTCTTGAAGGGCATCAAGCCCACGACCGCGGCGTTCGACCAGAACTACGTCAAGCGGCTGACCGGCACCAACGTCAAGCGCGGCAAGACCAAGCGCGACCTGGCGGAGCTGCTGCGGCAGGACATCCGGGACTTTAAGAAGCGCTCGGGCGCGGACCGGCTCGTCATGGTTTGGGCCGCTTCGACCGAGGTGTTCCTCACGCCCGGCCCCGCGCACCAGAGCCTGGAGGCGTTCGAGCGGGCGATGGAGCAGAACGACCCGGCGATCGCGCCGTCGATGTTGTACGCGTACGCCGCGCTGATGGAGAACGTCCCCTTCGCGAACGGCGCGCCTAACTTGACGGTGGACGTGCCGGTGATGCAGCGCCTGGCCGAGGAGCGCAAGCTTCCGATCGGTGGGAAGGATTTCAAGACCGGCCAAACGATGATGAAGACGGTGCTCGCTCCGGCGTTCAAGGCCCGCATGCTCGGCCTCGCGGGCTGGTACTCGACGAACATCCTGGGGAACCGGGACGGCGAGGTGCTGGACGACCCCGAGTCCTTCAAGACGAAGGAAGAGTCGAAACTTGGGGTGCTCGAGTACATCCTCCAGCCGGACCAGTATCCCGAGCTGTACGGGAACGTCTTCCACAAGGTCCGCATCAACTACTATCCGCCGCGGGGTGACAACAAGGAGGGCTGGGATAACATCGACATCTTCGGGTGGCTCGGCTACCCGATGCAGATCAAAGTCGATTTCCTGTGCCGCGACTCGATCCTCGCCGCGCCCATCGTGCTCGACCTGGCACTCTTCTTCGATCTCGCGCAACGGGCGGGGCTGTCCGGGATCCAGGAGTGGCTCTCGTTCTACTTCAAGAGCCCCCAGACCGCTCCCGGTCTCTACCCCGAGCACGATCTGTTCATCCAACAGACCAAATTGAAGAACACCCTACGGTGGCTGATGGGCGAGGAGCAGATCACGCACCTCGGCATCGAGTACTACGAGAAGGCGTGAGCGTCGCGCAGTACGTCGTCACGGCCGTCGGCCTCGCGGCAATCTCCTGGGTGCTCTGGTACTTCCTCTGGTCGCGCGGTCCCGCGGCGGCAGCGGCGACCGTCGACGGCGTGCAGGAGGTGCGCGTCACCGTGAAAGGCGGCTACACGCCCGACACCATCGTGGTGCGGGCGGGACAGCCGGTGCGCCTCCAGTTCTATCGTGATGAGACCGCGGATTGCTCGGAGCGCGTGGTGTTCGAGGACTTCGGGATCGACACGCCGCTCCCCGCGTTCCACACCACGGCCGTCGAATTCACGCCGGAGGAGCCGGGAGAGTTCCGGTTCCGCTGCGGCATGAACATGCTGAAGGGCCTCCTCGTGGTGGAGCCGGCGACGACGGACCGACGGCCGTCCGCCTCGCCCCACAAGCTCCATGGGTAAAGCCCGGATCGTCCTCCCGATTGAGGGCATGAGCTGCGCGTCCTGCGCGGCGACCGTGCAGGATGCGCTCGGCCGCGCGGGCGGCGTGACGAACGCCGCCGTGAACTACGCGACCGGCAAGGCCGCCGTGGACTACGACGACGCGGAGACCCAGGTGGCCGAGCTCATTCAAACGGTGCGGGACGCCGGGTACGACTGCGGTAAGGCGACCGTCTCGTTCAGCGTCGAGCAGCTGCACTACGCACCGAGCGTGCTCCCGCTCGAGCAGGCGTTGCGTCGGGTGCCGGGGGTAATCACCGCGGCCGCCAACCAGGCGACGGAGACGGTCGCAGTGACCTATGTCCCCGGCACGACCACCGCGGAGGCGCTCGAAGGCGCCGTCGAGGAGGCGGGGTTCCGCGTGGCCGAGCCCATCGCTGCGGAAGACCCGGTCGAGCGGGAGCGCCTGGCGCGCCACCGCGAGATCCGCACGCTCACGTGGAAGTTCGCGCTGGCGGCGGGCGTGACGGTCGTGAGCATGCTCGGGGCGATGCTGTTGATGGCCCACGACGCGGACGCGACGCTCCGGCAGGCGGACCTGTTCGGGCGCTTGCTCATGCCGCTCGCCCTGCGACTCCAGGAGGCGCTCGCCGGGCGCGGGATGCTCGAGCCGCGATGGATCAGGGCCATCCTCGCGGTGATCACACTTCCCGTCGTCGTGTGGTCCGGGGGCCAGTTCTACCGGGGCACCTGGAGCGGGATCCGGCATCGCACCGCCGACATGAATACCCTCATCGGCGTGGGCACGGGCGCGGCCTACCTGTATTCTCTCGTCGCGACGATCGCCCCGGGGCTGTTCACAGGCGTGGGACGCTCCGCGGACGTGTACTACGAGTCGGTCTCCGCCATTATCGCGCTGATCCTGCTCGGGCGGCTGCTCGAGGCGCGCGCCAAGGGTCGTACGTCGGAGGCCATTCGGCGGCTCGCGACGCTGCGAGCTCGCACCGCTCACGTGATCCGCGACGGGAAGGAAAACGACATCGCCGTCGAGGCGGTCGTGCCGGGCGATCTCGTCGTCGTCAAGCCGGGAGAGAAGATCCCGGTGGATGGTCTCGTGACCGAAGGCGCATCGGCGGTGGACGAGTCGATGCTCACCGGTGAGCCGATTCCGGTCGGCAAGAAGATCGGGGATGAGGTCATCGGTGCCACGTTGAACACCACGGGCAGCGTGACATTGCGGGCCACCCGCGTCGGCAAGGACTCTGCGCTGGGGCAGATCGTCCAGCTCGTGGAGGACGCGCAGTCCACCAAAGCGCCGATCCAGCGTCTGGCCGATCAAGTCGCCGGCGTGTTCGTCCCCATCGTGATCGCGGTGGCGATCGCGGCGTTCGTCGCGTGGTTCGATTTCGGGCCCGAGCCGGCCCTGGTCTTTTCGACCGTCGCGCTCGTGACCGTTCTCGTCATCGCGTGCCCGTGCGCGCTCGGGCTCGCGACGCCGACGGCGATCCTCGTGGGCACGGGTAAGGCCGCCGAGCAGGGGATCCTCATCCGGAGCGGCGATGCGCTCGAACGGCTCTCCAAGGTACGCACCGTACTGCTCGACAAGACGGGCACGATCACGGAAGGCCGGCCCACGGTCACGCACATCATCACCGCCAAGCGTCCCGATGGCACACCACTCGCCCCCGCCGAGGTGCTCAAGTGGGCGGCGTCCGTGGAGCAGCGCTCCGAGCATCCGCTGGCGATCGCGGTCGTGAAAGCCGCGAAGGAGCGGAACGTCGACCTGTTGCCGGTCGAAAAGTTCGCCCTGATGGAGGGGCGCGGCGTGCGCGGGACGGTGGATCGGCGTATCATCGAGGTCATCTCGCTTCGCCACGCGCGCGAGCGGAGCCTCGAGATGAGTGCGTTGGGCGCGGACGCCGATCGACTCGCCGCGCAGGGCCGGACGCCGGTGATCGTGGTCGTGAACAACACGGCATACGCAGTGATCGCGATCTCCGATCCGATCAAGCCCACGGCGAAGCAAGCCGTGACCCTCTTGAAGGGTATGGGCCTGTCGGTCATGATGCTGTCCGGGGACGTAAAGCGCGGCGCGGAGGCGGTGGCGGCGGAGGTCGGGATCGACGATATCGTGGCTGAGGTGCTGCCCTCCCAGAAGGCCGACATCGTGAAGAAGCTGCAACGCCAGGGCCGGCGCGTGGCGATGATTGGGGACGGCATCAACGACGCTCCCGCGCTGGCGCAAGCGGACGTCGGGATCGCGATCGGCACCGGGACCGATATTGCGATGGAGGCCTCGGACGTCACGCTCATCCGGGGGGACCTGCGTGGTGCGGTGACCGCGATTCAGCTGTCGCGCCGAACCATGGGGACCATCAGGCTGAATCTCTTCTGGGCGTTCGTGTATAACGTGATCGGGATCCCGATTGCGGCGGGCGTGCTGTTTCCTTTCTTCCACGTGCTACTCTCGCCCGTGTTCGCGAGCGCGGCGATGGCATGGTCGAGCCTGAGTGTCGTATTGAACAGCCTCACCCTGCGCCGCTTCAAGCCGGCCTGGGCGTGACGCATCCGAAGGAGTGAGGGAGGGAGAAGGGATGCGATACTTTCATCGCACGACGCTGAGCCCCGACGACGTGCTCGGCTCGGCAAAGGCGTTCTTCGGCACGCGACTCGCCCCGGCGGACGAAGCGCCCCGGCGCCGCACGTACGCAGGCGCGCTGGGGAAGGTCACGATCGCCGCACGCGCCGAGGGAGGGCACTACACGTTGGTCGAGATGACGACGGATCAGGTGGGGGAATCGGAGTTGGACCGGCTGGCCAAGCGGTTTCTCGCGGAGGTGCACAAACAGGTGGAGCCCACGCACGAGCTCCGAGGCGCCTACTAGCCGGCCATCCGCGCGCCGTATCCCGCTCGTTCCACCGCCGCGATGAGCTGCTGCGCCGTCGCGGCGTCGTCGTTGAAGTCGACTTCGGCTTCCCCGGCCTGCAAATCCACCACCGCCGAATACACGCCGCTCGCGCCTTTCAACGCGTGCTCGACTTTGAGTCGGCAATGGCCGCACGTCATTCCGGTCACACGCAGCTTCAACGTCGCCATACGGCTCCTCCGCCCGCTATAATTTACGTCATGGTATCGCGCGCCGCTCCCGCCAGACAATCACCGCCCATCCCGGCGGGCCTGACCCGCGACCAGTTGCTCGAAATCTACCGCTACCTCCGACTCACGCGGACGCTGGAGGAGCGGCTGACGGCGCTCTACCGCCAGAGCAAGGTGATCGGCGGCCTGTTTCGCTCCCTGGGACAGGAAGGGGAGTCGGTGGCGACGGCGTACGCCCTCACCCGCGGACGGAATCAGGACATCCTCTCGCCGCTGATCCGTAACCTGGGCTCGATGCTCGTCATGGGTGCCGCGCCGATCGCGATCCTCCGCCAGTACATGGCCAAGGCCGAGAGCCCAACGCGCGGTCGCGAGCTCAACGTGCATTTCAACGACCTGGAGCAGGGCTACCTCGGACAGATCTCCCATTTAGGCGACATGATCCCGGTGATGGCCGGGATTGCGCTCACGTTCAAGCTGCGGGGTGAGCCGCGCGTCGGCCTCGTGTACATCGGAGACGGTGGCACGTCGACGGGCACGTTCCACGAGGGCCTGAACTTCGCCGCCGTGCAGAAAGTGCCGCTGGTCGTGATCGCGGAATACAACCGCTGGGCCTACTCGACCCCCCCCGAAAAGCAGTTCGCCGTCAAGGACCTCGCCGAGAAAGCCAAGGGCTACGGCATCCCGGGGATCACGGTCGACGGCAACGACGTGCTCGCCGTGTACGAGGCGACCAAGTTCGCGGTGGAACGCGCACGCCGGGGCCACGGCGTGCACCTGATCGAGGTGAAAACCTACCGGCGCAAGGGTCACGCTGAGCACGACGACCAGCACTACGTGCCGAAGGAAGAGCTGGATTGGTGGGCCAAGGAGAACGATCCCGTCGACCGGTATGTGAAGCAGCTCGCGCAAAACGGGTGGGCCGAAAGCCGGGAGCTGCAGGAGATGGACGAGCGGGTCAAAGCGGAGATCGATGAGGCGACCGACGCCTGCGTCGACGAGCCGCTCCCTCCGGCCGACTCGGCGCTGAACGGTGTGTACGTCGACCCGCCAGCCGCTCCCCGGCATTGGTATCGGAGCGTCTGATGGCCGACGTCACCTACCTCGAAGCGCTGCGCCAGGGGCTCTGGGAAGAGATGGAGCGCGATCCGCGCGTCTTCATACTCGGCGAGGACGTAGGGGCGTACGGGGGAGCCTTCAAGGTCACCGAAGGATTCGCCAAGAAGTTCGGCGAGCAGCGCGTGATCGATACGCCGATCTCGGAGGCCGCGATCGTCGGCGCAGCGGCCGGCGCCGCGCACATGGGCATGCGTCCGGTGGCGGAGATGCAGTTCATCGACTTCATCTCCTGCGCGTACGACATGCTCACCAACTACGTCGCGACGGCGCGCTACCGGGCGGGCCTGGCCACACCGATTGTGGTGCGCGGGCCCTGCGGCGGCTACGTCCGGGGCGGTCCGTTTCACTCGCAGAACCCCGAGGCCGCCTTCTTTCACACCCCGGGCCTGAAGATCGTCTATCCCGCCACGGCGCGGGACGCGAAAGGCTTGATCAAAGCCTCCATTCGCGACGACGACCCCGTGATCTACCTCGAGCACAAGTGGCTGTACCGGCGCATCAAGGAAGCGCTTCCGGAGGGCGAGGAAATCCTCACCCCCATCGGCGAAGCGCGGCTCGCGCGCGAAGGGAAGGACCTGTCGATTGTCACGTACGGCGCCACCGTCTGGAAGTCGCTCGAGGCGGCCGAGCAGCTGGCGAAGGACGATGGCCTGGCCGTGGAAGTGCTCGACCTCCGCACCCTCCTCCCAATGGACGACGCGGCGATCATGCGGTCGGTGCAGAAGACGAACAAGGTGCTGATCGTGCACGAAGACACGCGCACGGGCGGCGTAGCGGGCGAGATCGCCGCGCGCATCAACGAGCAGGCCTTTGCCTGGCTCGACGGCCCGATCATGCGGGTGACGGCGCACGATGTGCCGCTCCCGTACGCGCCGACGTTGGAAGACTTCGTGCTTCCCCAGACGGACGACATTGTAAAGGCGGCCCGGTGGCTAGCCGCATACTGAGGTGTGAGGTGTCGGGTGTCAGGTGTCGAGAGACCCTGAAACCGGACACCCGACACCTGACACCGTGGAGAGGATCATGGCGCGCGTTGATGTCTTGATGCCCCAGATGGGCGAGTCCATCGCCGAAGGCACGTTGAGCAAATGGCTGAAAAAGCTCGGCGACGAAGTCAAACGGGACGAGCCGCTGTTCGAGATCTCGACCGACAAAGTGGACGCCGAGATTCCCGCGCCCACGGCGGGTGTGCTGGCGGAGATCAAGGTGCAGGAGGGCCAGACCGTTCCGGTCCAGACCTTGGTGGCAGTGATCGAGACGGACAAGAGCGTCGCGACGACGGCGGCGTCGCCCGCGGCGCCCCCGGTCGCAGCAGCCCAGCGGGCACCCGCTGCTCCCGGGGGCACCGCAGGCTCGCCGCCGTCGAAGCCTACATCTGCACCGGCGCCATCCTCCCCCGTCCTCCCCCGTCCTTCCCCAACCTCCCCTGTCGTCCCGAAGGGCGACGGGGCCGAGACCGCCGAAGAGCGCCTCCGTCGGAAGTCCACGCCCCTGGTCCGCAAGATCGCGGCTGAGCACCAAGTCGATATCTCGACGATCCCGGGGAGTGGTTTCGCGGGCCGGGTCACCAAGCAAGACATACTGGGATTCATCGAGCGCGGCGCACCGGTTCCAACTGCTCCCGGCTCCCGGCTCCCAGCTCCAACCGGCCCCGTTGAGCACCCGGTTGTCGAGCCCTGGCCGGGCGACCGCGTCGAGCCCTTCTCGAAGATCCGCAAGATCACCGCGGAGCACATGATCCTGTCACGGCGCACGTCGGCGCACGTGACGAGCTTTTTCGAAGTCGATTACAGCCGCGTGGCGGAGCTGCGCCGTAAGCACAAGGCCGCCTACGCCGAGCGCGGCGTGAATCTCACCTACCTCGCGTTCATCGCGAAGACGGCGGCCGAGAATCTCAGGAAGCATCCGGTGGTGAACGCCGCCGTGTCGGGCGACAACATCATCTACCGCCGCGACGTCAACATCGGGATCGCCGTCGCCCTCGACTGGGGGCTCATCGTCCCCGTAGTCAAGCGCGCGGACGAGCTCTCACTCGCGGGGCTGGCGCGGACCATCAACGATCTCGGCGAGCGGGCACGCAGCAAGAAGTTGTCCCCCGAGGAGATTCAGCGCGGCACGTTCACCATCACCAACCCCGGAGTCTTCGGATCGTTCGCGGGTGCGCCGATCATCAACCAGCCGCAGGTGGCGATCCTCGGTGTGGGCGCGATCGAGAAGCGTCCCAAAGTCGTCACGCTCCCCGACGGCACGGACACGATCGCGATCCGGACCATGGGCATGCTCTCCATGTCGTACGACCACCGCGTCGTGGATGGTGCCGACGCGGACCGGTTCCTGGCCGACGTGAAGCGCGCGCTCGAGGACTTCCCCGAGGGAGCGATCTAACCATGCCCAAGGTGCTCACGGCGGCGCGCGTGCGCGTGCCACCCACCAACGAGGCCGATTACCTCGCCACCCTCCGGGAGCTGTGCCAGTTCGCCGAGGCGCGAGGCCAGCGCATCTGGATCTTCCGGAACGCGAAGGACCCCCAGCTCTTCACCGAGTTCTCGGAGAGCCAGACCGAAATGTCGCACCGGGCCCAGGCGTCGCGGTTACCGGAGGAGATCAAGCTCGAGCGACGGCTTCAGAGTCTCGGCACGTACGCACCGGATGCGTGGGAGCTGTGGACTCAAGTGTCGCTCGAGGCGGGCAGCGAGGCGTAACGCGGGCGGAACGAGGGAGAGGAATAATGGCGGGGCGGACGATTCTCGTGGACGGAGCACCCTGGAGGGTGTACCCCTCAGGACGCGTCACGGTGTACGAGCGGGATCAATTCGGCCTGGTGTTCGAGCAGGGCACGGGCCCCGACCGGCGGCGCCGGTTCACGAGGTACTCGCCCGTCGGGAATCGCAGCCCGGATGCGGCGCTCGCGGAGATGTCGGACCGGGACCTCGGGCAGCTGTTCCACGAGTCCCAGCCCGCGTGGACGGCGCCGGAGGGCGCGTACGGCGCGCGTTGATCTGCATTGCCATTCGACGGCCTCCGACGGCGAGTACGCGCCCGCCGAGGTCGCGCGACGGGCCCGGGCCGCCGGGCTCGCCGCCATCGCGCTCACCGATCACGATACGACCGCCGGGGTCCCCGAGGCCGCGCGCGCGGGGGAGGCGCTGGGGGTGCGCGTCGTCTCGGGGTCCGAGTTCAGCGTGCGAGCGCCGTGGGGCGAGCTGCACCTCCTGGGCTATTTTCTCCCGACGGGGTCGGCACGCCTGGAGGAATTCCTGACCGGGACACGCGCGGCGCGGCGGCGCCGCGCCGAGCAGATCGTGGGCAACCTGCAGCGCCTCGGCATCGATATTGAGCTCGAGGATGTCGAGCGGGCGGCGAATGGCGGCGCCATCGGACGCCCGCACGTGGCCCGGGCCCTCATCGAGCAGGGGGTGACCGCTGACATGAACGAGGCCTTCGCGCGATACCTGGGGCGTGGACGGCCCGCCTACGTCGAAAAACCGCTTCCGATGCTGCAGCAGGTCACGACCCTGGTGCACGAAGTGGGCGGGATCGTCGTCGCGGCGCACCTGGGCGACCACGGAAGCGAGGCGCAGGTTCGCCAGTTTCAGTCGCAAGGTCTCGATGGCCTCGAGGTGCGGCATCCGAGCCACTCGCCGGGGACCGAGCGACGTCTCACCGCGATCGCGGAGCGCCTGGGGCTCGGTATCAGCGGCGGCTCGGATTGGCACGGCGATGCGGAGCTCGGAGACTCCCACGCGTCGCTCGGCGGTTTGGAGATTCCGATGGAATGGCTCGAGCAGCTCGAGCAGCGTCGCGCGACGGTGTCGCGCGAAACCGTCGCACCGAATCGGGAGGGAAGCCCGTCATGAGCGACCTGTTGGAGATCGGCAGCAAGGCACCCGGTTTCAACGCTCAGGCATCGGATGGTAAGACGTACCGGCTCACCGACCTGTTGAAGACGACCGCGGTCGCCCTCGTGTTTTATCCCGGCAACAACACGCCTGGGTGAAACCGCCAACTCTCCGCCGTGCGCGACGAGATAGCCAAGTTCCAGCGAGCGGGCATCCAACCCTTCGGCGTCAACCCGGCGGGCATCGAGAGCCATGCCGGCTATGTGCGGAAGTTCAACTTTAATTTTCCTCTACTCTCCGATCCGGACCGCGCGATCGCGCGGGCCTACCACGCGCTCAAGGACGACGACCGGGGCATCCAGCGCTCCGTGTATGTTGTGGACGGCGACGGCACGGTCGCCTTCGCGCGGCGCGGCGCGCCACCCGTCGACGAGATCGTCGCCCGTGCCACCTGACTTTCACGGCAAGGTCGCGCTCGTCACCGGCGTGGGGCGCGTGGGTCAAATCGGACATGCCGTCGCCGGCGGGTTGGGGCGGGCAGGCGCGCAGCTGGTGATCGCGGACGTGAACGCGGCGGGACTCGCGGACCGGGCGAAGGAATTCGGGTCGGCAGGCTTTGCCGTTCATCCGGTCGCCGGTGATCTCACCGCGCCGGAGGCGGCCCGGCGCGCGGTCGCCGCCGCGGGAGAGCGCTACGGCGGGCTCGACGTGGTCGTGAACGTCGCGGGCGGGCTGGTGAACTATGGGCCCGTCACGGAACTCACGCCCGATCGGCTGGAGCGCGAGTTGGCGATCAACGTCAAGACCACATTCTACGTGTCCCAGGCGGCAATCCCGGCGCTGCGCGCGCGGGGTGGTGGCGCGATCGTGAACTTTGCCTCCGTGGCGGTCGTGAAGCCGCAGAGCCAGATGGCCGCGTACACGGCCGCTAAGGCGGCCGTCGCCGGGCTCACGCGCGCATTGGCGCGCGAGCTGCGGGACGATCACATCCGCGTCAACGCGGTGGCGCCCGGAACCATGAAGACCGGCGATAACCTCGCCCAGATGCAGGGCGCGAACGTCCGGTGGGTGGAGCTCGACGAGCTCGTGGCAGCGGTCCTGTATCTCGCGAGCGACGAGTCGCGGGCCGTCAGCGGGGAGGTGCTTCCCGTGACCGGGGGCGATGTCTAACGCGACGCGGGCCGATTGCGTCGTGATGCGCGACGTCGTCATCGTCGGAGGCGGGTGCTACGGGACCTTCTACGCGACACAGCTCGCCAAGGCCCGCGCCCGGGCCAAAGCGCGATATCGCCGAGTGATCGTCGTCGATCACGATGCGGCCTGCCGGGCGCGCCGCGAGCTGGGCGAGGCAGCCGACCGCACGTTCGTCACGCGCGACTGGTCGGAGTTCTTCCGCGAGTTTCTGGCGGGGGGGAGTGGCGAGGGCGACTACATCGTGCCGTCTCCGCACATGCCGCACCTCATGTTCGAGTGGGTGCTCGCGCGCGCGCGCGAGCGCTGGCCTGGGCGCGGCATCTCCGTGGCGCCGGTGCCTGGGACACTCGGCACGCCGTACGATCGCACGGCCGCCACGCCCGACGATACCCGCTATGTGTCGTTCGCCGACTGGATCTGTCCCACGCATTGCATCGAGCCCGCTATCTGTCCCGCGATCGGGAGCGAGCGGACGTGGGAGATGGGAGACGCCGTTCGTGGACTCGCCAGTCGGTTGCGGGCGGCGGGTCACGACGTCGTCGGACCGGCCTTGTTCGTGTGCCGTCATCACGTCTTCGGCGTCGGGACCTTCGCCGTAGACGCGGTGCTCGAGGGCGACGCATTGGTCCGCACGGCGGGCGAGAGCGGGACCGCGGTGTCGGTGCTCGTGGGGACGATCAGTGCGTGTCACGGGGCGCTGAACCTGCTGCGTTTGGGAGCGGTAGACCTCTACCGCGCATGACCCCCGCCGAGCGTCGAGCGATCCTCACCCGCGCGCGCGACCTGTTCAACGCCGGCGAATACTGGCACGCCCATGAGGCGCTGGAAACCGTCTGGCGTTCTATTATTAGCGACGGCGACAAGGATGCGGCTCATGTCTGGCAGGGCTTGATCCAAGGCGCGGCTGCGTTGCTCCACCTGAAGCGAGGCAACCAGCATGGAGTCTTGGTCGTCGGGGATGCCGCGCTCGACAAGCTCGCGGGTCCGCAGCGATCAGACATCGAGTTCGAGACGGTGAATTTCCGCCAGGCACTCGAGCGCGCGTTGGCGGGAGAGGGCAATCCCCGCGACTGGAGTTCCGCCGCACTAACGGAAAACGGACGACGGATGACCCATAACGTGAATGACAGATACGACGTGATCATCGTCGGAGCGGGGCCGGCGGGCCTGTGCGCGGCCATGTACGTGGGCCGTGGCATGCTCAAAGGGCTCACCATCGAGCGCGGTGCGCCCGGCGGCGAGCTGCTGAACACCGATCTGATCGAGGACTACATCGGCTTCGAGAGCATCAAGGGCTGGGAGCTGGCGCAGAAGATGGCCGAGCACGCGCGGAAGTTCGGCGCGGAGACCCTCACCGACACCGTCGAGAAGATTCGCAAGGCGGAGGACGGCTGGTTCGACGTCGCGACGGCCCGTGGCCACACCTATCGGGCGCCCGCCGTGATCCTCACCGCCGGCGGCACTCCGGTGAAGCTGGGCGTGCCCGGGGAGAAGGAGTTTGCCGGCAAAGGCGTGTCGTACTGCGCCGTATGCGACGGGGCGTTCTTCAAGGGCGAGATCTTGGCTGTCGTGGGCGGAGGGGACGCCGCGGTGGAGGAGGCGGACTATCTCACGCGGTACGCCGCCAAGGTGTACATCCTCCACCGCCGCGACCGGCTCCGCGCCTCCAAGATCCTGCAGCAGCGAGCGTTCGCGAATCCCAAGATCGAGGTGATCTGGAACAAGCGGGTCCTGGAGATCAAGGGCTCCGCCAAGGGGGCCGAGGGGCTGCAGCTCGAGGACACGGTGACGGGCGAGCACTCGTCGCTCCCGGTCGGCGGCGTCTTCATCTTCATCGGCTTCCAGCCGAATTCCGGCCTCGTGGACGGACACGCGAAGCACGACGCGAGCGGCTACTTCGTGACGGACGACCGGATGATGACCACCATCCCGGGTCTGTTCGCGGCGGGTGACGTCCGCAGCCAGCTGACGCGCCAGATCACGACGGCGGTCGGCGATGCCACAACGGCGGCGATCGCCGTCGAGAAGTATCTCACCGCGCTGCGGCAGACGGATTAGGCGGCTCGCCGGCATGCGCGTTGTGCAGATCCCGAACGGGCAGTTCGCGGAGAACTGCTACTTCGTGATCGACGAGCCGAGCGGCGCGTGCGCGATTATTGACCCGGGGGAAGAAGCGGGGCTCATCGCGCACAAGCTCGCGGAGACGGGCGTCCAGCCCGTCGGCATCTGGCTGACACACGCGCACATCGATCACGTGCTCGGCGTACCCCGCCTCCAGGCGGACACGAAGGCCCTCGTGTACCTGCACCCCGCCGATCGTATGCTGTATGATCACGTCCCTGAGCAGGCACAGGCGTTCGGGATGCGTGCTGAGTCGATGCCCGCACCCGACCGGGCGCTCGCCCACGGCGACGTCCTGTCGGTCGGCGGAGCATCGTTTCGTGTGCGCCATGCCCCGGGGCACTCACCCGGTAGCGTCGTCTTCGAAGGGGAAGGCGTGGTGTTCACGGGCGACGTGCTGTTCCAGGGCTCGATCGGTCGTACGGATTTGCCGGGGGGCGACACGCAGACGCTGTTCCGGAGTATCGAGCGCGAGTTGCTTACGCTCCCCGATTCGACCATCGTGTACAGCGGTCATGGACCCGAAACCACCGTGGGCCGCGAGCGCCACGCCAACCCCTTCCTCACCGGCGCCTATCGCCTCTCCTAGGCCGCGGCCTACGTGCCTGCGGTGCGGTGCCGAGGTCCGGCCTCGTCCATGGGGCTGTAAGGGCCCCTGCCCGAACTGCGGCTTCATTTACCCGCTGGGCGACTGCTCCGACTGACGCCGGCGTGGGCCACCTTCTTGCCCTGGCGCTGCTCGCCATCGATTGCGTGGTCCGTGCCTGGCGGATCCAGCTCGCGGTCTGGACCGCGGGAGGCCGTCTGTCCTTCGACGACGCGTTTCGACTCAATCTCTACGGCGAAGCGGCATCACAGCTCACGCCCAACCGCCTCGGGGGCGAGCCCGCGCGCTTCCTGGGCCTCACCGAGGCGCGGCTGCGGCCGGTGACGGCGATCGTGGCGATCGGCGTCGAGGTGGCATCCGAGTGGCCGGTGTTCCTCATCGCGGGCGCCGCGCTGTTCGCATACTACGTCCCGGACTGGCACGTAGCCGCCGCCGCGTGGCTGCGCCGTCACCGCGCCGGCGAGCTGGTGAGCATCGAGGTCGTCGCCCTGCTCGTCCTCATCATCGTGTACCTGCTCCAGCGGCTCGCCCGCGCGGGATTCGTGCGCCATCGCGTGCGCCGGCAGTGGCGGGTGGCCTGGGCACACGTGCGCCGCGCCCCCTGGTGGGCCCTCGGCGCGGGTGCGCTGCTGACCGTGATCAGTGTGGTCGCGCGGGCGCTCATTCTGCCGGCGCTCGCCTGGGGGCTGCCACATGGGTCCGTCCCACCGTTCGGAGAGATGTTCTTCGGGGCGCTCGCCCTGATTCACGCGCCACTCGTCGTGCCGCTCCCGTCGGGCGGCGGAGGGCTCGAGGTCGCGTTTTTGAACGGCTTCGCGGGTGACTTCGGCGCCCACCAAGTCACGATGCTTCTCCTGTGGCGCTTCTATACCGCCGTGCTCCTCACCGTGCTCGGTGTCTATGCGATGGTGCGCTACCTGGGCTATCGGGCCGCGGTACAGGTGTTCAAGATCGGATGGGGAAAACGCAGAGGGGAGGCGTCGTGACGAGTCCACGCATCCAGCCGCTCACGCCGGACCAGGCCGTCCCCGAGGTCCGGCCCATCTTCGAAACGTACCTGCGCGAGCGCGGGAACATCCCCAACATGTTCCGCACCGTGGCACTGCGCCCGGCGCATCTGCGGACCCTGATCGCGCATTTTCGCACCGTGATGAACGAGGGAACGGTGCCGCCGCTCCTCAAGGAGCTCTTGTGGGTGCGGGTCTCCCACCTGAACCGGTGCCGCTACTGACTCAATTCCCATACTGCCCTGGCGGGGCAGAAAGGGGCGAGCGCGGAGCTGATCGGGGCGATTCAGGATCGTGGCGGGCGCGCACCCATCGAGGCCCTGGAGCCGGGGTGGCGGACGGCGCTCGAATACGCCGACGTGATCCATCGGTCGGGGCACGACGTCACCGACGAGCTCTATGCGCGCCTCAAAGCGACCTGGGACGACGGGCAGATCGTCGAGATCACCCTGGTCATCGGCATGACGGAATACTTCAATCGTTTCAACGACAGCCTGCGTGTGGAGCCGACGAAATGATCTATGCGGGCGGCGGCGGGGCGATGCCCACGAGCACGATCGTTCGCTCGAGCGCGCGTTCGACACCGTGCGGGACGCCTTCGGGCGCGAGGACGAGGTCGCCGGCGCTCGCCTCGTGGGTCTCGGCTCCCACGATGAACCTCGCCTTTCCACTGACAACGAAATAGAATTTGTCGGCGCCCGGATGGGCGTGGACCTTCTGTTCCTGGCCCGGCTCGAAGCAGTTGAGGCCGACGAGGAGCCGTGCGGAGCGGAAGCAGTCGACCTTGGTCATCTTCGTGGCCGAGAAACGCGCGCTGAGCGCGAGATGCTGCAGCAGAGCCTGGGCATTCATGGGCGATTCCTGGTTCGAGACCGACGGTGCCGTGACCGAACGAAAGACGGAGGCGATGAGCACAACCCGCGTCGAGCGTGACTCACTGGGCGAGCTGCCCGTTCCCGCCGACGCGCTATACGGAATCCAGACGGAACGCGCGCGGCGCAATTTCCCGATCTCCCACCTCCGACCCTTGGCCCCGTTCGTCGACGCGGTCGTCCGCATCAAAAAAGCCGCTGCCCTCACACACAAGGAAACCGGTCGCCTCGATTCCAATCTCGCCGACGCCATCGCGCGGGCAGCGGACGAAGTGCTGGGCGGCCAGCACCGGGACCAGTTCGTGGTGGACCCCTACCAGGCGGGGGCCGGGACCTCGCACAACATGAACGCCAACGAGGTGCTCGCCAACCGGGCGAACGAGCTATTGGGCGCCCGGCGCGGCGTCTACGCGCCGGTGCACCCCAACGACCACGTCAACATGGCGCAGTCCACGAACGACGTGATCCCGACGGCGATCCGCCTGGCCGCGCTGGGCGAGCTGCCGTCGCTCCTCGACGCCTTGCGCGCGCTCGCCGCCGCCTTCCTTGCGAAGGGTAAGGCGTTCGATCGCATTCTCAAGTCCGGACGCACCCACCTGCAGGACGCGACGCCGATCCGCCTCGGCCAAGAGTTCACCGCCTACGGCCATACGGTGGAGCGTAACCGCGACCGGATCGCCGCTGCCGCGGATGCGCTGCGCGAGCTCGGGATCGGGGGCACGGCCGTTGGCACGGGGCTGAACGCCGAACGGGCGTATCCCGCGCTCATGGTGAAGCATCTCCGCGCGATCACCGGCCTCGAGCTACGGGAAGGGAAGGACCGCGTCCAACTGATGCAGTCCATGGGTGACGCGGCGGCATTCTCCGGCGCCCTGCGGACCTACGCGATGGATCTTGGCAAGATCGCGAGCGACCTTCGGCTGCTCGCGTCCGGCCCGCGCACCGGACTCGCGGAGATCGTCCTCCCCGCGGTCCAGCCCGGGTCGAGCATCATGCCCGGGAAAGTGAACCCGTCGATCGCCGAAATGGTGAACATGGTCAGTTATCAGGCGCTTGGAAACGATGTCACCGTCGCGGCGGCGAGTGAAGCGGGCCAGCTCGAGCTCAATGTCATGATGCCCGTGATCGCGCATAATGTCCTGTTCACGATGATGATCCTCACGAGCGCGACGCGGGTGTTCGCCGAGCGGTGCGTCGAGGGTATCGAAGCCGATCCGATGCAGGCCGAGCACTGGCTCGAGCGCAGCCCCGCGCTCGTCACGGCCCTGGCTCCCAGAATCGGCTATGCGGAAGCGGCGAAACTGGCGAAGGAAGCAGTGGCGAAGAACGTCACGGTGCGCCAGCTCGTCATGGAGAAAGGAGTGCTCAAAGGGAAAGAACTCGACGAAGTCCTCGATCTCCTGGCCATGACGGAGCTCGGAGTCCCAGGGCAACGGAAGTGAGTGTAGCGAGCACGGCCGTCTGCAGTCCGACATTCCAGAAGGAGGTATCCGCATGAGCTGGATCGTCGCTGGACTGATTGGTGGCGTGGGCGCGTTCCTGGCCGATTGGGTGATGTGGGGCAAAGTCTTCACGGGGCCGGAAATGCAGGCGTTCGGCACGTTTCCGCCGACGCCCGAGGAAGGAAAGAAAATGATGGCGGCGAACATGCCGAAATCCGCGCTCCTCGCCCTGCTGTTCGGCGTGCTCTTCGCGTGGTTCTACGGGCAGTTCCGGGGCGCGCTCTGGGTGAAGAGCGGAGGCCTGCTCGCCGGCATGGAGTTCGCCACCGTCCTCTGGCTGCCGACGATTTTCCTCTCGACACTCGGGAGCGGAGTGTGGTACGACAAAGTACGCCCGTTGCTTAAGGCAACCGCCGTATCGTGGCTGGTGCGGATGAACGTAACGGGGCTCCTGGTCGGCCTGCTGATGAAGTAGCGGAGATCACATCGTGGGGGGGTCGTGATTCGAGTCACTGAACCCGACCCCTCTCGCTCGTTATCCGTTGCGACATGCGCACGACGCTCCTTGTCGCAACGGCCCTCTCGGTGCTCGCGGTCTCTGGCGCGCACGCGCAACAGCGATTCCGACTCGGCCCCACGTACTCCGCGATCTCGCTCGAGGACCTCTCGGGCACGACTCACACATTCTCGTCGTTCGGCGGCACGGCGGCCCTCATCACTGGCGATGATGGCGAGACCGGGCTGTCCATCGCACGGTACCACGACCTGTCGACCGACGGCCGGGCGCGGCGACTCACGTTGTTCGGGCTCGATTCGTACTACTATCCGGTCGGAGCGCGCGGCGTCATCAGCCCATTCGCCGCGGCAACGCTTGGCCTCGCTCGCATCACGGAGGCGAAACCCGGGTGCCTGTTGCTGTGCGGGGACACGGTGTCCACCACGAGCCAGCTCGCGCTCGCATTCGGCCTGGGCGTCCGCCTCAACGCCGGGAACGCCGCCGTGGCTACGCTCGCGGGTCGGTTCCTCCAGGTCCCGGGCAGCGACGTCCAGGCGCTCGAAGCGGTGGCGAGCGCGTCCATCGCGTTCGGTGGCGTGCGCACGGGCGAGTTCCTCGAAGGGACGTTGGGGCCCAGCGCGAGCGTATTCATCCCCGTATCGGGCCCTCTGCGTGGACGCGGACCGTTCGCCGGCGTCCGATTTCGCCGCGATACGAAAAAGTCGGGCACGGTGGGATTGCAGATCGACTTCGCGCCGCTCGAGGTCACGTCCGGAAGCTGCGCGCCCGGCTGCCAGCCCAACGCCGTCCTGTTCGCGCCGGGCTACGAGACATCGGTCCGTCCCCTGTGGGGCAGGCTGTACGCCGAAGCGGGTGTCCTGCTGGCCGGCATCTATACGCAGGGCCCGGACCGCGGCATGGCGCAGGGCCTGCACGGAGGGCTGGGAGCGGACTTCTACGGTGGGCGCCTCATGTGGAACGTGAACGGGCGGTTGTTATGGCTCCAACGGCATTCCGGCGAGAATGTGTTCGGAGTGCAGGTGGGGGCGAGCGTGAGTCCACGGATCGGCCGCCCTGCCGCCCATTGAATCCCACAACTCGTTGTCGCATATTGACTCCATGCGCGTCACGACCTGGGCCGAGTACGGGTTGATCGTCTCACTGAACCTCGCCAAGCGCGCGGGGCAGGGCCCCGTCGCGGCGCGCGAGCTCGCGGAGCAGGAGCGGCTCCCCCACGACTACGTCGAGCAGATCCTCCTCCGCCTGCGGCGCGGTGGCCTGGTGGAGTCCGTGCGCGGAGCGAAGGGGGGCTACCACCTCGCGCGGGAGCCGCAAGCGATCAGCGTCAAGGACGTAATCGAGGCCTCCGAGCACGTGACGTTCGAAGTCAACTGCGATCTCCACCCCGTCGATCCCCAGCGATGTAGTCCGGACGCGTCGTGCAGCATTCGGCCGGTCTGGCGAATGCTCGAGCACCGGATCAACGATCTGCTGGCCGGCATCTCGCTCGCCGATCTCACGCACGACGAACCCGAGCTATACCAAATCGCCGGGGTCCTGGCCGGGAACTAGTTCCGCCGTCCCGAATGTTTTTTTTGACGACAAACCCGACTCGCATTGTCGGGTTTCACTGGATTGGAGGTAAACCGTGGCTTACGCGCATCCCGAGGCGCTCGTGTCGACCGAGTGGGTGGCCGCGCACCTGAATGACCCGAGCATCCGTTTGATCGAAGTCGATGTGGATACGACGGCCTACGACGCGGGCCACGTCGCGGGCGCGGTGGGCTGGAATTGGCAGTCGCAGCTCAACGACCCCGTGCGTCGCGACATCCCCGACAAGGCCGCGTTCGCGACGCTTCTCTCCGAGGCGGGGGTCACGCCCAAGACCACCGTGGTGCTGTACGGCGACAACAACAACTGGTTCGCGGCGTTCGCATTCTGGCTGCTGCAGTTGTACGGGCACACCAACGCCAAGCTCATGAACGGCGGCAGGGCCAAATGGGTCGCGGAAGGTCGCCCCCTCGTGCCCGACCGTACGACCGTCCGACGGGCGGCGTACCCGGTGCCGAAGAAGGTGAACACCGCTATCCGCGCCAAGCGCCCGGACGTGGAAAAGGCGCTCAAGGCCAAGAAGACGGCGCTGGTGGACGTGCGGTCGAAGCCCGAGTTCGTCGGCGAGATCATCGCACCGCCGGGAATGACCGAGACCGCCCAGCGGCCCGGCCACATCCCGGGGGCGAAAAACATCCCGTGGAGTCTGGCGGTCGCGCCCGACGGCACGTTCAAGTCGTACGAGGAGCTCACGCAGCTCTACAAGGGCGCGAAGGTCATCGACGGCAAGGACCAAGTGATCGCCTACTGCCGTATCGGGGAGCGGTCGAGCCACACGTGGTTCGCCCTCAAGTATCTGTTGGGCGTGAAGAAGGTGCGGAACTACGATGGCTCGTGGACCGAGTGGGGGAATCTCGTCGGCGCGCCAATCGTGAAGGGAGCGGAATGAAGACGACGGTAGAAGGCGGTAGAGGACGGAAGAGGTCGGTAGAGGTGGCGCCGCGGGAGCCGGCGCTGTGGGGTCTGGTGGGCAATACGCCCCTCATTCCTCTACCGACCGCTACCGACCTCGCCCGACCTCTACCGTCCGTTTTTCTCAAGGCCGAGTGGTTCAACCCGGGCGGTTCCGTGAAGGATCGTCCCGCGCTGTTCATCCTCCGCGACGGCATCGCGCGGGGCGAGTTGCCGCGGAAACGGCTGCTCGACGCGTCCAGCGGCAACACCGCCATCGCGTACGCGATGCTCGGCGCGGCGGCCGGGATCAGCGTGACCGTGTGCGTGCCGCGGAATGCGAGCACCGAACGCAAGGCGCTCCTCGAGGCGTACGGTGCCGAGGTGATTTTCACCGATCCGCTCGACGGGTCGGACGGAGCGATCCGCGCGGCGGGGGCGCTCGCGGCCGCGGAACTGGACCGCTACTGGTACGCCGATCAGTACAACCATCCGGCCAACGTGCGAGCGCATTACGTGACCACGGCCGAGGAGATCTGGCGCCAAACGTCGGGTCGCGTGACCCACTTCGTGGCGGGTCTGGGGACGACGGGCACGATGATGGGAACCGGCCGGCGTCTGCGGGAGTTGAACGACGGGATCGAGTTGATCGCCGTGCAGCCGGACGGGCCGTTCCACGGGCTCGAGGGCCTCAAGCACCTGGCGACGGCGATCGTCCCGGGGATCTACGATCCGGATGTGCCGGACCGCACCGAGTTCGTGGCGACCGAGGAAGCGGAGACCGTGGTAGCTCGATTGGCGAGAGAAGCGGGCTTATTGGTCGGATGGTCTACCGGAGCCGCGCTCGTGGCGGCCGGGCGCGTACAGTCCGACGCGGTCGTAGTCGTCATCGCGCCCGACGCGGGGGCTCGCTACTTGAGCGAGTCCCGCCGGCGCCCGGGGGAGACCGCGTGACGCTCGTGCTCGATTCCCGGCACGTATCGGCGATCCGCCGCCACGGCGAGGCCGATTACCCGGCGGAAGCCTGCGGCTTGATCGGGGGGGCCGTGGATGGGGACCGCAAGCTCGCCGTGCAGCTCGTACCGCTCGTGAACCGGCGGACCGACTCGGCCCGCAATCGCTACTTGATCGACCCCGAGTCGTTCCGGCGCGCGCAGGAGCGGCTCGAGCGAGACGGCCTGGACATCATTGGCGTGTACCACTCCCATCCCGATCACCCCCCCGCGCCCTCGGCGTTCGACCGGGACCATGCCTGGCCCCGGCTGTCCTACGTGATCGTAGGCGTGGCGCGCGGGCGGGCGGCCGAAATGAAGAGCTGGGTCCTCGCGGATGATCGGGGGACCTTCGAGGAAGAGTCGATCACCAAGGAAGAACGGAAGGCCGTATGGCAGTGACAGTCCTGATTCCCACACCTCTGCGTCCCTTCGTGGGCGGACGCGACGCCCTCGAGGTCGAAGGAGGGAATGTCGGAGAGCTGCTCGAGCGCCTCACGGGCGAGCACGCGACCCTGAAGCCGCACCTCTTTGCTGACGACGGCCGGTTGCGCAGCTTTGTCAATGTGTACGTGAACGACCGCGATATCCGGCAACTCGCCCAGCGCGATACGCCGGTGAAGCCCGGGGATACCATCTCGATCATCCCCAGCATTGCGGGCGGGGCCGCCGCAAGCGTAGGGGCGCCGCAGGCCGCGCCCGTACCGTCGAAGGCTGCCCCCCCCCCCGTGTTGTCCCACGAGGAAATCCTCAGGTATTCGCGTCACCTCATCCTGCCGGATGTGGGGCTCGACGGCCAGAAGAAGCTAAAGGCCGCCCGGGTGCTACTGGTGGGGGCGGGCGGGCTGGGATCGCCCGCGGCGCTTTATCTCGCGGCCGCGGGGGTGGGCACGATCGGCATCGTGGATTTCGACGTGGTGGACAAGACCAACCTGCAGCGACAGATCCTGCACGGCACCTCCACGGTGGGCACGCCCAAGCTCGAATCCGCGGCGGCACGCATCCACGACCTGAACCCGAATGTACGTGTCGAACCGTTCGAGACCCGCCTCACGTCTGAGAACGCACTCGACATCATCCGGGAGTTCGATGTGGTGGCCGATGGCACGGACAATTTCCCGACGCGCTACCTCGTGAACGACGCCTGCGTGCTGCTCGATAAACCGAATGTCTACGGCTCCATCTTCCGCTTCGAGGGGCAGGCGTCGGTGTTCTACGCCAAGCGGGGCCCCTGCTACCGCTGCCTGTACTCGGAGCCGCCGCCGCCGGGGCTTGTCCCGTCCTGTGCGGAAGGCGGAGTCCTGGGTGTGCTGCCCGGCATCATCGGGTCGATCCAGGCCATGGAGACCATCAAGCTTATCCTGGGTGCGGGGGAGCCGCTCATCGGACGCCTGGTGCTGTTCGACGCGCTCAAGCTCCAGTTCCGCGAGCTGAAGCTGGAGAAAGACCCCGATTGCCCCGTCTGTGGACGTCACCCCACGATCACCGCGCCGATCGACTACGAGGCGTTCTGTGGGATCGGTGTCGAGCCGTCGTACGACGGAGCGGAGATAACTGCGGAGCAGCTGAAAGATGAGTGGGACCGTACCCCTGAGCTCGTGGTGATCGACGTGCGCGAGCCGCATGAGCACGCGATCGCGCACATCGACGGCGCCCGGCTCATTCCGCTCGGCGAGCTTCCGGACCGCCTCGGCGAGTTGGACGGGCACCACGAGATCGTCACCCACTGCCATCACGGGTCACGCTCACTCAAGGCGCTGGAGATCCTGAAGGCCGCGGGATTCTCCAAAGTGCGCAGCCTGCGCGGTGGAATCGACGCGTGGGCGGTGAACGTGGATCGGAGTCTGCCGAGGTACTGAGAAGCCGACGGAGACGGGTCAGTGCCGAAGGGGGGACTCGAACCCCCACGGGCTTGCGCCCACTGGCTCCTGAAGCCAGCGCGTCTACCAGTTCCACCACTTCGGCTGGTGCGCGGAACGGCGAATATAGACGGCGGTATAACCTCAAGTCAACTCTTGGCTTGACCGCTCTCATCACGGTTTCTATCTTGCGCTGGCCCGGTGGACAAAGTCTCCATCGCCCGCAATCCGCGGGCGCGACATGACTACCATCTCCTGGAGACGTGGGAGGCGGGTCTCGTGCTTACGGGCACGGAGGTCAAGTCCCTGCGCGCGGGCAAGGCGAGTCTCGGCGAGGCGTACGCGCACGTGCGCAACGGCGAGGTGTGGCTCGAAGGCATGACGATCGCGGCGTACCGACCCGGCAGTTACAACAACCCTCCGCCCGCCCGCTCCCGTAAGCTCCTCCTCCACGCGAACGAGATCCGCAAGCTGATCGGCGGCACGAGCCGAAAGGGCCTCACGATCGTTCCCCTCGAGCTCTATTTCAAGGACGGCCTCGCGAAGGTCGCGATCGCGCTGGCGAAGGCGAAGAAGCTCCATGACAAACGCGAGGATCTCAAACGGCGCGAGGCCGAGCGCGAGCTCGCACGCGGCATCAAGGGCACGCGCACGTGAGCGCCCTGGTTTGGTTCGCGCTCGCGATCGCGGCGCCGCCGTCCCCGGTGCAGGCGGTGGTGATCGCCACGCCGCGCGGCGAGACGACCGTGCCGGTGACGAACGAGCGCGGCACCGCCGCCGTCGCGGCGCCGCTGCTCTCGGCGCCGCTCGGCGTCATCGTGGCGCTCGACGGCTCCCGCGTGGCCGTGGGCCTGTCGGGTACCGTGTTCGTCTTCGAACTCGGCGCCCCATTTGTGCGCACCGGCGGTGTCGTCTACGGACTCGTGGGAGAGCCGTACGTCGCCCGCGACACCGTCTTCCTCCCGCTCACCTGGCTGGCGGATTGTGTGCCGCGGGCGCTCGGCGGTCGTTATCGCTGGGACGCCTCCGGCGCAGGCGCGCGCCTGGTGGAGCTGCCGGTCGCTGGCACCGTGGCCGCCGCGCCACCGCCGGTCGTGGTGCCACCACCGAATCCGACCCCCGCCGCCGCCGTCCCCGCTCCCAACCCAATGACTGGGCTGCGCTTGCGGCACACGGTCGTGGTGGACCCGGGACATGGGGGCGTCGATCCGGGAAACCCCGGGCGGTATTTCCCCGATGGACTGGTCGAGAAGGACATTACGCTCGCGATCGCGCGCCTCCTGCGGGCGGAGCTCGTGCGCCGCGGCATCGGTGCGGCGCTGACGCGCTCGGGGGACACGCTCATCGATCTGGCGGACCGGGGAGCGTTCTGCACCGCCGACTGTGATCTGTTCGTCAGCATCCACGTGAACGCGATGCCCGAAGGCCGGCGGACGGACCGGGCGAGCGGGGTCGAGACCTACTTTCTGTCCGATGCCAAGACCGAGGACCAGGAACGCGTCGCCAAGACCGAGAACAACGCGATCCGGTTCGAGACGGGTGCGTCGAGCGCGGCGACCGGTCCGCTGGGCTATATCCTGCGCGACCTCCAGCTGAACGAATACCTGCGCGAGTCGGCCCAGCTCGCCGCGCTCGTGCAGGATTCCGTCGCGCGCATTCACCCGGGCGGCGGTCACGGCGTGCAGCAGGCGGGCTTCATGGTGCTCACCACGGCCCGCCGGCCCGCCATCCTGGTCGAGACCGGGTTCGCCACGAATCGGACCGATGGAGCGTTCCTCGCGTCGAGCCTGGGCCAGCACAAGATCGCGAACGCGATCGCCGACGGAATCGTGGCGTACCTGGTCGAGTTCGAGCGCAAGCTCGCCGTCGCGGCTCCGGCGAGGGGGCGGTGACGGCAGTTCGGCTGTTCGACGCGACCTTCCAAAATCCAGTCCTGCTCGCTTCCGGCACGGCCGGCTTCGGTCGCGAGGTGCTTCGCGTGATCGATCTGGACGCGCTCGGTGGCATCGTCACCAAGGCCGTCACTCCCGAGCCCCGGCAAGGACACCCCGCGCCGCGCGTGGCCGAGTTTGCGGGCGGCATGCTCAATGCCGTCGGCCTCGCGAATCCGGGGCTCGAGGCGGTACGGAAGCACGAGCTCCCGTGGCTCGCGCAGCACGTCCGGCGCGCGCGAGTGCTCGTCAACGTCGCCGGCGCCACGGTCGACGACTACGTGCGCGTCATCGCGCGTCTCACGGATCTAGACGTGATCACGGCGTTCGAGGTCAACGCGTCCTGTCCCAACACGAGCGCCGGTGGGCTCGAATTCGGAGCAACACGCGAGGGGTTAGGGGAGCTGGTGCGGCGTTGTCGGGCCGCCACGACACGCCCGATCGCGGTCAAGCTTTCGCCAGTCCTGCCGGACATCGCCGGCATGGCTGAGGTCGCGAAGCAAGAAGGCGCGGCCGCAGTGACACTCGTGAACACGATCCCGGGCGCTCTGCACGACCGTCTGGGCAACGGTGCCGGTGGCGTGAGCGGTCCAGCGCTCCTTCCGATCGGCGTGCTGGCGACGCGCAAGGTGCGGGACGCGGTCGACATTGCGATCATCGGGGTCGGCGGCATCCGAAGCGTTCGCGACGCGCGCGAGTATCTCGCAGCCGGTGCCTCGCTCGTCGCGATCGGGACCGCGGCGCTCGCGGACCCGCGCGTCCCACAGCGCATCGCGCGAGAGCTCGCGCGTGCCTGAGCTCATCGTCGCGTTTGACCTTCCGAGCGGGCGGGAAGCGCTCGACCTCGCGGCGCGGCTTCCGGGGCTTCGCTGGGCCAAGCTCGGTCCCAAGCTGCACGTCCGCGAGGGCCCGGCGCTCGTCCGGGAATTCACGGCTCGCGGGACCCGCGTGTTCCTCGATCTCAAATGGCACGACATCCCGAGCGTCGTGGCAGGCGCCGTCGAAGCCGCGCGCGCTCAGGGCGTGACAATGGCCACCGTGCACACGCTCGCCGGGCCGGCGGTGCTGGCGGCGGCCGCAGCGGTGGCCGGCGAGCTGGCCCTCGTGGGGGTCACCGTGCTCACCTCACACGAGGCCGTCGACTTCGAGCGCGTGGTCGGCCGCGGCGTGCCGGATCTCGGCGTCGAGACGGAGCGTCTGGCCCGGCTGGCGGTGACCGCGGGCCTGCGCGGTATCGTCGCATCGGGGCGCGACCTCCCGGTGCTCCGGGCGGCACTCGGACCGATTCCATGGATCGTCGTGCCCGGGATCCGAGCCCACGGCGACGCGAGCGGCGATCAAGCGCGTACGGTGACCGCGGGTGAAGCAGTGCGCCTGGGGGCGACCCACGTCGTGGTCGGCCGTCCGATCACGCAGGCCGGCGACCCCGTTGGGGTGTACCAGCGGTTGATGGAGAACTTCTGATGCTACGCCCAATCGCCGTGGCGCTTTTGCTCAGCGTCCTGGAGGCCGGCGGTGCCCGGGCCCAGGGAGGGGGCGGGGGCTCGCTCGCCGAAGCGGCGGAACGTGTGCGCCAGGCGTGGTTGGCGCACAACGTGGAAGCGATTGTGGGCCATGGTCCTAGCGTCGTGCTCCAGATCCCCGGGGCCGATCCGTCGGCTCCGGTGGATCGCGCGCAGGCGCTCGAACTGCTGCGCCGGCACCTCCGGGGAGGAACGGAGCGCCGGCTGACGGTGAGCGCCGTTCGGGAGGTCGAGCCCGAACGCGGCTACGCCGAGCTCGAGCGTCGGTACGTGGTCGCGGGCACGAGTGACGAGCGGCGCGAAACGCTGTTTCTCGGGTTTCGAAAATCGGGCGACGAATGGGTCCTGACCGAGTTGCGGAGTGCGCCGTAATCGCGCCCCTTGCGCGAACTTACAGCCCCGTCTACAATTCAAGACTCAATTGGAAAATTTTTCCCGGGAGCGCCCGTCTTGAAGGTCCGGACTAGCGTGAAGCCGATCTGTGAGCACTGCAGAGTGATCAAACGGCGCGGCGTGATCCGCGTCATCTGCAAGCGTAGCCCCAAGCACAAGCAGCGGCAGGGGTAGCGGATGGCACGTATTGCAGGGGTCGACCTGCCGCGCGACAAGAAAATCCTGTACGCCCTTCCGTACATCTACGGCATCGGAGCTCGGAACGCGAAGAAGATCCTGGCGGAGACCGGGGTGAATTCTGACGCGCGCGTGCGCGACCTCCGGGACGCGGAGGTGGCGCGGCTGCGTCAGGTGATCGAGCGTGACTACAAAGTCGAGGGCGCACTGCGGACGGAAGTCGCGATGAACATCAAGCGGCTGATGGATATCGGGACGTATCGCGGGTCGCGCCACCGGAAGAACCTCCCGGTGCGCGGTCAGCGCACGCACACCAACGCGCGCACCAAGAAGGGGCCGCGGCGCGCCATTGCGGGCAAGAAGAAGCCCTTGCTGAAAAAGTAAATGGCACAGGCGAAAGCAGCGGGCGCGAAGCGCGTCAAGAAGGTCGTGGAGGCCGAGGGCATCGCCCACATCACGGCGACGTTCAACAATACCCTCATCACCATCACCGACATGCAGGGGAACGCCATCACGTGGGGCTCCTCTGGCAAGGCGGGCTTTCAGGGCTCGAAGAAATCGACGCCGTTCGCGGCGACCGTCGCGGCCGAGCAGGCGGCGCGTGAGGCGCTGAACCTCGGCGTCCGGCGCGTGCACGTGCGGGTGCAGGGACCGGGGTCGGGACGGGAATCGGCGATCCAGGCGTTGGCCACGGCGGGTTTGCAGATTCGTTCGATCCGCGACGTCACCCCGATTCCCCACAACGGGTGCCGGCCACCCAAGAAACGGCGGGTCTGAGTCATGGCGCGTTATACCGGACCCGCCTGCAAGCTCTGCCGCCGCGAGGGCACGAAGCTGTTCCTCAAGGGGACGCGCTGCCTCACCGAGAAGTGCGCGGTCGAACGCCGGGCGTATCCCCCGGGGCAGCACGGCCAGTCGTCTGGCCGGCGCCGCAAGGCGTCCGACTACCAGCGGCAGCTGCGAGAAAAGCAGAAGGTCAAGCGGATCTACGGGCTGTCCGAGCGCCAGTTCCGCAACATCTTCGACCGCGTGCTGAAGGAACCCGGCGTGACGGGCGAGGCGTTACTCGTGGCGCTCGAGAGCCGGCTCGACAACCTCGTCTATCGGATGGGGTTCGCCGTGTCCCGGCGGCAGGCGCGCCAGCTCGTGCGGCACCGCCACGTGCAGGTGGACGGCCGGACGGTGAACGTGCCCTCGTTCCGGGTCCGTCCGGGCGAGGAAGTCAAACTTGCTGACGCGAGCCGCGAGCTCGTGCAGGTGAAGCTCGCCCTCGAGCAATTCGGACGAGGGCAGCCCGTGTCCTGGATTCAAGTCGATACCGACAAGGCGCTCGGCAAAATGACGCAGCGGCCCACCCGCGACGCCATCCCGATCGCCGCGCAAGAACAGTTAATCGTCGAGCTCTATTCCAAGTGATGACGACTCTAGATTTGACGGGGCTGGTTCGCCCGCACCTGGTCGAGATGACCAAGCGGGAAGACAACGCCAATGCCGCCGAGTTCCGCCTTCAGCCGCTCGAGCGGGGGTACGGCTACACGCTGGGCAACTCCCTGCGTCGGATGCTGCTCTCCTCGCTCCGCGGGGCCGCTGTGTGGGCCTTCCGCCTGGACGGCGTCGTACACGAGCACCAGACCATTCCCGGCGTGGTCGAGGACGTGCATCAGATCATCCAGCGGCTCAAGGCCCTGACGCTCGTGCTCGCGCCCGACGTCGACGAGGCGGTGCTCCACGTCAAGCACGACAAGGCCGGGCCGGTCTACGCGCGGGACATCGAGGCGCACAGTGCCGTGACGATCGTGAACCCCGACCAGCTGCTCTTCACGGTGCAGGACGACCGCGAAATCGGCGGCGAGCTGTACGTGAACAAGGGCCGGGGATACGTCGAAGCCGAGCAGCACCCCGTCGATCGGACCATGCCGGTCGACGTCGTGCGCGTGGACTCGATCTACAATCCCGTGCGGCGCGCCAACTTCACCGTGGCGGAGACGCGCGTGGGCCAGCGCACCGACTACGACCGCTTGACGCTGACCGTCGAGACCAACGGCACCATTTCGCCTGAGGATGCCGTGGCGTATGCTGCGGCGCTCGCGCAGGAGCATTTCCGCTTCTTCGTGGACTTCGGGAAGGTCCCGATGGTCGCCGCCACGGCGCCGGGGAACGGGGGCGCCGGCACGGGCCGGATGCGCGAAACGCTCGCCCGCTCGATCGACGACGTCGGCTTGTCGGTCCGATCGGTCAACTCGCTCAAGAACTCGAATATTCGCACCCTCGGAGATCTCGTGCAGTATCGCGAGGAAGATCTCCTCAAGGTGAAGAACGTCGGGGAAAAGGCGCTCGGCGAAATCGCGGAGCTGCTCCGGCGCGAAGGGCTCAACTTCGGGATGAAGTTCGAGGAGACCGGCGAGGAGTGGAAGGTGCTCGATCCCGGGATGCCACCGCAGGCGCAGGTGAGCGAAGGAAACGGGGAGTAATGCGGCATCGCGCCAAAGGTCGGCAGCTCTCACGCACCGCGAGCCACAAGAAGGCGCTGCTCGCCAATCTCGCGACCAGCCTCTTTCGCCACGACAAGATCGTGACCACGGAGGCGAAGGCGAAGGAGTTGCGCCCGTACGCGGAGCGCCTCATCACGCTGGCGCGACGCGGCGACCTCCACGCCCGGCGATTGGTGGAGCGCCGGCTCAAAGACCGCGACGTGACGCACCGCTTGTTCAAGGACCTGGGGCCCCGCTTCGCGGCGCGGCCGGGCGGCTACACGCGCATCGTCAAACTCGGACACCGCGCGGGTGACGGCGCCGACGTAGCTCGGATTGAACTGCTGAGTGAGTGACGGGCTGAGAGGCCGCCCTGCGAGACCATGAAGGGGGACCCTGGGTCCCCTTTTTCGTTACGCCGCCTTGGTGACCCGATTCGACTTGAGGCAGCGCGTGCAGACCCGGATGCGCCTGGTCGTTCCGTCCACGACGGCGCGCACCCGCTGAAGATTGGGGTACCATCGCCGGTTGGTCTTGTTATTCGCGTGGCTGATGTTGTGCCCCGTTATGGGGCGCTTGCCACAGATTTCGCAGACTCGAGCCATGGACCTGTCCGACTGAGGAAATGAGCGCTTCGGCAAAGCGGCCTAAAGCTAAACCGGCCAAAAGGGTGGGGCAACCCCGACGCACCGCGCTCATCACCGGAATCACCGGGCAGGACGGCTCGTACCTGGCGGAGTTCCTCCTGGGGAAGGGGTACGAGGTCGTCGGCGTGGTGCGCCGCACGTCGCACGATTCCTACGAGCGCATCGGGCACCTGCTCGATCGCGTCCACATCGTCCCCGCCGATCTGTTGGACCAACATTCGCTCACCTCCGTCGTGCGCGACGCCAAGCCGGACGAGGTCTACAATCTGGCCGCCCAGAGTTTCGTGCCCACATCGTGGGCCCAACCCGTGCTGACGGGCGAGTTCACCGCCCTCGGCGTCACGCGGCTGCTCGAGGCCGTACGACTCGCGCACCCGGCGGCGCGCTTCTACCAGGCGAGCTCCTCCGAGATGTTCGGCAAGGCGCAGGAAACGCCGCAGCGCGAGAACACGCCGTTCTATCCGCGGTCACCCTACGGGGTCGCCAAGGTCTACGGCCACTGGATCACGGTGAACTATCGTGAGTCCTACGGTCTGTACGCGGTGAGCGGCATTCTCTTTAACCACGAGTCGCCGCGCCGCGGTCTGGAGTTCGTGACGCGCAAGGTGAGCCACGGTGTGGCCCGCATCGTGAAGGGCAAGAGTCGCGATCTGGAGCTCGGCAATCTCGACGCCCGGCGCGACTGGGGGTTCGCCGGCGACTACGTCGACGCCATGTGGCGCATGCTGCAGCAGCCCAAGCCGGCAGATTACGTGGTCGGGACCGGCCAGACGCACTCGGTTCGCGAGCTGTGCGAGGTGGCGTTTGCCCACGCCGGGCTCGACTGGAAACAGCACGTCAAGGTCGACCAGCGGTTCGTCCGGCCGGCCGAGGTCGACCTCTTGCAGGCCGACCCGTCCAAGGCCCGGCGCGACCTCGGCTGGACGCCGCGGACGAGCTTCGTGGAGCTGGTGCATATGATGGTGGACGCGGACCTGGAGCGGGTGTCGTGAAGGTCCTCGTCACCGGGGCCGATGGGTTCGTCGGTCGCTGGCTGATCCGCCGGCTGCTCGCGGACGGCCGCGAGGTGTACGGTGCCGTCCGCCCCGGTCAGAGCCCCACGCCGGTCGCGCCGGCGGCCGATCTCACGCCCGACGAGCACGCCCAGGTCCGGTGGCTCCCGCTCGAGCTCACGGACGCGGAGTCCGTGCGAGCGTGCGTCGATCTGCCCTACGACGCGATCGTACACCTCGCCGCCGTGTCGTCGACCAGCGACGCCACGCGCGATCCGGGATTCGCGTGGAACGTGAACGCCGCCGGCACGGCGCGCGTGGTGCACGTGCTGGGCCATGCCCGCCGGACCGGTCGTGCCGACCCGATCGTGCTCGTCGCCTCGACGGCCGAGGTATACGGACCGTGCGACGAGGCCCGGCCGCGCCGCGAGACGGATCCGATCGCGCCGGCGTCGTCCTATGCCGCGAGCAAGGCGGGGGAGGAGATCGCCGCGCTCGAGGCGTGGCGTCGCACCGGGCTGCGGGTGGTGGTCACCCGCGCGTTCGCACACACGGGCCCGGGTCAGGATGCGAGGTTCGTCGTTCCGGCCTTCGCCGAGCGCCTACGCGCCGCGAAACGCGTCGGAGCCCCGGTCGTCAAGGTCGGCAATCTCGAGCCGGTGCGCGAGTTCCTGCACGTGCGCGATGTGGTCGACGCGTATGCGCGCCTGCTCGTCAAGGGACAGCCCGGTGAGATCTACAACATCGCGTCTGGGCAGGCCGTGTCGCTCGAGGACCTGTTCGATCGGCTGGCCGCCCTGATCGGCATTCGGCCCATTCCCGAGGCGGACCCGGACCTCATGCGCGGCGGCGACGTGCTTCACCTGGTGGGCGACGCATCGAAGCTCCGGGCAGCCACCGGGTGGGCGCCGCGCTACGACTTGAACGCCACCCTGCGCGACGTGCTCAATGCCCAAGCGGACTGACCTCCGGAGCATTCTGCTCATCGGCTCCGGGCCGATCGTGATCGGCCAGGCCGCCGAGTTCGACTATTCGGGCACCCAGGCGGTGAAAGCCCTCAAGGAAGAGGGCTACCGGGTGATTCTCGTCAACTCGAATCCCGCGACGATCATGACCGACCCGGAGCTCGCGGACCGGACGTACGTCGAGCCCGTGACGCCGGAGTGGGTGCGGCGTGTGATCGAGCGGGAGCGTCCCGACGCGCTGCTCCCGACCATGGGCGGGCAGACCGCGTTGAACGTGGCGATGGCCCTGGCCAAAGACGGCACGCTCGAGCGTTTCGGGGTCGAGCTCATCGGGGCGAATGCGCGCGCGATTCAGATGGCCGAGGACCGGGCGGAGTTCGCGGCGGCCATGGGGCGCATCGACCTGGCGACGCCGGTGGGCCGGACGGTGGGCACGGTCGCGGACGCGCTCGCGGAAGCGGCCGAGACCGGATACCCAGCGATCATCCGCCCGTCGTTCACGCTGGGCGGGACGGGCGGCGGGATCGCGTACAATCGCGCCGAGCTCGAGGAGATGGTCGAGCGGGCGCTCGAGTTGTCACCCGTGCACACGACGTTGATCGAGCGGAGCGTGCTCGGGTGGAAAGAGTTCGAGCTCGAGGTGATGCGCGACCATCGGGACAACGTGGTCATCGTGTGCTCGATCGAGAACGTCGACCCCATGGGTGTCCATACGGGCGATTCGATCACGGTCGCGCCCGCCATGACGCTCACGGACCGCGAGTACCAACGCATGCGCGACGCCGCGATCGCCATCATCCGCGAGATCGGGGTGGAAGCGGGCGGTTGCAACATCCAGTTCGCCGTCAACCCGGCGGACGGCGAGATGCTCGTGATCGAGATGAACCCGCGCGTGTCCCGGTCGTCGGCGCTGGCCTCGAAGGCCACGGGGTTCCCCATCGCGCGGATCGGCACGAAGCTCGCCGTCGGGTACACCCTGGACGAGCTGCCGAACGACATCACGAAGACCACGCCCGCGTCCTTCGAGCCCGTGCTCGATTACGTGGTCGTCAAGGTGCCGCGGTTCGCGTTCGAGAAGTTCCCGACGGCCGACTTCCGCCTCACCACCCAGATGAAATCCGTGGGTGAGGCGATGGCGATCGGCCGCACCTTCAAGGAAGCCTTCCAGAAAGGACTCCGGGCGCTCGAGATCGGGAGACCCGGATGGGTGGCGGGCCAGACCCTGGCGGACGACCGGCTGACGAGCGACAGCCCGGAGGACCTCCGAGTGGCGCTGCGCACGCCAACGCCCGAGCGGATCTTCCAGATCAAGCGCGCTCTGCTCGCCGGCGTCTCGGTGGACGACGTGGCGCGGGCGACGGGGATCGATCCCTGGTTCCTTTATCAGATGGAAGAGCTGATCGAGGCGGAGCGCTGGTTCGCGGGGCTGGGGGAGTCGGCGGCGGGGGGGGGGGCTCCAGAGCTCCGTCGCATGAAGCGCATGGGGTTCTCGGACTGCCAGCTCGCGGCGCTGCGGGGAACCACGGAAGCGGCCATCCGCGAGGCGCGCTGGCGGCTCGACGTGCACCCCGTCTATAAGACCGTCGATACCTGCGCGGGAGAATTTCCCTCCGCCACGCCGTACCTCTACAGCTCGTACGACGCCGAGAACGAGTCGACGCCGTTCGGCGCCGACGGCGTCGTGATCCTCGGCAGCGGGCCCAACCGCATCGGACAGGGGGTCGAGTTCGACTACTGCTGTGTGCGCGCCGGGCTCGCGTTCCGCGAGCTGGGCCTCAAAACCATCATGATCAATTCGAACCCCGAGACCGTGTCGACCGATTTCGACATCTCGGACAAACTCTACTTCGAGCCCCTCACGCTCGAGGACGTGCTGGAGATCGTGTGCTGGGAACGACCCAAGGGCGTGGTGGTGCAGCTGGGCGGCCAGACGCCCTTGCGGTTGACCAAGCCGCTCGAGGCGGCGGGAGTGCCGATTCTCGGGACGCCGCCGGACTCGATCGACATCGCTGAAGACCGTGAGCGGTTCGAGGCGCTGGCGGACCGCCTGGGGGTGACCCAGCCCGCGAACGGCACGGCGCGATCCGTGGCGGAGGCGGTGATCGTCGCCGACAAAATCGGTTTTCCGGTCCTGGTCCGGCCGTCGTACGTGCTGGGCGGCCGCGCCATGGAGATCGTCTACGACGAGGGCTCGCTGCGAGACTACTTCGAGAAGGCGGCGCGGGTCGCCCCCGAGCATCCGGTGCTCATCGACCGCTTCCTGGAGGACGCGTTCGAAGGCGACGTGGACGCCCTGGCCGACGGCACCCGGTGCGTGGTGGGGGGGGTGATGCAGCACATCGAGGACGCCGGCGTCCATTCGGGCGATTCGGCGTGTGTGCTGCCGCCCTATCTGATCGGGGACCGGCAAGTCGACGAAATGCGGCGCTATACCAAGGCCTTCGCCAAGGCCCTCGGCGTCGTGGGCTTGATCAATGTGCAATTCGCCATCAAGGATGGCGTCGTCTATGTCCTAGAGGTCAATCCACGGGGGTCCCGGACGGTCCCATTCGTCAGCAAGGCGACCGGCGTATCCCTCGCCAAGCTTGCGGCGGCTGTCATGGCCGGGCACACCCTGGACGAACTGGGCGTTCCCGATGACCTTCCGCTGCCCGGGGTGGCCGTTAAAGAGGCCGTCTTCCCCTTCACGAAGCTGCCCGGCGTGGATACCATCCTGGGCCCGGAAATGCGCTCGACGGGCGAGGTGATGGGATTGGCGGACAGCTTCGGGATGGCGTTCGCCAAGGCGCAGATCGCCGCGGACGGCAGCCTGCCGCTGCAGGGCGCGATTTTCGTGACGGTGAACGATTCAGACAAGCCCACGGTGCTGCCGATCGTGCGGCGGTTTCACGAGATGGGGTTCCGTATCGTGGCCACGGAGGGCACGGCGCGCTACGTCCGGACGCGGGGCGTGCCCGCGGAGTTGGTGGCCAAGGTGCACGAGGGGCGACCCAACGCGATCGACCTGATCGTGTCCGGGGACGTGCAGCTCTTGATCAACACGCCCCTCGGGAAGTTCACGCAAGCGGACGATTACGCGATCCGGCGCGCCGCGCTGATGCACCGCGTGCCGTACACGACGACGATGTCGGCCGCGAGCGCCGCATGCGATGCGATCATCGCGCTCCGCAGCCGAACGGGTAGCGTGAGGAGTCTTCAAGAATGGCACGAAAGAACGACCGTCGAAAAGCAGACGCCGGCAGCCGCAAGGACGCCGGCGGGAAGCCCCGCGCCGGTCGGCCGGGTGTAGCGGCGAAGGCGCCGGCCAAGGCGAGCGGTAAGGCCGGCAAGCCCGCGGCCAAGCCGGCCACGCCGGCCCCGACCCCGAAGCCGAAGTTTCGCGGCCGGGTGCTCGAGAACGAGCCTCTCGCCCCTCACACCACGTACCGGATCGGCGGTCCGGCGCGTTACCTCGTCACGCCGGCCGACGCCGATGACGTCGCCAAGGCGCTCGACCTGGCACAAGACCGCGGGCTCCCGTGGGTCGCGCTCGGACTCGGCTCGAACGTGCTCGTCAAGGACGGCGGCTTCCCGGGCGTCGTGATCCGCATCGGGAAGGGTCTCGACCGCTTCGAGATGAAAGGCGCGACGGCGATCGTGGGAGCCGGAATGCCGACGCCGCTGCTCGCTCGCCGCACGGCGGAGGCGGGGTTCGCCGGCGTCGAGCGGTTTCGGGGCATCCCCGGGACCGTGGGCGGCGGCGTGTACATGAATGCCGGCGCGCACGGGGCCGAGTTCGCGGAAGTGCTCACCGAAGCCACCGTGATGGACGCCAAGGGGAAGATCCGGCAGATCCCGCGCAAGCAGATCTCGTTCAAGTACCGCTCGTCGAACCTCGGTAACGTGATCGTGCTGGAAGCAAAGCTCGCGCTCATCGAGGAGCCTGCGGCAAAGCTGAAAGAAATTCAGGAAAAGCTGCTGCGCTGGCGCAAGGCGGGGACCCCCTTCGATCAGCCGTGCGCCGGGTCGGTCTTCAAGAACCCGGGCGGGCCGCGGACCGCCGGAGTGCTGATCGACGAGTGCGGTCTCAAGGGCTTCACCATCGGGGGCGCGCAGGTCTCCACGCTCCACGCGAATTACTTCGTCAACACGGGCACCGCGACAGCGAGCGACGTCCTCAAGCTGATCGATCATGTGCGGAAGGCGGTCTTGAAGAAGACCAGCGTCGAGCTCGAGCTCGAGATCAAGGTGATCGGAGCATAGATGGGCGACTACTTCGTCCACGAATCGAGCTACGTCGACGACGGCGCGCAGGTCGGCCGGGGCACGAAGATCTGGCACTTCTGCCACGTGATGCCGGGCGCCGTGATCGGCGAGCGCTGCAGCATCGGGCAAAACGTGGTCGTGATGCCGGGCACGCGCATCGGCACGAACGTGAAGATCCAAAACAACGTGTCGATCTACGAAGGGGTCACGCTCGAAGACGACGTGTTCTGCGGGCCGTCCTGCGTGTTCACGAACGTCCTGAACCCCCGCAGCCACGTGTCGCGCAAGCACGAGTATCGCGAGACGCTGGTGAAGCGCGGCGCGTCCATCGGGGCCAACGCCACGATCGTCTGCGGCGTGACGCTCGGCGAATACGCCTTCATCGGTGCCGGCGCCGTCGTCACCTCCGACGTGCCGGCCTACGCCCTGATGGTCGGCGTCCCCGCCCGTCGGGTGGGGTGGATGTGTCAGTGTGGTGAGCGACTCGCCGTGGCGCGTGGCGCCGCGACATGCGCCGCCTGTGGCACGGCATACCAGGAGACTGACGGCGCGCTGCATCGCATTGCCCAGCCCCGCCGGGTCGGGTAATTTCCTTCCCCCTCTTTCTTATTGGATTCCTGACACCGTGAACGTGCCGTTATTGGACCTCGTGGCGCAATATCGCGCGATCAAGGACGAGGTCCTGCCCGCCCTGCAGGCGGTCATCGAGTCGCAGCAATTCGTGATGGGTCCCTCGGTCCCGCAGCTCGAGGGCGCGATCGCCCAGCTCGCGCGGGCGAAGCACGGCATCGCGTGCGCCAGCGGGACGGACGCGCTGCTCTTGCCGCTCAAGGCGCTCAATCTCGAGCCGGGGGACGAGGTCATCACCACGTCGTTCACGTTCTTCGCCACCGCCGGGGCAATTCACAACGCCGGCGGAACGCCGGTCTTCGTGGACATCGAGCCGGGCACGTTCAATCTCGACCCGGGCGCCGTAGAAGCGGCGGTCACTCCGCGCACGCGGGCCATCCTCCCCGTTCATCTATACGGCCAGATGGCCGCCATCGAGCGGTTGATGCCGATCGCGCGGGCCCATGGGCTCAAGATCGTCGAGGACGCGGCCCAGGCGATCGGGGCGCGCCGCCGCGTCGACGGCGAATGGCGGATGGCGGGCGAGTTGGGCTGGGCCACCGGGTACTCCTTCTTCCCGAGCAAGAATCTGGGTGCCTGGGGCGACGGCGGCATGATGGTCACGTCCGACGACGCGGCGGCCGAGCGGCTCCGCAAGCTGCGGCTGCATGGCGGCGCGAAGCAGTACCATCACGACGAGATCGGCACCAACTCGCGACTCGACTCCGTGCAGGCCGCGATCCTGCTCGCCAAGTTGCCACACCTCGCGTCCTGGTCGAGTAAGCGACGCGAGCACGCGGCGTCCTACACCCGAGCGCTCGACGGCGTGTCGGCGGTCCGGACACCGGTCGTGGACAACTGCAACGAGCCGATCTTCCATCAATACACGCTGCGGGTCGAGCGCCGGGACGAGCTGCAGGCCCATCTCAAGAGTCACGGGATCGGTAACGCCGTGTACTACCCCGTGCCCCTACATCTCCAGAACTGCTTCCGTCACCTCGGCTACAAGAAAGGCCGGCTCCCGGAGGCGGAGCGGGCGGCGACCGAAGTGATCTCGCTCCCCATCTATCCCGAGCTCACGCCGGACCAGGTCGGTTTTGTGGCAGAGACGATCCGCGGGTTCTACCGGTGAGCCGCCTTCGCGTGGGCGTCATCGGCGCCGGCGCGTGGGGGAAGAATCACGTGCGCACGGTGGCCACGCTCGCCGAGGCGGAGCTCGCGGGGGTGTGTGACGCCGATCCGAAGACGCGGGAGAAGCTGACGCGCCAGTATCCGGCGGCGCACATCACCGGCGACGTCGCGGATCTGCTGGGTCGGGTCGACGCCGTGGTGATCGCCTCCCCCGCCGCGACGCACGCGCGGGTCGCCCGGCAATGCATCGAAGCCGGAAAGCCATGTCTGGTCGAGAAGCCGTTCGCCCTGAGCACGGGCGACGCGGAAGCGGTCGCGCAGGCGGCAGCCAAGCACGACGTGCCCGTTCTCACCGGGCATCTCCTCGTCTTCCACCCGGCCGTCGAGCGGCTCCGGACCCTGGTCCAGACTGGGGAGCTGGGTCGCATCTATTACTTGTACGGGCTTCGCGTCAACCTGGGGCAGGTTCGCGCCGACGAGAACGCGCTCTGGAGCTTCGGGCCGCACGACGTGTCAGTGGCATTGTACTTGCTTGGGGAGACTCCGGTGCGTGTGGCCGCGCACGGGAAGAGCTACCTGCAGCCGAAAGTCGAGGACGTCGTGTTCCTGACCATGGAGTTCGGGAGCGGCGTGCTCGCGCACGTGCAGTTGTCCTGGCTCGACCCCCACAAAGAGCGGAAACTCACGGTGGTGGGAGCGACAAAAATGGTCGTGTTCGACGATATGGAAGCGCGCGAGAAGCTGCGGATCTACGATAAGGGCGTGCAGCGGCCGCCCGAGTACGGGTCGTACGGCGAGGCGCTGTCGATCCGGGAGGGCGACATCTTCATTCCCAAGATCCCGAACGTCGAGCCGCTCGCGGCCGAGCTCAGCCACTTCGTAAAAGTGGCCCGACGCACCGAGGCGCCGCGCGCCAGCGCCGCGGACGGCGTGGCCGTGGTCAAGGTGCTCGATGCCGCCACGCGCTCGCTCTCGGCGGGCGGCGCCCCGGTCAGCCTATGAGCACGGCCTCCACCACTACCGCCAGCGCCGCCGACGTCCTCGTCGCGAAAGCCAAGGACCGCTCGGCGCTGATCGGGATCGTCGGCTTGGGGTACGTGGGCCTTCCGCTGGCGATGGAGTTCGCCCGCGCCGGCTTCCACGTCCTGGGCTTCGATGTCGGCAAACATGTCGTCGACGGCGTGAATCAGGGCCGCTCCCACGTGCAGGATGTTCCGGGCGCACAGCTTACGGGGTTCGTCAAGTCGGGTGCGTTCGTGGCGACCACCGATCTGGCCCGGCTGCGCGAGCCGGACGTCGTGTCCATCTGCGTTCCGACGCCGTTGTCGAAGACCAAAGATCCGGACGTGAGCTACGTCCTCGCGGCGACGAATTCCGTGAAACAGGCGCTGCGCCGGGGCCAGCTCATCGTCCTCGAGTCCACCACCTATCCGGGGACCACGCGGGAGCTCATGCTACCCGCGCTCGAAGCGACCGGGCTGAAGGTCGGTGAGGACTTCTTCCTGGCGTTTTCTCCCGAGCGTGTGGATCCGGGCAACCCGCAGTGGAACACGCACAACACGCCCAAAGTGGTGGGCGGTATCACCGATGAGTGCCGCCGGGTGGCGATCGCGGTCTATGAGCCGGCGATCGAAAACCTCGTTCCGGTGTCGTCTACGGAAGCGGCCGAGCTGGTCAAGATCCTGGAAAACACGTTCCGCAGCGTCAACATCGGCCTCGTCAACGAGATGGCCATCGTGTGCGACAAGCTCGGCGTCAGCGTGTGGGAAGTGATCGACGCCGCCGCCACGAAGCCGTTCGGGTTCATGAAGTTCATGCCGGGCCCCGGCGTCGGCGGTCACTGTATACCGTTGGATCCGCACTACCTGGCGTGGAAGATGCGCACGCTCAACTACCGCACGCGGTTCATCGAGCTCGCCGGCGAGATCAACGCGGAGATGCCCGAGTACTGGGTGGCACGAGTCGTCGATCGGTTGAACGAGCAGGGACGTGCCGCGCGCGGCAGCAAGGTCCTGGTGCTCGGCGTCGCGTACAAGAAGGACATCGATGACATCCGCGAAAGCCCGGCGCTCGACGTCATCCGGCTGCTGCAGCGGCGTGGCGCGGTGGTCTCCTACCACGACCCCCACGTTCGGAAGCTCAAGGACGAAGGCATCGACCTGGCGTCGCTCCCCCTGACGTCGGAGGCGATCACCACGGCGGACTGCGTCGTGGTCGTGACCGATCACACCGACATCGACTACGCGCTCGTCGAGCGGTGTGCCCGGGTGATCGTCGACACGCGGAACGCGCTCGAGAAGGCGCGGCGTAAGGGCCGTACGCGGTGAAGATCGCCGTCGTCGGCACCGGTTACGTCGGGTTGGTTGCGGGTGCGTGTCTCGCCGAGACGGGCAACGACGTCATCTGCGCCGACGTAGACGGCGCGAAGATCGACAGCCTCAAGCAGAACCGCCTGCCGATTCATGAGCCCGGGCTCGAGCCCCTGGTGGTTCGCAACCAGCGGGACGGGCGCCTGCAGTTCACGACCGACGTGGGTGGAGCGATCGAGCACGCGGAGGTCGTGTTCATCGCCGTCGGCACCCCCGCCGACGAGGACGGGTCGGCGGACCTGCAGCACGTGCTCAGCGTCGCCCGGACCATCGGCCAACACATGAACCGCGCGAAGCTGGTGGTCACGAAGAGTACGGTGCCGGTCGGCACGGCCGAGCGAGTCCGTACCGAGATCGCCAAGCACACCAAGACGCCGTTTCAGGTCTGCGCGAACCCGGAGTTCCTCAAGGAAGGTGCCGCGGTCGAGGATTTCATGAAGCCGGACCGCGTCGTGGTAGGGGTGGACTCCGCGGATGCGGCGGACGTGATCAGCCAGCTGTACGCCCCGTTCGTCCGCACCGGGAACCCGATCATCTTCATGGATCTCCCGTCCGCGGAAATGACGAAGTACGCGGCCAACGCCATGCTCGCCACGCGGATTTCGTTCATGAACCAGGTCGCCCGGCTGTGCGATGCCGTCGGCGCGGATGTCACGCTCGTCCGCAAGGGGATCGGGTCGGACCGGCGAATCGGACCGGCGTTCCTGTTCCCGGGGCCGGGCTACGGGGGATCGTGCTTTCCGAAGGACGTAAAGGCGCTGATTCGCACTGGACAGGACCGTGGCGTACAGCTCGACATCCTGCAGGCGGTCGAGTCGGCCAACGAGCGGCAGAAGCGGGTCATCTTCGAGAAGCTCGAGCGGCGACTCGGACCCGACCTCCGCGGCGCCACGATCGGCGTGTGGGGGCTGGCGTTCAAGGCGGAGACAGACGACGTGCGGGAGAGCCCCGCGCTCGTGCTGGTCGAGCAGCTGCTTGGCGCGGGAGCGCGCGTGCGCGTGCACGACCCGGCCGCCGCGGCGTCCGCGCGGCGTCACCTGGGCGACCGCGTGACGTACGCGACCAACGCGTACGGGGCCGTCGAAGGCGCCGCGGCGCTGGCCATCGTGACCGAATGGCTGGAGTACCGCAACCCGGACTTCGAGCGGATCAAGCGCGCGCTCTCCCGATCCCTGATCGTGGACGGGCGTAACCTGTACGATCCGCAGCGGATGGCACGTCTGGGATTCATCTATGAGAGCATCGGGCGCCCCGTGGCATGCGCGTCCTCGTAACCGGCGCGGCAGGGTTCCTCGGCTCGCACCTGTGTGACCGAATGCTCGCCCTGGGCCACCGCGTCGTCGGGATGGACAACTTCAGCACCGGGAACAAGGCCAACCTCGAGCACCTCAAGAGTCACCCCAACTTTCAGATCATTCTTCACGACGTCGCGAACTTCATCGAAGTCCAGGGACCGCTCGAGGGCGTGTTCCACTTCGCCAGCCCCGCGAGCCCCGTCGACTACCTGGAGCTGCCGATCCAGACGCTGAAGGTCGGCTCGTTGGGGACGCACAAGGCCCTCGGGCTCGCGAAGGCGAAAGGCGCGCGCCTGCTGTTGGCGTCGACCTCGGAGGTCTACGGGGATCCGCTCGTGCACCCCCAGCCCGAGAGCTACTGGGGCAATGTCAACCCGGTCGGACCGCGCGGCGTGTACGACGAGGCGAAGCGGTTCGCCGAGGCGTTGACCATGGCGTACCATCGCGCCCACGAGCTCGACACGCGCATCGTCCGGATCTTCAACACCTACGGCCCGCGCATGCGCCCCCACGACGGGCGCGTCGTGTCCAACTTCATCGTCCAGGCGCTCAAGGGTGAGCCGCTCACCGTGTACGGCGACGGCTCTCAGACGCGGTCCTTTTGCTACGTCGACGACCTCGTCGAGGGGATCGTGCGCCTGTTCGAGCGCGGCGGGCCGGAGCCGACGAACATCGGGAATCCCAACGAGTTCACGGTGCGCCAGCTGGCCGAGCTGGTGCTCCGGCTCACCGGCAGCTCCAGCTCCATCACCGTCGAGCCGCTCCCCACCGACGACCCGAAGGTCCGCCAGCCCGACATCCAGCGCGCGCGGGAAACGCTGGGCTGGGAGCCGAAGGTGTCGTTGGAGGACGGGCTGCAGCGCACCATCGAGTACTTCCGCGGGCTCCTGCGGTGAGCGCCAGAATCCTCGTCACGGGCGCCGCCGGATTCATCGGCTCGCACGTGAGCGAAGCGCTGCTCGCCCGGGGCGACGAGGTGGTAGGCTTCGACAACTTCGACGCCTTTTACGCCCGACCGGTGAAAGAGCGGAACTTGGAAGGTCTGCGGCGCACGAAAGGCTTCCGCTTCGTCGAAGGCGATATCGTGCGCGACCCCCTGCCGCTCGACGGCGTGTCCGTCGTACTGCATCTCGCGGCGCGTCCCGGCGTACGTCCCTCGCTCGAGGACCCCGCGTCCTACAGCGAGACCAACGTGACCGGCACGGTGCGGGTGTTCGAGGCCGCGCGCCGTGCCGGCATCCGACGGATCGTGTTCGGCTCCTCGTCGTCGGTGTACGGGGACGCGACGCCGGCGCCTTTCGCGGAAGACGCACCGGCCGCCTGGCCGATCTCGCCCTATGCCGCCAGCAAGCGGGCCGGCGAGCTGATGGCGCAGGCCTTCGCCCATCTGTATGGGCTGCAGATCGCCTGCCTGCGGTTCTTCACCGTGTACGGCCCACGCCAGCGGCCCGATCTGGCCATCCATCGGTTCACCCGCCTGATCGCCGAGGGGCAGCCGGTCCGCATGCATGGCGACGGGTCGAGCGAGCGGGACTATACCTATATTACGGACTGCGTGGATGGCGTCCTCTCCGCCGTGGAATGGACGGGCCGGTCCCGCCCCGCCGGCGTGGCGGAGCCCATCAATATCGGCGGGGGCGAGCGCGTGCGGCTCGACCGGCTGATCGATCTGATCGGGCGGACGCTGCGGCGCGAGGTCCGCATCGAGCGCCACGGGGACCAGCCGGGTGACGTGCGACTGACCGCCGCCGACTTGCGCCGCGCGGAGCGCGAGCTGGGCTATCGACCCACGGTGGGGATCGAGGAAGGGATTCGACAGTTCGTCCGCTGGTACGAGGCGACCCATGGACGTAAGTCCTGAACATCTCGTCGGACAGGCTCGAGAACGATTTCAGCTGCAGGACTACTACGGCGCGATCCACCTCCTGGAAGACGTGGTCGCGACGGGACGCGCATTTGCCGACGCGCATCACCTCCTCGGCTTGTCGTACACGCTCGTGGGGCAGCCCGACCAGGCGCTGGTGCAGCTCGATCGGGCGCTCGCCCTGAACCCGCAGTACGTCGAAGCCCTCGTGCACCGCGCGATCGTGCTCAACGAGCTCGGGCGCGAGGCGGAGGCGGACGCCGCGTTCCGGCGGGCCGCGCAAGTGGGAGGGGAGCCGCGCCAGGGGTTCGCGGCGCACATTGCCGCGAAGCTGGCGAATCAGCACGCGCATCTGGGCGACGCCTACCTCGAGGCCGGTGGCCTGGGACGCGCCATCGACCAATACGAGGCCGCCCTGGCGCTCGGACCCGCGTTTCACGATCTGCGGTATAAGCTGGGGCGCATGCTGCTCGAGGCCGGCCGGGCCCTCGACGCGCGGGAGCACTTCGAGATCATCGTGCGGGCGCGGCCGACCTACCTCGACGCCGCCGCGATGCTCGGCCTCGCGTGTTACCTCGCGGGAGACGGATTGGCCGCGAAGGCCGTGTGGGAGGATTGCCGGGAACGCCGGCCCGAGGATCCACGAGTGGAGGCCTATCTCGCGATGCTGGCGCGGAACGACACGGCGGTATCGATGGCCATGTCCGGCGCGGAGTCGGGCGATGACCGCGGGCGCGGCGACGGAAGCGGCGGGCGAAAGAAGAAATCGTGACGCGCTGGGTCGTCCTGGGCGTGATCGCGGCGCTCGCCTGCCAGCCGAGTGCCGCCGACCACGAAGTGCTCGGTGACCGCGCGTACGCGGCGGGCGCCTACCGCGATGCCCTCGCGGAGTATGAGCTCGGGCTGAAGGTGGATCCTTCGAGCGGCAATCTCAACGCCAAAGCGGGTGCCGCCGCCCTGCACGTGGGCGAGTTCTCGACAGCCGTCGATGCGTATATCGCCCTCGGTCAGGACCGGTCCCGGGCGGGGGAGGCTGCCGACGGCTTGGAGCGGGTCGCGCGCGCGGCCCTCGCGGCCAGTGATCGGAGCGACGCGGCCCGGGGGCTCGCAGGCCTGCGCACGGTGGCGCCGGGTCGGCCGCTGGGCCGCTATGCCCGGCTCGCCGCGCTCGACGCGGCCGATCGCGGAGACACGGCGGGGGCGATGGCGTTATTGCCCGCGGCCGCGGCGGCCGCGGGGGACGCCCGCATGGCCGACTCCCTTCTCTATGTGTATGGGATGAGCGCCGTGCGGGCGCGCGACTGTGCCACGGCGGTGCCCGTCTTCGAGGGCGTCATCCGGCGGCAACGGGAGCCGGCCGTGACGGACGGAGCCCGCGAGGGATTGGGCCTGTGCTCGTTGGTCGAGGGCCAGCGTTTGCTCGACGGTGGCAAGCCAGCGGACGCGGAGGCCTGGTTTCGGCGCGCGACCGCCCCGGGCGCCCCGGCGGATGTCGTGCGCGGCGCGTTCATCGGCTTGGGAGACGTCCAGCTGGCGCAAGGCGACGTAGCGGCGGCGCTGGAGAGCTACCAGCAGGCGCTGACGGGTGGCACGCCCGGAGATACGATCACGCAGCGCGCGCAGGCCAAGATCAACGCGCTCGGGAAGGCGGACGCTCCGTCGTCGGCCGCTCCCCCGAAGCAGGAGTGAGGACCATGCGTCGCCTGTCCCTGATCGCGATCGCCGCCGCGAGCATCGGGTGCCACCACGGCCCGCGCGTCGTGCCGGCGCCAGACCCCGTCGCGGAGCTGGCTCGGGCGCGCGCGCTGTTCCGCGAGGGCAAGTTCAACAAAGCGCTGGTGCTGTTCAAGCGACTCACGTACGAGATCGGGCCCACGCAACCGGAAATGGCCGAAGTACAGTACGACCTCGCGGAATGCTACTTCCAAACGGGCGACCGCGTGCAAGCGGCCCATGATTTCCGTCAGGTGGCGGATCAGTTTCCCACGAGCGACTGGGCCCCGTTGGCGTTGCTCCGCGCCGGGGACGCCAACCTGCGACTCTGGAAGGACCCTGAGCTCGACCCTTCCTACGGCGAGACGGCGCTCGCGATCTACCAGGAGCTCGGCGGACGGTACCCGGGCACGGATGCCGCTTCGCGGGGACAAATCCACGTGCAGCAGCTGCGCGAGTGGTTCTCCCAGAAGGACTATAAGAATGGAATGTTCTACTTCAAGCGTCGCGCGTTCGACTCGGCGATCATTTACTTCAAGGACGTCATCGCCAACTATTCGGGCACGCAGCGCGTGCCGGACGCCTTGATGCGGCTCGTCGACAGCTACCGGGCCATCGGCTATGCCGATGAGCTGAAGGAAACGTGCGAGCACCTGCGACGGTTTTTTCCGCAGACCGAGGGTCTCGACAAATCTTGTCCCGCAGACGCGAGCGCCGCCGCGCCGTCCTGATCGCGCGTGGAGGCTCTGTTCGGCGGCTCGTTCGATCCCGTGCACGTCGGTCACCTGGTGGTGGCGGAAGCGGCGGGCGAAGCTCTGGGTGCCACGGTGCGGTTCCTGCCGGCGCGCGAGCAGCCGTTCAAGCACGCCGCGCATGTGGCGACCGCCGAGCAACGGGCTTGCATGCTCGAGCTGGCGGTCGCCGGGAACCCGCGACTCGGAGTCGAGCGCATCGAGCTTGGCCTGCCCGCCCCTTCGTACACGGTGCGTACGCTCCGCGCCCTCGCCACGCGGGATCCGGGGCGCGTGGGGAACCGCTACACGTTGTTGTTGGGGGCGGATGCGGCACGGGACCTGGGCGCGTGGTACGAAGTGGAGGCGCTTCCGGAGCTCGCGGATGTCGTCGTGTTCGCCCGACCGGGGGCGGGGGCGACGCTGCCGCGGCACCCCGCCATCCGGCGGGTGGTGGAGGTGCCGGCGATCGACGTCTCGGCGACGATGATCCGAGAGCGCGTGCGGGCAGGACGCTCCATCCGCTACTTGGTGCCCGAAGCGGTGCGCGAGTACATCGCCGCGCACGGGCTGTATCGCGAATAGGGGGTTGATGGCTTACAAGGATTGGTTCTCCAAGATCTTCGGCACCCGATTCCAGCGCGAGCTGAAGCGGATCCGCCCCGTCGTGGACGCGATTCATAGCCACGAGGAGCGGCTCAAGCGGGTGTCCGACGACGAGCTGCGCGCCCAGACGGCCAAGCTCCGCGGGCTGGTCGTCGAGCGCACGGGACCGCTGGCGGCGGAGGTCGAGCGCCTGAAGAAGGAAAAGCACGACTGCCCGGACGCCGAGCAGCGCAAGGAGCTGAGCTCCCAGCTCTCCCAGGCGGAGGCGGCCTACGTGAAAGCGCTGCAGGCGGCGCTCAGCGACGTCCTGCCCGAGGCGTTCGCCACCGTTCGCGAAGCGTGCCGCCGCCTGGTGGGAACCGAAGTCGTGGTCACCGGCCACGCGCTCAAATGGGACATGGTGCCCTACGATGTCCAGCTCATCGGCGGCATCGTGCTCCATCAGGGGAAGATCGCCGAGATGGCGACCGGTGAGGGCAAGACCCTTGTCGCGACGCTGCCGCTGTACTTGAACGCCCTGGCGGGGCGGGGCGCCCATCTGGTGACCGTCAACAATTATCTGGCTCGTCGGGACTCGCAGTGGATGGGCCACCTGTTTACCTGGCTGGGCCTGACGGTCGGCTGCATCGATGACACCGAGCCGCAGACCCCCGAGCGGCGGGCCGCGTACCTCTGCGATATCACCTACGGGACGAACAACGAGTTCGGCTTCGATTACCTGCGCGACAACATGGTGTTCACGCTCGAGCAGCGCACGCAGCGGGCGCACGCCTATGCGATCATCGACGAAGTGGACTCCATCCTGATCGACGAGGCCCGAACCCCACTCATCATCTCCGGTCCGGTGGGAAGCGAGTCGGACGAGAAGTACGCGCAGTTCAACGCGCAGGTGGTGCAGCTCGTGCGCAAGCAGACCGCCGTGACGAACGACCTCATCGCCAAGGCGGAGCCGCTCCTCGGGAATGAAAAGACCGCCTACGACGGCGCGACGCTCCTGTACCAGGCACAGCTCGGCACGCCGAAGAACAAGAAGCTGCTCAAGCTGCTCCAGGAGCCGGGGGTCAAGGTCCTGGTGCAACGGGTGGAGCTCGACGTCCTGGCGGACCGCAAACTCCCGGCGCGCGACCAGAAGATGCGCCACATCGAGGACGAGCTGTATTTCGTCCTCGACGAGCGCGGCCACTCCGTGCACCTCACGGACAAGGGCGTGGAGACCATGTCTCCGCAGGATCCCAACTTGTTCGTGGTACCGGATATCTCCCACGCGGTACACGAGATCGAGCACGACGACGGCCTCTCGCCCAAGGAGAAGGTGGAGCGCCGGCGGGAGGTCGAGGCCGAGTACGCACTGAAGAGTGAGACGCTCCATATCATCCACGCCCTGCTTCGGGCGCACGCGCTCTATGAGAAGGACGTCGACTACGTGGTCCAGGAAGGAAAGGTCCTGATCGTCGACGAGTTCACCGGACGGCTGATGCACGGGCGCCGGTGGTCGGAGGGGTTGCATCAGGCGGTCGAAGCCAAGGAAGGCGTCGCCGTGCAGGAGGAGACCCAGACGCTCGCGACCATCACCATCCAGAACTACTTCCGGATGTACGACAAGCTCGCCGGCATGACGGGGACCGCCGAGACCGAGGAGACCGAGTTTTTCCAGATCTACGGACTGGACGTCGTCGTCATTCCGACGAACCGGCCGGTGCGACGGGTCGACAAGCACGACCTCATCTACAAGACCCGGCGTGAGAAGTACAACGCGCTCCTCGACGAGGTGGAGCGACAGCACGGGCGCGGGCTGCCCGTGCTCGTCGGCACCGTCAATGTGGACGTGTCGGAGACGTTGTCCCGGATGCTCAAGCGGCGCGGCCTGCGGCACGAGGTGCTGAACGCCAAGTATCACCAGCGCGAAGCGGAAATCGTGGCCCAGGCGGGCCAGCCCGCCGCGATTACCATCGCGACCAACATGGCCGGCCGTGGCACCGACATCAAACTCGGCCCGGGCGTGAAGCAGTGCCAGGTGTGCGGCATTACCGCGCACCAGGCGCCCTTCGGCCAGCAGATCGAGCGCCCCGATCTCGCCGTCGAAGAGATCAAGCGGCGCGCGTGCAACGACGATCCCCCCTGCGGGCTCGTGATCATCGGCACCGAGCGGCACGAGGCGCGGCGAATCGATCGGCAGCTCCGCGGCCGCTCTGGACGCCAGGGCGACCCCGGACAGAGCGTGTTCTTCCTCTCGCTCGAAGACGACCTGATGCGGCTGTTCGGCTCGGATCGGATCGCGCGCTGGATGGACCGGACGGGCGCCGAGGACAACGAAGTGATCACGCACCCGTGGGTGACGAGCGCCATCGGGCAGGCCCAGAAGCGGGTGGAGCTGCAGAACTTCCAGGCACGCAAGCGGCTGCTCGAGTACGACGACGTAATGAACCAGCAGCGCGAGGTGATCTATTCGCTGCGGCTGTTCGCGCTCGAAGGAGGCGAAGAGCTCAAAGCGGAAGCGCTGCGCATGGTCGAGCAGGCGGTGGAAGCGCTGGCCGACGAGCTGATCGGCACCGCGAAAGATGCCCACCAGTGGGACCGGGCCCTGATGGAAACCGAGTTCCTGCTCAAGTTCCTGATCTCCGTGCCCGGAGTCACCGAGGCCACGAAGATCCGGAGCCGCGAGGAGCTGGTGCAGGCCGCGCAGCAAGCGGGGCGGGCGGCGTTCGCCGCCAAGCTCGAGCATTTCCAGGAAGTCGAAGCGAAGGTCGGCGCGGTCAACCTCGGTGGCCAAGCCCTGTCGCACATCATGTTGACCGTGATCGACGAGAAATGGAAAGATCACCTGTACGATCTCGATCAGCTGCGGGCGGCCATCCAGTACCGTGCCTGGGGCCAGAAGGACCCGTTAATCGAATACAAGCATGAAGCGTACGACATGTTCGTCGGCCTGATGCGCGACCTCCACGCGACCTTCGCGGAGCGCTGGCTCAAGCTGCAGATCGAAGTCGGGCCGCCGCCATCGCCGCGCGGCGGGACGGCCACCGGCCCGGCCGGCGGTCGACCGCTCGGCGGCCTGGTCCGGGGAGGAGGCTTGGTGCCCCGTCGTCCCACGCCAATGGTAGCAAGCAAGGGCGCCGCCGATGGCCTCGTCAGCGGCGAACCGGGGGTGGGGGGGGACGCTCGTCCGGCTCCGGTGGGCGCGAGCGTCGCTGCCTCGAATCCGTACGCCGATGTAGGCCGCAACGACCCGTGCCCCTGCGGCAGCGGCAAAAAGTTCAAGAAGTGCCACGGGGCGGGGCTCTAATGCGGAATGCGAAGTGCGGAGTGCGGAATGACAGTGGAAGATCGTTTGCGGCACGACGTCCACCCTGATACTCCGCATTCCGCATTCCCCACTCCGCATTGTTCGGGTACCACTCATCTTGCCGTAATGGTCTACGTTTCCCCCATGCCCCTGCGCTTGTCCGAGCACGCCCAGCACGACCGCCCGCGTGAGCGGCTGTGGAGCGTGGGCCCGGCCGCCCTCACGGGGCAGGAGCTCCTCGCCATTCTCCTGGGCACCGGGCGCGCGGGGCAGGACGCGCTCGCGGTCGCCGGCGCGGTTCTGGCGCGGGTCGATGGATCGCTCTGCCGGTTGGCGAGCCGCCCCCCGGCGGAGCTGGCCCTCGTCCCGGGCGTGGGCCGCGGCAAGGCGGCCCGGGTCGTGGCGGCGCTCGAGCTGGGGCGGCGAGTGAGCGCGGAGCGGGAGCCGCCGCCCGAGCGCATCCGCGGGCCGGCCGACGTGCGGCGCTTCTACGCACCCCGCTTTCGGGACCTGGCCGTGGAGGAGTTCCACGTCTTGGCCCTCGGGAGCCAGAGCCAGGTCCTGGGCGACCTGCTGATCACTCGGGGGATCCTGAACAGCTCGCTGGTGCACCCCCGGGAGGTATTCCGAGCCGCGATTGCCGAAGCGGCCGCGGGGATCATTGTCGTGCACAACCATCCCAGCGGTGACCCGACCCCCTCCGCGGATGACCTGTCGGTCACGCGGCAGCTGGTGGACGCGGGACGCCTCCTGGACGTCCCCGTCCACGACCACGTGATCGTTGGGGGGGAGCGGTACCTGAGCTTCGCGGAGGCCGGCCTCCTGTAAGGGCAGGCGCGACAACCGGCTACACCGCGTTGACTCAGCCGCGTGCCCTCGCCATCCTCAACAGGTGACCAGCACCGCCCCCCTCCTGGCGCCAGAGCTCGCCCGGGCAGTCGCGCAGCAGCGCGACCGTCTCGACCTCGATCTGTTGGCGCGGGCCTACCGGATGAGCGCGCAAGCGCATCGCGGCCAGAAGCGCCAATCGGGCGACGATTACGTCTCGCACTCCGTGGCCGTGGCCACGATTCTCGCCGAGCAGCAGATGGACTCGATCACCATTGCCGCGGCCCTCCTCCACGACGTCGTGGAGGACTCCGATGTCTCGATCGAAGACATCCGGGGCACCTTCGGTCCCGAGGTCGCGGAGCTGGTGGACGGGCTGACCAAGCTGTCGACGCTCACGTTCCGGTCGACGGCGGAGGAACAGGCCGAGAATTACCGGAAGCTGCTGCTCTCAGTCGCGAAGGACGCGCGGGTGATCATCATCAAGCTCGCCGATCGCCTCCATAACATGCGCACGCTCGAGCACCTGGATCCGGAGAAGCGACGCCGGATCGCGCTCGAGACCCGTGAGATCTACGCGCCGTTGGCCCACCGCTTCGGCATGGCGGGCGTGAAGGCCGAGCTCGAAGATCTGGCGTTCAAGTTCCTGGAGCCCGAGGACTATCGCGCGCTCTCCCGCAAGGTGCGGGCGCGCAAGGTCGAGCGGGAGCAGACCATCGAGCGTCTGCGGGAGCCGCTCGCGGACGAGTTGAAGGACGCCGGGCTCACCGAGGCCGAGATCACCGGTCGGCCGAAGAACCTCTGGTCGATCTACAAGAAGATGAAGAAGCGGGACAAGCCGTTCGAGGAGATTTACGATCTCCTGGCGGTGCGCGTGCTGGTGAACAACATCCCCGAGTGCTACCACGTGCTGGGGGTCATTCACCACAAGTGGACCCCGCTCCAGGAGCGGATCAAAGACTACATCGCGAGTCCCAAGTCCAACGGCTACCAGTCGCTGCACACGACGGTCTTCGGGCCGAGTGGCCAGCTATACGAGATCCAGATCCGCACGCGCGAGATGCACCATACCGCGGAGTACGGCATCGCCGCCCACTGGCTGTTCAAGGAGGGCGGGAAGAGCCCGGACGAGCTCGATCGCCATCTCGCGTGGTTCCGGCAGCTGCTCGAGCTGCAGCAGGATACGCACACGCCCGAGGAGTTCCTCGAGTTCCTGAAGGTCGACCTGTATCAGGACGAGATTTTCGTCTTCACGCCGCGCGGTGATGTCAAGCGGCTTCCCAAAGGCGCCACGCCGCTCGACCTCGCTTTCGCGGTGCACACAGAGGTGGGGCAGCATTGCCAGGGGGCCCGCATCAACGGCCGCATCGCGCCGCTGCATCGGCCGCTCAAGAACGGCGACACGGTGGAGGTCATGACGAGCACGCAGGCGAAGCCCTCGCGGGACTGGCTCGCGCACGTGCAGACCGCGCGCGCGCGACACAAGATCCGGCAGTGGATTCGCCAGGAGGAGCTCGAGAAGAGCCTCGAGCTCGGCCAGGAGATCCTCGCGCGCGAAGTGCGCCGGCGCCGGCTCGATCCCCCGGACGACGCCCGCTTGCGCGCCGCCGCGGCCGCGCTCTCGGTCGGGAGCGCCGAGCAGCTCCAGGCCGCGGTTGGGCGAGGCGACATTGCGCTCGGGACGGTGATGCGGGCGCTGTATCCCGATCTACCCGCCGACGAGCTGCAGGCGCCCAAGCCCACGGCCTTCGGACGGGTCATCGAGCGGTTGCGCCTCGGTCGCGGCATCAAGATTCAGGGCGTCGATGGCCTGATGGTCCGCTACGCGCAGTGCTGCCAGCCCGTACCCGGCGACCCTGTGGTGGGCTACGTCACCCAGGGTCGGGGCATCTCGATCCATCGCTCCGATTGTCCCAATCTCCTCATCCTCTCGGCGGAAGCGGAGCGCCGTCTCGAGATCGACTGGCAGGAATCCGACGGTGAGACGTTCGTCGTGCGCCTGGCGGTGGGGGGGGAGGACCGCCGCGGACTCTACGCCGACATCTGCACGGCGATCAGCGAGTCGGGCACGAATATCCGGTCGGCGGAGCTGCTCACGCGCGACGGAGCGGTCTTCGGCTCCGTGCTCGTGGAAGTGGAGAATCAGACCCACTTGAACAAGGTGATCCGGGCGATTCGCCGCGTGAAAGGTGTGATGGAGGTCTCGCGCCGCGAGTCGGGCCCGCAGACACAAGTCCCGACCAGTTAAGTTTCCCTGATGCCGTTCGACCTCGTCTCCCCGTTCGCGCCGGCGGGGGATCAGCCGCGCGCCATCCAGGAGCTCACCGCGGGCCTGCGCCGGGGCGACCGCTACCAGACCCTCCTCGGCGTCACCGGGTCGGGCAAGACGATGACCATGGCGCATCTCGTCGCCGCCTTCAACCGTCCCACCCTGGTGCTGTCGCACAACAAGACGCTCGCCGCGCAGCTCTATGGGGAGCTCAAGGCGTTCTTCCCGAAAAGCGCGGTCGAATTCTTCATCTCGTACTACGACTATTACCAGCCCGAGGCGTACGTGCCCCAGACGGACACGTACATCGCCAAGGACTCGTCGATCAACGACGACATCGACCGCCTGCGGCTGCGCGCCACGTCGAGCCTCATGGAGCGCGATGATGTCGTGATCGTCGCCAGCGTGTCGGCGATCTACGGCCTCGGTGATCCGGAGTTGTACAAGCGCCGGCTCGTCACCGCGGCGGTAGGTGAGGAGCGCGGGCGCGATGCGCTGCTGGAGGAGCTGGTTGCGGTGCAGTACGTGCGCAACGATGTCTCCTTCGAGCGTGGGGCGTTCCGCGTGCGGGGCGACACGGTCGAGGTGTTCCCCGCCTATGACGAGCAGGCGGTCCGCGTGGAGTTCTGGGGCGATACCGTCGAGCGCATCGCCAAGATCGACCCGGTCACGGGGGACACGATCGCCGACCTGGCCCGGGCGGCGGTCTATCCCGCGACCCACTTCGTTACGGAGCGGCCCACGATCGAGCGCGCGGTGAAAGCCATCCGCGAGGAGCTCAAGGCGCGTCTGGCCGAGCTCCGGGCGCAGAACAAGCTGCTCGAGGCGCAGCGCCTCGAGTCCCGGACCAACTTCGATATCGACATGCTGCTCGAGGTGGGGCGGTGCACGGGCATCGAGAACTACTCGCGGCCCCTCACGGGTCGGGCGCCCGGGGAGCGGCCGGCCTGTCTCCTCGATTACCTCCCCGAGGACTACCTCTGCATCATCGACGAGTCGCACCAGACCTTGCCTCAGATCGGCGGCATGTACGAGGGCGACCGCTCGCGCAAGCAGACGCTGGTCGACTACGGTTTCCGGTTGCCCTCGGCGTTGGACAACCGACCGCTTCGGATCGACGAGTTCATGGGACTGGTGCCGCGGATCCTCTTCGTCTCCGCGACGCCGGGCGAAGCAGAGCTCCGCCTCTCCGGGGGCGTGGTGGTGGAGCAGATCATCCGCCCCACGGGGCTCATCGACCCCGAAGTCCACGTTCGTCCCGTGAAGGGGCAGGTGGATGACCTGTTACACGAGATCCGCGTGCGAGAGAAGAAAAACGAGCGCGTGCTCGTCACCACGCTCACCAAGCGCATGGCGGAAGACCTTACCGATTACCTGCAACAACACGGCGTGCGGGTGCGATACCTCCATTCCGAAATCGATGCCATCGAGCGCGTGGAGATCATTCGCGGCCTCCGGCTCGGCGAGTTCGACGTCCTCGTGGGCATCAACCTCTTACGCGAGGGACTCGACCTGCCCGAGGTCTCACTGGTGGCGATCCTCGACGCCGACCAGGAGGGCTTTCTCCGCTCGGACCGCTCGCTGATCCAGACGGTCGGCCGGGCGGCGCGCAACCTGAACGGCCTGGCGATCCTGTACGCCGATCGTATGACCGGTTCGATGCAGCGCGCGCTCGACGAGATGAGCCGGCGGCGGGAGGTGCAGCTCGCGTATAACCAGGAGCATGGAATCACTCCTCGCTCGATCGTGAAGTCGGTCGACCAGGTGCGGTTCGCGACGCGGTTCGCGGACGCCAAGACCGCCAAGCCGGCCGACGGCCGGGTGCGCCGGCCCGCCGATGTGAAGGAGCGAGACGCTCTCGTTCGGCTGCTCGAGAGCCAGATGCAGGCCGCCGCGGAGGAGCTCGATTTCGAGCTCGCCGCGGTGTTACGCGACCAGATCCTCGAGCTCCGGGCCGACGGGGACGCGGTTCGCCATGCGCCTATCCGCGGACGAACTCAACCGGTTCGGTGAAGCGCTCGGGCGCGACCTTCGGGCGCCGGTCGTGGTCGGGCTCTCGGGAGAGCTCGGCACCGGCAAGACGACCCTCGTCCAGGCCATTTGTCGGGGGCTCGGTGCGCGCGTCCCGGCGACGAGCCCCACGTATGCGCTCGTGCACCGGTACGAGAGGCCAGCTGGGCCACCCGTCTATCACGTCGACTGCTACCGACTCCGCTCCTCCGCCGAAGCTCGGGACCTCGGCTTCGACGACATGATGCGCGAAGGCGCCGTCGTGTTGATCGAATGGCCTGAGCGGGCCGGACCGTGGACACCGCCGCTGGGTCGTCACCTGCACCTCACGTACGATGCCGATCTACAATTCCGCGTGGTGAACGAGGGATGAAGTCCGCGTGGCTCGCCCTCGATACCGCGACCGACGTCGCGAGTGTCGTGGTCCAGTGCGCTCCGGACGGCGCGCGCCGGACCGGCGGGTCAGGGATCATCCGCGGGGCGCGTCGCCAAGCGAGTGATATCGTGCTTTGCGTCGACGACGCCCTGCGCCAGGCTGCGACGACGCTCGACGACGTGGAGGGCATCGTCGTGGGCGACGGCCCAGGGAGCTTTACGGGCTTGCGCATCGGCTGGGCCGTCGCGAAAGGGCTCGCCCAGGAGCGGGAGATTCCCCTGTATGCCGTGCCCTCGTTGATGGGGTTGGCCTGGATCGGGTGGAACGAATCCGGGCTCGGGCCCGGAGCGACGATCGCGGCCTGTTACGACGCCCTCAGGGGGCAGGTGTACGGCGCGGTGTATCGGCTCACCGCGCACGGGATCGAGACCGTCGTCGCGCCGGCCGCCGTGACGATCGCGGAACTCAGGGGCCTCGCGCCGACGGCGCCCGATGTCGCGATCGGCGATGGCGCGCGCCGGTTCGCGCAGGACGTGCGTGCGTGGACGGGTCGGCCGCCCTTGGACGAGGCCGCCCCCGTCAACGGGCATCCGAGCGTGGCCGATGGGTTGCTGGCACTCCGGCGATACGAGGGTGCCGTCCGTCGGATCCCCGTTCCCGCTACCGCTGAGCCGGCGTACGGCAGGCCCGCGGAGGCGCAGGTCAAATGGGAGGCGCGCCATGGCCGGCCGCTACGCGATCCGTCCCGCCCAGGCGACTGACGTCGACGACGTCAGCGCGATCGAGCGGGCCGTCTTCTCGGATCCGTGGTCGGCGCACGATTTTGGTGAGTGCGTGGCCTCGGGCGTCCTGTTCCTCGTGGCCGAGGAGCATGGGACGGTCGTGGGCTATGTCGTCGCCCATGATGCCGCGGACGAGGGCGAGATCCTGAACCTCGGCGTGGCGTCTGCCCATCGACGCCGCGGCCTGGGACGCGCGCTCATTCAGGGCGTCGTGGCGCTGCTCGGGAAGCGTGGCGTCCGGGCGGTGTACCTCGAGGTGCGCGAGTCGAACGCGGGAGCCCGTCGGCTGTATCAGTCTCTGGGCTTCGGGGAGGTGGCGCGGCGGGGCCGGTACTACCGCCGGCCGGTGGAGGACGCCGTGGTTCTCCGGGCTGCCATTCAAGCAGACGGAGTGTCTGCAAAACTTTAGCCCAAGTGGCGTATCTTTGATTGACAGAATAACTTGCGGGTCATATACTGTTGTCGCCCTTGGTCCCAGACCCGCTCAGAGTCTGGAGGTCTGTTGTGAGCCGCAGTCTCAATAAGGTCATGCTAATCGGGAACTTGGGGGCCGATCCCGAGGTGCGGAGCACCAACAACGGTTCCCGGGTCGCCACGCTCTCGCTTGCGACCAGCCGGCAGTGGACGGGGCAGGGTGGGGAGAAGCAGGAGAAGACCGAGTGGCATCGGGTGGTCTGCTGGAACAACAAGGGCGCGCAGCTGGCGGATCTGGCCGAGAAGTACATGAAGAAGGGCGACCGGATCTACGTCGAGGGGCGCGTCGAGTACCGAACCTGGGAAGATCGCGAGAAGCAGACGCGGTACACGACCGAGATCATCGCGCGGGAGGTGCTCCTCTTGTCGTCTCGGGGAGGTGGTGAGGGCTCCGGCGATTTCGCGCGGGCCAAGGCCACCGCGAAGGTAGCGCCCGAGGGAGGAGCGAAGGCGGAATCGCTCGACGCGTTCCCGGAGGCCCTGGATGAGGAGGACGACGATCTGCCGTTCTGAACGAGCAGCCCTGCTCGCCCTTGTAGCAGGGCTGCTCGCGGGGCTGGCGCCCACACTCGCGGCGCAGGACACGACCAAGGCTCGGCCCGATACGGCGCGGCCAGCGCAGGACACCTCGCGAGCGGAGACGGCGGCGTCAGCCCTGCAGGGCCAGATCCCCGCCACGCACGTCGTCGCGCCGGGGGAGACGCTCTGGTCGATCGCGGTCCTGTACTACAGCGATCCACTCCTCTGGCCCGAGATCTACCGCCTCAATACGGCACTCATCGATGATCCCCACTGGATTTATCCAGGGGAGGAGTTGAGCCTGGCGGCGGGTGTCAGCGTGGCGCAGGCTCCACCCGAGAGCACCGCGGTGGCGCCGCCCACACCGGGCGACACGGTCCATGCGCAACCCTCGCCCGACACGGTCGCGGTCCTGCCGCCCGACACGTCGCTGGTGGTCGACACGACGGTGGCCGAGGCCCCCCCGCCTCCGCCTGAGCCCACCGAGTCCTACACCACGATCTTCGACCGCCGTCGCAACGCGACGCAGGAAGTGCGGGACGTGCTGCGGGCCTACACCAACCAGCCGTACCGTCCGCTGCGTCGCGGTGAGTTTTACGCGGCGGGCTTCCTCACGGAGGGCGAGAAGCTCCCGTACGGCCGTGTCCTGGGCAACACGTCCATCCCGGCGATTCCGCGACTGACGGACCGCTCGAGCGCGACGACCTTCGACCAGATCGCGATCCAACCGCCGCGGGGCGCGTCGTATCACGTCGGCGATTCCCTGCTCATCGTCCGGGTCGATCGCGATATCACGGGGTGGGGTGGAGTGGTCGTGCCGACCGGTGTGGCGCGCATTACGGAGCTGCAGCGCCGGCAGGTGCTCGCGGACGTGGTCCTGCAATTCGCGCGGATTCACGACGGGCATCTGGCACTCCCGCTCGAGCCGTTCAAGGATCCGGGTCAGGTGCGGCCGACCGCGGTGGAGGAGGGGCTCGAGGGCACGGTGATCGCCGAGCGCGACATCCACGTGCTGGCGGGTCCCCAACAGATCGTGTTCATCAATCGAGGCCGCGAGGAAGGCGTGACGCCGGGAGACGTCTTCGTGGCGTTCCGACCGGCGTCGGGCGTACCCGGTTCGTCATCCGAGCAGGTCCAGATCTGGCTCGAGGTCGTCCACACGCGGGATCACTCGGCATCGGGCTTGATCCTCAACATCGAGCACCCGAACCTCGTCCCCGGCATGCCGGTGCGGCTCGTCCGGAAGATGCCGTCCTGATCCGCTCCGGCCCCGCGCACCGGGGCCGGGTGGTGCGCCCCAAGTGATTTCTGTTCTCCACGTCATCGCCCTGGGTTTGTACGCGGTGGGCACCGCGCTCGTCCTGGCGCCGTTCGCGGGGCTCCGGGCGGCGCCTCGAGCGCTCGTGCTCGTCGTCCCGCTGCTCGGGATGGGCGCCCACGCCGTCGGCCTCGCGCGCCTTACGCCATTCCTGGGCGTTGCGCCGACGCTCTCGATGCTGGCGTTGTTCCTGGTCCTCCTGCAGGTGGCCAGCGAAGGGCTTTTTCGGGCGTCCGCGGTCGGGGTCTTCACGGGGCCGGTGGCGACCGGGCTCGTCGGTCTCGCGCTCCTGATCGGGCTGGCGCCCGAGGCGGGCCCGGCGACCGCACGGGGACCGTGGTCCATCCTGCACATCACGGTGAGCGTCCTTGGCCTTGCGATGCTGGCGCTGGCGTTCATCGCGGCGGCGCTGTATCTGCTGCAATTCCGCGAGCTCAAGGCGCGGCGCTTCGGTCAGGTGTTTCGGCTGTTCCCGCCGCTCGAGCGCCTCGATCAACTGAACCACCTTTCCCTCGTGCTGGGCTTTCCGACGGTGACGCTGGGCGTGCTGCTCGGGTTCGGCGTGCAATACGCCGGCGGGGCGTCGGTAGACGCCGCCCAGGTGGTGTGGGGCATGTTGACCTGGCTGGTTCTCGGGTGGGCGGTCGGAGTTCGGGTCGTGAGCCACTGGGTGGGCCGGCGCGCCGCATTCGCGAGCATCGCGAGCTTTGCCGCGGTACTCCTGGTGTACCTCGCGCTGAAGCTCACGGCGCCCGGAACCCAACGGTTTCTCTGAGGGCGGGCGCGATGAGCATCACCGTACTGGGCGTGAACCATCGGACGGCGCCGCTGGAGGTGCGCGAGCGCTTCGCCCACGGGCCGGGCGAGATTCCGACCTCGCTCGAGCGCGTGTTGGCCGCCGGCGCCCGGGGCGGCGTCCTGCTCTCCACGTGCAATCGGACCGAGTTCTACCTCACGGATCCCGACGACGCCGTGCCTGAAGCGGTGTGGGCCCTGCTTTCCGAGCGCCTCGGCGCCGCCCGCGGGGCGAGTGAGTACGGCTACACCCAGCGCGACCGCGAGGCCGTTCGTCATTTGTATCGTGTGTCGGCCGGGTTGGACTCCATGATCCTCGGGGAAACACAGATCCAGGGCCAGGTCCGGGACGCCTGGGAGCTCTCCAAGGCGCAGGCCGGGCCGGCGTTGCATCGCTTGTTCCAGTCGGCGCTGCTGGTGGGCGCGCGCGTGCGGAGCGAGACCGGCCTGGCCACCGGGGCCGCGTCGGCACCCTCCGCCGCGGTCGCCGTGGCCTCCAAGATCTTCACCCACCTGGCCGGGCGCTCGGCCCTGATCCTCGGCGCCGGCGACATGGCCGAGCTCGCCGCGACGTGCCTTGCGTCCGAGGGCGTCCGCGTGACGATCGTGGCCAACCGAACGTACGAGCGCGCCCGGGCCATCGCCGAAGATCTCCACGCGCGCGCCCTCACCCTGGACGAAGCGTGGGAGCACTTCGCCGACGCGGACATCGTGTTGTGCTCCACGGCGGCCCCCCACACGGTGGTGACCTGGGATCGCGTGGCACCTGCCGTCGCCCGGCGCGGGGGCCGGCCGCTCTGCATCCTCGACCTCGCCGTGCCACGCGACGTCGATCCCGCGGTGGCGCAGCTCGAGAACGTGTTCCTCTACGATATCGACGATCTCCAGGCGGTCGCGGCCCAGGCCGCCTCCCAGCGGCGCGGCGACATCCCCGCGGCCGAGCACATCGTGAGTGAGGAAGTGGAGCGATTCTGGGCCTGGTACGGTGGCCTGGCCGTCGTACCGGTGCTCAAAGAGCTGCGCGATCAGATGGAGCGCGTTCGGGCGGATGAGGTCGGACGGGCGCTGCGCCGCATGCATCTGACCCCCGAGGATCGCGCCCAGCTCGAACAGTTCAGTCACGCGCTGCTCAACAAGTTTCTGCACCAACCCACGATCGCGCTGAAGGAAGCCGCCGGCGCGGGTCGGGGGTACGGTCTCCTCGAAGCGCTCAAGCGCCTGTTCGGTCTGGAACCGCGCGATGGGGCGTAACATCTTGGTGACCGGCGGTGCGGGATACATCGGTAGCGTCGCCGTCGAGCAGCTCCTGGCGCGGGGCGAGACCCCGATCGTCCTCGATGATCTGAGCACGGGCCATCGCGCCGCCGTTCCCGCGGGCGTCGAGTTCATTCGCGGGAACGTGGGCGACCGCACGGTGCTCGACGCACTGTTCGCCGGGCGCTCGATCGACGCCCTGATGCACTTCGCGGCCTTCGCCCTCGTCGCCGAATCGGTGGCCGATCCCGCGAAATACCACGCCAACAACGTCACCGCGGGCCGGGTGCTGCTCGAAACCGCGCTCGCGGCCGGTGTGCGCCGCGTCATCTTCTCGTCGTCGTGCACGATCTACGGCGCGCGCGGCGCGGAGCCGATCACCGAGGACGCGCCCGTCGCGCCGCTCAATCCCTACGGGGAGACGAAGGCGAAATTCGAGGCGTTGCTCGCGCGCCTGGCCGAGCGCGACGGGCTGGCGTCGGTGAGCCTGCGCTACTTCAATGCCGCCGGGGCCACCGCGCGCTACGGCGAGGACCACGAGCCCGAGACCCATCTGGTCCCGAACATCCTGAGGGTGGCGCAGGGTCGCGCCCCTACGCTCGAGGTATACGGTGCAGATTACCCGACGGCGGACGGCACGGCCATCCGCGATTACATCCACGTGCTCGACCTCGCGGACGCTCACATCCGAGCGCTCGACGCCGCCCTGAACGGCGCGGTCGCCGTGAACCTGGGGACCGGCGCCGGGCACTCCGTGCTCGCGGTCGTCGCCGCCGCGCGGCACGTGACCGGCCACGCGATCCCGACGGTCGTCGCCCCCCGTCGGTTGGGAGATCCGCCCTGTCTGGTCGCGGCCCGCGGCCGCGCCGAACGGCTGCTCGACTGGCGGCCGACCCATTCCAGTCTCGAGGAGATCCTGTCGAGTGCATGGGACTGGCACCGTGCGCACCCGCGCGGGTACCGGAACTAGGAGGCTGACAGCGTGCTACTCCTACAGGTAGGCCGGGCAGTTCCGACGACGCCCTGGGAGCTGGTGCTCACGTCGAGTCGCGAGACCAAGTTCGTGCTCGCGATTCTGGTCGTGTTCTCCATCGCCTCATGGTATTTGATCTTCCTCAAGTGGTGGCAGTTTCGGCGCATGCGGCACCAGGCCGATCGCTTCATGCACGAGATCGAACGCGCGCCCCGGCTGGACGACGCGTATCATGCCGCCATGCGCTTGCCGTCCTCGCCGTACAACCGTCTCCTGCGTGAAGCGATCCACTTCTTTTCCGAGCTCAGGCCGGGTGGGCTCAAGGAAAACGGCCCGGGCGTGACCACACAGGCCACACTGACGGCGACGCAGCTCGAAGCCCTGCGGATGGTCCTCGCGAAGGAGATCGCCGCCGAGCGGGACGCGGCCGCCAGGTTCATCCCGTGGCTGGCGACCTTCGGCTCGGTCAGCCCGCTGCTCGGCCTGCTCGGGACGGTGCTCGGCGTAATGGACGCCTTTATCGGCATCGCGGTCGGCGGCTCCGGCAACATCGGCGCCGTGGCACCGGGCGTGGCGGAGGCGCTCGTCACCACCGTCGGTGGCCTGGCGGTGGCCGTGCCGTCGGTCATGGCGTACAACCTTTTCGTGAATCGTCTGGGCCTCTTCGCGGGTGAGCTGGAAGGCTTCGCCCAGGAGATCATCGCGACCATGGCACGCGAAGGGAGGCTCTAGTGGCCGGTCTCGTGGGTGGCGGCGGCGGTTTGCGCGGGCACGGCGAGCTGCCGCTCAACGCGGATATCAACGTCACGTCGCTCGTGGACGTGGCCTTCGTGCTGCTCATCATCTTCATGATCACCGCGCCGATCATGCAGGGCGGCGTGGATGTGCGCCTGCCGCGCGCCGAAGCCCGCCCACTCGAGCCCAAGTCCGGCCTCGTGGTGACGCTCGACCGGGAGGGCCACATCTTCATCGATCAGGCCCCCCTCTCCTATGAGGACTTCCGGGCGACGTTTCCCGCCTTCGTGCGAACCAAACGCCCGACCGGGGTGTACCTCCGAGCCGACAGTCGGGTGCCGTATGGCGACGTGGTCCAGGTTCTCGCGGTGATTCGCGCGGCGGGGGTGAACGACGTCGGGCTCGTGGCGGAGCCGGAGGTGGTGCAGCGGTGAAGTCCCGCTCGCGGGGTCAGGCCAGCGTTCGGGTGGGCCTCGCGGGCACGGTGGCGGTGCACGCGCTCGCGGCGCTGTTCTTCATCGCCTCGGCCGCGGATGCCCGCAAGACCGCGCCGCCCACCTATCGCGTGCACTTGGTGGCTGCGCCCGAGCCGACCCCGGAGGAGCGGAAGGCGCCGCCCGCGGTCGATCGTCCGGCAGAAGAGAAGCCGGCCCCGGCGCCGAAAGCGCCGACACCCAAGAGCACGGTGTCCAAGGCGGCGCCACCCCCGGTCGCGGACAATACCAAACGGGAGGCAGCTCCACGTACTACGCCGAACGCGCAACCACTGCCGGGCGAGCGACCCTCCACCGGTTCCGATCCCCTCACCGTGTCGACCGAGGGGGTCGAGTTTCCATTTCCGGAGTACACGAACAACATCATCGTCCAGATCGCGAAGCGCTGGCAGCGCCCGTACCAGAGCACCCCCCTCGAGGCGGAGGTGTCGTTCTTCGTGCATCGGGACGGGTCCGTGAGCGGTATGCAGTTCGTCCGCCGCTCGGGCAGTTTCGCGTTCGACCTCGAGGCACAGGGCGCCGTCGAGGAGGCCGGGCGTTTCAAGGTGTTCGGGCCGCTCCCGGACGGATGGAAATCGGACGTGCTGTTCGTGCGGTTTTACTTCTCGGGGATTAGGCAATGAAGACGACGAGACGGCTAGACGGTTGGACGACTAGACGCGCCACGCTGCTTGCGATGCTTCTAGCCGTCTGTCCGTCTAGCCGTCTCGTCGCCCAGGACACGTCCGCCGTCGACCGCGGCGTGCGGATCGGTCTCACCTACCGGCCGGGCGTGCGGCCGGGGATGGTCGTGCTGCCGGGTCGGGGGCCGGTCCTCGATTCGGCGCGCGCCATCGTGGCGCGCGACCTGGACTATAGCGACCGCTTCGAGCTGATCACGCTGCCGGGCGGTGACTCCCTCAGGGCCAGTGTGGTCGCCCCGCCCTCCACGCCGACGACGCGCGGCGGCGGCGCGGCGGCCGCCGGTGGACTGAACTATCCGTTGTACCAGGCGCTGGGAGCGGACTTCGCCGTGACCATCGCGCCGACCCCGGGCGACTCGCAGGTCGTCACCGTGCACGACGTCGCCAGTGGCGGCGTCCGGCGCGAGTTCCGGGTGCACCTGCCGGCGCTCACCGACCCGGGATTCCGCATGGCGGTCCATCGGGTGTCCGATCGTGCCATCGAGGCGGCCCTGGGCGTGGGAGGCAGCGCGGCCACGCGGGTACTCTTCGTCATGGACGGGAAGGTGTACGCCATCGATCAGGACGGAGCGGATCAGCGCCTCGTGTCCTCGAGTGATCACTCGGCGATGTCGCCCGCGTGGGCGGCCGACGGGAGGCGGTTCGCGTACATGGAGTTCTGGGAGGGACACGGCCGGTTGTTCACGCAAGACGTGGCGAGCGGGAAGCGCACGCCGGTGGCGACGAGCGGTCAGGTGCTGGACTTCACCCCGGCGTTCTCGCCGGATGGCAAGACGCTGGCGTTCAGCCGTGCGACGGAGGAAGGGACCGACCTGTACACGGTCAACATCAAGGATGGCTGTTGCTTGCAACGCTTGACCGTAGGCCGCTTTTACGACAACTTGTCACCGACCTACAGTCCCGACGGCCAGCGGATCGCGTTCGTGTCGACGCGAGCCGGGCTGCCGCAAATCTATGCGATGGCGGCGGACGGGACGGACCAACAGCTACTCGCGCCGTTCGATTATGGCGCCACCGGTTCGTCCAACGCGCCGGAGTGGTCGCCCGACGGACAATCCGTCGCCTTCCACCGCGACGTCGGCGGTACCTTGCAGGTGTTCGTGCTGGACGTCCGGACGCGCGCGGTGCGACAGCTCACCTCGGTCGGGCGGAACGAAGATCCAACCTGGGCACCCGACAGTCGTCATATGGCGTTTGTGTCGGATCGTTCGGGGTATCGGCAGCTCTGGATCATCGATTTGGAAACCGGCCGCATTCGCCCGCTGCTGCAAAAGAGCGGCGCGCGCTTGCCGGCCTGGTCTCCGCGCTTGCCGGAGACCGCTTCGTCGACCCCTTGATATCTGAGAGGACAAGGAACCGATGAAACGCCTATCCTTGCTGCTGCTGGGCGGTCTCGCAATCGTGGCAGTCGCCGCGTGCGGCGGGAAAAAGCCGGAGACGACGCCTGCCCCGGCCGGGCCTAACGCCGACTCGATCGCGCAGGCCGAGAAGGAGCGGGCGGATTCCGCCGCGCGGGCACAGGCTGAAGCGGACCGTAGGGCCAAGGAGGAGGCCGAGCGCCGGCAGCGCATCGCCGATTCGCTGGCCGCCATGGGGCGCACGACAGACGCCGTGAAGACCCTGCTCGCCACGATGATCCACTTCGACTTCGACAAGTCGATCATCCGCGGCGGCGACGCCGCCATCCTCGACCAGAAGGTCTCGATCCTGCAGGCGAACGCGGGGTTGCGGATCCGCATCAGCGGGCACTGTGACGAGCGCGGGTCCGACGAGTACAACCTCGCGCTCGGCAACCGCCGGGCGACTGCGGCCAAACAGTACCTGGTGAGCCACGGGATCGACGCCGGTCGCATCGAGACCGCGTCGTACGGCGAGGAGCGGCCCCTCGACCCCGCTCACAATGAAGAGGCTTGGGCCAAGAACCGTCGCGACGAGACTGAGATTCTCGCCGGTGGGGACGCGCTCAAGCAGCCGTAACGGCGGCTCACCGGTGAAGCGACCGTTCCCGTTGCTCCTCGGCCTGGGGCTCACCGCCGGATGCGCGCTGAAAGGCGACGTCCGGAAGGTCGAGCTCCAGGTCGAGGCGTTGCGCGTGGAGCGAGCCCGCGCCGACAGCCTCCACGCGGCGCAGATTGACACGGTCCGTGCCCTCCTCGCCGCGGTCCAGGACAAGGTCGTGGCCCAGCAAGCGTACCTGGTCCAGGTGCGCGGCGACATGAAGACCGATCTCCTCGCGGTGCAGCAGCAGCTCGTGTCGGTCCAGGAGCTCACCGGCCAGAGCCAGCAGCGGCTCACCGAGCTGCGGGGCCGCCTGGAGGAGCAGGCGCGTCAACCCGTGCCGGTGCTCGACACCACGAAGGCCGGCCCGGGCGTCCCTGTCGGACCGTCGGGCAATCCAGCGGGCCCCGGGCCAGACCAGATGTACGATCTGGCGTATCAGCAGTATCGGGCCAGCCGCTACTCGACGGCCCGCCTGGGCTTCCGGGAGTTCCTCAGGATGTTCCCCACCAACGAGCGCGCTCCCGATGCGCTCTATTTCATCGGCGAATCCTTCGCCGGAGAGAACGCGGATTCGGCGGCCGCGGTGTATCAACTGGTCGTGAAGACCTATCCCACTTCGTCGCGGGCGCCGTCCGCCCTCTACAAGTTGGGCCTCCTCGCCGAGCAGCGGGGCGACAAGGCGGCCGCCCGGCAGTACTTCTCCCGGGTGATCGGCAGCTACCCGCGCTCCCAAGAGGCGAATCTCGCGCGCGACAAGCTCCAACGCCTGGGGCGCTAGCCGCTCCAGGTCCGGAGGTTGAGGGGGGGAGCCGGCGTGGCCGATTCCGGGGCGCGGGACAATCGGGCCGAAATGCCGTTCCTCGATCACCTCGAGGAGCTGCGTTGGCGCATTCTCAAGAGCCTCGTGGCCGTCCTGCTCGCGAGCCTGGTGGGCTGGCTGATCGTGGACCGCGTGGACGTGATCGGCCTCCTGATGCGTCCTATCATCCCGCTCTTGCCGGACGGTAAGCTCCGGTTCACCAGTCCCACCGAGCCGTTCCTCATCACGCTCAAGTTCGCCTTCGTCCTGGGGCTCGTGATGGCGTCACCGGTGCTCATCTACCAGGCGTGGGCGTTCCTGGCGCCGGCGCTGTACCCTCGCGAGAAGCGGCTGATCGTGCCGGCGCTCTCGGTCGGGGTGCTGCTGTTCTTGAGCGGCGCCGCGATCGCCTTCCAGTGGGTGCTGCCGCATATCCTCCGCATGCTGTTCAGCTTCCAGCCGCAGGTGTTCTCGCCGATCATTACCGCGGACGGCTACTTCGGGTTCGCGTCGCAGTTCCTGATCGCCATCGGGCTCGCGATGGAGCTGCCGCTCGTCATCGTGATCCTCACCGCCCTCCGGCTCGTGACGCCGCAATTCCTCGGTCGCAATCGCCGCTATGCCCTGGGCATCGCCGCCGTCGCGGCCGCGCTGCTCGCGCCCCCGGACGCCCTCTCGATGCTCGTCGGCATCGTCCTGCTCATGCTCCTGTACGAGGTGAGCATCTGGTGCTCATGGGTCGTGACCAGACGGCGCGCCCGACGCGAGAAAGAGGGGGACGGGGAGGGGGGCGCCAGCGCGGCGAGCGCCACGGGACTCACTGTCGTCCTGCTCGTGATCGCGGGGTCGCTCGGCGCACAAACGCCCCCGTACTCGCGGCCCCCATTCCGACCCGACACGACGAAGGCACGCCCACCGGCGGACTCCGTCCAGGGCCAAGCCCTCGATACCGCGAAGGCCCGCAAGCTGGGTCTGCCGACCGGGCCCACCCGAAGCTTCCCGCCGACCGATCCGGTGATGGACTCCCTGATGAAGCTCCCGGGATTCCGCCTCACGCAGTATGTGGCGGACACGCTCGTCGTGCAGGGAGGCGACACGCAAACCATTCACCTGCGCGGCGAAGGGTTCGTGGACCGTGAAGGCACGAGGCTGCAAGCCGACACGATCCGCTATCGCCAACGCAGCTGCCGGCTCGACGCCGTGGGGGATCCGCAGCTGTTCGATAAGGCGACGGTGATGGTGGGGGAGGGAATGAAGTATGACACGTGTGTGAAGCGCGGGACCGTCACCAAAGCGCTCACCTCGTTCCAGCAGGGCTCCGCCAATTGGCTCATCCGGGGCGATCTCGCCGTCGACTCGGGCTCCACCCGCTTGTACGGCGCGCACAGCGAGGTCACGTCGGACGACAATCCCGTTCCGGATTACCACTTCGGGACCGGTGAGATGAAGTGGCTCAACAAGAACGTGATGGTGGCCCGTCCGGCCGTCCTCTATGTCCGTGATGTGCCGATCATGTGGCTGCCGTTCATCTTCCAGGACGTCCGCAAGGGACGGCGGAGCGGGATTCTCGTGCCGCGGTTCGGCCTGAACGACATCGTACGACCGGTTCGGAGCTACCAGCGGCACCTCTCGAACTTCGGCTACTATTTCGTCGTCAACGACTACGTCGACTTCCTGCTGTCCGGTGACTGGTACGCCGGCCGCTACTTCGCGTACCGGGCCCAAACGCGCTACAAGTGGCTCGACCGGTTCATCGATGGGGGGCTCTCGTTCGAGCGATACTCGGAGCTCGACGCGTCCTCCAATTCGATCCGCCTCGGTTGGCAGCACCAGCAGAGCTTCTCCTCGCGGACCCGGTTCAACGCGAATATCGATTACTCGAGCAACACCAGCGTCATTCAGACGAACACCGTCAACCCGTACCTCGCCGCCGCGAGCCTGCACTCGGCATTGACGTTCATCAAGCAGTTCGACTGGGGCACGCTGAACATCGGCGGCAATCGAAGCCAGGAGATCGGGAGCGGCCTCATCTCGCAAACGTTCCCGTCCGTGAGCCTCACGCCGTCGCCGGTGAACATCGGCTCCGCGATCACCTGGTCCCCGGGGTTCTCGTTCACGAACAACCAGAGCTTCCACCAGGGCCCCACGCCGTTCGTGGTGCCGGGGGCGGGCGGCGCGCTCGATACGCTGGCGCTGTTTGCCGACAACCGGACGACCCAGCTCAGCTTTCAGACCCCACTACGCATCGGGTCCTGGAACTGGAGCAACAGCTTCTCCGTGAACGACGTGATCAGCAACGCGCGGCAGGAGGTCGACATTCCCGACTCGGCCGCTCCGGGCGGGTTCCGGCGCGTGCTGTTCAACCAGACGTTCAGCACGACGGTCGACTGGAACACCGGCATCAACTTGCCGTCGTTCTTTCCCAGCACCTGGAAGCTTCAACCCGGTATCGCGATCGTGAATCAGACGTCGGCGGGTCCCTACATGATTCGGAACCAGTACACCAACGGGGATTTCGTTCAGCAGGGGAAGCGGCTGCAGTTCAGCGTGGGCACCACGCCGACGTTCTTCGGCTTCTTTCCCGGGTTCGGGCCGATCGCGCGGATACGTCACTCGATTTCTCCGATCATCAGCTACTCCTTCGCGCCGGGCGCGACCGTGTCCGAGGCGTACCGGAACGCCATCGACCCGACCCACCAGCTCCTCAATTCGGGCAGCGACCCGCAGCAGACGATCAGCCTCGGGCTCTCGCAGAACTTCGAAGCCAAGTTGAAGCCGCCCGCGGGCGACACCACCGCCCAGGCGGCGGCCCGGAAGCTTCGGCTGTTGTCGATCAACACCAGCTCGATTCAGTACAATTTCGAGCAGGCGAAACAGCCCGGTCATACCGGCTGGCAGACGCAGACGCTCAGCAACAGCTTCGGCTCGGACCTCCTCCCGGGGTTCAGCCTCACGATCACCCACGACCTGTGGAAGGGGCAGGTCGGCCTCGATACGTCGAAGTTCGATCCGTTCCTCACGAGCGTCACGGCCAATTTCTCCATCACGCCCGCGACGATCCACGGGATCGGAAGCCTGTTCGGCCTCGGGAAGCCGGGCACCGCCCAGACCCCGACGCCCACGCCGCCCACCGGCCCGGCGCCGCCGCCGCCGGGCATGCCGCCGGATCAGTACGGCACGAAGTCATTCCTCCCGCCGGGAGCGCCGCCGGGCGGCCAGGGCTTCAACCTGTCGGTCCAGTACACTGAGTCGCGGAGCCGGCCCGTTGCTCCGCTGCCGGGCAGTGCCGTGCTCGCGGGGATCAGCGCGGCAACGCAGCGCCAGGCGGGCCTGAACCTCTCGTTCCAGCCCACCGCGAAGTGGTCGGCGAACTGGACGTCACAATACGATTTCGTGGCGCGCCAGTTCGCCGCGCATGTGATCAGCTTGCAGCGAGACCTGCATCGCTGGCACGCGAGCTTCTCGTTCTCAAAGAGCCCGAACGGAAATTTCGCTTTCAGCTTCTATGTTTCTTTGTTGGACCAGCCGGACATCAAGTTCAATTACCAGCAACAGTCCTTCGCGCAGTAGCGGCTTCCGTCCTTTGCAGGTGACACCCGACACCGCTCGGCAATCGCAAGTAGCCGACTATGAGCACGTTGCGCCCCGGCACGGCGCGTGCTTTTGCCCCGGGGCGACCCCCGAAAGCCTCGAGGATCCCATGCGGTTCTTGGCTCGCACACTCCTGGTCGCCGGCAGCGTCGTGGTTGCGGCGTGCCAGCAAAACACGATCAGCAATCCGACGCAGCCGCTCGAAGCGCCGGCCACGCTGACGTCGGTCTCGCTCGACAGCGCTATCTATCTCGACTGGGCCGACAATGCATTCCAGCACGACCCCACCCTGTTCGCCGTCTATCGCGTGTACAGCACGAGCTACAACCTCGATCAGGGGCTGTGCGGGACCAACTGGGCCGTGGAGGGCACGACGGTTTCGCATGTGTTTCTCGCGGCGCAGCTCACGAACGGCGTTCCCCGCTGCTTCGCCACGTCCGCTATCAGTGTCGATGGCGTAGAGAGTGATTGGTCCCCCCTGCGGCAGGATACGCCGCGGCCGGACGCTCGGAACGTGCTCGTCTGGGCGTTCGGTGTAAACACGCCTCAGTCCGGGTTCCGGTTCTGGGACGACGTCAATGGGAACGGCTACGGTGACCCGGGCGAGCTGGGACTGATCCAGGACGGGAACCGTACCGACAT